>Ga0233425_10007689_pt1 | contig 14924 bp, 12 predicted proteins | sample Watercolumn_Towu_2_FD_181712 | JGI IMG/M metagenome (GOLD analysis project Ga0233425, IMG submission 181712) | Freshwater microbial communities from Lake Towuti, South Sulawesi, Indonesia - Watercolumn_Towuti2014_140_MG | ecosystem: Environmental > Aquatic > Freshwater > Lake | place...
TGCCAGGGCCTGTGCCCGCTCAGATCCCCGGTTTTGGGGCCGGCGGCGCATTCACGGCAGCGGCCGACTTCCGTCCGGCGCCCCCCGCCGCTTCTTCGCCCTTCAGACGCGCCAGCTCCTCCTCGAGCTTTGCGATCTCCGCCTCGGTCGACAACGTCTTCTCGTGGGCGTCGTCGAGTTCCTTCTTCTTGGCCAGCGCCGCCGCGCGTTCATCCCGCAGCTTCTTCAGGCGTTCGGATGCCGCCTCCAGTTTCTTCCTGGCGTCCGCCAGCTCCATGTCGGAAATCCGGAAACCCTCGGCAATGGCCAGCTCCTCCTCCAAGGCCGCCTTCAGCTTGGCCTCTTCCGCCCGTTTCTTGGCCAGCTCCTGCTGGTAGGCGCGCTCCTGTGCCAGCCGATCCTGCTCCCGCCGGTCCTTGGCATCCTGCACCATCCCGACGATTCCGCCAATCAGCGCCCCGGCCGCCGCCCCTCCCACCAAGCCGGTGCCCGTGCCCATGCTGCTGTTGCTCCCCACGATCGCCCCACCGGCACCACCGATCATCGCCCCCGTACCGGCGCCGCTCGCCGTCTTGGACGGTGCGACGCCCGAAGAGCACCCGGCCAGGCAGATGAGCACGGCGGTAGCGACGGGCGGAACGAGCGGGCGAAGCATGGCGGGGTGGGATTGAGGTGGGATCGGCTGGCTGATCGGACGGCTACATGTTGGCATAAGTTGCGAGACTCTCAAAATAAATTTGTGTTCATTTTTCCTTCAACCGCCGGTATGCGGTTTTTCGTTCATTTCCTGCGTTCCGCGATTTGAAAAACCCGGCAAGTTGCGGCATAGGAGGCGCGCTACCTCAGGTTTTTTTCTCCCCCTCTTCCCTAGTCCCATGATTTCCCGAAACAAGGGTATTTTCTCCTTCGAGTTCCTGGTGCCGGTCTTCGGCTTCTTCCTCGCCGTCGCGACGATCGAGCTCTGGTACCACACGACCGTGACCCCGGCGGCGGAGGAGTTCATGGCGAAGCGTCGGATTATCGCCGCCCGCGGCGCCGCGGGCGATTCCTCCGAAATGCGCGAGCGCACGCTTTATTCGATCATCAAGGACCTCGAACCGAAATGGGAGATCATCTTCTGCTTCTGGGGGATGATCGTGCTCGCCTACAAGCTCGCCCACGTCACCCGCGAGCGCCGGCTCTTCAAGTACGACTTCGTCCGCGTGCAGCCCGGCGAACGCATCATCCCCGAGGATGCGCTCGACCGCTACAAGGAACTGAAAAGCGCCATCGAGCGCGAGCCCCGCTGGCGCGAGCGCCTGCTCCCGGAGTGCATCCTGGCGTCACTGCACCGCTTTCATGCGACCGCCTCCGTGCAGGACGCGGCCAACGCCGTGCGCGAGCGCGCCGAACTCGCCGGCGACGAACTGGATTCGTCGCTCGGTCTCGTCCGCTACATCGCCTGGGCGATTCCGGCCATCGGTTTCATCGGCACGGTGCGCGGCATCGGCGATGCCCTGAACTTCGCGGAGCAGGCGATCCGCGGCGACATTTCCTCAGTCACGACCGGTCTCGGCCTGGCCTTCAACTCGACCTTTGTCGGCCTCTCCCTCTGCATCATTCTGATGTTCTTCCTTCACCTGGTGCAAGGCCGGCAGGAAGCATTCATCATCGAGACGCAGACGTTCTGCCGCGATAAACTGATCGATGTCATGAAGGTGCCGACGAAGGAAGAGGCCGCCGCCGTGCTCACCTGATCCCACTCCCTTCATGGCCACTCTTGGAATCGAATTGTGCGACGCGGCCTTTCACGCCGCCACGTGCCACGAACAGGAACTGCATCCCCTGCCAATCCCGGAGGCGGGCAGCCACGGCGATTGGGCCGCGTTCGCGTGCTACGATGGTGACAGGTTCCTTTTCGGCCGCCCGGCGGAAGACGAGTGGTTTGTCCACCCCCGGCGCGTCAACCACAGTTTCTGGGCCCGGCTGGCGCACGAACCGTCGCCGATTGGGCCGGCCGGGCGGCCGGCCGCCTACTCGGAATTGGCGTATCATTTCTTGCGCGACTTCTCCCAGCGCATCGCCGCCGGAACCGCCGCCGGGCGGATCGTCCTGGCGGTGCCCGGCGCGTACCTGAAGGATACGGCGACCGAGGAGGAACGCATCGGCCTTCTGCTCGGCATGGCGGGAGATCTTCGGTTGTCCTTGGCCGGCATCGTCGATCTGGCCGGCGCCGCCCTGTGCAACCCGCGGGCTCCCGGTTTCAACGCCGCACTGCCAGTGGTGGTGGTCGACCTCCACCTGGAGGGTGCCGACCTTACCCTCCTCGGCACCGACGAGCGCCTCGAGCGCAAGGACTTCATTCACCTGCCGCAGTCCGGTCACGCCCAGTTGCTGAAGCACCTCACCGGCACCCTGGGCAATCGCTTCCTCCGGCACACCGCCTTCGACATTCTCGAGGACGGGCGGATCGAGCAGAGTTTTTACCGGCAGACCAAGAATTTCCTCTTGAGCGGCGCTCCGGAGCACCGGTTCCAGATCAACACCTCCAACCGCACCTACGAGATGCTCGCCAAACGCGAGCAGCTCGTCGCCGATGCGCAAGCGTTTGTCGCGACCCTCGTCCAGGGGCTCCAGACATTCCTCCGCAATTCGCCGCACGCTGCGGAGCCCTGCACGGTCGCCCTGACCGACCGCGCCGCGGGATTGCCCGGTCTCGAGGCCCGGCTCCACTCCGCCGGGTTCCATCGCCTCCTCCGGCTGCCCCCGGGCGCCGCCGCCGGCGGAGCCGCCCGACTCGGTGAATCGACCCTGACGATCGCCGCCGATTTGGCGGAAGTTCCGGTCGTGGTCTCCTTCCCCCTGGCACTGGCGCGCCGCCAGACCGCCCCTTGGGAAGCGCGTTTGCAGAAGCTGCGCCTGCCCGGCCCACCCCGACCCGCCCCGACTCACCTCATCTTCGAGGGTGTCGGCTATCCGCTCGACCCGGAACGCGGTCTGACTATTGGCCTCGCCGGCACCGGGGCTGACCTCGTGCTGCCGGATGCCTTCACCGCCGCCAGCGATTGCACGATACCGCTCGAACCTCTGGACGGCCACTTTTGGTTCGTCGATCTCACTGTCCAGCGTACCCACGGCGTCACCGCCACCGCCCCGCCGGCCCGCACCGTGATCGATTCCGGTGACCGGCTCACCATCCGCTGCGGGGCCGCCGCCGTCGAACTCGTGTTCGCCTACTGCGGAACCGGCGCGCGCTCCCGTCCTCCCCGCTGACTCCAATGTCACCTCGCGAACCACGCCTCGCCTTGCCCCGTCGCGCACTCGACCAGCGTGGGAACTACCCGGGCTGACCGGAGCCCCGCCCCATGTCGATCGTTTCCAAGCGCCGCGAAACCGAGGTCTTCAGCCTCGCCTTCCTCGACTGCATCTGCTGCGGCTTCGGCGCAGTCATCCTGGTGTTCATTCTCACCGTCGCGCAAAAACGCGATGTCGACAAGGCCGACGTCGACGCCGCACGCGCGCGCCTCAGCGCGGCCCAGCGCAGCGTCGCGCTGACCCAGCAGGACCTCGATCGCCTCGCCCAGGTGCTCGCCGCCGCACAGCTCGAGCTGCAGGATCTGAATGCGCGCAACACCCAGGATCAACTGAAGCTGAGCGACCGCAAGCGGGAGCTGCTGCTCATGCTGCAGCAGACGGGCGCCCTGCGGGACGCCCTGCACACCCTGCTCGGCGAAAAGAAGGCCCTCCCCACCGAGGAAGTCGCCCCCCCGGTGCCCATTCCCAACGTCGATCGCCGCCAGTACCTCACCGGGGTGAAACTCCAAGGCGAATTCGTGGTATTCCTCGTCCGCACGTCCGGTTCGATGCTCGACGAGACGATTGACGCCGCTGCCGCGCGCCTGGGCGATCCGGACGACAAGAAGCGCGAGGCGCCCAAGTGGCAGCGGGTCATCCAGTCGCTCGAGTGGATGCTCGCCTCCCTCGGACCGGAAACGCATTTCCAGATTCTGTTCTTCAACGAGGAGACCACCCCGATCCTTCCCGGCCGCGGCGAGGAGTGGTTCAGCACCCGCGACCGCACGACCATGATCGAGATCATCTCGCGTTTGAACAAGACCGTGCCGCAAGGCGGCGCCAACCTCGAACGCGCCTTCACCACCGTGCGCTTCCTCCCGCGCCTGCCCGACAGCATCGTCCTGCTCACCGACGGCCTGCCCACCCGGAGCGATTCCGTCCCGATGGATGGCGACGTCGATGAGGGTTCCCGCATCCGATTCTTCGAGATCGCCACCAAGCAGCTCCCTCCCCGCATCCCCGTCAGCACGATCCTGTTCCCCATGCTGGCTGGCGATCCCGCCGCGCCCGGTCTCTACTGGGAACTGGCCAACGCCACCCGCGGCGCACTTGTGAGCCCCTCGCGCTCCTGGCCCGACACATGATCCGCCGCCGTCAAACCCAGGTGTTCAGCCTGGCCTTTCTCGACTGCATCTGTTGCGGCTTCGGCGCGGTCATTCTCGTGTTTGTCCTCAGCGTCGACTCGCGCGAAAAGGAGAAGCTTCAGACGCTGCTCGACGTCAACCGCGCCCTCGCCGAACAGGCCGCCCAGCTCACCCGGCTCAAGACGAGCAAGGAGGACCTCGATCGCGCCAATGCCCGCGTCGCCACGCTCGTCACCGACGCCCGCCTCCGCAACGACTCCCTCCACGCGCTCATCGACGAGTTGGATCGCGGCCTCCAGCGCGAAAAACGCGGCCTCGAGGCGCTCCTGGTCGACATCGACGAACTGAAGAAGGAGATCGCCGCCCGACAGAAGAAACCCGACCACGATCTCGTCCTGCCGGATGTGAAGCCGGCGCCCGTCGGCCTGCCGGTCGGCAACAACTACATCGCGTTTGTCATCGACACCTCCGGGTCGATGCGCGACCCCAACTATGGCGGTCTCTGGCCGATCGTCATCCGCACGATCGAAACCGTCCTTGACGTCTACCCCACCGTCGACGGGATCCAACTCATCGACGGCGACGGCCGCTTCATCCTCGGCCGCAACGCCACCGGCACCGCCGGCTGGCTGCCGGACAGCCCGCAGACCCGCGATTCGATCAAGCGCCGCCTTCGTCGCTACGAACAGGATACCGTCAGCAATCCCGTTCCCGGGATCTACGCCGCGATGCGATTCCTGTACGACCGGGATAATCCAAAGATGCGGATGGGGATCTTCGTCTTCGGCGACGAATTCAACTCACCGGATTCCGCCGACTCGGTCATTCGCCGCCTCGAGGAGCTGAACCCCGCCGACGAGAAGGGCGAACGCAAGGTCACGATCAACGCCGTCGGTTTCCCGACGACCATCCGCTACCAGTTCTCAATGGGCAACACCGGCCTGCGCTTCGCCAACCTGATGCGCGCCGTGACCTACTTGCACGGCGGAGCATTCATCGCCCTGCAGGACCTTTGACTGGCGTGCCGGACGCGGCGTCACTGCCGCGTCTTCCGCTCCGCCAATTTGATCCGGAAAATCGGCACCGGGCGCGGCGGCGTAGGTTGCCCCTCCGTATTCTCGAATCGCGTCCAGCCGGCGTTGCCCACAAAGTAGAAGTCGCCGTTGGTCGCAAGACAGCCCAGCGACGGCGCCGCCATCGCGAGGTGGCCCGACTCGAGTACCGCGACTCCCGCGACAACACGGGCCGTTCCATCAAGTTCAATCCCGAGCACGCGGTTGGGACGCAGCCCGTTCTGCACGGCCAACAGCACACCATCCGGCGCAAGGCAAAGCCCGTCCAGTCCGATCAGGGTCGTGTTGAGAGGGGCCTCGAGCCGGAACACTTGCCGGGTGGCTAGATCGACCCGAAGCAGGCCGCTCGCATGATCCGCCAAGACTGCCACGCCGGCTGCCGGGAGCGCGATTCCCTGCAGGGAGAGGAAATCCGGGTGCTCGACGAAGGACTCGAGCGCGTTGCCGCCTGGCGCCAGCCGCCAGAGCAGCGGCGCCCCGCTGTCGGTCACGAAAACGCTTCCATCGGATGCCACCGTGAGGTCGCCCAAGACGTGCGAATGGAGATCTCCCGTGCGCCGCACTACCGGCACGATTCGGCGGACCACCCCGGAGCCGAGATCGATTTCCGCCAATGCGGCGGTGCCGTCTTGTTCCGGCGCAAACCCGCGCATGGCCGGCACCGCCGAGGTCGCGGCCCACAGCACACCCGCCGCCTCGTCGATCGCCAGGCCGAACACCCCGAACAGCTCATCGCCTTCGGCGGTGAACCGTCGCAGGCCCCCGTCCTTCGTTCGCACCCAAACGGCCCGTCCGTTCACATCGCCAAAAAAGAACTCCCCCGTCTTCTCCCGCCACGCGATTCCCTCGATCAACCCGGTGACGTCCCGGAGCGAAAATGCGATTTCGCCAGCCCCGCGCGGGTAAAGATTCGCAGCGAGCTTCTTGACCACGAGTTGAAACTCCTTGCGCGAGCGCAACGCGGCGAATTCCTCCGACTTCTCGACCGGGGAATTAACACCGAGGGCCGCGAGTCGATCAAGCGTCGCGATGGCCTCGTCCTCGCGGCCGGTCGCGACCTGGGCGGCGGCGAGGTTCACCAGCATCCGCGGGAAATCCGGCCGCAGTGCTACCGCCGCCTCCATCTTCGCCAGGTAACTCGCGTGGTCCTGTGCTTCCGCCGCCTTCGCCCCTTCCCGCGCCAGTTCGATCGCCCGCGCCGTCTCGGACGCCCTCGCCCCGTCAGCCGCGATGCACATTGCCGCCACCCAAATCAGTGGGACCTCGGTTTTCACGCCCACAGCTTTCTGCAAGTCGATCCGGATGTCAGCCTCTCAAAACGGCAATGAGACAGCACTCCCTCCCACGCTGCTGAACGCACCCGTCGTATTGACTCCGCACTCCCCGCGCTCGCGCGCTCGGGCCCTGCCAAGCCGTCCTTCTCCGGACTATATCCCCAAAATCATGCGCAGAAGCGCGGCCACGAGCTGAATCGGGTTTCCGCCGCCCCCACTGCTTCCTCCGCCCGACGGTCCTCCACCGCCGGGTTGGCCGCCCGCCGCCCCGCCTCCGCCGGCCATGCCACCGCCTTGCTGTCCGCCGCCCTGTTGCCCACCGCCCTGCATCCCACCTTGTTGTCCGCCCATCTGCCCGGACGACCCGCCCTGACCAGATTGCCCGCCCTGCTGCCCGCCCATTTGGCCGCCACGACTGCCACGCTGGTTCGAGGCAAGCCCGCGCTGGCCCTGCTGACCCGCCCCTAACTGCCCGGAGTCGCCATCCTGGCCACCTTCGCCACCTTCGCCTCCCTGTCCACCCCGGCCGCCGCGCCCGCCCCGGCTGCCCGCGCCACGCTCGGCAACATCGCCACCTTCACCTCCCGTTCCACCCCCGGATCCCGCCGCCCTTCCGGAACCGCTATTTCCACCGGGGCCATCCCGCCCATTACCTCCGAGACCTGAGCCACCTCGAATCTGGGCGTCCATCGTACCATAGCCGTAGTCGTCCAATTCATTGGGAATCCCGTCGCCGTCGGCATCTGGATCCTGGTCGTTCGGGATCCCGTCGCCATCCATGTCGTCATCCATGGCGTTCGGGATCCCGTCGCCATCGAGATCTCCGTCGGGTCCGCTCTTCCCATCGGCGGAAATCCTTCCCATCGCCGATGCCGCGCCACCGCCGCCGCCTTCGCCGCGCCGCCCGTAAACACTGGAGAACGTGAACCGCACGTAGTCGACTTGGCTGCTGGCCAGCGTCCCCCGGTTGCGAATCGCGGCATCGCGCACCGTCTCCATGTCCCACTTCCGTTTGCGGGCTTCCTCCCGATCCGCCAGCGGACCAAACAGGTAGGTGAGATTCTCATGACGGTAACGCACGTACCAGCCCTCGTCGCTTGGCCCCAGACCTGAAGCGTTGATGCCTGCGTATTTCTGCCGAAACTCGTCGGCGGGAAGGTTCCAAAAATCGTCGATGGCATCGACGGGGTAAATCATCGTAATCGCGCTCACTACCGGCGCGAGCAGGGCGAAGGTCGCCCAAGCAAGAATGGAACCGCGTAATTTCACCGGCATTGTTTGAAGGAAGTTACAGCCCCGGCGGAACTACCCGCCCCTTTTCCACCCGCCCCGGTCCCTGCGGACCCGTCGGCCCCTTTCCACCCGTCCCCGTACCCTTGTCGTGCTGCTGGATGTGGCCATCCGCAGGCTGCTTCTTATCGCCCACCACACCCTGGGCTGGGGCGCTGCCCTGTTCGATTCGCATGGCTTTGTCGCCGATCGCCACGGCCGGCGGTCTGCCGGCGGGCCCCCCGACTCCCGCCATCCCTTGTTGACCCGCAGCGCCGCCTCCGAGTTCAGCCACTTGGATGCCCTGCGGCTGCGCGCTCGGATCGCCGCTGCTAACCGGGTTCCCCATCGCCGCCGGGTTTTGCGGCCCGCCGGCCTGGCCTGCGCCACCCGGCTGGCCAGCCCCCTGCGGAATCTGTTCGCCACCCGCCCCTCCGCCTCCTTGTTGACCTTGGGCCCCACCCTGCGACCCCTGCTGCCCTCCCTGCTGCGGCGCCTGCGGGCCACCCCCGCCGCCTCCGCCCTGTGGGGGATTCGAGGCTTGATTCCCGCCTTGGCTTCCTCCTTGCGTCGCGTTCGGGTTTTGCTGTCCGCCGGCCTTCCCGTTCCGCACGTTCTCGTCCCCCGGTAGCTCGAAATCGCCAATCATCCCGTACTCCGATTTCTTCTCTGCCGTCTGGGTCGAACCATCGAGCAACACCGGGTCGGGCAGCGGCCCCTTCGCGGAACCGACCCGCGACGCACCCGCTTTTTGCGTGCTGGGACTCGCCGGTGCCCTGCCGGCTGCGGTGCGGGACGCTTCCGCGCCCCAGCCAACGCCGACGGTCAAGATCGCAACCGTCAGCACCTTTCTGCTTCGGCTTGCCGTCTTCATATTCATCGCCCGTACCCTTACCCGCGATCGGCAGAGACCCGGCAGGCGACAGTGACGACCGGCGGGGTCGTGCCATTGCGTACCTGCAACAGCATCGTAACATCGCGGTACCCTTTCCGGCGCCCGATTACCTCGTAGTCACCCGGGTACATCCGGATCGGCATCGACTCGAACTTCTGCGGCGGCCGGAAATTCACGATCTGCACCCACGTGTTGCCGTCTGACTTAAAGGTGACCTCGATCGGTTTGCTCTGCGCCGTGAGCAGCCCCTGCAATTGCTGCACTTGATCGCTCAGCGGCAGGTACGCCGGCTTGTTGTCCATCGCCTGGTTGAAGCGCCGGATCGCGCCCTGAAAGTCCGCCTTGTTGGCGAGCTGTTCCGCCGCTTCGATGTACTTGTAATATTGGAGAAGGGCGCGGAGGACTCCGCCCACCCGGGTGTAGCCTTCCTTGGCCTCGGCGTGGTCCGGGTCGAGCTGGAGCGTCTCGTTGTATGCTTCGCGCGCCTCGCTCCACTGGTAGGCCTTCTCGTACTCGAAACCGCGCGCCAGCGCCTTCTGCACCGCCTCCTTGTGCGCGCTTTCCCGCGCGGCCTTCAACTGCGCCATCACGTCCGCTTTCTGCGGATACACCTTCAGGGCGTTCTGCAGCTCGGCGATCGCCTTGTTCCAATCGCGGACCTTCAGCGCCTCGTCGGCCGCCGCTTTCGCCGCCGCAAACTTCGTTTCCTTCTCGAGTCGCGCCGTCCGCGCCTGGCCCTCCTGCGCGGCCGCCGATTGGGCGTCCAGCGCAAACGCCTTCTTGAACGACTCGCTCGCTTCCGCATAGCGGCGCTCCTTCTCGAGCTTCTCGCCCTGCTGCAACAGCGCGTACACCCGATCGATGTTCTCGGCCCGCTGGAGTCCCTTCGTGGCGACGTCGTTGCCCGGCGCCTTCTCCATCGCCGCCTGGAACGCCCGCTTCGCCTCCTCCTTCTCCCCCTTCGACAGCGCCCGCTGGCCCGCCAGCAGGTTCTCCCGCACGAAGTCCGCCAGCGCCCGCTCCGCCTTCGCCAATTCCGCCTCGCCCCGGTCGAACACCTTCTTCGCCCCGGTGAAGTTGCCATCGTTCAACAGCGCTCGGCCCGCCCCGGCCGCCTCGAAGGCCGCCTCGAGCGCCGCGGGCGCCAGCGAGCGCGCGATCTCGAGGTCCTTGATCCTCAGGAGAATCTTGTCGTAGCCCTGCTTCGCCTCGCCCTTGATCTTCACGTTCTTGGTGAACGCATCGATATCCTGGTTGAGCGACGTGAGGACCTCGAATGCCCGCGCGTACTCATGCTTCTTCAGCAGCAGTTCGCCTTCATGAAAATGCTTCTCCATGACGACCATCTGCTCGAGCTGCGTCGGATGATCGGTGGGCATCCGCCGCAATTCCCGCAGTGAACGCACCGCCAGTTCGTGCGCCTGGCTCGCCTTCGCCTCGTTGATGAACTCCGTGTTCGCCCCAGCCACGGTCTGCCCCGGCGCCACCACCGCCGCCCGCGGCTGGAACACCTGCGGCCCGAACACCAGCTTGATCCCGCGAATCACCAGCCCCGCCGCAAACAACAGCCCGAAAAACCCGCCCACGCTCCACCCGACAATCCGCTTCCACGTCCAGCGCCGGCTCACCTGCTCGCGCCCGGCCTCCGGATTCCAGTGAATGATCCGGCGCTTCTTTACCGCGTTGGGGTCGTTTGCGTCTGCCATGGTGGTGGGAGTATGACGTTGGAAATGCGCTGCGGTTAGACGGAAAGAGGCGCCGATTGTTCAGATAGGGGTGTGGTTCCGATCAACTCCCCTCCAATATGTGAGGCCCCGGCGAAAATGCAAAGGGCTTTCCTCATTACGTCTCCTTATTTGTAACAGATTGGACGCATTCTCGTCCCCCCACTTGCCAATTCTCCCCGCCAAATCAACACTTCGGGCCGGCTTCACCCGCCTTCCTGCCATGCACCTGCCTCCCCGCCTGCTGCTCCCCACCCTGGCAACCCTGCTCCTCGCCGGCTGCTACCAGGTGCCGGTCACCGGCCGCCGCGCAATGAACCTGGTCGACGACAAGGAGGTGACCAAGATGAGCATCGCCATGTTCGACGACATGAAGCGCCGCTACCGGCCCTCCAAGGACCGCGAACGCATCGAACAACTCAAGCGGGTCGGCGACCGCATCTCCAAGGTCGTCTTCTGGGACATGCCCGACGCGGATTGGGAATTCGTGGTCTTCGACGTCCCCCAGATCAACGCCTTCGCCATGGCCGGCGGCAAGGTCGGTGTCTTTTCCGGCCTCTACAAAATCGCCAAGACCGACGACCAGCTCGCCTCCGTCATCGCGCACGAAATCGCCCACGTGACGGCCAAGCACGTGCACGAGAAGCTCTCGCGCGAACTCGCCGTTTCCGCCGTGGGCACGGTCGGCATGATCGGCGGGCTCGCCGGCGGTGCTTCGGGCCTGACGGTCGAAGCGCTGAGTCAGGTGTACGGCTTGACCGCCGGCGTTACGGGTTTCGCCTTCGATCGGGACAAGGAACGCGAGGCGGATCTCGTCGGCCTGATGTACATGGCGCGCGCGGGTTACGACCCCCAGGAGGCCGTCAAGGTGCTCGAAGCCCTCGAGGCCGAGTCCGCCAACGACCCTGTACAACCCGCCTTCTTTTCCACCCACCCCAGCCACCCCGAGCGGATCGTCAAGTTGCTCGACGCCATGCCCAAGGCGCTGGCCGAACGCGAAAAGAGCACCGTTCGCACCGGCTCGACGTTGGTGCGGTAGCATCCCGGCGGAGCTGGCCCGCGAACTGCACAAGAAACCGTTTGGGAAAGAACCGAAGCGCCAAATGCTAAGCTCGACGGGCAGCTAGCCCGGATTTTTCCCAACGCGGCCATCCAAGCACCGCCTTTGGTTGCGGCCTCGAGCCGCGTTGTGAAATCTTCGGGCTAGTCGTCGTCGCGCCGGCCGGCCAGCAGGCTGAGGATGTGCAGGAGGCTGCCGAGCGAAGCCACGAAGGCCGCGATGTAAGTCAGCGCCGCGGCATCGAGCGTCTCGTTCACCCCGGGCATCTCCTCGCGCTCGAGGATGCCCAGCCCCACCAACTGCGCCTTGGCCCGGCGGGTCGCATCAAACTCGACCGGCAGCGTAACCAGCTGGAACAGGCAGATCATCCCGAGCGCCACCGCTCCCAGCTTGAGCATCATTCCTCCAAACGCCGAACTGATGAGCACGATGCCCACGATGATGACGAGGTTGGCCACGCTCGCCGCGATCTGCGTCGCGGGCGCCAGCGTCTGCCGAACACCCATCATCGCGTAGCCCACCTTGTGCTGGATGGCATGGCCCGCTTCGTGGGCGGCCACGCCCAGCGCGGCCAGGCTCGTACCGTGGTAGTTCTGCGAGGAAAGCGCCAGCCGCCGGTGCGTCGGATCATAATGGTCGGTCAGCTCCCCTTCGACCTCGACGATTTCCACGTCGTTGATCCCCGCCGATTGCATCACGGCGAGGGCCGCCTCAGCCCCGCGAATCTGCCCGCGCGAGGGGATTTCGACGTTCCTCGCATACGCGCTGCGAATCTTGAATTGCGCGTACAGGCCGAAGAGCATGGGTACTAGGATAAGGATGATCCAGATGAGCATGGTGGAAGTGGATTGAAGATTGGTTCTAGATGCGATCGGGCCGGGCCCGCTGTCACGCGCAAATTACCGATCTTCGGCAAAAATCCAGTGCAAACCGCACGCTTGGAAACACGACCGGCCCATTCCACCCGGCTCACTCGAGCCGGGCCCGGTAATACGCCCGGGCCCGCCGAATCGCCTCCAGCAAGGCCGGCTTGACCTTCTGCAGATGCTCGAGCGTCGGGCGCGACAAGTCGTCTTCCCGGGCAATGGCCCGGAGGTTGTCGTCGGCCATGCGGCGCTCCAGTTCGTCCAGCCGCGCGAGCCAGATGCGCAGGCTGGCCTTTTCCTGCGCCTGATTCTCCATGCCGCGGCCGGCGGCCACGGTCACATGGATGGCCGCGGTATGCGCATGCGAAGCCGCCTCCCCGCGTTTCCGATTCCGAAACGGAGGCAGAAAGCCGTCGGCCGGGCTCGTCTCCCCCACCTTGACCCCTGTAATGCGCGCCGCGAGCCAGCAGGTCCCCTCGACCGGAAACTCGAAATCGCATCGCAAATCCGCCTCCGCGCCCACCCGCGGAATGCTCTTCACGAGCACGCCATTCTGCACGATCTCGAGCCGGAAGACATCGTCCCGCTCCGGGTCGAACCGCACCCGGGCCTGCACGCGCACGCCGCGCGGCCCGTCGAGTTTCACCTCCTCGCCCAGTCCCCGGCCGTCGACCTGCAGTTCGATCACGGGGCCGTTCGTCACGAACGTGGCGCCCCGCCGGATGCCGTCCAGCCAGGAGGCGACGCTCAACGAACCCCGCACCGCGGTGTAGAACCGTTCGCGCCCCGGCAAATTGGGCAGCGTGCCGTAGTCGGTTCCCGCGGTCGGCGCCATCCGGATACCGGCGTTGAGGATCTGGTACCAGATGTCGTAATTCGCGTCCCAGCACTCGAGCACCTCGAGAAAATCGAGCAGCCCGTCGGGCAGGTCCACCGCCAGCCCGTTCTGCGCCTCGGACCCCGTCCCCCAGTGCGCATATCCGCTCAACGCCCCCTGCCGGCGCGCCTCCTCCCAGAACGTGCGGAAAATCTCGTACTGCTCGGAGAACTGAATGGGGGTGCGGCCGCCCAGGATAATCGTGTGCCCCAGAAAATCGCTCCGCGGATTCTCCTGCCCCGACACCAAAATGTAATTACCCTCCCGATACTCGCCGGCTTCGCCGAACGCGTGCTGGGGCGCCCCGTGGAAACTCTTCCACGTCCCGAACTGCAGCAGGTTGGCCACATGGAGGTCCTCGGCCTGCATCCATTTCGACAGCAGGGGATCGAGCTCCCGCCGCGGCCGGCTGATGTGCAGGTGATCGTCCGCCCCGTACCAGCCTTGCGCGGGAAGATCGATCCAGCGGGCCAGCGCCACAGTGAGCTCGGCCGGCCGGCCCGCCTCAATCCGCACCGGGCGGCTCTCCATCCGGTACTCGATTCCCTTGAAGATCCTCATCCGGTACTCACCCGGCTGGAGGTCGAGCGTCGACGTACCCGAGGTGTAGAACTGGAGCGTCCGCGTGAACGGGTTGTCGATCGCCCGCGAAAGCAGCGCCACCGCCCGGGCGAAGTCGCCCTGCCAGGGTTGCGCCCGGCCCTGGTACCCGGGACCGACCAGCAACGCATCGCTCGCGATCCGTGGCCGGCCCTCCGCGTCGAGCAACTCCACGCGCGCCGGTGTCGGGGCGCCCGTCTCCGCGTCGCGCACTTGCAGGACGAGCCGCGATGTCGTCCGTGGCTCGGTTCCGGAGACGGCGGCCGCGGTGATTGCCATGATCGCGAGCAGCCCTCCGGCGGGTTTCGCCGCTTGGCCCTTCCCAGCCGCCGGCGTCGACCTGGCGGGTGCGCAAAGTTGCCCGCGATGCCACTCCGAGTTTCTGCCGTCGGCCCGAGTCATGGGCTACGCCGGTACCAAATCGTCCGCAGAATGCACAGCCCAAACGACCTCACGGCAACCGCCGTCGAATTTGAGCCGGCCCCGCGCGACCGGCCGGCGCCCTCGCCCGCGCATTGCCCGCGCACCCGTCGCCTGCTCTCGCGCATCGTCCGGAAGAAGGCTGAGTTCCGTTCCACTTGGGAGTTAGCCCGAATTTTTCACAGTTAAGGAACTTCTTGTCAGAGAAAAATCCGCCCGCCCCCCCCGACCAGTCGGGGCAAGTCGGGCGCGGCGACTTCGTCGCGGCTAACCCCGACATCGTCGGCCCGACAGGGCGAAGATTCCACACGAGTGAGTGTATTACTGTCTGTTCAGATCGTCTCACGCCGCGACGATTTTGATCGTTTCTCCTCTGAAAAGGTGGGTGCAGATTATTCAGCTTCATGTGCTCCTTTGGTTGCGGCTGCCGCGGTAGGAAATCTTCGGG
>Ga0233425_10007691_pt1 | contig 14920 bp, 6 predicted proteins | sample Watercolumn_Towu_2_FD_181712 | JGI IMG/M metagenome (GOLD analysis project Ga0233425, IMG submission 181712) | Freshwater microbial communities from Lake Towuti, South Sulawesi, Indonesia - Watercolumn_Towuti2014_140_MG | ecosystem: Environmental > Aquatic > Freshwater > Lake | place: Indonesia...
CGCGGCGGTTTCGACGGCGCCGAGACAGCGGACGGTGCAGGCCGCCAGGATAGCGGTGGGAAGACAGAGCAGCGCTTGCATGGTGGAATCGGTGGGATGCGGTCGGGGAGATCGGGTGGCTCTACAAATCGATCGCCACGACTTCGTGGTCAAGAATCGAGGGGACCGCGATCTGCAGATCGTCGCCGTCGCGTTCGACCCGCGGGGAGGTTTCCGCCGCGAGCAACCGCACCCGCTTCGGCTGTGCGCCCGCCGGCAGGCGCACCCGCACCCGCTGCTCGCCGATGGGAAGCAACTCGCGAATCGGCCCCTTCATCATCATCGGATTGGTGAGGTTCACCAGGTGAACCGTGAGCGAATCGTGCTGGCGCCAGGCGGTCACATCGAGCACACCCGGGCCGCTCACCGTCACGGGCGGTTCCTCGTTCGTCGCCCAAACGACGGCATTGCGCAGCAGTTTGCCGTGGTCCACCGAGAGGACCTCCCAGAAGGTGCGGTCGATGTCTCCCGGAAAATACACCACACGACCCCGGCCGACCTCGCGCACGTACACCTGTGGCACCTCGGTCTTCGCCATCCGCGGGAAGACCTTTTCCATCGGCAGATCGGGGTACGAGGGAATGAGCGTCAGCGGCGGATGCGCGAACGCCGCGGTGGCGGCCACCTCGACGCGGCGCACCGCGTTGATGATGCGCGAGGCGTCCTCGAGGCCGGCAAGGAGCGGGTGGCGCCGGCCGGTCGTGGGATCGGTCTCGAGCCGCAGGTACGAGTTCTGCATGGGCCCCTCGCGGCTGCCTTTCCACGTGACCCCCAGCAGCGCCGCCAAACCGAAGTCCTTCCGCGGCGCGCCCCACTCGTCGCCGAGACTGGTCTCGGAGGTGACCACGAGACCGCCGCCGCGCTCGACAAACGCCCGCAGTTGGGCGCACTGCGCGTCGGACAGTGCGACGAGGTTTGGCAGGATGAGCGTCTGGAAGGGCGCGAGGTGCGCCGGGTCGAGCAGCCGGTCGTGCACCATGCCGAAGGGGAGGCGCGCCTCGATCAGCGCCTGGTACCAACCGAGCGTGTGGTCCTCGGTGCGGTGGCCGTGGAACCAGGCGGTCTGCTGCGAGTAGACCAGCCCCACGCGGGCGAGCGACCGCTCGTTGCGCAGGTACTTCTCCCAATTCGCGTACCGGCGGTAGATTTCCTCGACCGGCTTCAGCCAACGCTCGTCGTGGAGCACGCCCGAAAACTTGGTGAACCAGAGGCGCAGGTCGTTGGCCACGCCGTCGGCCGCCCAGAGCCGGAACTCCGCCGCGCTCTGCACGCTGTCCTTCCAGCGGTAGGGTTCCTCGACGCCGACACTGAAAATGCCGACGATCGGCTTGCGGCCCATCGTCGCGCGAAACTCCTTGCCGTGTTTCCCGTTGGCCCAGGGTGCGGCCAGCCCGCGCCGGGCCTGGCGATCGGCCATCAACGTGGGCGCAAGCTCGCCGATGCGCCGCATGTCGAGCGTGCTCGTCGCGCCTCCGCCCGTGTTGGGAATCACACACGCATCGGGGTTGATCTGGCGCACCTCCGCATCCCACCGGCGCCACAGCTCGAACAGCCGCTCCTGGCGCCAGAGCACGTAGGCACGGCGCGCCGGATCCTGCGGGTCGGTCGTGCGCGGCAGCTCCCGGCCCGACGCCGCCCGGAAGTTTCGGCGGCAGTGCTCGCAATAGCACAGGCCCGAACCGTCCCACCGATTGATGAAGATCCCGTCGAGCCGGTAGCGCGTCATGATCTCCCGTTTCACCTCGGTCATGAACTCGAAATTGTAGGGTCCAAACCCGCAGGTGACCCACATCTCCGGCGAAGCCCAGTGGCGTCGCGGCCGCCCGGCGGCGTCGACCGCGATCCAATCGGGGTGCGCGGCCTGCACGTCGTCGTAGGTCGCGTGCGGGTCGGTGCGCCCAATCACCACCATGCCCATTCGCCGGCAGCCGGCCACGAGTTCGCCGAACACGTCGCGCCCCTCGAGCCACGCGCTGCGGTGGTGCCAGCGCACTTCCGTCGGGTAGTACGCCACGCAGCCGCCCGCACTCAGGCAGACGGCGTCGGATTTCGTGCGCGCGAAATAGTCGAGCCAGAACGGCACCGAGAACTTGCCCGGGTCGTCCTCGACCAGCGTGAGCTGCGCCCAGCGCATCGGCCGGTCGACCCAACTCGGCGTCCGCGCACTCGGCGCGGCCTGCTCCGCCGCCCCGCGCGCGCCCCCTGGCTGGCTCGCCAGTGCGAGGGTGGCGCCCGCCAGCCCGGAAGCTCGCAGGAACTCGCGCCGGCTCTGTTTCGCGGGGACGTTCACGCCCGGGCTGGCCGCTCGCTCTTTTGGTAAGAGGCTTTCTCGAGCCAGGCCGGGTTAAGGGTTGCTCCCCAGCCGGGGCCGTCCGGGATCCTCACCCTGCCGTCCCGCACCGCGAGCGCCGGCCGGTAGATCGATTCGCCGGCGTTGATGTCGCCCTCGATCGTGAACTCGACAAATGGTCCGGCGTTGGGCACCGCCGCCATGAAGTGCAGCGAAAACAGGGTGATCCACGACAGGTGGGAGGAGTGCGGCACGACCACTTTGCCGGCCTCGCGCGCCATCATCGCCACGCGCCATGAGCGCGTGAACCCGCCCACGTAGCACAGGTCGGGCTGCACGATGTCGACCGCGTTCAGCCGGATCATCCGGCGCCATTGCGCGAGATCATTGTCCTGCTCGCCGCCCGCCACGTTCATCGTCAACGCCGCCGCGACTTCCGCCGTCCACTCCAGCTCCCAGTAGGGGCACGGCTCCTCGAAAAAGAAGTAGCGGTTGTCCTCCATCCGGCGGCCCACTTCGATGGCCTTTGGCGGCGTGTAGCAACTGTTGCCGTCGGCGAGCAGGCGCACGCCGTCGCCCACCGCCTGGCGCACCGCGGGGAGGAGTTTCTCCGTGCGGCCGGGGGCGGCGTCGCGGTCGTGCCCCGTGGGCGTGCCCACGCGCACCTTGAACGCCGCATACCCGCGTTCGTCGCGCAGCCGGGCGAGGCGCGCCGCTTCGTCCGCGGGCGAGATGTCGCGCCGCATGCTCGAGCCGTACACGGGGAACGGCGCCGCCCGCCCGCCGAGCAGTTCGCAGACGGGTTTGCCCTTGATCTTCCCATAGAGGTCCCAGATTGCCGTGTCGACCCCGGCCAGCGCCCGGCACACGTACGACCAGGGGAATTTCATGTTGGCATCGATCACCCGATCCACCAGCGCATCGATCTGCGCAGGATCGGCACCGAGGACGTGCCGCGCCACTTGCCGGTGCAGCACAATGGCGGAGATGTCGGGTTCGTGCGACGAGAGCTGCCCCCAACCCTCGCGGCCATCGTTCGTGGTGAGGCGCACGAAGCCGTACTGGCGCTGCGTCCAAGATTCGATCTTCGTGATGATGCTTCCCGGCTCGATCACCTTGAACTCAACGTAGTCGCGGGTCCGCCCGAGATAGTGGTGAGAGGAGGCTGCAGTCGCCGCCTCGCCGCGACCAGCGGGCAGGCCGGCGAGGGCGGCCAGGGTGGCGGACTTTTTCAGGAACTCTCGGCGCTGGGTTTTCATGGAGGAAGCTGGTTTGTCGGTTTGGTCTCCATCACCGGCCGCGGCCCGCCCCGCGCGGGCCCTGGTCAGCCCATGCTTATTTCGAGGGCGCGGCGCTCGGCCAGCGCCAGCGGCTTCAGCGTGCGCACGGTTTCGAGGTTGGCGCGGATTTGGGCGACCGACGCCACGCCGATGACCGCTGCGGAGACCGGCAGGCCGAGCGTGTAGCGGACCAGCGTCGCCGCGGCCACCTGGTGGGCGGTGGCATCGTGGTACGGTCGCAGGAGCGCGTTCGCCGGATTGCCCGTGGCGAGACAGCCGTTGCCCCCGCCCATCACCTTCATCGCGATCACGCCCATCCGCCTGGCGTTGGCCGCCGCCAGCAACTCCTCGCGGAAGGCCCGCCGCCGCGCCACCGGGTTCAGCGTCGTCAGGAGCGTGTCGAATTCGTACCGTTCGATCGCCTCGCGCAACCGGGCGGCGCTGTCGTGGCCGGTGACGCCAAGGAAGCGGGTGACCTTTTGGTCGCGGAGCCAGCGCAACGCCGTGAGCACCCCGCCGGGCTTCTCCCACGCGTCGAGATCCTCATTGGCGGCGACACCGTGGATTTGGATGAGGTCGAGCCGGTCGGTGCGCAGGCGCTGCAGGCTTTGCTCGATGCTGCGCAGGGTGCCGTCGTGGGTGCGGTCACCCGTCTTGGTGGCGAGAAACACCTCGCGGCGCCGGCGGGCGAGCACGCCGCCGTAGTTGGTTTCCGACTGGCCCTTGTTGTAGCTGGGCGCCGTATCGAAGTACGTGATGCCGAGGTCGAGCGCCGCCTCGGCGAGGGCCGCCGGATCGTGATCGGCCGAGGGCGGGAGCTGCATGCCGATCACTCCGCCGAGGGCCAGCACGCTCACCTCGACGCCAGTCTTCCCCAGCAGCCGCCGGGGGATCGGAGTGGAGCCGGCAGCGGCGGCCGGCGCGGGCGAGGAGGCCAACACGGCGCCCGGCGCACCCACGGCCCAGGCCCCGCTGACGGTTTTCAGGAATTCACGGCGTTGCATGGTGTTGGCTGGCGTAAGGTACTCGCCGGCGCCGGTGCGCCGCGGCTCACGTTTCGGGAGTGGGACCGGTCGCGGGCGGTCTTCCCTCGAGAACCCCTCCGGGGAACGGGTGCCGCGAACGTACCTTTTGGTGGAGCGAATCGCGGAATTCCGGGTGGCTGCTGGTCACTCGCGCGAAGCTCTCGCGATCGAGAACGTAAAGGTCGCAGAAGCTCACGGCCCGGGCGGTGGCGGTGCGCCCTTGATTCGTGAGCAGAGCCAGCTCGCCGAAGAAGTCGCCCGCGTGCAACCGGGCCAGGACGTGCTCGGGTTCGTCCAGCACCTCGATCTCGCCGCTCACCACGAAATACATCTCGTCGCCCGGGGCACCCTTGCGGCAGATGATGTTGCCCGGGAGGTAAACCACCGGGCGCAGCGTCACCACCAAATCGCGCAGGACATCCTGGCTGGCCCCGGCGAGGAGGGGCACCTTCGAAAGCAGGTCCCGATGGAGGTACATCGAAAGATCCGCGCGGAGCGGTCGCGGCAGACTTTGAAACACCTCGGCGTCATTGTACCCCCGCTTGCTCGCCCACAGGTACTGGAAATAGCCCCGCACCCGCTGGCGCAGTTCGGCGGGCACCTCGTGGTATTGCATGAAAAACTCGACGCGGTCGCGCACCTCCTCCTGGTGCTGCCGCGCCGCATCGATGCGCAGCATCAGCGTCGCGATGTTGCTCAGGATGTACCCGAACGTGGCCACGCCGGTGACCATGATCGCGCAGGCATAGTACATCTGCGGAATGGTCTTGGGCACGATATCGCCGTAACCCACGCTCGCCATGGTGGTGATTGCCCAGTATACCGCGCGGACCAGCCGCAGTTCGGCATCCGTCGTCTCGGCGTCCCCGCCGAGGGCAATCCAGCCGGTCGCCGCCCACCAGGCGATGAGCGGCAGAATGATGATCAGCGCAAGCAGCCGGCCCGCGGCCGGCGGCAGGGCATCGCTGCGGGTCGACAGCATGGACAGCTTCACCAGATGCAGCAGGGCCGGCAGCTTCAGCGCCCAGAGCCACATGTTCGGTTCGTGGTTGGTATTGAGCAGCGACCACAGCGGCAGCGCGATCGCGACATCCCGGATGACTTGCTGCCAGCGCCGCCAGCCGCGCCGCTCGTTCCAGACCATCATCACACTCGCGCTTCCGAGGCAGAACAGAACCAGGTCAGCCCCCAGCGCGAGCCAGCGATGGTGAGCCAGCGCCGCACCACCAATCACCAGCGGGAGCCAGACACCTACGATGACGCCGGCGGCTGAGTGCAGCAGGTCCTGGCGAAACTGCCGGCGGGCTTCCTCAACCGGTGAACGACGCATGGCGCGGGAGTTGGACGGGCGGCGAAATCGCCCGGGTATCTCCGACCGGCACGGCGGACGTGCGGTCGGGTTGGTGATTGGGGATCAAGCAGGGCACAGCGGTCGGGAGCGGTCGGTTCCGGCGGCGCCGGCTGCTGGCAGCCCACGCCGCCTCGCGGCAGATCGCAGCGCGCACTATTTGCCCCCGTACTGCAATTGGCGAGGAATTTGCATCGTCACGGCTGGGCCGGGGGTCTCCCGCTTCCCATCCTCGACTGTCGCGATCGCAATCCCTTACCGTTTGCCATCCGCTCCAACCAAGATACCTCCCATGCACATGCTGCTGCTTCCATTTCGCCGGACGGTCCATTGCCTCGGCGGTGCACTTGTCTCGCTTGCCCTCGCGCTTCCCCTCGCTGCCCAGCCAGCCGCCGGCACGATCGAGGGCCGGATTTCCCACCCCGCCACCGGCGAGTATCTCGAGGGCGCCCGCATTACCGTCGAGGGTACGGCCTCCGAAGCGGCGAGCGACTCCGACGGCAACTACCGGCTGACCGGCGTACCCGCCGGCTCGGTACGGCTGAGGGCGTTTTACACCGGCCTGCCCGCGTACACGGGCAGCGTGGTCGTGGCGGCCGGTCAGACGGTTCAACACCACATCCGCTTCGACGACGGCACCGGCAAGCCTGCGCCCGAGGGCGCGCCGATCCGGCTCGAGCAATTCGTGGTGTCGACTGCGCGCGAGATGAGCGGCGCCGCCCTGGCCATCAACGAGCAGCGTTTCGCCGCCAACGTGAAGCATGTCGTCGCGGTCGACGAATTCGGCGACGTGGCCGAGGGCAACGTGGCCGAGTTCCTGAAATTCCTTCCCGGGGTGAACATCGACTACGCCGGCGGCAACGCCCGCGAGGTCTCGCTCAACGGCGTGCCCGGCGATTACGTGCCCGTGACTGTCGCCGGTTTCGGCCTCGCCAGCGCGGTGGGCGGCGGCTCCGGTGGCACCAACCGCGCGATCGGCCTCGACCAGGTGTCGATCAACAACCTCTCCCGCATCGAGGTCGAGTACTCGCCCACGCCGGATTCGCAGGGCAACGCCCTCGCCGGCTCCGTCAACATGATCCCGCGCAGTTCCTTCGAACGCGTGCGGCCGCTCTTCAATTTCAGCACGTACGTGATGATGCGCGACAACGCCAAGGACTGGCACCGCACGCCCGCGCCGCGCCACCCCACCCACAAGATCCATCCCGGGGCCGACTTTTCCTACACCGCGCCCGTCAGCCGGAACTTCGGCTTTACCCTTTCCGGCGGTTTCAACCGCCAGTACTCCGGCGAACCCCAGGCCCAACTCACGTGGCGCGGCACCCAGGCCGCCACCAACGGCAACGCCTACCCGCATACCGCCTTCGGCCAGCCGTATCTCACGGCCTTCCTCGTCCGCAACAGTGGCAAGGACACCAAACGCTCCTCTCTCGGCGCCACCATCGACTGGCGGCTCACGCGCAACGACCGCTTCGCATTCTCCCTCCAGGCTTCGACGTTCGACGTCCTGATCAACCACAACGCCCTCACCTTCGAAGTCGGCCGCGTGGCGCCGGGCGATTTCACCACGAACTCCACCCGCGGCACCGCCGGGGCGGGCAGCCTCCAACTCGTCACCACCGGAGCCTCCCGGTACAACTGGACCTACATGCCGTCCCTCACCTGGCGGCACGACGGACCGGTCTGGAAGGCTGACGCCGGGGTTTCGCTCTCCCGTGCCCGCAACCGCTCGTACGCCACCAACGCCGGCTTCTTCGACACCACCACCTCCCGCCGCACCGGGGTGACCGTCGCCTACTCCGACATCTTTTACCTTCGACCCGGGGTGATCACGGTGACCGATGCCGCCGGCCAGCCGGTCAACCCGTATTCGCTCGATAGTTACGTTCTCACCGCCGCCACCGGCAACGAGCGCGGCACCGACGACGCCAAGCGCACCGCCTATGCCAGTCTCCGCCGGGATTTCCGCGGTCGCGTCCCCGTTTCGCTGCGCACCGGCCTCGATTTTCGCGACGCGCTCCGCGATCAGCGCTTCAGCACACCCAACTATTCGTACGTTGGGCGCGATGGGGTCGCCAGCACCGCGCCGACCGCCGCGAGCGACGACCGCGCGTCGCCCTATCTTGATCCCAGCTACTCCAACCGCATCGCCCCGTACGGCTTCCCCCGCATCCAGGGCGTGAGCAGCGAGCTGGTCTACGCGCACTTCCTGGCAAATCCCGCCTACTTTACGACGGTCGCCAACACGACCTATCGGGCGGAGGTCAACAACTCCAAGCGCGCCGGGGAACGGGTCTCCGCCGCGTATTTGCGGGGCGATCTGGCGTTCTTCCAGAACCGGCTCCGCTTGGTCGGCGGGGTGCGCCTCGAGCAGACCAACATCGCGGCCGAGGGCCCGCTCACCGATCCGTCGCGCAACATCCAGCGCGACGCCCAGGGCCGCCCCGTCCTCGGGCCCAATGGCCGCCCTCTGCCGATCGTGCCCGCCAGCAACGCCCTCGGCGTCTCGCAGCTCACCTTCCTCGACCGCGGCGGCCGCGCCGAGAAGGAGTACCTGCGCTGGTTCCCCAGCCTCAACGCCAGCGTCAACGTGCGCGAAAACCTCATCGCCCGCGCCGCTTGGTCCACCTCGATCGGCCGCCCCGATTACAACCAGTACGCCGGCGGCGTCTCCTTGCCCGACCCAGAAAACCCGTCCCCCGCCGATCAGATCACGGTGAGCAACGTGGGGATCAAGCCCTGGACCGCGCGGTCGCTCAACGCCCGGCTCGAGTACTACTTCTCCGGCGTCGGCCAGCTCTCAATCGGCGCGTTCCGCCGCGATTTCGAGAATTTCCACGGCAACACCACCATGGCGGCGACACCCGAGTTCCTCGAACTCTACAGCCTCGATCCGAATGTCTACGGCCAGTACCCGGTCGCCACGCAGCACAACATCCAGAACACGGTGCGCATGCAGGGCCTGAGCGTGACTTACCGGCAGGCGCTCACGTTTCTGCCGCACTGGGCCCGCGGCCTGCAGGTTTTTGCCAACGGGAACGCCCAGCGCCTGCTCGGCCCGGCCTCCTCCAACTTCCCCGCCTTCATCCCGCGGACCACCAGTTGGGGCTTCAGTCTGAACCGCGACGGGTACATCCTCCGCGCCAGCTGGAACTACCGCAGCCTCCAGCGCCGCAATGCCATCACCGGCGCCAGCATCGAACCCGGCACCTTCACCTGGTGGTCGAAGCGGCTCTACCTCGACGTCAACGGCGAGATCCCCCTTTCCCGTCACCTGGCGTTTTTCGCCAGCCTGCGCAACGTTGGCGATGCGCCCGACGACGTGAAGGTCTTCGGCCCCAGCACGCCCGCAGTCGCCCGCTTCCGCCAACGCATCCAGTTCGGCTCGCTCTGGCAGTTTGGCCTCAAGGGCACGTTTTAGGGCCGGCGCTCAGCGCCGGCCGCTTGCATCGTTCGCCGCGCAAGGCGTGCAGCGTGGGCGTTTGCGGATACTGTCGCTTGCAGTTGTACTCGTATAACAACTCCGTGCGCCACGGCACCTGTTCACCGCGCAAGAACGGCCAGAAGCTCCGCGCGCCGGTTCCGCGGGTCTCAGGCCCGGCTGGGCGTCGGGCTCTTCTTCGCGCGGGAGCGGCGCCAGCCGAGCAGCCCGAGGCAGCCGGAAAGGAGGAGCGCGCCGTAGGTGGCGGGCTCGGGGGTCGGGCGGATTTCGTGGTCGAACCAGCCGTTGTGGTTGCCCGAGACCCAGGTGGTGGTGAAGCCGCCGTAGTTAGTAAAGACGATCTGGCTGAGCGGAATGCCGCCGACCTGGTCGGAGCCGCCGAGCGTCCCGGCGTTGATCGTGTTGGTGGCGTACCAGACGGTGCTCGCCGCGGTGTTGTTGGCCACGCTCACCCAGTTGTTGACCGTCACGGTCACCCCGGCATCGATGACGAGGGCGGCCGAGGAGAGGAAGGTGCCAGCGCTGTTGTTGAAATCGAGGATGGTGTTGCCGGTGATGTGGATGGTGCCGACGGTGATGCCCACCCCGCCGAGGAGCGAAAGCGTGCCGCCGCCGAGGGTAAGGGTCAGATTCGAGGCAGTGAAGCTGCTGGAAAGGGCGAGAATCGAGGTGGAGTCGGCGCCGGTGAAGCTGAACGTGCCGCTGCCGGCCATCGTGCCGGCAAAGGACGAGGTGACCCCGGCGGCCTGGTTGACGCTCACCATGCCGGCGGAGGCGATCGTGAGGGTCGTGCCCGCGACGGCGTCGAATTCGGTCGCGTTGAGGGTGTTGGAGTTGGTGCCGTTGCCGACCGTGATGCTGCCGGCGTTGAGCTGCACGGAGCCGACGGTGGCGGTCTGAGTGGCGGCGGCGGCGATCGTCAGGCTGCCGGTGCCGTTCTTGATCAGGCTGCCGGTGCCGTTGGTCATGTTGCCGGAGATGGTCGTGTTGCCGGCTCCGGTGACGGTCAGAGCGTAGTTTGCACTGCTGGTGCCGCCGCTCAGCGTGAGCGTGTTGGCATCGCTTTGGATGGTCGCGGCCGCACCGAGCGTGACAAGGCCGCCAAACGTGTTGTTACCGGCGACGTTTCTCAGGGCGCCCTGCGCGCCGCCGACACCTGCGCCGCTGATCGTGAGCGCCTCCCCGCCTATCGTGAGATTACCGCTCGCTACGTTGCTCAATTGCAGTTCGGCGCCGCTGAGGACAAAAGTACCGTCCGAGCCTGTCGTGACTGCGCCAAGGGCGTTGTTACTTTGAACGCTGACGACGCCAGCGTTGATGTTGGTGGCTCCCTGGTAGCCGCTTGCCCCGCTCAGGATGAGCGTGCCGTCCCCCGTCTTGGTCACGGTGGTTGAGCTCCCGGAACCGGTGTTGATGCCACCGCTCACGGTAATCGTCGTGCTCGCCGCGGTGTTGAAAGTAATCGCCTTGTTGTTGCCGGTGGAACCGATGTTGGACGGAATGGAAAGGCTGCCGCCCGACGTCGTGATGGTCGCATTGTCGGTCAGATTGATGTAAGTACTGCCGACTGAGCCGAAGGTATTGGCGCCGCTGAGATTGTTGAGGGCGCCGAGGGAGTTGTAGCCGGTGCCGGCAAGATTCAACCGCTCCGAGGTGATCGCGATCCCGCCCTGCAACTGCAGCGTTGCCCCGCTTGAAACGTACGTGCCGCGCGCGTCGGTCCCATCGCCGCTGCCGAGGCCGCTGCGGTTGCTGCCATCGGTGCCAGCCTGGATGTTGAGGATGCCGCCGGTGACATTCGTCGTGCCCAGGTAGGTGTTGTTTCTGTCCATCATCATCACCCCATTGCCCGCCTTGACCAAGGAGCCGCTTTGGACGATCCCGCTGAGCGTGAGGTCATAAGTGTTGCCGCCATTTCCTACTGTAAACGTGCGGGTCTGGTCCGGGATGTTCGCATCGGTGGTGGCATCGCGCTGGAAGGTAAGGCTGACATAGCCGGTCGAATTCGAGGTGATGGAAACCGGATTGCCCGGGGAAGCGTTCACGGTGACGTTGGCACCGAGGTAGAGCGTTCCACTGCCAAGCGTGACATTGCCGCCCGTGAACACCAGACCGCCAGACGAGACGCCGTTCACGGTGTCGCCGATGGTCTGGCTGCGACCGGCGAGATCGAGCGTGCCGTCGCGATAGAGCGTGACGGTGGCGCCCGGGGCGATGGTCTCGTTGGCGTAGAGTTTAACCGAAGCCGCGTTCGCGTCGCCGTCGCCGATGATCAGGTTGCCGTTGATACTGTGGAACGAAGCAGTGTTGGCATCATGCGGCGCGCCAGGGTTGGACAGCGTGTCGAGCCGCAACTCGCCGCGTTGGACGGTTGTCGTGCCGGTATAGCTGTTGGCCCAGGCGTAGAGCTGCACATAACCTCCACCGGTCATGTTCACCACGACGTTTCCGGGGTTCGTCGTTTCGGGCGAACCGGTCGGAATCAAAGTGGTGGGCGGGCTGAAATCGTACGAAGTCCGCGCCGTCTGGCCGGCGAAATCGCGGATGCGATTCTGCACGACGATGCCCGTGCCCGCACCGGTGAACGTGAGGGTGTTGCCTCCAATCGTGATGAACCCGGCCTCGGTCGGTTCCGTGTCGCCGCTCGGAGTGAACGGCCCCGGTGCGGCGCCAAGTGTCAACGTACCGGATTGCGTCGAGATCGTCGCGTTGCCGCCGAGCACAATCGTATTTTCGTAGCTGTTGCTCCCGGAAACATTGGTCAGAGCGCCAACGCCGCCCGAACCGCTGCCCGTGATGGTGAGGTCGCCCTTATTGACCGTGATGTTGTTCTGGAGCGAAAGGGTCGCGCCGTTGCCGACCGTCACACCCGCGGTTCCGCTGCCGAGGGCTGAGCTGTTGGTCAGGGCAAGCGTGCCGGCGTTGACCGCAACCGCGCCGCTGTAGAGGTTTGATCCGGAGAGCGTCACGGTGCCGATGCCGGTCTTGGTGATCCCGCCGGTGCCGGTGATCGCACCGGTGGAGAACGTGATGTTCGAGGTGCCATCGGCGGTGAGGGTGGCGTTCTTCCCGAGCGTAATCCCCCCGGTGAACGTGCCGGTGCCGGAAGTGATGCTGCCGCCGAGAGTCGTCGTACCGGAGCCAAAGTTCACCACGTCGATGTTGCGGCCGACGGACACCCCGCTGGTGCCGATCAACAGCGCGGTGTTGTTGCTGCCGGTGCTGGCGTCGTTGATGGTGACATTGGAGGTCGCATTGCCGAGCGTCCCGGCGGAGCCGCTCGGGGCGTTGGCGTTCAACTGGAGCGTGCCCTGGCTGATCGTGGTCGCGCCCGTATAGGTGTTCGCACCCGACAACGCGAGGGTGCCGGCGCCGGACTTGGTGATGCCAAAGCCGCCCCCGGAGATCACGGCACTGATGCTCGTGTCGGCGGTTGCGGCGCTGCTGTCGCCGATGGTGAAGGTGCGGTTGGCGCCCAAGGCGAGATTCCCCGAGATCGTTGCGCCATTCGGGTTGTTGGTGGCGTTGTACGCGAGGTTGCCGCCTAGCGTGAGGGTACCACTCGTGCCGGAGACAATCGCCGTGGAACCGCTGGCGCCGCCTCCGAGGTTCAACGCTCCAATGGTGTCGGTGCGGGTGTTGTAGTTGAGCGTGCCGCCGAAGACGTTGACGGTCGTGCCGGGCAGAACGTCGTTGGCCCCGAGGGTGAGCGTTCCGGCGTCGGAACCCCCGGCAGTGCCGATGTTGGTCGTACCCGAATAGGTGTTGGCGCCGCTGAGCGTGACGGTCCCGGTCCCGGTCTTGGTGAGGTTGCCGCTGCCGCTGATGGCGCCGGTTTGAAAGGTGATGTTCGAGGTGCCGTCGGCGTTGAAATTCGTGTCGCGGTTGAGGGTGATGGCGCCGCTGAACGTGCCGGTGCCGGACGCGATGTTGCCACCGAGCGTGGTGGTACCGGTGCCCAAGTTCGCGACCGAAATGGCGCGCCCCACGGTTACGCCGCTGGTGCCAATCAGGAGGGCGGTATTGTTGCTGCCGGTGCTGCCATCGTTGATCGTCACCGTCGACGTGGCACTGCCCAGCGTGCCGGCGGAGCCGCTCGGGGCGTTGGCGTCGAGCCGAAGCGTACCCTGGCTGACGGTTGTCGTGCCGGTGTAGGTGTTGGCGCCCGAGAGGACGAGCGTGCCGGCGCCGGACTTGGTAATGCCAAAACCGACGCCGGAGATCACGGCACTGATGCTCGTGTCGGCGGTTGCGGCGCTGCTGTCGCCGATGGTGAACGTGCGGCTGGCGCCGAGGGCGAGATTGCCGGATATCGTCGCGCCGTTGGGGTTGTTCGTGGCGTCAAAAGCAAGGTTGCCGCCCAGCGTGAGCGTGCCGGTCGTACCGGAGACGGCTGCCGTGGTGCCGCCGGCGCCACCTCCGAGATTGAGGGCTCCAATGGTGTCCGTGCGGGTGTTGTAGTTCAGCGTACCGCCGTAGACCGTCACGGTCGTACTTGGCAGGACGTTGCTGGCTCCGAGGGTGAGCGTGCCACCGGTCGCTCCACCAGACGTCCCGATCGTGGTGGTACCTCCGTACGTGTTGGCGCCGCTGATGGTCCAGGTGCCCGAGCCGACCTTGACGAGTCCACCGGCACCGCCGATCGGCTCGGCGATTACGTTGCTTGCATTGGTGCTGGTGCCGTCCAGCGTCAAGGTAAAGCCCGCGTTGTTGAAGCTCGCCAAGGTGCTGCCAAAGTTCAGCGCGCCGGTGCTGTTGCTGACGAAACTGGTGTTCGCGCCCAGCGCAATACCGAGATTGGCGTTGTTGAAGGTCTGCGTGGAGCTCGCATTCGAAACGACGCCGGAAGATCCGATTGTCAGAACTTCAGTCGCACCGCCCGCGGTGCCAGAAAACGTCCACGCACCTGTGCCCGAGGTGAATTCGAGGCCGCCCACCGACTTGCTGGCGGAGAGCCGCGGATTAAAACTGACGGTCCCTGCCTGGAATGAACCGATGTCGGAGGCTCCCGGTGCGGTTCCGCCGGACCAACTGGTGCCGGCGTTGAAGTCGATGGCGGTGTTGCCCCAAATGATGGTTGCCGCGTGCAATCCAGTTGGAACGCCAATCGATCCCAAGCATGCCGCCAACCCCGCCACCGCGAGGTGGATTCGCGTTCGCCGGAGGGCGGGCTGCCATTTGCGAGGGGACGTCATGGCTCTGAGTTGAGTACGACACGATCACGCGTGTTCTGCTGAAGTCAACATCGGAATTAGGGGATTAACCCTAATGGTGTATTAAGGTTGGGTGTGGCCTGAATCCGGGTGGAACTGACGGGCGGCGCAGCAAGAGCGTCACTTCAATCCAGACGGTGATTTCGAAAGACGTCTGTTGGCAATCGGGCCGCAGATGGGGTAACTACGTACGCGGGCGTGCGGGAAACACACATTTGGGGTCTTTTTGATGGACTCTGGGGTAGACTGCCTATTACGTGTCGTGCAATTCAACTACACCACG
>Ga0233425_10007692_pt1 | contig 14919 bp, 11 predicted proteins | sample Watercolumn_Towu_2_FD_181712 | JGI IMG/M metagenome (GOLD analysis project Ga0233425, IMG submission 181712) | Freshwater microbial communities from Lake Towuti, South Sulawesi, Indonesia - Watercolumn_Towuti2014_140_MG | ecosystem: Environmental > Aquatic > Freshwater > Lake | place...
GATACATCCCTCCTACCCTTTGATGTTAAACGAGCCTTCCGTTAAAATGAAATCATTTTTTATCAGGGACTTGTACCAGTACACACGCGAGCCTGTAGGCATCTCTCAATATGTTGACTGTGTTTTTCCGGTATTTTCTTACCTGGCACTTTTTGTGTTCGTCATTCTGTCAGTCCTTATGAATATCAGGCTCAAAAACCTGATCTACACTCTTTTTACTGTGTTATACATTGCTTTCGTTGCCAATGCCCTGATTATCTATAACGCAGATTCTTTGGAAACAGACAGGCATCTGTTTAGCAATTCTGTTTTGGTGGAAATTTTCGGAGCTGTCTTTTTTTGCTTTATACTGGATTCTTTACCGTTTCAAAGGATTTCCGGGTATATCACTTATAAAAAGGCTAATTCATAATGATTAGCTTATGTTTACTATCTCCGGCAAAAATAATATACATGCCCGGAATAAGGTGATCCGTTTGTAAAAGCAGCTCATAAGAAGAGATAGTTTCCAGTTTACCATCAAGCTCAGTTTCCCTTCCAAGCCAGTCTGTTACCCTGATGCTTTTCTGCTGGATGGGTTTGGCGCTTTTTATGGTCACATGATGTTTGGCAGGATTAGGAAATATACTCAACAAACTGTTTTCTTCAGCCGGGATCTCTTCAACGGAAACCGTACTGAAGCTACCAAAGCTCAATAAGGAATCCAGCTTTACAAAATAACCATCTCTTAATACCGCTCCATCTCCTTCAGTGTATCCTACAGCCGCATAGCCTTTGTCTTTTGTTGCAATCAGCCTGTAAAGCTCATCGTTAAGTGTAGAGCCAAAACCAGCTGATGCAGAGTAATTTAGACCATAATCCATTTCCAGAACCTTGATCTGTTTTTCATATCCCGCAATCTTTACATAAGAAATAGTATTAACAATATTAGGAGTTCGCTTCGAAACGACAATTGAATTAAAGACCGCATCATCAGCTGAGGTATTGTCAATCGTTTGGTTATAGAAATTACCATTGCTGTAAAGCCTGAATGAATACGCATTATAATAATTCAGATTAGCCCCGAAAGACTTTGTGCCACCTACAATATAGAGCTCGCCGCTGGGATGCTCCATGATCTGGTTGGCAAAATCCTCCCGGCTGCCCCCGAAGAACTTGCACCATACCGAGTCGCCCATGATGTCGAGCTTAAACACCCATACATCGCCCGAGTCCACATCGTTATAGCTTTTGGTAGAGCCCGTCAGGGCAAAGCCTCCGTCGCTGGTTTGTACGACCGACTTGAACTCATCATCGTATAAGCCGCCATAGGTCTTCGTCCACACCACGTTGCCGTTGCCATCGGTTTTTACCACATAGCCGTCGGCATTGCCATGCCCATAGCTATAGGTGGTGCCGGCAATCACAAAGCCCCCGTCGAAGGTGCTTTGCAGGCTGTAGGCAAAATCCCAGTCGCTCCCTCCTATCGTTTTTTGCCAGAGCAGGTTGCCGTTCTTATCGGTCTTCAGCAGGAAAATATCATAGCCGCCAAAGCCGGTGGAGTTTGTATAGCCCACCGCCACATAGCTGGAATCGCTCAGCTGGAGCACGCTTTTCCCGATCTCGTTATTGTAGCTCCCGAACGATTTCTCAAACTTCCGGTTTCCCATGCTGTCCAGCCTCAACAGGTACAGGTCGGTATTCCCCTGCCCGAAGCTGCTGGTAGAGCCTGTAATGATGTAGCCGTTGTCCAGCGTTTGCTTCACATCATAGCCGGCATCATAGCCGTTGCCGCCAAACCTCATGTAAAACTTACGCGGCGCCTGGGCATGGGAAGCGATCGCTGCCAGCAGAAGCAGGAGACAAACACTGTATTTTTTCGACATTAACCGCATGGGCATATAGATTTGATTGAATTCCCGAACTAGCTTTTAAACTTTTTGGCGATGCTGATAAAGGCTCCCTGCCCGTAGGTATTCTTCGGCGAAACATAGCCCTGCAGGCTGTTACTTCCCACTTTCACATAAAAGCCGGGGGTGTTGTATTGCAGCGTGAGCCCTACTCCCAGCCTGGCATAACCGCCATAGCCCACATGCAGGGCCGTCGAAAAGCGAGGGGTGAAATTGTACTCCGCATCCGCAAAAAAGTAAGGCTTGAAGTTGGAATTGAACAGGTAGCGGAAGCCGGTGCTGAGGGCGAACCGATCTGTGAAAATAATTTTATTGATAATGAGCAGGTTCGTCGGGATGTTCACATTAAAGGCCTCCTTATGCACATTCGTTGTGTTGCGGATAATGGTATCCTGGTTGATAGCCGCCAGGGTGGAATCCTGGAGGTCCAGCAGGTTATCGACCTGGTAACCCGAAAAGCGGAAGCTGGAGTCGCTGCTGTACTGCACGCTGTTGTCGAACCAATGCAGGAAGCCGATATTATTGGCATTGACGGTGAGCACACTGCTTTTTCCCAGGCGGCTGTTGTAAGGCGTTTCGAAGAAAATATCGGCGCTGGCACCGGCCCCGGAGTACAACAAAGGATTGGAGAGCTTGCTGGTATCGCTCATGGCCATCGTAAAATTGGAGTTAAAGATCAGCTCCGTGCCATCGGCATTGGTATAGAGCGACGAGCCCTCGTTGGCTTTGATGTAGAACAATTGCTGGCCTTTGAGAATGGAAACCGACACGCCTATTTTGGCCGTTGTGTCGATCTTATGCCAGATAAAGCCCACCTTCAGCTCCTGGAAGCGCAGGGAGTTGATGCTAGAACCGCTGAAATTCTTGGTTTCATCCAGGTAAGGCCTGTTGCCGTAAAAGGCCAGCTGGTAAAAATCCTTGGTATAGGAAGCGTTAAAGATCTGCTGGTCCTTCACGCCGATCAGGTAGGAGTATTTTGGGTTTTTCCCAAAGAAAGCCGCCACATCGTAGTTGAAGTTGGCGCCCAGCACATTCAGCTCTTTCATGTTACTGGCCGAGGCGTCCTTCAGCGGCTTGTCGATATATCCGCCCACAATAAACTTATTGAGAAAGGCATTGTAAATGCCATTGGAGCCGAGCTCATATTCCCCGTTCAGGGAAATGCTCCGCCCCGTTTTTTCGAAATTCAGAAACTCGGAATTATACTGTGCCTTTGCCAAAACCGAAACCAATACCAATACGTACGTCAATCCTTTCCTCATCTACTTCGTCTTTACATTATAGTTCACATTGGCGCTCAACATCAGGTCGAGGTAGCTGCTATCCTTGATCTTAATCGGTGTGGGCTGATTGGGCAGAAACAGGTACGTCACAAATTTCACCCGGCTGCATTCCTTCAGGTGGTCGATCTTAGGCTTATCGAAAAAAGCCACCAGCTTCGTATCCGTGTAATTGAGCACCGTGTTGGCATTATCCGTCAGGGCCGATTGGATCGTATTATTATCCCAGGTAAACATCGAGTCTACCACCTGGTTCTGGTCGTTCACCATATAGCCCTGGATCTGAGCCCTGAAGGGGTAATTGTTCCGGGCCTGCAGGATCATCTCGCAGTTGTTGATATTGCTGAGCTGGCTGATGCCCGTCAGGTCGATCTTGGCATAATTGATCAGGTTGAAATAGTCGGCCGAGAGTTCGAAAGGAATATCCACATCGGCCACCACTTTGAGGCCGTGCCCGTAATAGGCGAAATCATTTCCGGCCGAAATATTGCCCAGTGGGTTCAGCTTAGCCTGTACTTTATAGCCCAGGTAATTCGGGACATTTTCCAGGAAGGCGTTGAGGTTCGAGTTCGACGAGTTGATGTCGATCTGCTTTACCCAGGGAAAAACCGGGTTGGAAGCATTATAGGTCCTGCCGGCCCGGTTCACATTGATCGTCTGCAACAGGTTTCCCGCATTCAGGGATACCACATTGGGCGGCGTGGTTTTGATGGAGCGGATATTGCTGATGGTGCTGCTGAGCTCGATGCCGAATTCGTTGATGATGCGGAAGTTGATGGCCGATTGCGTGAGGGCGAAGTTGCTCGGTTTGAAATTCTCGAACATGCCCAGCAAGGTCGAGTCCGGCCCGAAGGAAAGGTCCTGCTGTCCGAAATAGCCCTGCACATAAGCCGGGACCACGTCGGAGAACGACAATTTAACACTCAGGCCCTGCCCTACCTGCAGCTGATCGGCCGTCCCCGACGGATCGGTGGTGATCGTATAGGATTGCACCAGCGTGTTGACCTTGGTATTGCTGAGACCTGTTAAATTAATGGTATAATCGTCCAGCGGGTATACCCTGGTAAGCGTAGATGGATTCGACGGAGAGCCCCCGCTCACCGTTTGGTTGATATGAAGGATATTCCCCCAGAGGTTGGCGGAGTTAATATCATAGTTGAAATTGAGCGGCTGGCTGTAGGTATTCGAATATTCCACTTTCAGGAACCCTTTTTTAACAATTGCCTTGTTCAGCTCCACACCATTGCTCACATTAAAGGTGATCTCACGGTCGGTAGAACCATTATTGGCAAACACGGTGGTTCCCGGGTTGAGCTGCGAGGCAAAAGGCGATGTAAAGCCCAGAACCACCGTGGTATCCGGCAGCTTTACCAGGCTGTCCATCGTAAAATTGATGATGTCCTTGCTGAAGGCAATGTGCAATAAGCCGCCCGGATCGGCCTTAAAGATCGTGTCCCCGAAGAAATTGCTGAAATTCAGATGGCTTTTGGCAATGGGGAAAGCCGCATCCACATCCCAGCTGGCTCCCTTTTTACACGACAAAAGCGGTAGCAAAAAGGTAAAAAGCAGCAATCTGAACAAAATACGCATATCACAAACATAACATATTTACACCTGATTTACAATGGATTATTTGGCAAAGTTTTTGTAACATTGCTGCTGAAAATTTACAATTTATTAATGCAATACTCATTCAGATTTTTTGTTAGCTGGATTGTCTCTGCGGTGTTGATGTATGCGGCATTTTATTTCTGGCACGGCATCTTTCTGAATGACCTTAATAACATTTCTTTTCCCAAAGCCCTTTTCCTGTTGCTCGCCGCCCTGGTTTACCTGGTCGTTTCCTTTGTATTGTACAGGGTTTACGAGATGCGCCTGCTCAACCAGTTCATTTCCTCCACCCTGCTTCGCGGTGTGGCCTCGGGTATTATTGTAGGATTTGTGCTTTTTGCAGCCACTACCGTATTGGGGATCTCATTTACCAGGCACATGACCATGACCTATATGCTGGTAGACTGCCTCTGGCAAATGGCGGAGCAGGTTCTTGGCGGGGTCATCATTGCCATCGGCAAGGCTGTATTATACGAGCCAAGGCGTGAAGAAGCCTGATACTCCTTAGGAGCAAAGTCCCGTTAACCCTGCATCATCAGCGTTCTGTTCCTTAATAATCGTATTTCTTTCCCCAGCGCTGTTTCAGGAATTCCCTCAGATCCCGTTCGCGGGAGTATTCGGATGGCTTATAAAAAGCCGTCCCGCTGATCTCTGAAGGCAGGAACTCCTGCTCGGTAAAATGATTGGCATAATCGTGGGCATACTTATACTCGTCGCCATAGCCCAGCTCCTTCATCAGTTTGGTAGGCGCATTGCGCAGGTGCAAGGGCACCGGCAGGTCGCCGTGCTGCTTCACCGCCTGCTGGGCTTCGTTGATCGCCATGTAGCTGGCGTTGCTTTTCGCAGAGCAGGCCAGGTAAGTGGCAGCCTGCGACAGGATGATCCTGCTTTCGGGATAACCAATCACATTCACCGCCTGAAAACAGTTGTTGGCAATCACCAGCGCCGTAGGGTTGGCATTGCCAATATCTTCTGAGGCAAGGATTAGCAGGCGCCTGGCAATAAAAGAAGGGTCCTCGCCCCCATCGATCATCCTGGCCAGCCAGTATACCGCACCGTTGGGATCGGAGCCGCGGATGGATTTAATAAAAGCCGAGATGATATCATAATGCTGCTCGCCCGATTTATCATACAAAGCCAGGTTTTGCTGAATGAACTGTTTTACCAGCTCGTCGGTAATCACAATCTCAGGCTCGTTGATGGAGTTGACCACGATCTCGAGGGCATTCAGCAATTTGCGGCCGTCGCCTCCGGAGATCCGCAGCAGGGCTTCCGTTTCTTTTAAAACGATGTGTTTGTTTTTGAGGACCTCGTCATGCTGAATGGCATTGTTGAGGAGATCGATGAGGTTGTCTTTGGTAAGGTGCTTGAGCACAAATACCTGGCTGCGCGAGAGCAGAGCCGGGATCACCTCGAAGGAAGGGTTCTCGGTGGTAGCGCCGACGAGCGTGACGATGCCTCTTTCCACAGCATTCAGAAGGGAATCCTGTTGCGATTTACTGAAGCGGTGGATCTCATCGATGAACAGCACCGGTTTTTCCTGCCTGAAAAAACCGCCGTCCTGCGAAGCCTTTTCGATCACCTCCCGAACGTCCTTCACGCCCGAGTTGATGGCGCTCAGGGCATAAAAGGGGCGCTTGAGCTCCTGCGAAATGATCTGCGCCAGCGTGGTTTTGCCGACTCCCGGCGGACCCCATAAAATCAGCGAAGGCAGCAGGTTTTGCTCAATGGAGCGTCTTAAGGCGGAACCTTTCCCGATAATATGCTCCTGTCCGATGTACCTGTCGAGGTTTTTAGGTCTTACTCTTTCTGCTAAAGGTTCCATGTGTTTAAGGTTTATAAAGGTACGACCAATAAGCGCAACCCTTTGCTATAAAATATAGAATTGTGGATTAAAAAACGTTAAGCCAGGTTTACCAATTCCACGAAAAATAGTTTGCAGACTATTTTTTTATTACATTTACCACACTTAATTAAAAAAAGAAATGAGCCTAAAACATATTCTACTATCCGCTACGGTTATTGGTGCCGGTTTTCTCAGTATCAACGCGATGTATAAGGGTGAGCCCAAAGATGCCCTCGACAAGCGTATTTTCACGGTGATCATGACCGAGGTGAAAGAAAACTCCCCGGGCAAAAAAGGCGTGGAGGATGAGATCGAGTTCAAAGCCGGCAAAGGGATGTTCAGTAATTTCCTCTATGAAAAGCTGGAATACAAATGGGTGAAATACGAGGTGAAAAAAGACTCCACCTTTACCGACGAGGAGCAGAACGAAGTACACTGGGTGGAAGCGGAGATCTCTACCACCGACGATAAGGACCAGACCATGATGATGACCTGCACCGTAGAGGACTACAACATCCAGGGCGAGATCAAGATTACCAAGAAAGACAAGCTGAAAAAGAAGTTTGAATTTGTTGGCAAGGAAAAAGCCAAGAAAGGAAAAAAATAAACCGTGTTAAACAATCATTCCAAATAGCTGTCACCGACACGTCGTGACAGCTATTTTTTTGTCATTATATGAACCATTTAGAAACGATAACCCTCGGGGCCGGCTGCTTCTGGTGCGTAGAGGCTGTCTTTCAGAACCTGAAAGGCGTGGAAAGCGTGGTCAGCGGCTACTCCGGCGGGCACATCAAAAACCCGGCCTACCGTGAAGTGTGCAATGGTGTTACCGGCCATGCGGAGGTTGTGCAGCTTACCTACAATCCTGCCATCATTTCGGTCGCGGAAATCCTGCAGGTATTCTGGCAGACGCATGATCCCACCACGCTCAACCGCCAGGGCAATGACATCGGCACACAATACCGCTCAGCCATATTTTACCATACGGAAGAGCAAAAGCAGATTGCCGAACAGTATAAGGAAGAGCTTAATAAAAGCAAGGCTTTCCCCAACCCTATCGTGACGGAGATCAGCCCTTTCACCAATTTCTATATGGCCGAAGATTACCATCAGAATTACTTCAACCAGCATGGCGAAGAGCCTTATTGCCAATATGTTGTGAGACCTAAGGTGGAGAAATTCAAGAAGCTGTTCGGGGATAAGATGAAATAGCGCTCATCTCATTTTATCAATGATTACGTAAGGCTTGTCAGCAGGTCTTCCAGCTTCAATGCCCTTTTCCCAACGTCATCGCTTCACAAAAATCGTCAGATCAGGATTCGTAATCCACTGGCACAGACTATATTGACAAGCTTACCCTTAGGGATACATGAACACCTGCTGCTCGTTGATATAATGTGGAAGGCCGGAGCTATATTCAAAAGCTGGTGGTGCAGAGGGAATAACAGGCTCCAAAAGCTATCGGACGTATTGCGCACAGGTGAAAAATAACCTGCGTTTTCCTTTTTGTATTTGGGCTCAATCCTTTATATTTGTGAGATAAGGAATAACTATGCAAGAAGGAGTATTATCAACCGCACAAGGACTGAATTTTGAAGATTTCAAAAAGATCGTTCTAGAGGATTTTCGTATTGTAAACGAGAGTCGCCAGACCAGCTTGCTGGGTAGAAAAGAAGTGTTGACAGGCAAGGCCAAGTTCGGGATTTTCGGTGACGGAAAGGAGCTGGCGCAGGTGGCGATGTCCAAAGTGTTTCAGAACGGGGATTTCAGAAGCGGTTATTACCGCGATCAGACCTTTATGATGGCTATCGGCCAGCTAAGCCTGCAACAGTATTTTGCAGGCCTGTACGGCCATACCGACCTGGAGCAGGAGCCGATGAGCGGCGGGCGGCAGATGGGCGGGCACTTCGGTACCCACAGCCTCAATGCCGACGGCACGTTCAAGCCGATCGTCAACCAGAAAAACTCTTCTTCCGACATCTCCCCGACTGCCGGGCAGATGCCGCGCCTGCTGGGCCTTGCCTATGCCTCGCATTTCTATAAAGTTAACCCGGATCTGCAAACCGGAAAATTCCTGGACTACAGCAACAAGGGCAACGAGATCGCCTTTGGCACCATTGGCGATGCCTCTACTTCGGAGGGCCTGTTCTGGGAAGCCATCAATGCGGCCGGTGTCTTACAGGTGCCGATGCTGATGAGCGTGTGGGACGACGGGCACGGGATCTCCGTTCCTAAAAAGTACCAGACCACCAAAGAGAGCATTTCCGAGATCCTGAAAGGCTTCCAGAGGGAGAATGGTGGAAAGGGCTACGAGATTTTCAAAACCAAAGGCTGGGATTATGCCCACCTTTGCGAAACATACGAAAAAGCGGCGAAGGTATGCCGCGAGCAGCATGTGCCTTGCCTGGTGCACGTGGAGGAAGTGACTCAGCCGCAAGGCCACAGTACCTCCGGCTCGCACGAGCGCTACAAATCGAAGGAGCGCCTGCAATGGGAAACGGATTTCGACTGCGTGAAAAAAATGCGCGAGTGGATCCTGGAAAACGCCCTGGCCGACGAGGCTACCCTGAATGCCATAGAAGAGGAAAGTAAAACTGCCGTGAAAAATGCGCAGAAGGCGGCCTGGACCGAATACCTCGCCCCGATCAAAGCGGAAGTAGCGGAAGTATCGGCTTTGCTCGACGGCTTATCCGGCAGCAGCCATGCCGCAGCGATCGCCTCTGTCAAAGCAGAGCTCAACGCCATCAAGGAGCCGATCCGCAAGGACATTCATTCGGCGGTGAAAAAAGTGCTGCGCCTGACGAAGAATGAGAACATCGACTCACGCTCTAAACTGTCGGACTGGCTGCGCCTGTCGAACATTGAGAATGCCGACCGCTACAGCTCGCACCTGATGTCGCAGTCTGCCCAGCAGTCTGCCTATGTGAGCCCGGTGGCGCCGGTATACAACGAGCAAAAGCCGGTAGACGGCCGCGAATTGTTAAGAGAGAATTTCGACCGCATCCTGGCCAAATATCCTGAGGTGATGATCTTTGGTGAGGACTCCGGCAAGATCGGCGGTGTGAACCAGGGCCTGGAAGGCTTGCAGGCCAAATACGGCGAGCACCGCGTGTTCGATACCGGCATTCGTGAAGCCACCATTATGGGACAGGCTATCGGCCTGGCCATGCGTGGCTTAAGGCCTATCGCCGAGATCCAGTACCTCGATTACTTATTATATGCCGTGCAGATCATGAGCGATGACCTCGCTACCCTGCAATGGCGCACCAAAGGCATGCAAAAGGCGCCGGTGATCATCCGCACGCGCGGCCACAGACTCGAAGGCGTATGGCACAGCGGCTCGCCGATGGGCATGATCATCAACTCCTGCCGCGGTATCAATATCTGTACACCACGCAATATGACGCAGGCAGCCGGCTTCTATAATTTGTTGCTGGAAGCGGATGAGCCTTCGCTGGTGATCGAGCCGCTGAACGGCTACCGCCTGAAGGAAAACCTTCCTTCCAATATCGGCGAGTACAAGGTGGCTCTGGGGATTCCGGAGATCATCGAGCATGGCACGGATGTGACGCTGGTAACATACGGCTCCTCGGTAAGGATCGCCTCCGAGGCGATTAAGCTCCTGAAAGAGCACGATATCTCTGTAGAGCTGATCGATGTGCAAACGCTGCTGCCCTTCGACATTCACCAGAGCATTGTGGAATCATTGAAGAAAACAAACCGCGTGGTATTCTTCGACGAGGATGTTCCGGGCGGAGCAACGGCTTTCATGATGCAGAAGGTGCTGGAAGAACAAGGAGGATACAATTACCTGGATTCGAAACCGGTGACGATCTCGGCTAAAGCACACCGCCCTGCTTACGGCTCCGATGGCGATTATTTCTCCAAGCCAAGCGCCGACGATGTGTTTGATGTGATTTATAACTTAATGTTGGAAGTAAATCCTGATAAGTTCAGCAAAATATATTAATTTCGCCTGAAATTTAGTTTTTCGACTATCCATATTTAATCCTATACAATGAAATTTGTAAAATATATTCTGGCTGTATGCTTTCTGGCCTCATTCAACGCTATCGTTGCGCAGGAGGAACCTAAAAAAGATGAAAAGAAGATCCAGGAGGTAGTAAATGTAGAGCCTGAAACACCGCCGGCAAAGCGGGATGCGGATGGAAATGAGATCGTGGACACGGTTCCTCCTCCTCCGGCATCGGTTTCCGAGATCCTGAAACGCGCGGTAAATTTCGTAAAGATCGAATCCAATAAATACACCAAAGCCAACGGCGTGACCACAGGCGCCAAAGCGGAGTTCACCGCCAACTTTGCCTATAAGCCCAAGGAGCTGAACCCGCAGGCGGATGTACAGGGGAATTTCACCATGCACGTGAGCGTGGAAGCGAAGGAAGGCAAATACCGCTATACCATTTCCAAAATTACGCATGTGGCCAAAAATGCCGAGTTCACCGGAGGCGACGTATACAGCGAGGTGCCGAAATGCGGTACGATGAAATTACCGATCGATCAGTGGAAGCGCATGCGCAGCGAAGCGCTCAAAGATGCAACGCTGATTGCCACAGACCTGAAGGCCTTTATGAAAAAATCCAGCTCGGAGCCTATCAACGCCGACGAGTGGTAAAATCCTGAACACATGATGTTAAGTCCCTCCGCCGCCGGTGAAGGGACTTTTTTTTGAACGATGCTATGAATTCACGCAATCCCGAGATCTATACCAAACAAGAAGGTGAGCAGCTGGTGCGAAGCCGGATGTATGAAACCAAGATCGGTGAGCAATGCTCATACGCGCAGGACGCTTCCGGCTGGGAGGCAGAGCTGCAAAAATCGTCCTGCCGCTTCGTCCTTCTTGGTATCCCGGAAGACATCGGCGTGAAGGCCAACTTCGGGCGTGGCGGCGCTCATACCGCCTGGAAACCGGCCCTCGAAAGTTTTTTAAACCAGCAAAGCAATGCCTTCCTGGATGGCAGCCAGGTATTCGTGCTCGGCCACATTTTCGTGGACGACCTGATGGAGCAGGCTTCGGGGCTCAGCACCAAAACCGTCACAGACATCGAAGCGCTCCGGAAGCTGGTGACTGTGCTGGATGAGCGCGTGAGCGATGTGATCGAACGCCTCGTGAAGAGCGGAAAAATCCCGGTGGTGGTTGGCGGCGGGCACAACAATGCTTATCCCATCATCAAAGGCTGCTCCAGGGCGCTGGCAAGCGCCATCAACGTGATCAACTGCGATCCGCACTCCGATTTCAGGCCACTCGAAGGACGGCACAGCGGCAATGGCTTCAGCTACGCCTGGGAGGAAAGCTACCTGCGCCGCTACTCGGTATTCGGCCTGCATGAGCAATACAACACCGCGCAGGTGCTGCGCGACTTCACTAAGCAAAACGCCCGTTTGTACTACACCACTTACGAGGATATCTTTATCAGGGAAAGCAAAACGCTTTCCGCTGCGCTGAACCATAACATCGGCTTCGTGAAGGATGCGGGCTGCGGCGTGGAGATCGACCTGGATGCCATTACCAACGTGCCTTCCAGCGCCAAGACCAGCAGCGGCCTCTCCCCGGTGCAGGCCAGGCAGTATGCTTACCAGTGCGGCAGGCAGCTCGACACGCTGTATTTCCACATAGCAGAGGGCGCGCCGGTGCTTTCACACATCAAAGCCGATAACAAAACCGGGAAGCTCATTGCCTACCTCATGACGGATTTTATGAAGGGCGTGCTGGAGAAGGAAACTCATGAATGAGACACAGGAGAGAAAATAGAGGAACCACATAGTCACACAAGAATCATAGGGAACAGAAAGAGATCATAGGATTTTTCGCAAATCAAAATCTATCTTTTCTATGTGCCTATGTGGTTAAACGATTCTAACGCTTCACAAAATGGATCTCGAAATTGGCGCCCTGGTCGTTGTAGATCTTCAGCTCTGCCGAGATCTGATCGGCGAGGATCGACACAATATCGAGCCCCAGGGAATGCAGGTTGTTGATGTCGAAATTGCCGGGTAAGCCCTTGCCGTTATCACTGATCTTCAGCAGGTAGGTATTTTTAAACAATTTCGAGAGCTCCACAATGATGCGACCGCCTTCGGTTTCGGAAAAGGCATGCTTATAGGCATTCGACATCAGCTCGTTGGTAATAAGGCCCAGCGGAATAGCCGTGTCAAGATCGAGCTCCAGCTCGGTGAGCCTCGACTCCACCGTAATGTTCTTGGCTGTCATCGAAAAGCTGCTGGAGATCTGCTGGATCAGCCCCGCCAGGTATTCGTTGAACATGAGGCGTGTTACCTCGTTATTCCTGTAAAGCAGCTGGTGAAGCAAGGCCATGGAGTTGATGCGGTCCTGCGCCTCCTTCAGGGAATTGAGGATCTCCGGGTTTTGCGTTTTCCCCGATTGCAGCTTCAGCAGGCTGGAGATAATCTGCAGATTATTTTTCACCCGGTGGTGCACCTCCTTGATGAGCAGGTCTTTCTCCTCGAGCGATTTGTTGATGATGTCGTTGCGGGTTTCGATCTGCTTGTTCTTCAGCTCGAGCAGCAATTTCTGGGCATTGGTTTTTTTGAGCTGCGTGGAAACCACGATGATGATCAGGATAAGCACGATGCCGCCAAAGAATAAGGCATTCTTAATGGTTTTCTGTTTCCCCAGCTCCGTGTTCCGCTCATTGATCTTTTTCTGGTTCTCGAGGATCATGTGCTCCTTTTCCTCCATCTGGTTGGCGATCTGGGCGGTCATCAGCTCTTTAAGGCCTTCCTGCGCATCCACGCTGTCCTTGTAGCGCTCGTAGCGCTTGTAGTAATCTATGCACTGGTGGTGGGACCCTATCTTCTCGTAATAATCGGCATACTGCTTCAGGATGCTGAGCTTGGTCTTGTAATCGTCGATGCCCTGCAGCCTAAGGTAGGCGCTGTCGAGATAGCGCTTGCACATGGCCATCTGGTTCATCAGCCTGTAGCATTTCGATAATTCGATCTCGCTCACGGCGGCATTGACCTTATCGCCCGCGTTAATGCTGCTCATCACATCTTTTTTTAAAAGCGGGATCGCTTTGTTGTACTCCCTGAGCTCAATGTAGGTCTGCCCGATGTTGCCCTCAATGAGCCCTATGGTAAACTCATCGGTGAGGCTCAGCTTTTTATCCAGGGCATGCATCCGGTAAAATAACGTCCTGGCTTTGTTGTAGCACGACAGGGCGCTATCCTGGTTTCCGAAGCGGCTCCAGAACAATCCCCTGTTATTGAAATAGCCCAGCAGAAGCTGAGGCACGGCTTTCATCTCTTCATATTCGAGAAGCTGCTGGCTCAGGCATTCCTTGTAGAGGCCCATTTCGTAATAAAGCGTGCTGAGCTTGGGATGCAGGTACCAGTTGTCGATCCGGTGGTTGCGTTCTTTTAAGCCCATCAGGATCTTGTGAATATCGGTTGCTTTTTTCAGGGAGTGGATCTTCACATAGGAGTTCTTGAGAAAGTACAGGATCTCTGCGCTGTCCCGGTCCGTTTTCAGGCTGTTCTTTACCAGCAGGTCCGTAAAAATGGGAATGGCCTTGGAGTAGTTCCGGTTGATGAAGTACAGCTCCCCCTCTATCTTATCGAGCCTGGCCAGGATCTCATTTTTATTATCCTTCATGGCCTGAAGCCTGATCGCCTCCAGCTGCATCTTCACCGCCGCGTAGCATGAGGGCTTCAGGGAAGAGCGCAGCGTATCCATGGCTTTGACCTTGCCGGCCAGGCTCTGCTTGTTAAAGTAGGTCACAAAGTCGGCAGTATACTCCGTTTGGGCCCATGCTCCGCCGAGCCAGCACAACAGGATAAAAAAGCAATAAAACCGGTTTAGTATCGGTAAAGGGGTCAGCATACTTGTTCAGTATAAAGATATTATAATTAATCAAAATCCATTTATGACATAATGTTAACTTTTAAGATGTTTAAAAGTTTCACCGCTTACTTCTTAACGTTATTTTAGACGAACACATGGTTACCAACAAAATAGCAATTGAGTATCAGTATATTAAAATATGGTGTTAACGTCTTGTTAATATCCGCACTCCGCTCAAAAAACCGTACCTTCAAAGTGTTGAAAGTATTGAGCATTTTTATCCTCCCGTACTGAACTTTATGCAGAATTTTGATAACCAAAATAAGACCCGAAAGAAACTATACACCCCCGCAAACCCTAATGAAGTAGGAAAGTTGCAGCCTCAGGCTGTGGAGTTGGAAGAAGCCGTATTGGGAGCCATGCTGCTCGAAAAAGACGCCCTGAGCACCGTGATCGACGTGCTTTCGCCCG
>Ga0233425_10007693_pt1 | contig 14918 bp, 15 predicted proteins | sample Watercolumn_Towu_2_FD_181712 | JGI IMG/M metagenome (GOLD analysis project Ga0233425, IMG submission 181712) | Freshwater microbial communities from Lake Towuti, South Sulawesi, Indonesia - Watercolumn_Towuti2014_140_MG | ecosystem: Environmental > Aquatic > Freshwater > Lake | place...
AAGCCGCGCAACAGTTTTTCAAACGGCTTCGGCGTGAATATATCTATGCCCTGCGGAAAATTAAACAGCGGCAGCGTGTGCAGTCCGATGAGATGGTCGAGATGCAGATGGCTTATGAATAAAAAAACCGGTCGTGTATCGTGGACCGCGCCGCGGAGTTTCTGGAATCCCGAACCGGCGTCCAGTACTATATAATGTTCGGCCGTATCAAAAAGGACGCATGATGTGTTCCCCGTCGGCGTGTCGTACCAGCCATTCGTACCCAGAAATTTGACTTCCATTTTTTTCATGTCCTTACTATAAATGACAGGGTCCGGTCGAGCGACCCCGTCCGCCTGTGCGAATGGAAGTTCTCGCCCGAACAGTAGGAACACGCCCCGACATCAAAGAAATTCTTTTCCTGCAGGCCCCTGCGCATAAGATTACGCCGGGCGAATTCAACGGCGTCAAAATAGCAGCTCTTGTTCCTCGTTACCACAAAGGCCTTGGTGCAGTCCTCCTCAAGAAACTCCTCCCCTACCCGGTAGCAGCATGATCGCAGGCCCACCCCCGCGACGCAGGTAAACGAAGATAGGTCGAAGTTTATATTGTCCAGTATGCCGGTTACGGCCGAGCGCCACCCCATATGCACCACGCCAATGGCATTCTCCTTTTCGCTATGGAATACCAGAGGCAGGCAGTCGGCTGTCCTGACGACGAGCGCCATATAGGGCGACCTGGTGAATATGCCGTCGCACTCGTAAATTCCCGGGGAGTCGATCGTCTTCACGTCCGCGGCGTGCACCTGCTTCATATGCGCCAGGACAGAGGCTTTGCCGATGGACGACAGCACGACGGGCATATCCGCCTCGACGTTACCCTTAAATGCGCTCGACGTGAATCCGGCCGTCACAGATGGCGGAAATACCTCGTCCCATATACAGGCATACTCTTCGGCGCCGTGTCCGGCTCTCTTCTTCGGTTTTTCTTTTATATGCGACATGAGCCTCCGCCGCGTTTTTTTATATACCGCTGATGATATTCCTCCGCCGGATAAAATTTTCCGGCAGGGGTCATCTCGGTAACTATCTTGCCCGGATAAGCGCCCGAAGCGTTGAATATCGGGATCTTGCCGGGCTTCTCCGCGCCTTTCATGCCATTCCCGCGTCCTTGCGTTAATACCAAATGGAAAACAGGGCCAAAACCGCAAAAGCCCGCGGATATCGCTTCATCTCTTTAAGAACGCCCTGGCGGACTCGATCGAGCGCCGGGCAAGCTCTCTGGCCTCTTTGTGCAGCCTCGCGTTATGTTTTACGAATTCGTTGTTGCGTTCCATGTCCTCGGCGAACCAGCCCCGGCTCGTGGCTATGAACGGGAACCGGGGAAAACAAAAACCGAGGGAGCTGAAGAAGGTCATCATGTTGCCCGATACCGCCTGGACATTGTCCTGTCCGCCCGTGATTATGAAGGCCGCCGTCTTATTTTTAATCAGCGCTCTGCCTTCCAGAAGCAACTGGTTCTCGATACAGTTAAGCCTCTCGGCCATCTTCAGGTACAGGGCGCTCGGGTTGCCCCAGCGCACCGGCGTCGCGACCAATACGACGTCGGCCCAGAATACGAGCGCCTCGTAAACTTTGTCGAGCTGGTCCTTTGGATCCATCTGGGTGAAGGTGCACGGCCACGTGCAGGCGTGCTCGTCCTTCGAATAGAAACCGCCGCAGGAGTTAAATCTTAAGTTGTTCAGCTTTATCAGGCGGGTCTGGGCGCCGAGCGACGAGGCGTGGCGCAGCGCCGTGTTGAGCAGATCTTCGGAGGTCGAATATCTCGGGTTGGCCTTCTCCATGGCCGTCGTCGAGATGCCGGCTACCCTTATCGGGCCCGGCGCTCTCCTTGCTGGAATTGGGCGCGCGAGCGGGTGCGGCGGATGTATCTCATGCTCGCGCCTGTTTTCGGCCGCGAGATTTACAAATACCCGAGCGCCTTTTAATTTTACTTCGTGCCTCGGCAGGCAGGCCTTTTCGTAGCCGGGCTGTCCGCGGCCGGTCTTCCGGTGAAACATCCATCCGTGCCAGGGGCAAACCGCGTAATCGCCCTTAAGACGCCCCTTGCCTATCGGTCCTTTGACGTGGTTGCATTCGCCGGATACGGCGGCAAAAATGCCTTTTCTGTAGCTGAGAGCTATCTTCACGCCGTCGCATATCACCTGACGCAGAGCCGGATGCTTAAGCTCTCCCGCCGGCCCGAGATCGTACCATCTTGCTCTTTTCATGCAGCCTCCTGAAATCTTCTCTGAAAATTTCACTTCGAAGCAATATGCTTGAATATCAGGATCCCCAGGGGAGGGAGCGTCAACTGCATCGAATACGGTTTCCCGTGGCACTCGACGGCATTGGCCTCGAATCCTCCCAGGTTGCCGTGGCCGCTTCCGCCGTACTCCCTGGCGTCGCTGTTCAGGACCTCTTTCCACATTCCGCCGAAAGGGAGCCCGACGAGATAACTGTACCGCGGCACCGGCGTGAAGTTGCAGACCACCAGGACCGAGCTCTTTTCCGGGTCACGCCCCTTTCTTATGAACGATATGACGCTCTCCTCGAAATTATTGACGTCGACCCACTCGAAGCCGTTGAACGAAAAATCGACTTCGTGCAGCGCCGGCTCGTTTTTATAAAAGTTATTGAGATCGCGCATCCAGCTCTGTATCTCCACGTGCGCGACGTCCTCCAGGAGATGCCAGTCCAGGCTGCGGTCGTGGTTCCACTCCCTCTCCTGGCCGAACTCCGCGCCCATGAATAGCAGCTTCTTGCCCGGGTGGGCCCACATGTATCCCAGGAGCAGCTTCAGCCCGGCGGTCTTCTGCCAGTAGTCCCCGGGGATCTTATCGAACAGCGAACGTTTGCCGTGCGCCACCTCGTCGTGCGAAAGCGGCAGCATGAAATTTTCCGTAAACGCGTACAGCAGGCTGAACGTCAGTATCCCGTGATGGTACTTGCGGAAGACCGGGTCTTTGGACATGTACTCCAGCGTGTCGTGCATCCAGCCCATATTCCACTTCATGCCGAATCCGAGACCGCCCGCATAGGTCGGCTTAGTCACCATCGGCCACGCCGTCGACTCTTCGGCTATCATCTGCACGGACGGAAATTCGGCGTAGACGCTCTCGTTCAGCTGCTTTATGAAGCTTATGGCCTCGAGGTTCTCCCGCCCGCCGAACTGGTTCGGGACCCACTCGCCGGCCTTTCGCGAATAGTCGAGATAGAGCATAGAGGCCACGGCGTCTATTCGCAGGCCGTCGGCGTGGTATTTGTCGCACCAGAAGATGGCGTTAGATATCAGGAAGTTGCGCACCTCGTTGCGGCCGTAGTTGAATATGAAGCTCTTCCAGTCCGGGTGGAAGCCTTTTTGCGGATCGGCGTGCTCATAAAGGTGAGTGCCGTCGAAGTAGCTGAGGCCGTGCTGGTCGTCGGGAAAGTGTGACGGCACCCAATCGAGGATCACGCCTATGCCCTCCCGGTGCAGGTGGTCTATCATGTACATGAAATCCTGCGGAGTGCCGTAGCGCGACGTCGGCGCGAAGTACCCGGTGATCTGGTATCCCCATGAACCGTAGAACGGGTGCTCCATCACGGGCATGAACTCGACGTGCGTGAAGCCCATCTCCCTGACATATGAGGCGAGTTGTACGGCGAGCTCCCTGTAATTCAGCGGGCGGTTGTTTTCCTCGGGGACACGGCGCCAGGACCCTATATGCAGCTCGTAGACCGATATCGGGGCGTCGAGGCCGTTGGATTTGCCGCGCGTTCCGGTCCATTCCTTATCGTGCCAGTCATACGAAATATCCCACACCACGGACGCCGTCTTCGGCGGGGCTTCCCAGTAAAGGGCGAAAGGATCGCCCTTCTCCACGCTGTACCCGTTGGCCTTCGAGCGGATAAAATATTTATATAAAGTGCCGTTGCCTATCCCGGGTATGAATCCCTCCCATATCCCGGAACCGTCCCACCGCACGCCGAGCGGATGGGCCTGGCGAGCCCAGCCGTTAAACTCCCCTATCACCGACACGTATTCGGCGTTCGGCGCCCAGACGGCGAAGTAGGTCCCGGGGACCTTGTCTACCGACATAAGGTGCGACCCGAGTTTTTCATAAAGCTTATGGTGGCTGCCTTCCCTGAAAAGGTGTATGTCGAAATCGGTAAGTAACGACGGTCCGTGCACTGCGGGTTTTGCCATATATTGCCGCGCCTTTATTTTATGTCTATCGTCACGAGAAATATGTCGTCGGCCAGAGGCCCTTTTTTGAATCTGTCTACCTCGCCAAGGAGCGCCGTGTTAAACAGCGCGGCCGGGTCCTGCGAGCGGCTTTTAACGAACGCCTGGAGGCGCTCCATTCCGTAAAATTCCCCCTCGTCTCCCTTGGCCTCTATAAGGCCGTCCGTAAAAAGCACTATCCTGTCTTTGCGGCTGAATTTTAACGAGCCTTCATACAGCCCCTGGTCTTCGCCTCCTATATCTATCCCCAGAAGATAAGTTTGGCTCTTCAGGAGGGATATAGTGTTGTCTTTATTCTGGTGCAATATCTGGGGCGGGTGTCCGTAATTCGAGTAGGAAAGGGTGCTGGTCTTGAAATCCAGAAGGCCGGCGCAGACGCTGAAGTACATCCTGGTATGTTTGAAGTGGCTCTGCACGAACCGGTCGAGCTCCCGCATCAATATCCCCGGATCCGGATTACGAGATATCAGCGACTCCACTTCTCCGTATATCCTGTTCACCAAAAGCGCCGCGGGGACCCCGTGGCCGGTGACGTCGCCTATCAGGAAGAAGAGATTCCCGTCTTTTGTGACATGAAATGTCGCGTAGTCCCCTCCGACCGCGGACAACGGCACGTAGCTGACGGCTATCGCCGCGTTATCCGTGCTCGTCGATTTCGGTATAAGGGTCTTGTGGACATCCCTGGCTATGGAGAGCTCTCTCTGCATCTCGGCATTCCTTGCCTCGAGCTCTTTTAAGAGAGAGAACCTCTGCCTGTCGTTCTTATAGTCACGGGTCTTTATGACCGCGCATATTATTACGGCGATGACCAGAAATACCAGTCCGTCAACATAGCCGCCGCCCGAGTAGATTATCCTGTTGACGTCCAGGGCGTTCGGAGCCGACATGAAGGCCTCGGCAAAGATATAAGTGTAGCAAGCCAGATGTATGAAACCTATCGCGGCGGCTTCCGCGGCGCGCCATGGCATCGTGAACGAAATGAGGAATACGCTGAGGGCAAATATCTCGGAGGCCTGTCCGATATATTCGGGATATACCGCGAACAGGCCCGTTATGGTGGCCGCCAGGGCGCAGGAAAAAAGTGCCGCGTTAAGCTTTGAGGCGAGGAAGGTCTTTACGCGGCTGTTAATGAACAGCGATACGCCTGCGGAAAATATAAGAAAGGCCCATGTGATCAGTTCGCTCTTCCTGAAATCGAACGGATCGAGCGCCGCCGCCAGGATAGCCGAGCCGATATATATCGCCACGGCCAGGTAGCAGAAGAGCCCCAGGCGGGAGACGAATAGCCTCTGCCTTTCGCGGTCAAATTCCTGCCGGTATTTATATTTTACGTCGTCCATGCCGCCCCATCGCTCCACTAAGGAAGCGCCTCTATATCGGCGAGCTTCCGGGTCCAGTACCACCTCGGGAATGTCACGGTAAATAATATCAGTCCTATGGTCACCGGCCAGTTGGACAATATGTCGATGGCCGCCGCCCATTTCAGGCTCACCATCCTGAACGTCACCAGGACCACGGCGGTGGCCAGGTACGTAAGGCCCCAGGTCGCGGTGACGACCTGCCAGGCCATGCGGTAGTGCGCCGACGACTTCACCCTCTCCGGTATCTTTACCCCGGAGCCTTCGGCGAATAACTGTATAAGTGAGCGCGGAAGCAGGAGCGAGAGCATGAAGACCGCGCCGTATAATCCGCTTTCTATGGCCTGGGCGTAGATATAAAGAACGGGCGATCTGCTCGCGAGTATCACCGCCACCCTCGCGACGATCGCTATCATCGCGAGCACGGCGAATATATTTATCCTCTTCGATCTCGCGCGCGTTATCCAGAATACCGCGATCGACCACACAGCCGCGGCCACGGCTCCGATAAATACCCTATGGGCGCTTATGCCGGCGAAGAGCATGGCCTTGGGCGCCAGGAATCCCAAAAGCAGGTCTTTCCATGGGAGATTGTCCCTGAAGTCTTCCCAGACTTTTCCCATTTTTATCTCTTTTTGATCTTCTCCCCTATTATCCCGCCGTCCGCATATCTGTTCTCGATGGCTATCCGGCATTTATAACAGAACGTGTCCCGTTTTTTATCCATATCCTGCATCTTGCCTGAGACGTTCATAGGGCATCTCGGGCTCGGGCAATCCGGTATGCCCCACGACCTACCGAGCTGGTACAGCGCCTCCTTAAGCACCCTGTCATTGAACGATCTCCTGTCCGGTGCGAGGCCATAAAATTCGTTCTTCAGGCGCTCGGTCGATATTATAGCCACGCCTTTCTTTGGGTCCGCCATGCCGAGAACGAAGTCGGATCCGGGAATATGCAGGTCGGCATCGGTTATGGCCAGGACGCGTTCGTTTGTAACGGCGAGCCTTATCCGCTCCGAAATATAGTCGATGATCGTCCGGGCGTTGTATTGTTTTTTCGAAGGGTCGTAGGCCAAAGGCGGCAGTTCCTGCCGCTTCTCCGTCTCCACCCTTATAGTGACTGGCATCGACGAGGGCAGGGCGTCTTTGACCTTATCGACAATCTTCTTGTCCACATTCCCCGCAGGGACCAGGTAGACGCATTCGCGGACAAGTTTTGCTTCGGAGGAGCCGGCAAAAAATGAGCACGCGATAAAAAACGCGGCGGCGACATATATCTTACGCTCTGTCATCTCTTCCCCGTGCCCCGTTTGCCGTAACGCGAAACCCCGCGCAAAGATCCGCCTCTATTGGGCGGTGGCGGCCTTTTTGCCGCGTCATAGCTTATCCTTACGGGAACGCCTTCAAGATCGAACGTTCTCCTGAAAAAATTCTCTATAAATCTTTTGATATTCTCATCCGGAGCCTTGCCGCCGCGGACGCCCATGACGAAAGTCGGAGGCTGGGCTGAGTCCTGGCGAAGATACATCAGGGATATCCTCTTTGTCTTCACCTCTGTGGTGTTGGCGATATCCTTCAGGATGCTCTTGAGCGCGGCGGGCGCTACCGAGACTTTTGACCTCTGATATACGGTCCAGGCGGCGTCCAGGCATGCGAGAACGTTGCGTCTGGTATTGCATGATGTGAATATCACGGGGTAGTTCTTTACGGGGTTGAGGCTCTTGACCAGCATGTCTTTATACTTGGACGATTCGACGCCCTCCGAAAGGTCCCACTTGTTTACCGCCAGAACCAGCGCCTTGCCCTCTTCGATCACGTGCTCCACTACCCTTTTGTCGTCTTCCCGCATACCGTCAAAGCCGTCTATCATCACTATCGCGACATCGCAGCGCTTTATCGCCTCCCTGGATCTGACCCCGCTGAAGAAATCCGCAGCCTCCTTGAGCCTGGTATTATGGCGTATACCGGCCGTATCTATGAGAACGTAGCTCCTGCCCTTGTACTCGAAATCCGTATCTATCGCGTCGCGAGTCGTCCCGGGAACGTCGTGCACGATCACCCTCTCTTCGTTGAATACGGCGTTGACGAATGATGACTTTCCGACGTTCGGGCGGCCCACGATAGCGACCTTTATCGTGAACGCGGCAGCCCCGGGCGCCGGAGATGTACGGCCGCATTCTATGCCGCGCGCGGCGTCATCGAGGAGCCTCTCGATGCCGGTCCCGTTTGTCGCCGACACGGTGTAAGGCTCCCCGAGGCCGAGCTCGTAGAATTCCGCCGCCTCCTGCGCGCGCGAAGAGTCGTCCGCCTTGTTCACGATCAGATATATCTTCTTGGATGTCTTCCTGAGGATTTCGGCGAAGACCCTGTCCTGCGGCACCACTCCGTCCGTAATATCCGTAACGAAGAATATCGCGTCGGCCTCCTTTATCGCCAGCTCAAGCTGGCGCAGTATAAGGGCGGCTATCTCGCCCGGCTTTGCCGGTTCGAAACCTCCGGTATCCACTACGGTAAATGTCCTGCCTTTTCTGCTGAGTTCCGCGTGGAGCCTGTCGCGCGTCGTGCCCGATGCCTCTTCGACTATAGCCCTGCGCGAACCTATCATCCTGTTAAATAGCGATGACTTTCCCACATTTGGCCTGCCTACTATCACTATCTTCGGGTGCATCGCCTTCGCCATTGGGGAACCTTTTCAGACCTCGCCTATTTGGGTTTAGGGTACGTCTTTACCGACTTCTTCACTCCGCCCTTGCCGTCGTATTCGGTGATCTCTTCGTAAGCGACGCTGCGGTCTGTCCCGGTGCCGGCAGTGCTTTTGCCGGAGAACGTCCTGACGGCCGCCAGTACCGCGAGAAGCGTGAGCAGGGTTCCGATAACGGCGATGATAATGAGGGCGGACTTTTTCGACATCCTGATCTCGCCGGAGGTTTCGACCGGGGGCTTGGCCGGAGCGGCGTGGGAACCGTATCCCGGCATGTCGCTGGCGCAGAACCTGCACTTTATGGCGTCGGCCAGTATCTCTTCGGCGCAATAAGGGCACTTCTTCATGGCCGGACGCTTCCGCTCGGGCGGTGTTTGCGCTTGAGTCCCGGCAGGCGCGCCGGGCCCGCAATTCCAGCACGACGCTTCGTAATCGTGCAGGTGTTCTCCGCACTTGGGGCATTTCCACATAAAGTGCCTGCCTTTATATCATCTTCGATACGCTTTTTTCCGGACGGAATTTCATGTCGTACAGCTTGTCGCTGTCCCTGGCCCAGTCCCCGGCCTTGCTCCATCCGGCGAATTCGCCGTCGATAAAGTAGAACCAGTACCTGTCGGTCGGGGCGGCGGATAATAATATCGGCGCGCCGCTTCCGGCCGACATGAATGTGAACATGGCGTCGGATACGACATCCCGGAAGCACTTGCCTTTTCCTACCTTATATTCCCAGACCTCTACGGTCTGGCAATCTTTGTTCTTTATTATTCCCCGGACGATGGCGGGGCGCCCCACCTTCTTTATGACCTCCGATTTCGACATTCCCACGGAAGCCTTATCGAAAGCGTCCGGCGTCCTTACTGTCGCGCATCCGCTTATAACCAGGCATACGATAACCGGTAATATAATAGCCCTTTTCATCGGGGTCTCCGTTTTTACGCGCTTCCGCGGCCTGACACACCGTATATTATATCAGAATCGAGGAAAAATAGGGATAGATAGATGTTGTTCCGGGGGTCGAGACGCGGTGGCCGTTTTAAAGGCTTCTGCCTGCGGGGGAATGGTCCGAAATGGCTATGGGAGACATCCTTTGCGACTCCACTATGGAGCTTACGGAAGGAAGGATCTGGCAGGTCACCTGAGGATCGGATATGTCCATTTCGTACAGGACCGGCACGGACGGCTGGTACGAACGCTCCCTTGTAAGGAATATCCTCACTACGAACGTATTGGCGCCGGCAGATACCGGGTAGTAGCGTGTCCAGCCCTTTCTCTTCACGTCCATCCTGTCGAGATCGAACCGGACGCCGCAATCTGACAAGATCCGGCCATGACGCGCCATTATGGCCTCTTTGCGGAGCCCTTCTATCGCGTCGAGCTTATAGACCGCCAGCGCCATGCACACGGTACCGCAAAGCTGCCTGAAAGTAATATTTTCGAATCTTGTGGGAGGATTTAACGGGGAAACTTCTGCGGCAACAGACGCGCCGCAAAATTGTCCGGCACAGAGAAGGGATAGTACGGCTATCGTAAATTTCTTCACTCTCGCCCTCGCAGTGAAAGCATATCACAAAATCTAACTTTTGCAAGGGTACCTAACAAAAAGTCCAAGACTACATCCAACGCCGGAGGCATTGGATGGTCGGGCTTTTCAGAGAAAAGCCCAGACCTAAAAAAGAGCCCGCCGTAAAAACGGCGGGCTCTCGATATATCTAACGCTGAATAGCCTAATTATCTTCCGCTATCCTTGCGCTTTGAAAAACATTCCTTACAATACACCGGGCGGTCTTCCCGCGGCTTGAAAGGAACTTCGCACTCCTTCTTGCACTCGGCGCAAGTCGCCTTGTGCATCTCCCTCGGACCGCCGCCGAAACCACCGCCTCCCTGATAACCCATACTGCCCCCCTTTTTTCGAAAATTACCTGGCGACTTCATTGAATCGCCTAGTAATCTCCACCCCCGGAATCTGCCGGGCCAGTAAAACAAAAACTTTGGATCAGTTAAACTTGTAGGAAAACCCGGCGCCTATTATTTCCGCGGCGGCCGTTATCTTGGTGCCCACGCCGTTCTGGCTGTATATGTCGCCTTCGCCGTTATCGGCCATCGCGTTGAAGAAGTGGTGTTCCCATACGAAATCGAGCGACAGGTTCTTTGTTATCATGCATGAGAAACCGGCCGTTAGCTGATTTTCCACTATCAGCGGCAGGAGAGCGTTCGCGAAGACGAAACGCCTCTGTATCGGCGACTTTCCGTAGTTATATCCGACCCGGAGCTTCAGCGTATCCTTCAATGTCGTCCACTCCGCGCCGGTCGCGAAGACCCACTGGTCCTGCCATCCGAACCCGCCGTGTATAGGCTTCTTTTCCGCTATCGGGACCGAGGTCCAGTTAATATAACGGGTATCGAAAGTGAGCTCGAGATCTTTTACCGGCTTCAACGATATGCCTGCGTTCACTACGGGCGGCTCGTCTATACAAGGGAGGGTGTTTTTATACTTATTGTGGTTGCCCATCCATGTCTGGCTCTCGTAAGAGGTGCCGAGACTGACAAATTCGTTAACTTTATAAAGCAATCCCAGTGTGAAGCCGCCGCCGGGCGCGAAGTCCCACTTCCCGGAATCTTCCTGCTCCCTGAAAAGCCCGCCTTCGGCAAACGCCAGGTCGCAATTTATCGCCTGGATTCCTATATTTGCCGTCGCCCCGAAAGACAGATTGTCATTAAAAGCAACCGCCGCGCCGGGAGCGATCCTCATAGTTCTTAAATCTGCCATCCTGTCATAAACCCCGACCCCGGCGGCCGCCAGGGCTCCGTTAAGCCTGCTCGACGGGTAGCTGGTAGCGACGCCGGCCAGCGTGAATACGCCGCATCCTATGGATACTGGATATTTATCCGTCCCGGGGATCCGGTAGCTCGCGCCGATGTTGCCGCCCGGTATGTATGTCACGGTGCTGTCCTGCAGTTTTCCCCGGCCGTTGGGTGTGTTGGCTAAAGAGACCGGAAGGTTTACCGGCCTTCCCTCCGTCCGCATAGTTACGTCGTGCGGAATGATATTCTCGTACTCGACATCGACCCTGCTGCCTATCCGTACAAGCCCCGCGGGGTTGCGCACAAGACACGACGTATCGTCCGCCGAGGCGGTCGTCGCCCCGGCCATCGCCGCGTCGCGCGAACTGAAACCTATCATACGCGTACCGTTGGCCGCGAAAACGCTATCCGTCAAAACAGAACAGAGAACCGCCGCTACAGCCAAGCCGAGAACCAAAGCCATCCTGCCGCTTTTGCCCATAGCCCCCTCTATAATGTTATAAGTCCTTCGATTTCGTCCCCGCCCGTATCGGACGAGTCAGCGATATTCTATCCCCGGCGGACGGCTATGTCAACATGCATTATCGCGCGGCTATTGTTCGTCCCCGGGAGGCCTGCGCAGCGCCTTCTTCTCGGAATGCATCTTTTTGGCTTTAAGCATCTTCTCTTTCGCCCTCCGGGAGCGCCTGCGCTTCTGCCGGCGTATCTTCTCTATCCTCTTCCGCTCCGCGGATTTTCTGCCGAGGGTCATAGATTCCACCCTGTCGGCGATGAGCTTTCTGGCGAGATACCGGTTGAGGGCCTGGGAGCGCTCGGCCTGACATTTTACCTCGATGCCCGTGGGCCTGTGTTTTAAATAGACGCATGTGGAGGTCTTATTGACATTCTGTCCGCCCTTGCCGCCTGAGCGTATAAATATCTCCTCGAGGTCGGACTCGCATATTCCGAGCGACGCCATCCGCGCTATGAGGGCTTCTTCTTTTTCCCGCGCTACTCCGAATATCATGAGTTAAAGGCTCCGGAAGATATCAGAAGATATCATATGAGTGACAGAGCGATCATGAGCGCCGTCGACAGCACCTGGCCCGCGATCGCTATCGTCTTATCGGTGATATCCCGCCTCTTCAGCTCCTTGACCGTCGCGCTCAATGCGGTGATATAGATTATCCTCCGGGCGTTCTGTGTCTCCGACAGCTCGGGGGCGCTGTCTATGTAGTAAGCCCTCGCCTTAGGCTCAAGACAGTCGTAGAGGCGCGCCAGGTCGCCCTCCTTCCAGGATGACAATTTTACTCTCTCAAATTTTATGTCGAATATGCCGGAGCTCTTCACGTATTGAGACTTCCTCTTGGCCAGGAGCTCCAGATACTCCTGCAGGGCGATGCTCCTGGCTATGCCGTCCTCCCAGCAATCACTCTTCACGTTATATATGAGGGCGACGACTTTGAGCGCCCGGTCGTCGTCGATCTGGCTGAAATCCTTAAATTCCATACCTTCGACTTTATACGCTCCCGGATATCTCATGGTGGCGCACCCGAAGAGCAGCGCGCAATAGCATGCCGAAATCAACACCAATACGGCTCTGTTTTTCAAAATTCGTCTCATGGCTCAATGGCCCTACACGGCTCTTTCAGTACATCGCCCAGAGCGGGATCGTCGAGCAGGCTTCCGTAATGGAATACGGCAAAACCGCCTGCGCCGGAACATTCCGATATCTCCAGTTCGCTTCTGAATATTCCGCACGAGCCCGAAAGCTTGTACGCCCCGACTCCTATCCTCACCTTTTTGAATTCGGGGGCCTTCTCCTTTGCGTGGAGCAGCCACCTCTCCAGCTCATCCGGATAAGGCGAATAGCTCATCACAGTCACAAAATCGACTATACCCCGGTCAAGCCACGACGGCCAGTCCTGGAAGGCTTCGTAGTAAGCCCTGATGTACGGCATGCATCCGGTGGCCGATACGCCTATACCGGGATGAAGTTCCCGCGCCCTGCCGGAGGCCAGCTCCAGCAGTCCGGTCACCTGGTCGCGCTTCCACTTTCGCCAGTTCTCATCGCACTCATCGGTGCTATTAAAACCGGTCGTCTCCTTAAAGCGCTTCACATTGGATTCGGTATGCCCGTAAGCCGGGTCTTTATCGGGATAACGGATATAGTCGAGCAGGATCCCGTCCAGCTCCGGATACGCCGATACTGCCTCTTCCACTATCCCGAGAGCGGCTCCGCGGACGCGTTCATCCCCGGGCTCTAGAAAGAACTGGCCGTCGATCTTGTAGTCTTCGAGCGAGCACTTACGGTTTATATTTCTCGTCAGTATGCCGGGACCGTATCTTGCCAGAAGCGGCGCGTCCTTATTGCCGCCGAGACTTAGCAGATTGAGCCAGGCGTACACCTTTATGCCTGCGGCGTGGGATTGGCCTATAAGAAATTCTACGGGATCTTCACGCAGGCTTTTAACGCAGCCTTCGTAAGGAGCGCTGTCGGCGATCCTGGACTTGAACCAGGACCTGTTTGCGTAATGGACCTGGATATAGATGGTGGAGATCCGCGCCCCGGAGGCGAACTCAACGAGACATTTTACGGCCTCGCGGCTCGAAAGCACCTGCGGATCCTGTATGGCCGAAACGAACAACCCGCGGTCGAAATCCTCGCCGCAGGCGCCGCGCGCCGTGGCCAAAAGTATCACGAGCAAGGCTATGTATATCGGAGGTCTCTTCAAGCGGCCCTCTTTCGGGAATCCGGATAAGTCCCCGCGTCAAAATTCACGCGCCCGCTCAATCTACGGCTTGATTGGGCGGCCGGTCTTCCTGAGGTGACTGCAGCCCGAGTCAAAATACTTCCTGGCGGCCGGATTCAGGGAAGGCGTGACCGCACCCTGCGATATGCCCTCCTCGGCGCAATAGCGCGCCAACAAGTACCCGAACTGTTCCGGTTTCAGGTATCCGAAAGACTTCTTCCTCGTCTCGTATCCTTCAAGCGACAGTCTCGTCTCGTCGGTCAGGCCGTTCAGAACGACCGGTCCCAACCCAAGAAAAACCCCGGAACAATCGACGAGCTTCTCCTGGTCGCACTTCCCGAATATCGACGGGTCGAGCTTCCAGACATATATGTGGCCGAGCTCGTGGACCAGAAGATTCAGCTCCTCGCGCCGGTCGGTCACTTTCTTCGAAAGCAAAATTCCCATATCGCCGCCGCCAAGCTGCTTTATGTAAGCCGGGGGTTTTTCGGCGTCGTGATGCGCCAGCCATATCCTGTAGCCGGACAGGCCCATAGCCTCTTTTATCCTGTCGACAGCCGTCTGAAGGCCGTCCTTATCTTTTAAGCCGAGGTCGAGTATTAGCCCTTTGCCTTTAGGCGCGTGGCGGGAAAGCAGGTCGTAGTACTTATCCGCTTCTGAAGTGTCGATACGGCAGACGCCAAACCGTTGGAAATATTGCCGCACCTGAGGCATACGCGGCAACAGCAAAACTACGGCCGCGTATACAACGGCGGCCGTCAGGAACAGGCGAAATATCTTTTTTATGCTCCGCTTTATATTCCTTATCTTTTTTGCTTTTGCTTTCATGTGTGGCCATACGCCTTTTGGCTTCGGCGTGTGATCTTAATGCGCCCGGTAAATACGGATGACGGCTTTAACTGCGGCTCGTTATCTCGATGAGATGATACCCGAACTGCGTCTTGACGGGCCCGTGCACCTTCCCGATCTCGCCCGTAAATACGACCTCGTCGAACTCGCGCACCATCTGACCCCGGCCGAACTCGCCCAGGTCGCCGCCGCTCTTTCCGGACGGGCAGAGCGAATGCTCTTTGGCTATTTT
>Ga0233425_10007694_pt1 | contig 14917 bp, 14 predicted proteins | sample Watercolumn_Towu_2_FD_181712 | JGI IMG/M metagenome (GOLD analysis project Ga0233425, IMG submission 181712) | Freshwater microbial communities from Lake Towuti, South Sulawesi, Indonesia - Watercolumn_Towuti2014_140_MG | ecosystem: Environmental > Aquatic > Freshwater > Lake | place...
AACAGTGTGGTCGGCGGTTTTTTGTTTTCTAACAAAAAATATTTCTAAAATAGTTGCCTAGGGGGTCTACGGCTATTCGTTCATCAAAATAATGATAACCGTGAATTCTAAGTTCTGCGCCGGTGCATTTGGCGGCGTACTATAATCTATAAGATCAGCCGGCAGAACCGGCTTAGAGCTAAGAACAACAGCGGAAAAACTGGATACTCATAGTAAAGTAGTCATGAAAGAATTTAATTTTAGCATATCACAGACGATGTCGGTGGCGTTCTCGTAGAGAATGTCATCCGGCAAGAGGATGTGATGGTTTATCATAAGAAAATAATATTAGACGCGATTACTGTATCACCTGCCGATGTCAATGACTCCACCCCAAGGAGTCAGATTGACAGAGGGTGATACTTTTAATCATAAAGAAAAAGATTTTTTACCTGATAATTTTTTAAAATTATTAATTTTCTTTATTCTCTTTAGTAATATATTTATATATATTGTTGTCTGAATACGAAATCTCAACTTTCAAGTTTAGGTTTTGTGCTTAGTTTTTTTAGTCTTTGATTAAAATTACTATTCGTCTTGATTGTCATCCCAAAGCTGTTTATGGATTAGTCTTTTGTAGTTTTTTTCATTCCAACGGGCATTTTCTTTGATTAACCATTTTTTTGTATCGGCATTTATACTTATGGCGGCATGTTTATCTTCTGCTGAGCGTGCCAACAAGATATTTTTTTCTCGTAGTCTAAGTATAATACGGCCAACATCGGTTTGCGGTATTCCCATTACTGTAAAATTTACTTTTCGGACGATTGCTTCTTCTTCGTGACAGCCAAAAGTCAAGCGAATGGTTAGTAGCAATATCTTCAGTTCATTTTTGGTAAAATCGCGGGATATAATTTCTTTGATTAACCAGTGCGGTAAAATTGTATGTGGGATTTTTTTTGGCTTTGCCATATAAATTTATTTACATGAATAAAATTTGCGATAATCGCGCGCTAATTATATGTTCCGCTTGAGGAAAGGACAACCGGGAGTTATCCGCAGAAAATAATTTGGTTTTGATTGGTGAGAATAATTGAGAGGTAAAATCATAGGGATAAGGACTTCAAACCGGTGCAGAACTAAAGCTAGACGGTGAGATTTGGTTGCTATCGTCGGTGTTGCCAATTAAAAAAGACCGTGATGTCCGGTCTTTCACTTTTGGTGGTGGTGAGAAGCTTAATACCCACCGGTAGAGGTTTAGGGTTATATTTATTTAAAACTTGCATTTTATCCACATTTTATACACATAGTATCCCAAAAGCAGGATTGACTTCTTTCTTAATTTGTGGAATAATTAATTGTGTAATTCTAATTTTTGTTTCTAATTAAGACATTTATGATAGAAAAAATACCAAATTTCGTAGAATTTAGGACTTTTGGACAAAGAATAGGCAGTAATTACTTTGGAATAACAAAAAATGGTACGATATCATTTTATAGCGGTTTTTATGAGAAAAATAGCATAAAAAATTATAAGTGCTGTATTATTTTATATGATAAGTTACAAAAACTATTAGGTGTTCAATTTGGTGGTGATGAGTTGGGGGAAGGCGCATATATCATAAATCACAACGAAGAACATAATACCGGAAGTATAGCATCCCAAAATTTTTTTAAGGTGAATCCTGAGCTAAATCCTGCAGAGCTAAAAGGAAAATATATACCAGAAGAATTTAATGAAGCCGCCAGAAATAATGTATTTATTATTGATCTTACGAAGAAAATTGAAACAAAATAAAAACAAAAAACACCGCTCAAGATTGATCCCCTGACGGTGCTTTTAGGCAAGTAATAGTGGCGGTGGCGTATGCCTCCGTCCTTACGACTCTTTTTATATTATAAATAATTTTTAAATTTTAATCAATATATGAGAACAACAGTCAGGGCAAAAGCACACCATCTTACAATTAGGCTAATAAAAGAAGGTTTAAAAATGGAATCCGCCTTGTCATTAAAGTTACAGCCTTACCTTAAAAAATTTAATTTGAGAAATGGTTTTGATGGTGCTGTATACGTATCAGAGTCAACTCCTAAGTCACCAAAATGGCTAGATTTTATAAATAAATATTCAGATGAATCTTTGGAATTGAAATCAGTAAATTCAAAAGCGGTAATGTTTATAAAAATCGAAAACAGAATTTTTGCCATTACGTTTGGTCAGGGTTATTATCTTTTGTCCCCAGATAGTTTTGAAAATGATTTTGGTTTGAAAGTCGCCCTGAATGCCATTGATGCAGACAAACTGCGAAGTATTGATGCTAAAACTATTGACGAAAGAACAATAAATACCAGAAGACAGACAAGCAAACTAACACCTTTTGAATCGTTTGGGTTTGATGTTAGACGTGATCTTTTGCGTGCTGCGACAGGCGAACCAAGAGATCGAGGATTGGCTGAAAGATTAACCGGCGCCGACGGTCTTTCTATTTGTGTCAAGTTTAAGTATGAGGAAATTGCTGACAAGTGTAAGCAGCTACTCGAAGAGTATAAAAAGGAAACATATAAAAAACGTTTTTCTTGCTTTGATCATTTGAGACCCGTTAAGGACAAAAACCTAATGGTTATTTTAGACAACTTAATGCTGGAACATATACAATCAAAAAAAGTCGAAAATCTTTTTTTGGCTCCGCCTGAAATTATAGAATTTAAAAATTGTAATGGATTTCGTTTTTCTGGCGGTGGGGAAGAGTATAGTAAGGATCTAAAAATTGAAGACTATTGGAAGCTATTTAAAAATCCGAAAGAAATTTCTTTAGGAGATCTGCACGGAATGGATGTAATTATGGACGAAAATGGGTTTGATCAAAAATGGCCAGTATATAAATGTCTGGTTTTTGAAATTAAAAACGAAGGTGATTTGTATGTGATTATTGAAGGTAAATGGTTTAAAATTTCAAATGATTTTTGCAAAGATATCGATGACGAATTATCCAAAATTGAGGAGTCAGATGTGGATCTACCAAAAGCCAATAATAATGAAAGAGAAGAAGATTATAATAAGAGGGCGGCAAAAGAAAATGGCAGCTTGGTCTTAATGGATCAAAAAAATATTTTTTTTGGTGGTGGGCAGAGCAAAATTGAAGTCTGTGACCTTTTTGCCAATAAAAAATTTATTCATGTTAAAAAAAGAACTTCTTCTGCTACGTTGAGTCATTTGTTTTCCCAGGGTAGGATCTCAGCTGTAAATTTTGTACATTCTGAAATTTTTAGAAATAAAGTTAAACTTATTATAGAGAAAGAAAACAAGGCCATGTCTCATTGCATTCCCAGTGGAAGACCAAAATTTAAGGACTTCGACGTTGTTTACGCAATTATAACCAGTGTAACTGAAAAAGATTGGCGTTATCAAATTCCCTTTTTTAGTAGACTAAATCTTGTGGAGGCATATAGAGAGCTAACCGATTTAGGGTATAATGTTCTAATTAAAAAAATAGAGAAGGAGCAGTAAAGTTCTTTAACTTAACTAATTATTATGTGTATGAAGAATATTATTTTAAGATTAGAGCAGCTAATCAACGAGGGTAATCAAATACGAGAATTATTTCGTGGTGGTAGTTACAAACCGGATGTAGAAAGGGAGGAAAGAGCTATTAAGAGAAACACGTGGTTATTAAGTTCCATAAATATTTTGGATAAAGTGGGGCTTAAAAAATTTTTGGAAGAATTTGAAAAAATTGAAAACGGGACAAATTATGAAGCGTTTAAAATGGCCGAATTGGTCGGTATTTTACAGAGCGCTTTGAATGAAATAAAACTAGGTTTTATTTTTAAAATTCAACATATTCTACACGCCGACATGTTTAGTTCCTTGTTAGAACAAGCTAGAAGTTTGTTAGAAAGTGGACATAAAATACCATCTGGTGTCCTTGCCAGAATAGTAATTGAAAAATGGCTATTTGATTTTGCTGAGCAGAATGGTCTCAAAAATTTAAATTTGGACAAGGCGTCTGCGGTCAATGACAGTTTAAAAGAGAATGGTATTTTTTCTATTCCTAAGTGGCGACAAGTGCAAAGTAATTTAGACATCGGAAATGCGGCTGCGCATGGTAAAAGTGATCAGTTTGATGTATCTGATGTAAAAATAATGTTTCAATTTATAGAAAATAATTGTTTTTAATTTTTTTACTATCACCCCCCCCCGCGTTGCCGTGATCATATAAAGTTTGTGACCAGGTTGTGATTAAAGTTATTATTTCCAAAATAGCCAACCAACCCCGACACAGCATGACTTCCCTAGAAAAAGGGAAGTTTTTGTTTTCTTATGTATTTTGGAGTATAATTTATTTGTTATTAATTATTATATTTTATGGAATTAGATCAAATTTTGGTTGGTTTAAATTGGCGCAAGGCCACCAAGGATTTTGATATGGACAAAAAGATATCTGAAAGTGATTTTGAAAAACTTTTGGAAGTTCTAAGACTGGCACCATCTTCTTATGGCTTGCAACCATGGAAATTTATTGTGGTTAGGGATGAAAAAATAAGAGAAAAATTAAAATTAGTCTCTTATAATCAACCCCAGATAACTGGCGCCTCCCATCTAATAGTATTGTGTGTGCAGAAAAATATTGACGAAAATTATGTTGACCACTATATTGAGACAATTGCCAAAGCGCGTGATATAGAGACAGAAAAATTGTCTAGTTTACGAAAAATGATTGTTGATTTGCTATCCTCTAAAAACGCCGCCGAAAAAATTGATTGGGCCACACGGCAGGTGTACATAGCATTGGGTAATTTATTATCCGTTTGCGCGATGGCCAAAATAGACGCTTGCCCGATGGAGGGTTTTGAAGCCCCTAAGTATGATGAAATTTTGGGATTAGATAAATTAGGGGTGAGCGTCGGCGTGGTGTGTGCGGTTGGCTATAGGAAAGCGGGCGTGGTTGGTGAAAAAAAGGTAAGATTTCCTATTGAGGAGATAATAATAGAAAAATAATATAAAAATTTTACTAAAAAACAGCCAGACGGCTGTTTTGTTAGTACAGGAAAGAAATCGTTGTCTTTATTTTCCGTGGTTTCTCTGTTGTTGTCTAAACCAATCTATTGCCTCAACTAAATCCTCAGGAGAAAATTCTGGCCACTTTTTATCGGTAAAATATAATTCTGAGTAGGCATTTTGCCAAGATAGATAACCTGATAAACGCTGGGCTCCACCGGTTCTGATAATTAGTTCCGGCTCTGGCATGCCAGCGGTATCCAAAAAGTTGCTAATTTTTTCTTCGGTAATTTCTTCGGGAGAAATTTTGGTTGTTAGCATTTTTTTGAAAGCGCGCACCAATTCATCGCGTCCACCGTAATTGACCGCTAAATTAAGATTCAAACCGGTATTATTTTTGGTGTCTTCAACAATTTGCAGTAATTTGTTTGCAGTGGATGCGGGTAATTTAGTAAGATCACCCAAAATATTTACTTTGACGTTGTTGGCATTTAGATCACCGAGGTAATCAAGTAATTTTTCAAATAACTCAAAGAGATATTTCAACTCAGCCGGTTCACGCTCTTTTAAATTTTCTGTGGACAATGCCCAGGTGGTGAGATATTTGATATGATTATCTATGGCGGCTTGCAGGATACGTTTCAAATTTTTTCCACCCTCGGTGTGGCCGAGTAATTTTGGCATGCCGCGCTCTGCTGCCCAACGACGATTGCCATCCATGATAATGGCAACATGTTGAATTGTATGGCTGATTTTGTTCATAGTTATTTATACTAACAGATTAGTATAAATAAATCAAGATAAAAAAACATCCCGACTAAGTCGGGATGTTTAGCAACAACCTTGTGTTTATTGATGGTTTTGTTGAGAAGGTCCAAAGAACTTATTTAAATTTGGGGAAACCTTGAGATTTTGGAATTGGTTTGGACCTTGTTCCCAAGGCATTTGTTGGCCGTCGCCTATTTCCTCAATACCACTTTCAAATTCTTGGCGTAGATCGGAAAGTTCTTCTAGTTTGGTAGTAATTTCTTCAATATCCACCGGCTTTGCTTTGATGAGTTCGTTGAGTTCTTTGCCGACAGCTGTAATTTCTTCTAGTTTGGTTTTTAATTCGCTTACATCCTCATCTCGTTTCTCTAGACGTTTTATCATTCTTTGGGCCTCAGCTAAACGACTCTTGAACTCACTGTTAAAGCGTCCAAGATTGCTCAGAGTATCAAAGACTCGCTGTTCTTCCCAAATGTCACCAATTTTTTCAAAGACGCCATTTTCTAGGAGGTCAAAGGCTTCCTCAGCTTCACCAGCCTTAATTTTTTCTGCAGCTTGATCGCGAGTAGCGCGCAACTGATTGATTTCTTCAGTCATTTTTTGGAGATTGTCATTGAGATCTACCCCTTGTTTAGCGAGTTTGTCTACCACTGCCTGATCGCGTTTGAGTGCGCGATCTAGATTTTTTAGTTCTCTATCAATTTGGTTTTTGGTTTGTGGCCAGCGAGAGAGCATGTTTAACTGCCCTTGGCTTTCGTTGATCTGTTGCATTAATTCGCCAAAATCTTGCATATCTAGGTCCTGGACATCTTCAAATGACTTAGCAGTTTTTACCTTGGTAATCAACTCTTTTAGTTTGGCGAGCGCCTCGGTCATCTGGCTAGGAGCGGCAATGCCTTGCTTGGTGAGGCGAGCTAATTGTTTTTGAAACATATTCAATCCACGCTCCATATTTCCCATCTCTCTTTTCATACCAGAAAGCCTTTGGGCCATTTCCTTGGCTTGACGTTCATCTTGTTGTAGGTCACGCATAGTGCCGTCTAATTCTTCCATAGTATTGTTACCCATATCTCCAAAATCATTGGCGTCCTTTATTTGTCTGATTAATCCGCGCGCACGATCCATTTTTTGTGGCATATCACCTGGATAATTCATCCCGTTTTTTTGATCGCGTTGGATATTCCTGTCAAATTGATTGATGTTAGACTCCATCTGGTTGACACCACGCTGAATGGTGCGCATATCTCTCGTATCTTGCGGGGTCATTGGTTGTTGTTGGGAAAATGGCTCTGGTTTTTGGCCATCCATTACTGGTTGGGGAAGGCTATTATCCACCGATGGGGTGATAGCCGGAACAGGTGTGATTTGAGTGGGGGCGGTGGGTTGAGCGCTAGAATCTGATGGGGGTAAAGTAGCACTAGGAGCAGGAGCTAAGGTGCCGGCTTCCTGGGCGGTAGCTCGTTGAGATTGAACTTTTTTCCACAGGTCCATCAGGGGTTTTGGTACGCTTAGAGTGGTGGCGGCTTCTGCTTGAGCAGAAAAACCAAGGCTTAGCACCATGGCTAAGGCCAATGATCCAAATAGGAGGTGTTTTTTTTGCATAAATTAAAATAGGTTAATAATTATTTATTAACCTATTTTATCAGATTTGAAATAAATTGTCAGTTTTTTGTCAACAGCTATCTTATAGCTTTGGCAACTGCTTTGACAATTGTTTTATCAAAAGGAGATGGAATTATTTTTTCAGTGGTTGGATGTTTGACGCACGTCGCTAAATTTTTGGCTGACCGAATTAGCATAGTGTCGGTGATTTCTTTTACTTTATTATCCAACGCACCGCGAAAAATTCCCGGGAAAGCCAAGACATTGTTGATCTGGTTGGGGAAATCACTCCGGCCAGTGGCTACAATAAATGCCCCGGCTTGCTTGGCAACATCTGGCATAATTTCTGGTACAGGATTGGCCATAGCAAAAATAATAGGGTCTTTATTCATGCTTTTTACCATGTCGGCCTTGAGCAAATTGCCTTTTGATACTCCGATAAATACATCAGCCTGTTGTAGGGCCTCTTCTAGGCTGTTTAAATTTTGAAATTCTTCTAGTAATCGGTTGGCTAGTTTGGATTTTTCGAAATTGAGATCAGCACGCGATTTGTTGAGGACGCCGCGACTATCACAGACAATAATTTTTTTGGCACCGTATTGATATAAGAAATTAGCAATTGCTGTACCAGCCGCCCCGGCTCCGTTGACTACTATCTTGGCTTTTTCCCAAGACACCTTTTTAATTTTTAAAGCATTGATTAAAGCGGCCAAAACCACCGTGGCAGTACCGCGTTGATCATCGTGAAGTACTGGGATATTTAATTCGGCGATTAGTCTTTTTTCAATTTCAAAACAGCGCGGAGCGGCGATGTCTTCTAAATTTATTCCTCCAAAAGACGGGGCGATATTTTTAATAATACTAATTATTTCCTCAGTATCTTGGGTGTTAAGACAGACGGGAAAAGCGTCCACATTGGCAAATTCTTTAAACAGCACGGCTTTACCTTCCATCACTGGCAGAGCGGCTAACGGTCCAATATTGCCCAAACCCAGCACAGCTGATCCGTCGCTAATAACTGCAACCATATTATTTTTGACAGTTAAATCAGCGGCCAACTTTGGATTTTTGGCGATAGCGGAGCTGGCGGCCGCCACCCCCGGGGTATACAAAAGAGATAAAATTTTTTTGTTGGTAATTTTTTGTTTACTTTTTATCTCCAATTTACCTCTTAATTTTTTATGAAGATTCAGAGACTCGGTTGCAATATTCATATCTAGAAGAATTTCAACACATTCCACCAGTTGGCAATATAATCCACGCGACGATTTTGATATTTTAGATAATAAGCATGTTCCCAGACATCTAAGGTAAAAATTGGTTTGTGTCCCAAAGTAAGAGGGGAGTCTTGATTGGAGAGAGAATAGATTTTTAATTGGTTGTTTTCGTCAGACACCAAAAAAGCCCAACCACTGCCGAAGATATTAGCGGCAGTAGTGGAAAATAATTCTTTGAATTTGTCTATTGAACCAAAGGTAGCATTGATTTCCCCAACCAATTTTTGATCTAGTTCTTTTTTGGGTGACATATTTTCCCAAAAGAGTGCATGATTGATAAACCCACCACCCTGGTTGCGGATTTTTTTTCGGTCCTCTTCTGAGACTTCTAGAGAATTGAGGTTTTTTATAATATCCTCGGCTGATAGAGCAGAGAGAGTAGGATATTTTTCTAAAACAGAATTAAAATTATTTAGATAGGTCTGATGGTGCTTGCTGTAATGAATTTCCATAGTGGCGGCGTCGATAAACGGCTCCAAGGCATCATAATCGTAGTTTAGTTTTGGTAGAGTAAACATAAAATTAAATTTTACCGATTAATTCTTCACTTGGAGTGAGGGTCTTGGCGCCCGGAGTCCAGCTTGCGGGGCAAACTTCGCCGGGGTGGCTGTATACATGCTGGGCCGCTTGCAGTTTGCGTAACAATTCTTTGGCATTACGGCCGATGCTATTTTCATTTACTTCCATACTCACCAGCTTTCCCTCGGGGTTAAAAATAAAAGTCCCGCGTAAAGACAAACCTTCGCTATTGATGTAGACACCTAGCTCTCTACATAAGTCACCGGTGGGATCGGCCGCCATTGGGAAGTCGATTTTTTTAATAGCAGGAGAAGCGTCGTGCCAGGCTTTGTGGACAAAGGCGGTATCGGTGCTGACACTAATTATTTCGGTATTCATTTTTTTAAATTCCTGGTAATTTTGGGCGATTTCTTCTAATTCAGTTGGGCATACAAAGGTAAAGTCAGCTGGGTAGAAAAATAGCACTAGCCATTTACAGCGAAATTCTGACAGTTTAATTTTGCCTAATTTGCCGTTTTGATATGAATTGAGTTCAAAGTCGGCTATCGGGCTACCAATAATAGGCAGTTTATTGAAATTATTATTAGGATTGGGCATAGAATAAATATTTTTAAATAAATTAAGATATAGTTATCATACAAAAATTTACACGCCCAGTCAAGCCGATATTATACTAATTTAGTATACATTAAGATACGTCTTTATTTGACTTCCAGAGAGAGATTTGGTAGTTTTTAGTGGCGCAATTCCTGCGCAGTCTGAGGTGTGCCATGACCGCGTCTGCTCGTCGTGAACTTCGTCTGAAGATCGTGCTGTCGAAGGGCTGGACCGCTCCTCTGTCGCGTGGACAGAGCAAGTACTTGCGGCAAAAGCTGGCCCAGGAGCGCGCCGCGCAATTCCTGCGCGACCAGGAGAAGCGGCTCCGTGACCGCTACGCTCAGGCGCACCAGAAGAAGGCGGGTGCGGCAACCACGGCCACCCCCAAAGGTTCAGCCGTGGCTCCCTTGTCGCCCCCGGTGACTACGCCGAGTCCTGTACAGCCGCTCCCGGCCACTGCATCGCCGCGGTTGCTGTGGACCTGCAGGGCCAGCGTCGTGGATGCCTACCTCGGCGACCACTACACCTGCTACGGCAGGAATCCGCTTACGGCCACTTTTTGCATCCACTGCGGGGCGGCGCGTCCGGATTGAAAGGAGGAAAGCATGAAAGTTGCTACTGGACCGCCTGGAATTATAGGCGGGCAGGGAGGAGGGAGAAACAATCGACCGCCAAACTGCTTTGTATAAATATTAAATTTAACCAATTTTATACGTATTTATAATAAAGCAGTGCGGTCGATTTTTTTACTAAAAAAACAACCACCATAATTTGGTGGTTGTGTGCTTTATTCCTCAGTTGGTGGTGGCACTCCGTCATTATTTTGGTTGTCTTCTTCCTCTTCTGGGGCGTCGCCTTTTTCTACCGCTTCCCAGATAGCGCTAGCGACACGTTTGAAAATTTGCGGATTTTCTTTGAGAAACTTTTTTGCCGCTTCGCGCCCTACCCCGAGTTTTTCTTCGCCAAATAGATAGGTGGTACCGCGTTTACTGATTATTTTATAAAGAGTGCCGACATCTAGGGCATCGCCAGTGAGAGAAATGCCTTCATTATACATAATATCAAACTCACAAGTCCGGAAGGGGGCGGCTACTTTGTTTTTTACTATTTTAACTTTCACCCGATTGCCAATGATTTTATCACCCTGTTTAATTTGAGCGGCGCGACGCACTTCAATACGCACGGAAGAATAAAATTTTAGCGCCATACCGCCGGTGGTAGTCTCAGGATTGCCAAAGACAATACCAATTTTCATGCGGGTCTGATTGATAAAGATCACTACAGTTTTGGATTTGCTAATTAGAGCGGTGAGTTTGCGCAGAGCCTGGCTCATGAGGCGGGCGTGTAGACCCATATGAGAATCACCCATATCGCCCTCAATTTCCGCTTTGGGGACTAAGGCGGCGACTGAATCTACTACAATCACATCCACTGCGTTGGAGCGCACTAGTGTTTCTACGATATCTAGGGCCTGCTCACCGGTGTCGGGTTGGGAAATTAACAATTCATTCACTTTGACACCAATTTTTTTGGCATAATCTGGATCCAGAGCATGCTCGGCGTCCACAAAAGCGGCAATGCCGCCCTTCTTTTGCACCTCGGCCACAATATGTTGGGCCAGGGTAGTCTTACCACTGGCTTCTGGACCATAAATTTCAATAATACGTCCGCGCGGTACGCCCCCAACACCCAGAGCAATGTCTACGGAAAGACAACCGGTCGGGATGGCCTCTACTTGCATGGTCTTGGCTTCCCCAAAGGTCATAATTGCCCCTTCGCCAAATTTGCTTTTAATCTGTTCAATCGCGCTTTCGGCGGCTTTGAGTTTCTGTTTTACCTCCTCATTGACTGCTTTTGCCATAATAAATTTTAAGAAGTTAAGAAATAGAGCTAGCGAGCTTCATTTCCCAAATCCTTAACAGAAACTTTTTTTGCCTCCTTGTCATTGACTACCACATGACGAATTACGGTAGTAGTTTTACCATGTTTTTTGGTAGTAGACAAGGTGATGGTATTCACACCATTAGCCAACAAAATATTGGTATTAAAATGACCGTCTTCTCCCACTTTGATTTCTTGTCCGTTGGCTTCCAGATGAGCTTCTTTGTCAGTAAGACCCTGCACAGTGATTTCGGTGCGATTGGAAATTTGTCCCTCAATTGGGGTATAGACAATTAGCTTAGGCGGAGTAGTGATGCCGTGGATCTGGAAACCTAAATAGCTGATAAAAAATAAAATGAACACTACCAAAGATAGATTACGCGCCAAAAGGAAATTGGGGCGCAGATGTTTTTGGCTATTTTTTAAGAGATGAGATTGAGGGTTTTTAAATCCGCCTTCACAGCGGAATTTATATAGAGTCTGCTCAAAGTTCATTTCATATAGATCGCAGAGCTTGTGTAAGTAGGCTTTGAGATGGGCATGACCATTAGGTAGAGAATCGATCCGACAATCTTCAATTGCACAGAGATATTTGAGAGGAATATGGGAGAGTTGTACTACCTGTTCTATAGTATAGCCTTTTTGTTGGCGTTTGGCTTTTAATTCTTCACCTAAGTGTTGATTGGTTTCTAAATTTTTATAACAGAAGATTGACATACTAATTGTCGGTAGTTGACGACTGATCGGTGGGCTCATTAAAAACCGTGCCGCCTAATTCTGCTGAGTTATTTTCCTCTTCTGGTATCGGTCGGCCAAGATGTTCAGTAAAAACTTCACGCGGTTTGGCGCCATCTGCTGGTCCTACTATACCAGCTTCTTCTAGTTCGTCAAGCAATCTAGCGGCACGCGCGTAGCCTACTTTGAGACGGCGCTGAAGCAATGAAGCACTGGCTTTGCCAGACTCAATTACCACCTGTTTGGCCTCATCAAAAAGCGAATCTTGATCATCACTGGCGCCACCAAAAAGATTGACCGTTCCACTACCAGAGGAGTGATTTTTAGAGACGATGGATTCATCATAATTGGGCAGAGCGTCGCCTTTGACAGATTTAACTACTCGTTTCATTTCTTCCTCAGAGACGAAAGAGCCTTGTAAACGTTTTGGTTTGGAAAGATCAGCGGTGAGGAAAAGCATATCACCGCGTCCTAATAATTTTTCTGCTCCCGGACAATCCAAAATTGTGCGTGAATCAATCAATGAGGCTACGGAAAAGGCGATACGTGCTGGGATGTTGGCCTTCATCAGACCAGTGATCACCTCAACACTGGGGCGTTGAGTAGCGACGATTAGATGAATGCCAACGGCACGCGCCATCTGAGCAATGCGGATAATGCCGGCCTCGACTTCACTGGCGGCCATTGCCATCAGATCGGCCAATTCATCAATGACAAAGACAATGTGAGGTAATTTTTCCTCAGCAAATTTATTGTAAGAATTGATATCGCGACAACCGGCCTGAGCCAAGACATCAAAACGTCTTTCCATCTCGCCAATGGCCCACTTGAGAGCATTGACTGTCTTGACAGCATCGGTAATCACTGGGGTCAATAGGTGAGGGATACCATTATACAGAGTTAACTCTACTCGTTTGGGGTCAACCATGATGAAACGTAGAGTTTCGGGAGTGTTTTGGAAAAGTAAACTCAAAATAATCGTATTGATACAAACGGTTTTGCCCGAGCCGGTGGAACCAGCGACTAATAGGTGGGGCATTTTGGGGAGATCAGCAAACCAGACTTTGCCGGCCACATCTTTGCCCAAAGCGATCATCATGTTGTGTTGTCGGGAAACAAATTCTGGGCTTTCCAATAATTCTTTGAGGGTGACCATCGCTACTTTTTGGTTTGGTACTTCAATACCGACCAGAGATTGGCCGGGAATTGGCGCTTCAATGCGAATCGGATGGGCGGCGAGAGCTAGAGCCAGATCATTAGAGAGTGTGGTAATTCTAGTAAGCTTCACCCCCTTGGCTGGCTTTAATGAGTATTGGGTCACCGTTGGTCCGATGCGCACTTCGCCCATCTCCACCTCAATACCAAAATTTTGAAAAGTATCTTTGATAGTTTCGGCGTTACCTTTGATGTCACCGGAAGTCGGCTTGGATTTAGAGGTGAATAGCAGATTTACTTCTGGCAATTTGAAATCTGAATAATCCGGTTTTTCTAAAACAATTTCTTCTTTTGGGGTTGGTTCTTCTTTGATAACATCACTTTCTGTTTCGCTTTCTTCATCACCATATTCCTCCCCTTCTTCGTTTTCATCAATAATTTTTTTGTTAAAGATTCTATTCTCCTCCTCTTGCTCTTCGGCGGTTTCCTCAGGGTTATAATCACCTTTAATGCTAAATTTTACCGCTTGGTCAGTAGATTTTTTGAAAGAAGCAAAGAAAGAGACAGTTTGTTGACCGGCCCAACCCAACATTAGGAAGAATTTTTTATTGATTTCCACAATTTGGGCGAGTGTAGTATTAAAAAGAAATATAATGGAAATCAGTAGTAGGGCCAGCAAAATCATCAGACCGCCCCAATAGCCGACATATTTAAGTAGCGGCCAAGACAGAGCGAGACCAAAGAAACCACCGCCATATCCCTGTTTGGCTAGACTAATTAGCTCATCAAGCGGTTTTTGGATATGAACCAGGCCATTAAAACTAAGGAAAAATAAAAATGCTCCAATTGTATGAGTGTGGCGAAAGTCATATTCTAAGTCTTTGATTAGTAGCACGGCGATCATTATCAACATCAGCGGAAAAATATAGCGCACACTGCCAAAGACGAGCGCTAAGGTGGAATCAATAAAAATACCCGCCACCCCGGCCATAGAAAAGAAGCTCAGAACGGATAATCCAGCTACGACGAATAATAAAATCGCCAGAAGTCCTTGGGATACTTCAGGATTTAAGTTAATTCGTGGTTCTTCACGGCTAGGACGTCGCTGATAATGACGATACAATCGTGCCATAAAATTTGTAAACATATTATATCATATTTTTTTCGTTTTGTTTAAAGTGGATAAAATTGTTTTTTATTTTTTTTATCGTAAATTTTTGTTATAATATAAAAGATGAAAAAATTTTTTTCGGTCAGAGGGTTTACGTTGATAGAGATTGTGGTGGCAATCGCAATTTTTTTGATTTTTAGCGCTGGGATATATAGCACCTTGTCAATGGTTTTTAAAATTGTTTATCAATCGCGTCTAAAAATTTTAGAAACCGCTGTATTGAGTGAACAATTG
>Ga0233425_10007695_pt1 | contig 14916 bp, 12 predicted proteins | sample Watercolumn_Towu_2_FD_181712 | JGI IMG/M metagenome (GOLD analysis project Ga0233425, IMG submission 181712) | Freshwater microbial communities from Lake Towuti, South Sulawesi, Indonesia - Watercolumn_Towuti2014_140_MG | ecosystem: Environmental > Aquatic > Freshwater > Lake | place...
CTCGTGGTGGGGCGGCGCGAACATTAGCGGCAAGGCATTCGAGAAAGTCATCCTGCCCGTTGCCGCCGAGGAGGAGTTCAAGGTTGCGATGTGCTGCGAGCTGGCGCAGTTCCATCACGACGTGAACGTGCTCGTGCGACAGATGAGCGAGGTGTTGCGCCGCGTCAAGGGCAGCCCCGCCTACCTGCGCATGGATGGCAAACCGCTCGTTTATCTCTATCAAGTGCCGTTCGCGCCGAAGCTGACGCCGGAGACCTTCGCGGAGTTGCAGCGCGGTGTCGAGGCCGAGGCCGGCCCGGTCTATTGGATGCTGGACAAGGTGACGAACGAGGGCGACCGCGGGCTGAACTTCCCCGCTGAGTGGCTGAAGATTCCCGCGATCCCGATGTTTGGTTTCTACGGCACGTTCAGCATCAAGCGCATCTGGAAATACGACGACCTCGCGCCACACTACACGCGCCTCGTCAAGCAAGCCCATGCCACCGGCAAGAAGGTCTTCCTGCCCGCGCATCCCGGCCTCGACAATAGCGGCATCCAATCACCCTATTTCATCATCCCCCGCGATGACGGCGCGACATTGCGCGGCTACCTGCGCGCCATCACCGACGCCGGCGCGGACGTGGCGCTGCTGACCAGCTTCAACGAGTGGCCGGAGACGACTATCGTGGAACCGTCCTCGACATGGCCCGACCCTTATTGCTATCTGAAGCTGCTGGCCGACTGGAAAGGTGTCCCGTTCGCCCCGCCGCCATCGCCGGCCTGCAAGTGAGACGACCAACCATGAAACGCATCGTTCTGCCGCTTCTCGCCTTGTTGACCGCGACCGCCGCCGTCCACGCCGCCGACCGGCCGAACATTCTCTGGATTTCAATCGAAGACACCTCACCGTGGTTCGGGTTCTGCGGCGAGAAATACGCCCGCACACCGAACCTCGACGCGCTGGCGCGCACGGGCGTCCACTACAACAACGCCTTCGTCACCGCGCCCGTCTGTGCGCCGTGCCGCTACGCGATCATCACCGGCACCTACGCGACCTCCTACGGCACGCAACGGCTCCGATCCCAGTTCACCGTGCCGGACGCGATCAAGGGCTTCCCCACCTACCTGCGCCATGCCGGTTACTACTGCTCCAACAACGTCAAGACCGACTACAACACCAGCGCCGAGAAACGCATCATCGCCGAGTCGTGGGACGAGTGCAGCGGCAAGGCCCATTACAAGAACCGCAAGCCCGGCCAGCCGTTCTTCGCCGTGTTCAACCTCACCGAGACGCACCAAGGCCAGGTCTTCGAGAGCACGCCGCCCAAACTCGACCCTGGCGAGCGCCACGACCCGACGACCGCGCCCGTCCCGCCGTATTACCCCGACACGCCGACCGCTCGCCGCACGATGGCGCGTGTCCACGACTGCATCACCGCGATGGATCAGCACGCCGGCCAGATTCTCGCCGAGATCGAGAAGGAGGACCTGAAAGACGATACCATCGTCTTCTTCTGGCCCGACCACGGCCAGGGCATCCCACGCGGCAAACGCACGCTCTGGGATACCGGCCTGAAAATTCCGCTCGTGGTTTACTTCCCCGAAAAATACCGCCACCTTGCCCCCGCCGCGCCCGGCAGCACGTGCGACCGGCTCGTGACGCTGATGGACCTCGGCCCGACGCTGCTGAGCCTGCTCCAACTGCCCGTCCCGCCGCATATGCAAGGCCGCGCGTTCCTCGGCAAAGCTGCCGCCGCGCCGCGCGACCACGTCTTCGGCTCGCGCGACCGCGTGGACGAGGTGCTCGAACTCTCCCGCTCAGTCCGCGACAAACGCTGGCTCTACATCCGCAACTTCATGCCCGACCTCTCATGGAACCAGCCGGAGACCTACTCCGACCAACTCGAACTGCGCCGCGAGATTACCAAGCTCGCCGCCGCCGGCAAACTCAACGCCGCCCAACTCACCTACGCTGCGCCGACCAAGCCCGTCGAGCTTCTCTACGACACCGACAAAGACCCGTGGCAGATCCACAACCTCGCCAGCGACCCCGATCACCGGCCCGCGTTGGAACGCCTCCGCAAAGCTCTGCGCGACTGGCAGACCGAATCGCGCGACGTCGCCCTTATCCACGAAACAGAAGCCGCGAAGCTGTGCGAACAAGCCGACCGCCCTCTGGTCGAACTGGCGCGCGACGAGAAACACTTCCCGCTCGACCGCGTCCTCGACACCGCCTGGCGCGTCGGCCTGCCGGGCGAAACCGCCGAACTCGCCTGCCGCCTCTCCGACCCGAACGCGACCGTGCGCTACTGGGCCGCCATCGGCCTGCGCGCCGCCGGCCGCGACGCTGCCGCTGCCAAGGACGCGCTCCAGAAAGCCCTCGCCGACAAATCCTCGCCCGTGAGCATCGAAGCCGCCGGCATCCTCGTCGCCCAGCACGACGACCACGCCGCGCTCGACCGTCTCATCGCCATCCTCATCAGTGCCGACGAAAACGCCGTCGTTCACGCCGCGCGAACGCTGCAACTGCTCGGCGAGAAGGCACGCCCCGCGCTACCCGCCATGCAGGCCGCATTGCCGAACATCAAGGCCATGTATGCCCGCTGGGCCATCCAAGGCGCCATCACCACCCTCACCGGCACCGAAAATCCCGTCTTCAAACCGCGCGCCAAAGCGGCTCCCAAGAAGAAACAACCCCAATCCAAACGGTGAACTGCACCTCCATCAAAACGGGCCGCAAATCGTGTTCCCTTCGCCGTGAAAATCCGCCACGAATCACGCGCAGCCGATTTTGACCGCCGACCGCCTTCGGAAACAAACGCACCTGCCGGGAGAAAAACTTTGACAGGTCGGGGGTGGTGGTTATACTGCGCCCCAATTTAAGAGGTTATTATGGCTGAGACTCCTTCGACTGGCGACGCCGCCAAGCAAGAGAAGAAAGACACGGTGCGCATCACATTGCCGCCGCGGCCCGTTCCGCCCACGGCCGCCGGCGCGACTGCCGCGCCTGCTGGCACGGCGGGGCCGACAAAACTTCCCGCCACCGTCGCGGCCATGCCGGTCGTGCCGAAGAAGGAAACGTCGCGGCTGAAGAAAACCACAGGCAATGTTCCCGGCGCCACCAAGCCGGCCGCGCCCGTGGTGCCGCCTCCCACAGTCCGCGCCCAACCAGTCGGACAGGTTCCGTCTACCGTGACGGCCGCGCCGGTGCCTCCCGCGACTGCGGCGTCACCCGCCGCCATGCCGCTGCCGTCATCCACGGCGACGGCGGCAGCCAAGCCCACCGTCAAGTTGCAGACGGCGGACATTCCCAAGATTCCTTCGCCGCCCGCGGCCGGCCCGGCGGCTTCACCCTTCTCCGCGCCTGCGTCTGCGCCGACCCAGATTGTTCAGGGTGGGCCGACGTTGGTGGACGCGATCCTGAGTTTCCTGGTCATGGTTGTCTCCGGCTTGGTGGTCTGGCTCTTGCTGAAGACGCATCTGGGCTGACCCGATAGCTCCTGCGGTTCGATTGCGCTGCGAGGTTTCGCCGCCGCTCAAAGGACTCTGATTTATGGCAAGCTCCAACATCGTTCAAGTCACTGCCGACAACTTCGACGCCGAGGTCTTGAAATCCCCCCTGCCCGTGCTCGTGGATTTCTGGGCGACGTGGTGTGGCCCCTGCAAGATGATTGCCCCCGTGCTCGACGAGGTCGCGGGCGAATTCGCCGGCAAGGCCAAGATCGCCAAGTGCAACGTGGACGACGCCGGCGAGTTGGCCTCGCAATACCGCGTCACCAGCATCCCGGCGCTGATTGTGTTCAAGGGCGGACAGGTCGTCGCGCAAGTTGTGGGCGCGAAGCCGAAGAAGGAAATCCAGAAGCTCATCACCGAGAACCTTTGATCGTCCCGCCCGGCGGCGCTCCCCGCTCCGTGCCCGACAGGAGGATTTGCCGTGCGCTACGCCATCTGCAACGAAACCTTCGCCCCCGCCGCGAAGATGCCGTGGGAACCCTGGCCGTTCGAGAAGCAGTGCCGCTTCTCCGCCCAGCTTGGCTTCCATGCGCTGGAACTCGCTCCCTTCACCTTCACCCGCGATGTCCGCAAGCTCTCCGCCGACGAGCGCAAGAAGATGCGCGCCACCGCCGCCGCCGCCGGCATCGAGATCATCGGCCTGCACTGGCTGTTGGCGTTCACCGAAGGCTTCCACCTCACCTCGCCCGACCGCGCCGTCCGCAAGGCCACCGCGCAGTATGCCGAGGCGCTGGTTGATTTCTGCGCCGACCTCGGCGGCAAGATCATGGTCTGGGGTTCACCCAAGCAGCGCGACCTGAAGGACGGCGTGACCATCGAGCAGGGCATGGAGTTCGCCGCCGGTGTCTTCCGCTCTGTCATGTCACGGGCCGCTGCGCGCGGCGTCACCATCGCCATCGAGCCTTTGGGCCGCGGCGACACCAACTTCGTCAACACCGCCAAGCACGGCCGCCAGCTCGTCAGCATGGTCAACTGCCCGAACTTCATGCTCCACCTCGACGTGAAGGCCATGTGCGACGAAGGCCGTCCGATTCCGGACATCATCCGCGAATCGCGCGGCGTCGTCCGCCATTTCCACGCCAACGACCCGAACCTGCGCGGCCCCAACACCAGCGGCCTCGACCACAAGCCGTTCGTCGCCGCGCTGCACGAGATCGGCTACGACGGCTACGCCTCCGTGGAAGTCTTCAAATACGATCCCGATCCCGAAACCATCGCGCGCCAGGCCATCGAGTATCTGAAGAAGGTCTACGTCTGAGCGAAAGCGGTCGGGCGATTCGACATCGCGGCGTTGGATTTTTTCATCCACTTTCCGCCGGCTTCCGGTAAACTCCGCGGCCATGTCCACCAACCTGAAACATCTCTGGCTCGCAACGACCCTCCTTGCCACCTCCGTCTTCGCCAGCGACTGGCCGTGCTGGCGCGGGGCGAAATTCGACGGCGTCTCCGACGAGAAGAACATCCCCACCCGCTGGAGCAGCGGCACCAACGGCACGAAGAACATCGCGTGGAAGGTCGCCATCCCCGGCTGGGGGCATTCCTCGCCCGTCATCTGGGGCGACCGCGTTTTCGTGACGACCTACGTTCCCGATGGCAACAAGCGCGACCTGCTTTGCCTCGACCGGCGCAGCGGCAAGACGCTCTGGGACAAAACCGTGCTGACCTCGCCGCCGGAGAAGATGAACCGCCTCAACAGCCACGCCAGCGGCACCGTCGCCACCGACGGCCAGCGCGTCTGGGTCGCCTTCCTGCAAACGCCGAACATCGTCATCGCCTGCTACGACCTCGGCGGCAAGGAACTCTGGCGCAAATCGCCCGGCACCTTCGCCTCCAAGCACGGTTTCTGCAGCTCGCCAGTGCTTTACAAGGACCTCGTCATCCTCAACTGCGACCAGGACGACGTCGCCTGGATCGTGGCGTATGAGAAGAACACCGGCGTCGAGCGTTGGCGCACCGACCGCCCGAACCGCACGCGCTCCTACTGCACGCCGATCATCGTCGAGGCCGCCGGCAAGACGCAGATGGTCCTCAGCGGCAGCAAGTGCGTCGCCAGCTACGATCCCGCCACCGGCAAGCAACACTGGCTCATGGACGGCCCCACCGAACAGTTCGTCGCCAGCCCCGTGTTTGCGGAGAACATCTTCTTCATCACTGGCGGCTTCCCGGAGCGGCACTTCGTCGGCATCCGGCCGAATGGCACGGGCAACATCAGCCAGACGCACATCGCGTGGCACAACAAGCTGGACGCGAAGATTGTCTCCTACGTGCCGTCACCCATCGTCTGCGGGCCGTATTTCTTCGTCGTGTCCGACATGGGCTACGCGAGCTGCCTTGAGGCCAAGACCGGCAAGTCTCTCTGGCAGGAGAAACTCGGCCGCCATCACTGGCCCTCGCCCGTCCGCGCCGGCAACCTCCTTTACTTCCTCGACGACGACAGCAATACCCACGTCGTCAAAGCCGCGCCGAAGTTCGAACTGGTCGCCACCAACCCGCTCGGCGAAGAGAAGGAATCTTGCTACGCCTCCCCCGCCATCAGCCGCGGCCAGATCTTCATCCGCACGCTCGGCAACCTCTACTGCATCGGCAAGTGAGCGCCCGCGCGGAGCCGCGGCGTTGAAACTGTGAGGACAACGGGCTACGCTGTCGCGCATGGACAAGGCGAAGGTCGCGGAAATCCTCGGTGAGATCGGCACGCTGTTGGAGTTGAAGGGCGAGAACCCCTTCAAGTCCCGCGCCTACCACAACGCCTCGCGGCTGATTGACGGCCTCCCGCAGGACCTCGGCGCGCTGATCGAGTCCGGCAAGCTCGGCGAACTCAAAGGCATCGGCGTTGCGCTTACGGAGAAGATCACCGAGCTGTGGACGACGGGGAAGCTCGGTTACTACGAGGAACTCAAGGCGTCGCTGCCGGGCGGGCTGATGGAGATGATCGCCATTCCCGGTTTCGGGCCGAAGCGCGCGCAGGTCGTCTATAAGAAACTGAAGGTGGACTCGGTGGAGAAGCTGGAGGCGGCGTGCAAGGACGGCCGCGTCGCCGCGCTGGAAGGCTTCGGCGAGAAGTCGCAGGAGAAGATCCTCCAAGGCATCGAGCAACTGCGGCGGTTCGCGGGGCGGCACCATTACCACGAGGCGTTCGCCGCGGCGCAGTTGATCCTTGCGGCGTTGCGCGCGCATCCGGCGACGATACGCTGCGAGGCGGCCGGCAGCCTGCGGCGTTGCCGCGAGACCATCGGCGACCTGGATTTTCTGGTGAGCGCGAAAGAGAAGGACGCGGCGGGGTTGATGGAGATGTTTGTGAAGCTGCCGGGCGTCACTTCGGTCAGCGCCCAAGGCGAGACGAAATCCTCCGTCGTGATAGACGGCGACATCCAGGCCGACCTCCGCGTCGTCAGTGACGCGCAGTTCCCGTTCGCGCTGAACTATTTCACCGGCTCCAAGGAGCACAACATCGCGTTGCGCGGCCGGGCGCTCCAGCGCGGGCTGTCGCTCAACGAATACGGCTTCAGCAAGGCCGGCAAGGAGAAGGAAGCCGCGGGCGCGCGCGACGGCGGCAGCGTGGTGAAGTGCCGCACCGAGGACGACATCTACAAAGCACTCGACCTCGATTACATCCCGCCGGAGTTGCGCGAGGACGCCGGCGAGATCGCCGCCGCGGAAAAAGGCGAACTGCCGGAACTGATCGAGAAGGAGAACCTGCGCGGCGCGCTCCACAACCACACGACCTGGACCGATGGCCGCGAGACGGTCGAGACGATGGCGGAGGCGGCGATGGAACTGGGCCTCGATTACTTCGGCACCGCCGACCACAGCAAGAGCGAGTTCCAGGCGCGCGGCCTCAAGGACGGGCAGATCCCCGACTACATCGCCGATGTCCGCAAGGTGGACGGGAGGCTCAAGAAGCAAGGCTTCCGCGTCTTCGCCGGCATCGAGGCGGACATCCTGGAGGACGGCTCGCTCGACTACAGCGACAAGATCCTGGCGCAGTTCGATTACGTTGTCGCCGCCGTGCATCGCCGCTTCTCGCAGGACGAGAAGGCCATGACCGCCCGCATCGTGAAGGCGATGGCCAACCCGCTCGTGACGATGCTCGCGCATCCGACCGGCCGGCTGCTGCTGGAGCGCGAGGCTTACGCGGTGGACATGCGCGCCGTCATCGAGGCCGCCGCGCGCCACGGCATCGTCATCGAGATCAACGCCCATCCCCATCGGCTCGACATGGACTGGCGCTGGTGGAAGTTCGCGAAGGAGCGCGGCGTCAAGTGCGCCATCAACGCCGACGCCCACAGCATCGCCGACCTCCAATACCTCGCCGTCGGCGTCGGCATCGCTCGCAAAGGCTGGCTGACGAAAAGCGACGTCATCAACTGTCTGCCGGTGGGAAAAGTGGAAGCCGCGTTGAAGGCGAGGAGAAAGTGATCGGCAGGCAAGCCTGCCCATAACTCTTCATTCGCGACTTTGAACTTTTAACCCTCCGCCCCGTCCTACTTCCCCTCGCACACCTTTACGTTCTTCACCCGCACCTTCGCGCCGCCGACGGCGAACCACCAGCGGGCCTTGGGCACGGAGAGTTTCTCGTTTTCGCCGCGGAGTTCCTTGCCCGCCACGCGCGCCGCCATCTTGTCGCCGGTCCACTCCAGCCGCGCCGGATACCATTGGCCCGGCTTCAGGTCGAGCGCGGCCTCGGCGAGGGTCTTGGGGGGAACCTTGCCTTTCACCGCCGAGGCGTCTTCCGTGATGCGCGCCAGCTTCGGCGTGATCGTCACCCGCCCGACGTGTTTCTTCTCCGAATCGCAGCCGATGATGAACACCTTGCCGCCATCGAACAGGAACTCGCACTCGATCACCGCGCTCTGCAACCCCACCTGATGCCACAGCACCGCGGAATGTTTGTCCGCCGGCACCTCCGCGCACACCAGCTCGCCGTCCTTCGGCTCCCACGTTCCCTTCACCGCCTTCCACTCCGCGCCGAGCGGCTGCTTCAGGTCCGGCTGCGCCACCACCTTCCCCGGCTGGACGATGAGACATTTGGCGTCATCGGCAAACGCTGCAGTTTGGGCTAGGACAATCGCGAGGAGGAGATGAAGTGATTTCATGGAATGTAAGTCGAACACAAAAGCAGGAGGAGTTCAATCAGGGAGCGAGCAGCAGTTGTGATTTCGTCACCGTCGTCCTGCGTCTTGACCAGCTCAGCGCGGGGTGACATGCACTGTAACTGCTTCGCGAAACGCCGGCCTTACTTCCTCTCGAAAATGCTTGTGAGCGAAGGCTTCAATCGAATTGCTTCTTTTAGGTCTTTATCAGCCATACCGAATTGGCCGATTCTTCCGAAAGCCACGGCACGGGCAAAGTAAGCATCCGCGAAGTCGGAGCGTTTAGTTATTGCTGCGTTGAGGTCAACGACAGCATTGCTAAAAGATTGCTCCTTGAGGAACGCCACGCCTCTACTGTAGTAAGCCCATTCGTTCGTATAGCCGAGCAGAATTGCCTGATCGAACTCTTTTCGCGCCTCAACGGGGCGATTTAACTCGCTCAAGAGAACTCCTTTTTCGTAGACCAAGCTTGGCATGTTTGTGCCCGAAAGAAGCACGGCCCTAGTATAATTGGTCAGCGCTTCGTTCTGCCGCCCCAGCAATCGAAGACATTGTGCAACATGGGCATAAGCTGCAGGATGGTCAGGCAAGAGTGAAAGTTCTTTCAAGCTATCTTGATAGGCATCTCGTATCCTGCCTTTCTCTAGCAGCACGATTGACCTATTTCCATACGCGACGCCAAGAGATGGGTTTTGTTGAATTGCCCGCGTCAGTTCTTTCTCCGCCTCGTCCCATTTCTTCGCCTGCATCAATCCTGTCGCGTTGGAAACTATGTCGGCCCCGTCAAGCGGAGCCGTATGGATTGAAGCGATTGCGGTTACTTGACCTGGACCGATAGATTTTATGCCCATTAGGTCTGTCCTGGGAGACATGATTCCGGGTGAACCATCATCAAACATGAAGGTCGCAGGAAGGGTGTTCGTGTAAAACGAGACTGACGCAAGCAAACAGTGATCACCCGGCGGCAGCATCTTGAATGATTGATTCCTGATCCGGAAACCAGAACTCGCCTTTGGCGGAAGACGGTCGATTATTATCCACACGGCCTCACGATCTGTGAAATCCCGTCCGGGGATTACCATCCCATGAGACGCGACAAGCGCCTGATTGAACGGATCGCCTGCAATGGAAATGGGCATTTCCGCATTGGACGGTGGGTCAATCATGTCGATGCGGAAGTCATTGTTGGTCACTGAGAGGACCGTAGAATCGAGCAGGAGCTTGATCGTGACCTGATAAAGGTCTACCTCGCCGATGTTCCTGACGAGGAAGTTATTGATGGCCTTCTTTGCGCCGGAGCCTAGCTCGATACGTTTAGACGAGAGGACGATGGGACCTTGCTGATGAACCGAAGGTCCACTGCCAAGAGGACACAAGTAGAATACCACCGTCAGAACAAGTGCAATCACTCCAAACAAGCAGCTGATGGTCGAGTGTTTGCTAGGTAATGTCCATTTCTGCCATTGTTGCCGTGTGGGAATTAGCTTCATGGAGCTGCCCAGCCGAGAGCTTATTCGACGGCGACTTCGATGATGCCTCCGAGAGCGTTCATCGTTTCGCCGGCTCGGCGTTCCAGACCTTGATGTCGTCGAAGAAGCCGTCCTTGCCGGCGACGCCGAGTTCGATCTTGGACTTGGTGGCGTGGGCGATGCCGGAGGACTTGAGGTAGGCGGCGGGTTTGCCGTCGAGGGTGACGCGCATCTCGTCGCCGACGGTCTCGACGACGAGCGCATACCACTTGCCGGCTTCGAGTTTGGCGGGATAGGTGATGCTGCGGCCTTTGAGGAGCTTGGCGAATTCGTCTTTTTTGGACGGGTCGTTGCGCATCTCGCGGATGTCGTTGCGCATGCCGCCGTCGCGCTCGTCTATGAGGGTGACGCCGTTGAGGCGGACCTGGGCGCGGCAGAGGTGGCCGTAGTGGGAGCCTTTGTAGTCGCGGTCGTCGAACTCGACATCAATCATGGTGGCGCCGTCGAACTTGATGCGGCACTCGACGACGCTGTCCCGGGTGGGGATGGCGAGGCCGTGGACGGCGGCGTGGGCCTTGATCTCGGGTTTGCCATTGGCGGCGGGGATGGTCTTGTCGCGGGTCTGGGTGCCCTTGAGCGCGCCGTTCTCAACGGTGAAGGTGGGGACGACCCGGTGCCATTCCTTCGGCGCGGCGCCCTGGAAGTCGTCGGAGAAGAGGAGTTGTTTCTTCACGGCGATGGACTTGGCCGGGACGTCGGGCAGCTTCGGCAACTTCGGCGCGTTGGCGGCAAGCGCGACAGTGGTGATGAGGCAGAGCGGGGCGAGGAGGAGATGCTTGTTCATAGGCGGAGGTATAGCCGTTTGGCCCGATGAACACAAGAGGCGGCTGGAGTTGCCTGTGCAGGCCAGAGCCGGCGCGATGCCGGGCGCGAGGATTGCCGCAGTTTGCGGCTTCCTCTCGGTTTCGGATGCGTGTTAGATTCCGGGCATGAAATCTCTTGCCTTGCTCACGCTTATCCCCGCCCTCTCCACGTCCGTCTTCGCCGCCGATCTCGGAAAGCTCATCTTCGAGGATGACTTCAACCGGAAGGAAACGCAGACCGCCGTTGACGAACCCGGCAACGGCTGGGGCACCAACAGCAAGTCCCGCGCAAAGGGCGACAAGCAGGTGGATCTCAAGGACGGCGCGATGCGCATCCACATCAGCCCCCGCGCGGACCATGCGGTGTCGGTGACGCACGTGGCGGAGTTCAAGGACGGCGCGGTGACGCTGCGCTTCATGCTCGAGGATGCGAAGGACAGCCTCGGCCTCGATTTTGCCGACCTGCAATGCAAGGAAGTCCACGCCGGGCACCTCTGCGCCGCGAAGGTGGACGCCAAGCAGGTCATGATGATAGATCACAAGACCGGTGGCATGCGCAACGACATCCACGAGGCCCGGAAGGGAAAGAAGCCGCTGACCGACGAGCAGAAGAAGGCGATTGCCGGGAAAAGCAAGAGCGTCCCGCGCGCCATCACGACCGGCAAGTGGCATGACTTGCAGGTGAAGATGGAGGGCGACGAACTCAGCGTGGCGATTGACGGCAAGGCAGTGGGGAGTTTCCGCTCACCGGGAATCGCGCATCCGACCAAGCGCATGTTGCGCCTCTCCGTCCCGCGCAACGCCGTGGTGGACGACGTGAAGATCTACCGCAAGAACTGAGTAACGGATAAACTCCCGGAATCCGTGGGCGGACAGAGAGCGCGTCCCTACGCCTTCGTGTAAACCTCAGCGCCTTTCTTCACGAACTCTTTCGCCTTCTCATCCAAGCCGCGCTTGAGCGCGTCCTGTTCGGCGACGCCCTGCTCGGCGGCGTATTTGCGCACGTCCTCGGTGATCTTCATGGCGCAGAAGTGCGGGCCGCACATGGAGCAGAAGTGCGAGAGCTTCGCTCCCTCCTGCGGCAGCGTGGCGTCGTGGAACTCGCGCGCCTTGTCGGGGTCGAGGCCGAGGTTGAACTGGTCCTCCCAGCGGAACTCGAAGCGGGCCTTGCTGATCGCGTCGTCGCGGTAGCGCGCGGCGGGATGGCCCTTGGCGAGGTCGGCGGCGTGGGCGGCGATCTTGTAGGCGATCACACCATCGCGCACGTCGTTCTTGTCGGGCAGGCCGAGGTGTTCCTTCGGCGTGACGTAGCAGAGCAGCGCGGTGCCATACCAGCCGATCATCGCCGCGCCGATAGCGCTGGTGATGTGGTCGTAGCCGGGCGCGATGTCGGTGGTGAGCGGGCCGAGCGTGTAGAACGGCGCCTCGCTGCACCACTCAAGCTGCTTCTCCATGTTCTCCTTGATGAGGTGCATGGGGACGTGGCCGGGGCCTTCGTTCATGACCTGCACGCCGTGTTTCCAAGCGCGCTGGGTCAGCTCGCCCTGTGTCTTCAACTCGGCGAACTGCGCCTCGTCGTTGGCGTCGGCGATGGAGCCGGGCCGCAGGCCGTCGCCGATGCTGAACGCGACATCGTAAGCGGCCATGATCTCGCAGATCTCATCCCAGTGTGTGTAGAGGAAGTTCTCCTGATGATGCGCGAGGCACCACTTGGCGAGGATGGAACCGCCGCGGCTGACGATGCCGGTGACGCGGTTGGCGGTGAGCGGGATGAACCGCAGCAGCACGCCGGCGTGGACGGTGAAGTAATCCACGCCCTGCTCGCACTGTTCGATGAGCGTGTCGCGGTAGAGTTCCCACGTCAGTTCCTCAGCCTTGCCACCGACTTTTTCGAGCGCCTGATAGATCGGCACGGTGCCGATGGGCACGGGCGAGTTGCGGATGATCCACTCGCGCGTCTCGTGGATGTTCTTGCCGGTGGAGAGGTCCATGACGGTGTCCGCGCCCCACTTGATGGACCAGCGCATCTTCTCGACCTCTTCCTCGATGGAGCTGCTCAATTCGCTGTTGCCGATGTTGGAGTTGATCTTCACGAGGAAGTTGCGGCCGATGATCATCGGCTCGGCTTCCGGGTGGTTGATGTTGGCCGGGATGATGGCGCGGCCGCGGGCGATTTCGGAGCGGACGAATTCGGGCGTGATCAGTGATTGGTGATTGGTGATTGGTAATGATTCGCGGCCGAGGTTCTCGCGGATGGCGGCGAACTCCATCTCCGGCGTGACGATGCCCTGCCGGGCGTAGTGAAGCTGGGTGACGACCTTGCTGCGCTTGGCGCGGAGAGGTCTGCGGCGCAGCGTCGCGGGAATCTCGCGGTCGCTGTAGCCGGCGATGGGCTTGTAGGAGGCGGCGATCTCTTCGATATCGCTGCGCGAAAGAATCCAGTCGCGGCGGAGCGCGGGCAGACCAACGTTGACGTTGCCGTGGTGCGATGGGTCAGCCCACGGGCCGCTGGTGTCATAGACGCGGACGGGGGCGTTGGCCTCGACGCTGCCGTCGGCGCGGCGGGTGGGCGTCAGTTCGATCTCGCGGAACGGCACGCGCACGCCGGCGTGCTGTTGGCCCGCGACATAGACTCTTCGCGACTTCGGCCACTGGTCGCTGCTATGGCCGACGCCGTTGTTGTTCTCTGCTGGTTTGGTCATTGCACTACCTTGTCTTCCTGTTCGTAACAAAAAAGCCATCCCGGCGAACCGGGATGGCTTATCGGACTGTCATCGCAGTTCCCTTCGCCGGCATTACCCGGATCAGGTTCAGTGGGTCGCCCGAACGAATCGGGCCTCTCAGCCTGGCCGTTGCGACTGGCCGTCGGCTCCCCAACGCAAAAAGAACATTACCTAGTGGCCGCAACCGCAGCCGCCGCTCTGCTTTTCACTGTCAGAGCCGCAGCAACCGCCACCACCTTGGTTTTTCTCGCCAGAACCGCAGCCGCTGCCGCAGCCAGCGTTCGGGTTTATAATCTTAAAGCCCGCGCCCTGCAAGCTGTCGTCGAAGTCCACCGTCGAGCCGCGCAGATAGTCGGCGCTCATGCCGTCCACGACGATCTCGACGCCGTGGGCGCTGATGATGGCGTCGTCGGCCTGCTTCTCGTCGAAGGCCATGCCGTATTGCATCCCGCAACAGCCGCCGCCCTCGACGTAGATGCGCAACGACTTGCCCTTCGTCTCTTCCTTCGCGTCGCGCACGCTTTTCAGTTTCGCCACGGCTTTTTCAGTCAGCGTAACCACGTTTTCTGTCGTTTCCATAAGTGGGCGGAACCTAGTGTGGCGGGTTGGGTTGCGCAAACATCATTTCGCCGGTTCCAGCACCTCGCTCAAGGTGAGCCGGCCGTCGTAGAGCGCCTTGCCGATGATGACGCCGACGAGATTCGGTTTGCCGAGCGCGCGTAGCTTGTAAACGTCGGCGGCGCAGGAAATGCCGCCGCTGGCGATGATGCCAGTCGGCGTGGCGGCGAGCGCATCGGCCATCTCGGTCAGTGCAGCAAAGTTCGGGCCTTGGAGCATGCCATCCTTGGCAATGTCCGTATATATAATGGTCTTCACGCCGACGTCGGCGACCTGTTTGCCGAAATCCACCGCCTTCAACGTCGAGGCCGCCACCCAGCCGCGCACCGCCACGAAGCCGTCCTTGGCGTCCACGCCGACAGCGATGCGGTCGCCGTGGCGTTTGACGAGGCTGGCGACGAAGTCGAGCGACTCGCACGCCTTGGTGCCGACGATGGCGCGGGTGACGCCGAGTTCCAGCGCGCGGGCGATGTGCTCCTCCGTGCGCAAGCCGCCGCCGAGTTCGACGGGAATCTTGACCGCGCCGAGGATGCACTTGAGCGCGTTCCAGTTCCTCGGCTCGCCCTCGAAGGCGGCGTCGAGGTCCACGACGTGCAGGTAACGCGCGCCTTCGGCGGCCCACTGCCGTGCGAACGCGGCGGGATCGTCGGAGTAGGTTGTC
>Ga0233425_10007696_pt1 | contig 14913 bp, 12 predicted proteins | sample Watercolumn_Towu_2_FD_181712 | JGI IMG/M metagenome (GOLD analysis project Ga0233425, IMG submission 181712) | Freshwater microbial communities from Lake Towuti, South Sulawesi, Indonesia - Watercolumn_Towuti2014_140_MG | ecosystem: Environmental > Aquatic > Freshwater > Lake | place...
ATCAGGAATAAAATAAATCACGTAATTTTGAAATCGGTTTATAAATATCACTTGACAAACAACTTTAGTATTTAACCCAAAATCTGTCAAGTTTTTTCAGGACGGTACACTGGGGCTTGTGACAAGCTACTGCATCCTTGTGACGAACTACTGCGGGCTTGTGATTAACTGCTGCGGGCTTGTAATTAACTACTGCGGGCTTGTAATTAACTACTGCGGGCTTGTAATTAACTACTGCGGGCTTGTAATTAACTACTGCGGGCTTGTAATTAACTACTGCGGGCTTGTGACAAGTTATTGCGAGTTCATCTGCTTTTATATCCGGGCAATCTGAATGATATACAAAAACCCCGCAGGAATATTTCTGCGGGGTTATCACAATGAAATAGGAAAAGTTATTTGATGATTAGTTTTTTAGCTTCGCTGTAATATCCGTAGCTTTCGATCCGGTAATAATACACACCTGCCTCCATTCCGGTCACCGCAAAGGAAATGCTTTTCTGTCCATTGCCCGGAACCGTTGAATAAACCTCCTGCCCTGTCGAATTATAAACCACAAACCGAGCCGATGCCATATCAGCCGGGAGGTTCAGCACAAATATAACCTCGCCGGATGCCGGGTTCGGAACCGGGTTGCTAACGAACAGCGGCTGCATTGCAGTCTCGGCTGTTCCGGTAGCCGGCGCCTCCACAATGGTTACGGCAACGTCATCGAAATAATATCCGTCCTCGGTGGTGTACCAGTCGCTGGTGAGCACAAACCGGAATTTAACCGAACTGCCAATATAATCCGACAGGTCTATTTCTTCCTGAACCCATTCTGTTTGGAAGCCGTCGTAAACCGGCTCGCCGTAAGCCTGGTATTCGTTGCCGGTTTTGGTATATTTACCGGCTAACGGTGTCCAGCTTGTGCCGTTGTCGTCCGATATCAGCGCCTGCACATAATCCCATCCGGCTTCGATCTCCCATTTTGCCCAGAAGTTCAGGATCGCATAAACTGCATTCGTCAGTTCGATCTGCGTGTTAAGCGTGATCGTACGGGTTACATTGTTCTGGTAATTTCCGCCGGGAGAATCGGTTATCGATTTCGGCGCCGAATGATAGCTTTCGGTGGTCAGAGCCCAGCTTGTGGATGTCCAGTTGGTCATCAGGTTGCACTCGTCCTCAAACAGGTTAACGGCAGTTCCGAATATTTTGCTGAGCGTATCCGAGATTACATAGCTGCCGTTATCCACCGACAGCAAAAACCGGAACTGCGTTCCGCTGACGATAGCCGGATTGAGTGTCCATGTTATGGAGCCTGTTTGCGTTTCCATGATATCGAGACCTGAAAAATCTACCGGGTTTCCGACGGAAGTTACCCAAGTGTCGAGGGGCTGAAGGCTGACAGTGAAACTTCCGTCAATCAATCCGAGCCTGGTCAGCTCAAAATCCATATTACCCGAAACCTGGTCGGTTATGGTCGGGGTAACATCAACAGCATCGGCATAGCTTCCGGCAAAGGCAGCCAGCAGCAGGTTTTGGATCATGTTTGCCTGCGATATTGGTATGATCCTGTCTATCGGGCACCAGAAGCCATCGTTATCGCCGCCGCATTCGGGCGTATACGAAAATATTTTTCCTTTTGAAGTTTGCTCACCATACATCCAGTCGTCCGAACCGCCGTTGGTTTCGTAGATGGTCGTATATCCCGGTCCATAAGTGAAATGATTGTCCTGTGTCATCAGGGTGGCATGGGCGTTGAAAATGGCGTCATCAGGACAGGGATCGGCAGTGTAACCCCATGGATGAAGAAGCAGGTTCCCGTAGGTATGATAGTTAAGTGCATTGACGATTTCATGCGATTCGCAGAAATCACGGATAGCTGCCGTTTCCGGTTCGGAAAAAGCCGCCTCGCCGCGATAGGTTTCATCGCACGGATCGCCGGATGATCCGCTGTTGTTCAAGCCCCACATGTATGAATAATTCCGGTTCAGGTCAACGCCGGGACAATAAGGATCTCCTGTATCCCGCATGTTCTTCCTCCACATGCCTCCGCCATTGGGATTTGTGGTTTCGTTATAAACATATCCGTCAGGATTGACCACAGGAATAAAATACATTTCCGTGTTATCTACGATTGTCTGAATGAAAGGATCGTTGTCATAATTTTCGAGCAGATACCACATGTAAAACAGCATCTGCATGGCTCCTACAGGCTCGCGGGCATGATGAAGCGCCGTATAAAGCACTTCGGGTTCGGTTTCATTCGAACCGGGATTATCCGAAATCTTTGCCATCCAGATGTCCCTGCCTTCAAGTGATTGTCCGAGCGATTCTTTAGCCGTGATCAGGTTCGGAAACAGGCTGACCATTTCATCGAGAACAGCATTGATCTCATCATAGGTTGCATGTCCGCTCATCGAGCCGAATTCGAAATTATCGGGGACCTCGTAATCGCCGGCATCCTTATAATCGTCCACATTATCCGACAAGCCAAGGTTTCTGTCACGGTAATATTTTACAACGTCTTCGATCAATATTTCGTAATCCAGGTTCAGACTACCGATCTTGGCAATTTCTGCTTCCGAAAAATCCGATACCAAATATGCTCCGGGTTTCAGGGTGCCTTCGGTAACATCAATGCCTGCCTTTGCAAGCTGAATTAACTGGTTCGCACCGGCATAGACCTTCACTTTAGAATATCTGGCTGTTTGAGCAGAAACCAGCAAAGCAGAAACAACCAGCGCAAATAAAATCGTAAACTTCCTCATGTTATTAATAGTTTGCCGAAAAGACATACCGTGTCAATGAAAAGTTGCAAGATCATTTGCATTGATTTCCCAGGCTTAACCGGAAAAATATTATTTTAGAACCAAAAATTGCAATGAAAATTCGACTACCGGTTTTGCCGGCAATCATGATGTTCATTTTCTTTGCTTCCTGCGCCGGACCTGAGATTTCCGGCTCGGCTGACGGGCTTATTTCGGCTGATAAGTCATTTTCAAAACTTTCGGAAGAAAAAGGGATGAAGCAGGCTTTTCTCGAATATGCAGCCGAAAACGTAGTAATGCTGCGGAAAAACAAATTGCTGATGAAAGGGAAAGCAGCGCTGGCAGAACATTTCATGACTTTTTCCGATACAGGCTTTGTGCTTACCTGGGAACCGGTTTTCGCTGAGATAGCCGGGTCGGGCGATCTCGGTTACACCTATGGAATTTATACTTCGGTAAGCCAAAACCCGGATGGCAGCAAAAAGGAAAGCAAAGGCACGTATGTAAGTATTTGGAAGAAAGATACAAGTGGAAGCTGGAAATTTGTCCTCGATTCGGGAAATGAAGGGACTGGCGAACAACTTTAAACCATCTTTGTTTCATTAGTCCGTTTATAAAAAATGATCAATGAAGGTTATCGATTTAACAGAAGAGCATAAAACATCCTATCTGGTTTGCCTCGAAGACTGGTCGGCTGAAATAAAGGAAGCCGGGAAAATCAAGGAGCAGTGGGTCGAGAAGATGAAATCAAAAGGTCTGCGCGTTAAGCTGGCAGTGGATGAGAAGGGAGTTGTCGGTGGCATGATCCAGTACTTTCCGATAGAGCACTCATGGATCGAAGGAAAGGATCTGTATTTCATCGGGTGCATCTGGGTTCATGGATACAAGAAGGGGCGAGGTGATTTTCGGGGCAAAGGCATGGGCAAAGCCATGCTGAAAGCCGCTGAAGAAGATGTAAAAAAACTCGGTTCGAAAGGCATTGTCGCCTGGGGCATTCCGCTTCCCTTCTGGATGAAAGCCTCCTGGTTCAAAAAACAGGGTTACAAAAAAGCAGATCAGAAAGGCTTTCTGGGTGAAGTCCTTCTGTGGAAGTCCTTTGCTGAGGATGCTGTTCCGCCGAAATGGATCCAGCCGAAGAAGAAACCCGGAAGATCTCCCGGAAAAGTTAGTGTAACCTGCCTCAATAACGGCTGGTGCCCGGCTCAGAACCTTGCCTGCGAGCGTACAAAACGAGCTGCTTCTGTGTTCGGCGATAAAGTTGAACTTGAAGTCATCGATACGTTTGAAAAAAAGAATTTTGACGAGTGGGGTATTTCTGATGCAATTTACATCGACGGGAAAAAAGTCTGGACCGGTCCTCCGCCGTCGTACGAAAAACTTAAAAGCAAGATAAAGAAGCAAATCGATAAACTGTAAAGCGGGTTTGAAATAATTATCAATCATTGGTCAACTATTACACAGAAAATCTTTCGGGGCTTCGCCTGAACAAAGTATATGAGATTGCGCCACCTCGAATAAGGCAATATATGCGGGCGGAAATTGATTTTGTCCTCAGTCGCATTACTGAGGGAGGCAAAGTTCTCGATCTGGGTTGCGGTTACGGTAGGATTATTCCCGACTTGCTGCAAAAGGCAGGTACTGTTTTCGGCATCGACATCTCAAACGAAAATATCAACTACGGCAAACGTTTCCTGCATGGAGTTCAACGGTGCGTGCTGATGGAGATGGATGCCGGGAACCTGATGTTTCCTGAAAAAATTTTCGATGATGTAATTTGTATCCAGAACGGAATTTCGGCTTTCAAGGTTGAACCGCTTCATTTGTTGAAACAATGTATCCGCGTTACAAAACCAGGCGGAAAAGTGATATGCTCAACCTATTCACATAAGATTTGGTACGAACGCCTTGAATGGTTCCGGTTGCAGGCAAACGAAGGATTGCTGGGAGAGATCGATGAGGATAAAACCGGCAATGGAAAAATTGTCTGCAAAGATGGATTTACCGCTACTACCTTTACTCCGGATCAATTTCAGCAACTGGTAAATTCTCTTGGGCGAAAAGCCGTAATTACTGAAGTGGATGAATCTGTATTATTTTGTGTGATTGCCGTATAAAAAAATTAACCACGGAGATACGGAGAACACGGAGGTTCACGGAGAATGACTTTAATTCATAAATCCGGCTCGAAAATATTTTTCTCTGTGTTTCTTTGTACTCTTTGTGACTCTGTGGTTCTTATTTTCCTTTGAATGTTTTTCGTATCTTTATGGGTCATTTAAAAACCTGTGAGATGAAAAACATTATAATTATTCTTTTCTTCGTTCTGGTTCCGGCACTCAGTAAATCTTATACATGGCAAAGCATCTGTCCTGATTCCATCGAAGCCAACAATATTTACTTCGGTGCAGGTGGAGTAATCTGTTCGCCGGGAGGCATGTACCTGTGGGAAGAAGACATCGAACAATGGATCTTTTATACTTACGGACTTCCGGTGAATGGCGCTGCATGGCTCGATGGCTACAAAATACTTGTTGTCATGGGAAACGGAAGCTGGTCAGATGGAATTTATACCTTCGACCTCGCAACTCACCAGTTTGAGGTTGTTGCGTGGGTAGTCACGCCCCGATTTATCATGGTCATCCCGGTACTGGATCAGAAATCGAATCTGTTTACCGACGAATACCATGTCGGAAGCCAGTTTGGTGGATTGTACAGATCCATTGACGGGTATAACTGGACTGAGATCCCATATTTCCTTGGGAAATCCTGTACCGCAATGGACTTCTACGGCGAACATCTTGTGGTTTCAGAAACCGGCAGTTTTACCAATGTTCACTGGTCGGATGATTATGGAGCCACCTGGCAGGAGGCAGACTCTCCTCCGGTCATCACTGATTTAAAATTCAACAATTCCGGAGAATTGTATGGGATTTTCCCGGGTTTTTCCAACTCGTCCGGTTTGTATAAATCGGTTGATTTCGGCAATAACTGGGAGGTTGAGTTTTGGAGCGATAACATGAGTTCTGTTGGGTTCGATGCTATAGGAACCATTTTTGTTGGCTGGGAATCGCCGTTTGGCGGGAAAGAGGGAATTGCGGTTTATGATCCGCTAGCGCCCCCTCCGGGATTGACCTTTATGAACAACGGGCTTGCAAGCACCAACATCAACAAAATCCTTCTTAATCCGGCGATGAGCAACATTTCCATTTTTTGCTGCACGGATTCGGGAGTTTATATGTGCAACGACTACCTGGTGGGAGAAAATGAAGTATCCCAGCCAGATTTTCAACCGCAAATTTATCCGAATCCTTTGGATGATCAACATCTCCTGACCATTAGCCTTTCGCAATCGGAACAAATCAGTGCAATCGAAATTTTTACATCCGGCGGGAGCCTAATCTATAAAACCATCCTGACGGCAAATGAATCAACGAATTCGTATGAACTGGATCTCTCTTATTTAAATTCCGGAGTTTATCTGATCAGAATTAAAAACAGGCATTCTTCTGTTACTCGCAAATTCGTGATCAGGTAACGAGAAGCCATTAACTTACTGCAACGCAGCTCCGGAAAAAGCTGTCTAAAAGATTAATCAATAAAAACACAAGAGGTATGAAAAAGATATTCCTTTTCACCATTTTCATTTTTCTTCTTCAATTCGGATATTCTTATAGCTGGGTAAGCTATGGACCATCGGGGATTAAAGCAACCAATACTTATTTTGTAGGAAATGCAAATCTTGATATGCTCATCATGTCCGATTCGGGCTTATTCCTTGTATCCAATCCTCAGACCTGGGTGTATCTTGATTATCATGCAAAAGATGCAGTCCATCTGGATTTTGAAAATGTTTTATTTGTTGCAGGTGATAACAGCTCAGCCGACGGTGTTTATAAATTTAATATTCAGACCCATCAGGTCGAAGTTATTGAGAACATCCTGAATCCTAATTTCATAGAGTACTACGAACCTATATCTACCTATTACATAGGTTATGAGCTGGGTTTGCTTAAATCGGCTGATGGATTGACCTGGGAAGAAATTCCGGAATTTAATGGAATGATTTGCTCAGGAATGGTATCATGGAATTCGGGTCATATCCTTGTTAACATTATTGCCGATTTATCTCACCTGTTCTTATCGGACGACAACGGTCAAACCTGGACAGAATCAACCGGTTCACCGGGATGGATAACAGACATGGCAACATGTGAGGATGGAAAGGTATATGGTGTTTTTCCCGGCAATTCATATTCGTCCGGACTTTGGTCATCCGCAGATTACGGAGACACGTGGGATATTGAATTTTATACAACTAATCTTAATACGGTTAAAGCAACCAACCCATACGGTGTGAATATTTTAGTGGGCTGGACAAACTCAAATAAGGATTATGATGGAATAGCGATTTATGATTCGAGTGTTCCGTTACCGGGTTTAATTTTTCTGAATGAAAATTTACCGAATACCAACATCAATAAAATTGATTTTGTCGGGTTGCTTGACGTCGGGATTTTATTTGCATGCACAGATACAGGAGTTTTTTACTGCCCTGATTATTTTGTCGGCATGCCTGAGCCAGGTTCTGCTCATATTTCCATTGAAATAAGTCCCAATCCAGCCAGGGAAAAAACTACTATTACCATTGAAAATCCTTACCATTTGGATTTGAACCCGGTTTACATCATGAATTCTGCCGGAAAAATTGTAGATCAAATAGTGATCGACAATGGATTTTCAGGCAAAACGAAATGGAACAAAGGCAGCCTACCCGCTGGGATTTATTACCTTGTGGTGAGAACCAAAAATGAAACGTTAACAGAAAAATTTATTATCCTTTAAAAATTGAACCATGAAAAAACACTTTCTTGTCGTCTTCATGTTAATACAGAGTTTCTTCGCTTTTCCGCAATGGCACTGGTCGAATCCAAAGCCACAGGGAAACAAGCTCAACTCGGTTTATTTTACGGATTCACTTACAGGATATGCCGTCGGTTTGTCGGGAACGATTATGAAAACAACGGATGGCTCAGCAACCTGGGAATTATTGGAACCATTTACGGATAAACAATTATTCAGTATTTTTTTTACAAGTGAAAATACAGGTTTTGCGGTTGGAGGAAATCTAACCGGAGGGGTAATCTTTAAAACTTCAGATGGCGGAACAAACTGGTACGATTGCACACCGGATAGCATCAAATCTTTATCAACAGTTTATTTCCCATCCGGGTCGACCGGTTACACTGTCGGACTGACCGGAACAGTTTTTAAAACTACCGATGGAGGACTTTCATGGCAAGATATTTCAATAGTCACTAATAATCAGCTTTCGTGTGTGTATTTTATAAATGATACCCTTGGTTTTACAGCAGGTTCAGCAGGTGCAATATTTAAAACATACAATGGTGGAGCGAACTGGACGATAATAGATTCGCCTGAAAACGACTGGCTTGAGTCGATATACTTTACCGACAATGATCATGGTCATATTGTAGGGGCATACGGTTCCATATTAAGAACGGAAGATTGCGGAGAAACCTGGATTTCGAATAACTTTCCATGGAGTCATCAGTTTTACTCGGTGTCGTTTAAAAATCTGGAAATTGGCATTGTCGTGGGATCCATTCTAAACACAGGTGCAATTATCATCAGGACCATCGATGGTGGTCTGAACTGGGAACTTGACAACTTGGATACCAAAGAGGGACTTTACTCCGTATTTTATGCCGGTTCAAACCGGTTCTATACGACTGGGCTGGGCGGATTAACCCTTAGATCGGTTGATAATGGCGAAACATGGGACAAAACCTCCTATGGCAATACCCAAATGTTATTTGATGTTGAATTTATCGACCAAAATACCGGAATCGCAGTTGGTGACAGTGGCACTATCCTTCGAACCGATGTTGATGGAGGAATGTGGTACGAAATCAATTCAGGTACAAATTCATGCATCAGGTCTTTATGTATAATCGATGAATTAACGGCATATGCAGTGGGATATGATGGAGTAATCCTTCGGACCCAGGACGCAGGAGAATCATGGCAATCTCAATATTCCGGAGTAACCGAAAATTTATATTCGGTTTACTTCATCGATGAGAACAGAGGATTTATTGTGGGTAATGAGGGCACGATCCTGAAAACAGTAAATGCAGGAGTCGAGTGGTTCGAAGTTGTCTCGCCGGTAATACAAAGTATTTTTAAGGTTTTATTTACTGATAATTTAACCGGATTCGCTTTCGGTGGGGACTTTCAATGGGGTCAGGCTTTTATATTAAAAACGACCGATGGAGGGAATTCATGGGAAATAACCACGTCTCCCGAGTCCGATATGATGAATTCAGCCTTTTTTACAAATGATTCGACCGGATATGCAATCGGTTTTTCGGGAATTGTAATGAGAACAACAAACAGTGGCAATTCATGGGAAGTCCTGACATTCGATCTGGACGACATTACTGATATCTGGTTTACAGATGAGACCACGGGTTATATTTCAGGCTATAGCGGTTTGATATATAAAACAACAGACGCCGGATTAATCTGGGTACCCAAGCATCTTTTTACGACTTACAGAATATACGGTATTTATTTCCGGGACACTTATAGCGGGTATGCTGTTGGCGAATGGGGTATGATCTTAAAAACATCTGACAACGGCCCGATTTCTGTACCTGAACCGGATTCTGAAAGTGTGGAAGTGCCGGGATTCATCCGAATTTTCCCGAATCCCGTTACGAATGAAACTTTGATTCAATTTGACCGGGATCAAATGGAATCTATTCTTGAAATATCAGTTTTAAATAATTCCGGGACGAAGTTTGATGAAATAAAATTTGAAAATTCTTCCTCAACCGGAAATAAGATTATTTGGAACAAGGGGAATTTGCCGGCAGGGGTTTACTTTTTGGTTGTCAGAACCCTTAAAGGAATTTCAACAGAAAAATTTATTATCCTTTAAAACAAAAGTTATGAAAAAGCCTCTTATCTTTTTATCAGTCATTTTTGTTGTCATTTCTCTAAAGTCCCAGATTGTCGAGGACTGGACAGCGCCTGTTGCCTTGACGGATTCATTAAGCTTTAATTCAAAGCCCTTATTGTTTTGGCCCTATGGATATGGTTCGGATGACCTTTATATGATCTATGAAAAGAGGTTTAGCCAAACCGGAAACGGACAGATTTGGTGGAAACTGATCTCTGATCCGTCATCTGAAGAGCAATTACTCATTGGCGGTTATCCCGAATATAATTACCGTAATCCTCAACTGTTCTTATACGGCTTTCTTATATTCGAATGCAATATTTATGGAAATTACGACCTGTTCGGAGTAAAGATAGATGAAAACGGAACGGTAGGCAACATTTTTCAGTTGACCAATACGGAAACTGATGAAAGTTCTTTTTATGCACCGCAGTATTATACAAATATTTGCTGCTGGGAAATGGACGGAAATATTTATACATCTGAGGTGCAAATAATTCTGGATACTTTGAACTTCCCGATTATTGAAACCATCGACACCGGAAATTGTCAGAATCCGGTCTGTCAGGATGGATATATCGCATGGAGAAAGATAGAAAATAATGAATCACATTTGTATTATTCGGTTAAAGAATATCCTTGGTATCAATGGTCTGACCCAGATACAATAATTCAAACCGGAAATAACATTAATATGTCGCTCTCCAGAACTTCAATAGATTTTGGTCCGGGATATAATATTTGTTGGGAAGCATCAGATAAAATTTATTTCACCAATATCTTTGGTGCTCCTTATCAAATTTCTTCGCCCGAAATCCCAGGTGTTGACAATTATTTTGAACCTTCTGGATTTAACCTCATTATACTTTCGGACAACAGTTCTGAACTTTATTCATTCGCAGGACAAACAGGATCATCCAGGGATATTTATATTGTCGATGAATTTGTTTCGGGATATATTTTGAATATTACACAAGACTCGCTTATTCATAAGAACCCAAAACTTTTAGCCGGAAGAGAGAATTTTCCCTACTATGAGGTATTTAATATCTGGCAAACCGAATTCAATGGATTTGATGTTTTGTACGGATCGAGCGCATGGTACTTGGCAATAGGTGGATTTAATGAAACCAAAACCTCTCAGATTCGGATATTTCCCAATCCTGTATCGGATAAGTTAATAATCCACATTTCAGATCCCGATTTGATTACATCTGAAATTTCAATTTTGAATAACCATGGCCAACAGATGGATGAAATCAAAATGGAAGGAAACAATTCAAATGAGATTTCCCTCACCTGGAAGAAAGGCGATTTGCCGGCAGGGGTTTACTTCCTGGTTGTTGCATCCACGAATAGAATTACCACTAAGAAATTCATAATTCCCTGATCAATTTGTTTTCCTTTCATCTCAACCGTTCATTGCCATTTCTGCAATTGTTGATCAAAAATTTATACAGTTAACTGCATAAATTTCCATAAATTTGTGCAGCAAACTAAATGAATTATGCTTTACATTCGAACTATTAAACAAAAAATAGAAGAATTTCTGTTCAAGGGAAAGGTTCTCATTATTTATGGTGCCCGGCGCGTAGGCAAAACTACTCTTTCAAAGCAAATACTTGAAGCCTACCCCAATCCGAAGTATATTAACTGTGAATTGCTGCAAAATAAAACTGCGCTCGAAACTAAAAATAGCGAACTGCTTAAGAACTTTTTGGGTTCTTATAAACTAGTGGTTTTGGATGAGGCTCAAAATATTTCAGGCATTGGTTCTATTTTAAAAATTATCACTGACACTTTTCCCGAAATCCAGATCATTGCAACAGGCTCCTCAAGCTTTGAGTTGGGAAATAAAGTCATGGAGCCCCTAACAGGCAGGTCAAGGGTGTTTTATTTATATCCATTTTCACTCGCTGAAATAAAAGAAACCCAGGATATAATCAGTACGCATGCAAACCTGGAAAACTACCTTCGTTATGGTTTGTACCCGGAGGTGTACTTTAAAACTGAAGATGATGCCATTGAAGAACTAAACAATATTGCAGGTAATTATCTGTACAAAGACATACTGCAGTACGAAAACCTGAAGCGCTCCGATTTGCTGATCAACCTGCTCAGGGCGCTTGCTCTTCAAATCGGCAATGAAATCTCACTGAATGAATTATCCAAATTACTTGGAGAGAACATCAACACCATAAAACGTTACATCGAGCTGCTTGAAAAAACTTTTGTTATATACCGGCTTCGCTCTTTCAGCAGGAATATAAGAAAAGAAATTGCCAAAGGTCAAAAGATTTATTTCATTGATCTCGGCATTCGCAATGCTTTGATCCAGAATTTCAATCCGCTTACCATGCGAAATGATACCGGTGGTCTTTGGGAGAATTTTTGCATTATCGAACGGATGAAACATATTCAAAACACCCGGCAATTTATCAATACTTATTTTTGGAGAACTTATGACCAGCGGGAGATTGATTACCTTGAAGAATCGGGTGGCAAATTAAGAGCTTATGAATTTAAATACTCTGAGAAAGCTAAAAACAAACCTCCTTCTGAATTTCTGAAAACCTATTCTGACAGCAGCTTTCAGGTCGTTCATAAAGATAATTATCTGACCAAATTGTTCGTTCGACCCTGATACAATTGCCATGCGAACGGGCAGTGGTTTGAGGCAAACCTACTTCCACCTGAATGTCTCTATCAGATGATTGATATCCTCTTTCAGGAACTCAATGACCGGCGCTAATGAATCGTTGTTAGGAACTACATTAAAATAAAGGGCTCCGCGGATAAAATTTTTCGTGCTGTCGGTAAGGTAGAACTGGTAAGGTGAAGCTGCTCCGGTGCCTGAAATGCTGTATATTAGTCCGTAAACTTTTCGTGCTGGATTTTCATAGGTTTTGTTTTCAATAGCGCTGGCTTTCGGAATGTGCTTCATCACCATTGTCCGGGTATCCTCAAGGTAATCCTTCAGATTGTTATTAATTCTTTTATAACTGAGGTGGAGTTTTCCACCGAACGCCGGGAAATCGATGTTAATCCAGTACTTCTCAGCCAGGGGATCTGCATCCGGTGTGATCTTTGAGTAAACCGGGATCTCAAAGGAGTATGGGAAAACGGAATCGAAGGTTATGTATTCTTTTGCGGGCAGATCGATGCGATAATATCCGTGAGGTTTCGGGTAATAGTTGCCGGAACACCCGCACAAGAACAGGATCATTGAAACCAGGGTGACCGGAAATTTTAGATCAGGTAACATCTTCATTGTTATTTGCTGTTCCGGGCAATGTGACTTTCACCTGTTTAATTCTCCGGTGGTCAACCGAGATAATTTGAAATCTGAAATTCCGAAAAGCAACTTCCCTGCCTTTCTCGGGAATTTCACCGGTCAGTTCAAGGATTATCCCGGCAAGTGAGTCGGAATCACCCTTAACTTCATCAAATATTTCATCATCGATGCCAGCAACCTTGCAGAAGTCGATAATGCTGGTTTTACCCTCGAAAATAAAGTTATTTGCGTCCAGTTTCCTGAAAGCAACTGCATCTTCGGGGGTATCGAATTCGTCGGTGATCTCACCGATTATTTCTTCAATGATATCTTCCATGGTTACAATTCCCGAAGTGCCGCCGTATTCGTCAACAACAATGGCAAGATGAATTTTCTTTTCCTGGAATTCTTTCAGTAAATCGTTGATCTTTTTATTGAGCGGAACAAAGAACGGGGGTCGGAGGAGGATGTTCCATCCGAACTGATCGTCTTTGCTGAGATGGGGAAGCAAATCCTTTACATACAGAATTCCTCTGATATGATCAAGAGAATCGGCAAAAACCGGAATTCGCGAATAACCTGAATCCACTACAACTGCGAAAAGCCGGCTTAAGGGAATGGATGCATCGACAGCTACGACATCGAGCCTCGATTTCATGATCTCCCTTGCTTCAATGTCCGAAAATTCGACAATCCCTTTAAGAATTTTGGTTTCTTCAGCAGGTGTTCCTTTGTCGACAGTAAAATCAATGGCTTCCGACAGATCGCTCATAGAGATGTTCAGGCTCGTGCCGGACAGTTTTTTATCGACTACCTTAGTTGTTAGCATCAGCAGGGAACTTAAAGGGTAGAATATTCTGATCAGTACCTGCATCGGGAATGCCATGATCACAGCAAATGCAATTTGCTTTTGGTTTGCCCAGATTTTTGGAATAACTTCTCCAAAGAGCAGAATAATGAATGTAATTGCCACGACCTCGATTAAAAAACCAAGAATGGGATAGGCAGTGAAATCAAACAGCCTGGCTGAGACAAAGGTGCTCAGGATGACAATACCGACATTAAGCAGGTTATTCGAAATCAGCAAAGTTGCAAGCAAAAGCTTCGGTGATTCAAGTTGGGATAAGATGAGTTTGTAGCTTGATGAAGGCTTGGCTTTAATTTCCTTGAGCTGTGCCGGGTGCATCGAGAAATAAGCTACCTCGGCTCCTGAAGTGAGTGCCGCACAAATCAGCATTATTCCGATAGTGATAATGGTTACAACAATACCCGGTGTGATGTTTCCGGTGAAATTCATAAGAATCATGTTCACCATCCGTAAAGATGAATCACTGTCGGGCAAATCCAAGGTAAAATGAATTAATCAACAAAAACCTGAAATTAAAACCGAAGCAAAGTTAACTATAATTAACCGAACAGGCTTTTCCGGGCATGCCTGCTCTGCTTTGATCAGAACGGAAGATCGTCCTGAGGCGCTTCAACTTCAGGCGGTATTTGTTCTATCGGGGCTCCCTGTTGCTCAGGTTCACGGATTGGCTCCTGATCTTTTGGTGTTCTGCCAAGTTTAAGTACTTTATCACCCAGGATTTCAGTGGTATATCTTTTATTTCCGTCTTTATCATCCCATGTACGAGTTTTGATTTTGCCTTCGATATAAACCTGATCGCCTTTAGAAAGTTTCTTTTCTGCCAAATAGCCCCAAAGAACAATGTTGTGCCATTCGGTCTGTTCAATCCAATTTCCATTTTTATCTTTATAACTTTCGGTAGTAGCAAGCGAAAAGGAAGCCTTTTTATTGTTGCTCTCAAAGGTCATAATTTCCGGGTCTTTGCCCAGATTTCCAACTAAGATTACACGGTTTATTCCAGCCATAATATTTTAAATTTTAGTTTGTGATAACA
>Ga0233425_10007697_pt1 | contig 14910 bp, 11 predicted proteins | sample Watercolumn_Towu_2_FD_181712 | JGI IMG/M metagenome (GOLD analysis project Ga0233425, IMG submission 181712) | Freshwater microbial communities from Lake Towuti, South Sulawesi, Indonesia - Watercolumn_Towuti2014_140_MG | ecosystem: Environmental > Aquatic > Freshwater > Lake | place...
GTAGAGCTCTGCCAGCTTCCCGGGCAGGGATGCGGAATCGAGGGCCCCCTTGCGGCGGATCATCTCCCGGGCGCGGCGGGCAGCTTCCCGGGCACGGGCAGCCTCGACGCACTTGCCGATGATGGTGCGGGCGACGTTGGGGTTTTCGTCCAGGCTCATGGCGAGGTGCTCGTTGACCACGGCCTCGACGATGCCCTTGATCTCGCTGGAAACGAGCTTGTCCTTGGTCTGGGACGAGAACTTGGGGTCGTGCATCTTGACTGAGACGATGCAGACCAGCCCTTCCCGGACGTCGTCGCCGGACAGACCGTCCAGTGCCTTGAGGAGGTTGTTGGAGGTGGCGTAGCTGTTCAGGGTCCTGGTGAGAGCGGCCTTGAACCCGGACAGGTGCGTGCCGCCGTCCCGGTTGCGGATGTTGTTGGTGAAGCAGTAGATCTGCTCCTGGAAGGAGCTGTTCCACTGAATCGCAACTTCGACCGTGGTGGCATCCCGCTCGATCTTGAAATGGATCGGAGGGGCATGCAGCGGGGACTTGCTGCGGTTGAGGTGCTCCACGAAGCTGGCCACGCCGCCTTCGTAGTGGAAGTCGGCCTTCTTTCCGCTCTTCTCCTCTTCCAGCAGGATGGTGATGCCCGGATTGAGGAACGCGAGCTCCCGCAGGCGCTGGCCCAGGATGTCGAAGGAGAACTCGACGTTCGAGAAGATCTGCGGGTCCGGATTGAACGTGACCTTGGTGCCGGTTCGGGTGGTCTTGCCGACTTCCTTGAGCTCGGCCGAGGGCTTGCCCCGGACATAGTCCTGGCGCCAGACCTTCTCGCCGCGGTAGATCTCCAGCTTGAGCCAGTCGGAGAGCGCGTTGACGACCGAGACGCCGACGCCGTGGAGGCCGCCGGAGACCTTGTACGAGTTGTCGTCGAACTTGCCGCCGGCATGCAGCTCGCACATGACGAGCTCGGCAGCGGAGCGGCCGGTCTCCTTGTGGATGTCCACCGGGATTCCACGGCCGTTGTCCGCCACGGTGACGGAGTTGTCCGCGTGCACCGTGACCATGATGCGGTCGCAGTAGCCGGCAAGCGCCTCGTCGACGGAGTTGTCCACGACCTCGAACACCATGTGGTGAAGGCCGGAGCCGTCGTCGGTATCGCCGATGTACATGCCGGGCCGCTTGCGGACGGCATCGAGCCCCTTGAGCAGCTTGATGTTGTCCGCGGTATAGCCGCCGTCGTCCGCCTTGCCTCGATGGGCCTCGTCGAAGAAGTCCTCTTCGTTGACCATCTCCTGGGAGGTTTCGGTGGCGACGGGCTCGGCCTGGGCGGCCTCGGGGGGAAAGTCGTTACGTTCTTCGTCCATCATGCAATTCCTCTTCGGTCTGGAGGCGAGGGAGAGGGAGAGATCCCCCCACCTAGCCTCCCCCAAGGGGGGAGGTCGCCATACTAGAAGATCAGATCTAATAAGTAAAGGGAATTCGCGGGCGCGTGCGCGCGGGGAATGGACGGCCGATCATGATTGCCGGTCCATGCGCTTCCGTTCACGGGTTGGGGCCGACCTTGCCCCCCTTTTCCCAGAGGAACTGGCGCCAGTGGCGGATCTTCTCGCGGAACTCCTTGACCTTGTCGGGATGCTGGCGGGAGACCTCGTGTCTCTCCCGGGGATCCTGTGCCACGTGGTACAGTTCCAGCCATTCCCCGTCCCGGCACACCTTCGATGCGACGGTCGGGCAGATGTCGTCCTTGGCGGTGTGGAGCAGCATCTTGAACCCCCCCTCCCGGTAGGTCCGGGTGGTCCAGCGCTCCGCATAGGCCCCGTCCTCGGGAAGCGAGGTTCCTTCCACCAGGAACGGCCTGAGGGACCGGCCGGTCATGCGGGGGTCTACGGGCAACCCCACCAGGTCGAGCAGCGTGGGCACGATGTCCACGTGCTCGGCCACGACGTCGGAGACCTGGCCCTTGATCAGCCCGGGGAGGGAGAACAGGATCGGCACGTTGAGCTCCTCGTCGTAGAGGGTCACGCCGTGCAGGTGGAAGCTGCGGTGCTGGTCCCGGGCGGAATAGCAGTCATGGGCGATATCCATGACCTCGCCGTGGTCCGCGGTCAGGACGATGATGGTCTCCCGGTCGAGCGACAGGTCGGCAAGCCCTTTGAGCAGGAGATCCACGTGCCGGTCCACCCAGCAGACCTCCCCGAGGTAGCGGAGGTCGACGAGCGGCCTGCGGTCACCCAGGACCGACTTGACGAAGTCGGCACACTCCTTGGGCGGTGCGTAAGGCTGGTGCGGTGCGATGAGGTTGACCTGGGCAAAGAAGCGCCGGTTCCGGTTGGCCACCATGAACTCCAGGGCCCGGCGGACCAGGATGGGGTGGTCGGTGGATTCCCGCCCCGAGTCCTGCAGCACGTCGAACGCGGGGTCCGCTCCGAACTTGTACCCGGGGAAGTACAGGTGGTTGTGCGTGGCCCCGAAGGTCACATAGCCCGCTTCGTGGAGAATGCGGGTCACATACGTCGGGCGGGCCTCGTAGAAGTTCGGCCGCCGATCCTGTCCGGCCCAGTACAGGGTGAGGAACCCCATGGCTCGCGGGTGCGCCCCGAGCAGAATGGTGTTCATCGACAGGAGCGTCGTGTTGCCGTTGGCGAAGCCCTGGGGGAAGGTCGTTCCGGTCTTCTCCAGCGCATCGATCACGGGCGAAACGGACGGGAACTCGGTGTTGTGGACCCCGACGACATCCGACCGCAGCGCATCCACCACGATCATCAGCACGTTGTAGCCGCTGTTTTCGATGGCGGCAAAAGGCCTCTGGAGCCTGGGATCCTGCCAGACCGCATGAAGCCCCCTGGCATCACCAGCCGCTCCAGGCTTCCCAGCCCCCACCGGCCCCCCCGCTGTCCTGCTTTTCCCTGCCGCGGTCAGGTAGGTCTCCACGGTCAGTTCCCGGCACCATGCGGGGATCTGGAAGCCGGTCTCTTCGGGCCACTGCCGGACTTTGTCCAGGCCAGCACTCTCGGTTTCGAGCACCCCGATCTCGGCCGACTCGCCCCCGCCGGCGCAGGAGTACCGCCAGGTCACCGACCGCGCCTTGCCCCCCGAGTGTGCCACCAGGTGCACGGCCGCCAGGGTATCCCCGTCCGACCCGTCCACCGGGAAGACCACCCGGGTCCCCACCGGCACGACCAGGGCCTCCCGCATGTCCCGCAACGCCTCGTCGGGATAGTTCAGGATGACCCGCCGGTGGAACTTCTTCTGGTCCGCGTGGGCGGCCGAAAACCAGTAGGGCTGGTAGTGCTTTCCATCGGCCGGTACCGAGGCCTTCTTCAAGCCGCCGGGGATGTCCAGTGTCGCCCGGGCCAGCCGGTCGAGCAGGTGGACCGTGCGCACCCGTACATCCTTGCCCGAGGTCGAGGCCGGCTGGACGGCCGTCGGCTCGGCCCGACCGTCGGCGGCGGGGAAAAGACATAGGACATATAGGACACATGGGACAAATAGGACATATTTTCTTTCACAAATCAACATGCAGGACCTGCGGAAAATCAGCCCCCCAGAAGTTCCGGCCGACCCGGGCGAAGGTATCCGCCGAGTCGGTGGCAAAGAACCGGTGCGACGGTGCCTGTCCGTCGGCCAGGAGGTTCTGGGCTGCCAGGAGCTGCCTCAGCTCGCCCGCGATGCTGACGGCCGAGTCGACCAGCACGATGTCCCGGCCGTGCTCGGCAGCAAAGAGGTTCTTGAGCTGCTCCTTGAACAGGGGATAGTGGGTGCATCCGAGGACCAGCGTGTCGATCCCCTTGTCAACCAGGGGTGACAGGTACTCTTTGAGCACCAGGCGGGCGACTTCGGTGCCCACCCATCCTTCCTCGGCCAGGGGGACCAGCAGGGGGGTCGGCCGGGAGTAGATCCGGGCCGACGGAGCCAGTTGCAGGATGGCGGATTCGTACCGCCCGCTCCGAATCGTGCCCGGCTGTCCGATGACTCCGACGAGGCCGGACCGGGTTGCAGCCACCGCAGCCCGGGCACCAGGCTCGATGACTCCCAGCACGGGGATCGTGACGATCTCCCGGAGCGCGGGCAGGGCCACCGACGAGACGGTGTTGCAGGCCACCACGATGGCCTTCAGCGAGCTCTTGGCCAGGAAGGACACGTTGCGGACCGCGTACTTGATGACGGTTTCTGCGGACTTGCTGCCGTAGGGAAGGCGGGCAGTATCGCCGAGGTAGAGGAGCGTTTCTCCCGGCAACTCCCGGGCGATCTCCCGGGCCACGGTGAGTCCCCCGATCCCCGAATCGAATACCCCGATGGCGGCATTGCGGTTCACGGTCCATCCTCCGGAACGGTGGCCGGATAGCTGTCCTGGCTGACCGAGTGGGAGTGGAGGTTCAAGTCGTTGAGCTGGAAGTCCCGGTGGTAGTTCCAGGCTTTTCCGTCCCCCATGAGGTACCCGTTGAGCTCGATTTCGATGGTATCGGGGCCGAAGCGCTGGGGGGAGACGGGATCGTCCGCATTGGGGGCCGGGTTCCGGAGCAGGCTCCCTCCGTAGAGGTCTTCGGGCAGTTCGGGAAGGCGGATCGACGTGACGTTCGGCGGGCAGATGATCTCCCACAGCTTGAGGGAATCGGGACCGCCGATGGAGTACCCCGGGTTGATGTTGTTGCCCGGTGCCGACACGAGGTAGCCGAGGCGGATCGCGTACACGTCCGGGCTTCGGGGCTGGACGATGGGCTTCCAGGTCACGGTCCGGTCCACCAGGGAGCCGCCGGGGCGGTCCAGCGGGAAGTAGTCGTCCGGGATCTGCTTGGCACCGACGCAGGAGCCGGGAGGGGGCAGTTGGGATGGATTCTCGGGACAGTGCCCCGGCTTTGCCGTGTCGGGCGGCGTGGGGGACAGGCCCTCGGGAAGGCGCAGCCACTTCCAGTCGAGGTCCATGCGGAGCGGTTCGGCCGCAGGTGCCTGCTCACGGATGATGACGGTGCTGATCCCGGGCGGGTCGGCCCCGAGATAGGCCTTTCGCCCCGCCAGCCCAACGGCCATGTAGAAGAGGTCGATTCCCAGCTCCTTGAACAGGGGATGTCCGGGGTCCGGGTAGTGGATCGGGATCGGATTGACGAAGTCGGGTTCGTTCCAGCGCCCGTCGACGTTGGCCCAGATGTACCCGTAGCGGCCCGTGTCCATGACGGGCAGGAGCAGCCCGTTGGCCAGGGGCTTGCCGGTCAGCGGGTCATCGGGGAAGCTGTCGAGGTTGACCGAAAACGTCCTTGTCGATTTCGGGTCCAGCATGTCCAGCGTGAGCGGGATGTCGGTCATGGTCGTGACCTTGCCGGTCTCGACCGTGGCGACGACGGCCCCCATGGCCTTGGGCTCGAACCGGAGCTTGTACGGGTCGGAGAGGGTGTCCATGACTCCGTATCCGTCGCCGGCCACGGCTACGACGAGGTATTCTCCCGGCCGGAGCGCGTCGAGGCGGTAACCGGTCTTCCAGGAGTAGACCACCATGTTGGGCGGGACGCAGTCGAGCGGGTTGCCCGTGGAGCAGAAGTTGCCCCCCACCCCTTCGTACGCCAGCACCGAGCTCATGGAGAGGGACACGAGGTTCACGTTCTGGAGCCCGACCTGGATGATCCCGATGCTCCACTTGTCGAAGCCGGAGGTGGGATCAAAGGGCGGCAACCCGTACTCCCCTTCGAAGCCGAGCACAGTCCCTTCGATGCTGCCGGTCTGCTCCTCGTCCTGTCCCGGGACCGGGTCGAACGGAGTCATCGGGAGCGACAGGTGCGCCGCATTGACCCCCACCACGGTGAAGGCCTTGAAGCCGTCCAGCGCCACGGTGACGGTGACGGGGCCCTTGAGATCCTCCGCCTCGAAGTCGACGAACCCGAGTACTCCGACCGTGCCTTCCCACCGCTTCCCGGGCTGCCAGTTCGCATCCACGAACACCCGGGTTCCCGGGACCGGCTCCACCGCCTTGTCCGGGTTGGTCACCGAATCCCCGTGCACCGCAAACACCCGGAGGAACCCGTCGATCCCTCCCGAATTCTCGTACGGAGGGGGATTGATGCCCGGCCGCGGAAGCGCGGAGATGAAGTAGATCCGGACCTTCTTCTCGGCCTGAAGCTGCCCGGCAGCGGCCTGGACCGTCACCGTGACCAGCTTCTCCTGGTCCAGTGTCAGTGTCGCCTGAAACGCACCGTCCTTGCCCTTCTGGAACGGAGTGAGGCTGCCCGCGTCCGAAGCGCCGGAGACCTCGGCATCGCTCCGGACCTTGCCGCTGGGATCGAGCACCCGGGCCACGAGCTTCCCGGTCCAGGGACCGTCTGCGGGATGACTCACTTCCACGTCCACGTCGAGGCTGATCTCCTTGCCGTTGCCCGTTTCGACCGGCGTGTCGTCTTCGGAATCCCACACGTCGTCGCCGTCGGAATCGGGGTTGAACGGGTCGGTCCCGAGCAGCATCTCCTGGCGGTCCGTCAGTCCGTCTCCGTCGCTGTCGACTGCTGCATCTTCCCCGCACGAAAGGGCCGCCAGGAGGATCGAGGCCGCCAGGAGCAGGTTCGCCCTGGAGAAGGGGGAGTCCTTTCCGAAGCCGTGCATCACCTGGCACCTCCCGTCCTGATCTCGAACCCGATCGACCCGGCCATCCGCCATCCGCCGGAACGGATGGACGGATATCCCGGGTTGCCGGGGAGGAGCTCCTCCTTGTAGTGGTACCGTTGCGGCAGGTAGGAGAACGCCGCATCCGCGGCCAGCAGCAGGGAGCCGATTCCCGGGTAGTCGATCACCGGTACCGCCGCGCCGAGCGTGGCCGTGTGCCGATCCGCATCGAGCAGGTTGGTGACCGATGTCTGGCGGTCCAGCGATGCCGGAGAGAACCGGTATCCTCCTGCCAGCGTCACCGGCCCTTCCCACCGCACCGACAAGGCCGGCGACACCACGTCGTGGAATCGGGACGTGGCCGCCGTATCCCCAAGCGAATCGATCCCCGTCGTGTCGAACAGGTCGGCATCAGGGGCTGGAGAGGGGAAGGCACCGTAGCGGTACCACGATACCCCGGCCTCGAACCACAAGTCGTTGGTGGCAGCGGCCGCAATGCCAGCCGACAGGGTATGGGGTACGTAGTAGGCCTGTCCCGTGACCCGGGCCGAGAGGACCAGCCCTTCCGCAGTCACTTCAGCCGGAATCTCGAGGTCCGTGGAACTCTCCCCCCGCCACGACAGCCCCAGCTTGATCCAGGGGAGCGGCTCGAGCCTCAGCCCCGCAATCGGGCGCACCCGGTAGCCCGCATCGACCTGCATCTCGTTGCGCCCTCCCGGGTCCGCCAGGTCGAGCACCACCCCGCCTGCAACCTGCGGCAGCACCTCCATCCCAAGGCCGAGCGCGAGCCACTCCCAGGCGCGGATGGAGAATCCCCCCGCCACGGCCAGCCGATGCTCCCGGGGGGTGTACAGCGGATAGACCGCGTCCACGTCATCCACCATCCGGATGCGGTAGATGGTATCGGTCGGCATCTGGGCCGCCAGCCCGAGGGAGAGGCGTGGAATCCCCCCGGCAGCAAACAGCGGCAGCCGGACGGCAAGCTCTGCAAAGGAATCCCCGCCTTCGGGCTGCTCGAGCAGGCTGGACCACACGTAGCCGCCGGACAGGGAAAGGGACAGGCCGTTCTCAGCCGTCAGCCCGGCCGGGTTGTAGAACACCATCCCTCCCGAGGTCCCCGAGGCCACGCAGGACAGGGCCATGCCCCTGGCTTCCGACGAGATGCCGATGGTGTCGGCAGGGTCGGCAAGCGCAACCGCCGAAACCAGAACGAGCCCGGCCACCAGCCACGCAGCAAACCAGGATCGCACCGCCTGAGATCCAGTTCCTATTCGCAAAGCCACTGAAAGCGTCCTGCTGTCGATGCCTTCCCGCACTCCCCGCCTCACATGTGACCGGTCCCCAAGCCCCCCGGTCGATGGTGCGCAGTATATGCGGAGGACGAGCCAAGGGGAAGGAGAAAGGGGCCGGGGATGTCACGGTGCGGTGCGCCAGCGGCGTGTTGAAGGAAGCCTCCCGGCCGTTGGGGGGCACGTACTTACCGCCACGCGGGCAGGACAATCAAGCGCGGCGCGGCCGGGGGGCCTGAGGGTACACAATTGGCAGGTCTCTCCAGGCGGGAAGCCGAATCGGTCTAATCGTTCTCGGTTTCATGGGCGAAGTCCACACGGGTCCGCTTGCCCTGGAAGCATCGCCAGCAGGCGGACTTGCGCTTCTCGAAGGCGTTGGCATCGACATAGCGTTCCAGGCAGTCGCCGACGGTCAGGCGACGCTTCTTCGTCCGGCAGTAGAACTCCGTGATGGCAGACAGCCGGGCCAGTTTCCGCTCGGGTTGTCTCAACATGCGCCGACCTCCACGGTGGGCTCGATTCGGGACAAGGCTTCAAATCCCATCGAGTTTCTCCGAGAGGAACTATGAGCACAATCGGCGGGGTTTTCAAGCGCAAACGCCGCTAGCGGCCTGGCTGGCCGGTGGAATCAGGATAAAAGGAGGCCGGAATACTGAGAAGGGGGGTCAGTTCTCTTCGACGAGGAGCTGCTTGACGATGTCGATGAGGAGCTTGCGGGTGACTGCGCCGAGGTGGAGTCCGCGGGCAAAGGGGGCCTTGTTGCGGACCACCTGCTGCTCGGGCGGTGCCACGCCGACGACCGACAGGGGGATGTTGCGGGTGATGGTGCTCTTGGAGAGGGAATCCAGGATCTCCTGGATGTGACCGGACCGGAGGGTCAGGTCGGCCAGGATGAGATCCGGGGGGTCGTCCCGGAGCTGCCGGTAGGCCATCTGGTTCGGGTCTACACGGTAAACCGCATACCCGGTTTCGGACAACTGCTTGAGCAATTCCGGAAGCCCGCGGCGGTGCTGGGCGATGTATGCGATTCTTGCCATTGAGTCATGCCCCCAGAGGCGCCACCCGGATTCGAACCGGGGGATGAAGGATTTGCAGTCCTCTGCCTTACCACTTGGCTATGGCGCCCTGCTTGTCAACCTCGGCTTGAATACTATGAATCGGTGGTTCCTGTCAAGGCCGATTTTCAGCAGGCAGTCGGACCATGGCAGGGTCCGGTCGGCTGGTGTGGGAGATGAGGCATTCGAGGTAGTCCGCGCCCCGGTAGAGCTGGTAGTCGAACTTGACCTGGGGATGGGGGTTGTCCTGGTAGACGCGGCGGGCGATGCCCCGCTTCTCCACGCACGGGGTGATGGCCTGGACCAGGTCCTCGTTGGCCGACTTGTAGTCGCTGTCGATCTTGGGGAGATGGTTCGACAGGTCTTCCTCGCGGAAGCCGAGGGGTTGCTTACCCTCGATGGTGGGGGAGACTTCGACATCGGGGTTGACGCCGACCACCTGGAGGGTGCGCTTGCTGGGGGCGAAGTAGCGGGCGACGGTGAGCTTGATGTAGTACCCGTTTCCGCGCAGCGGATTGATCAGGGTCTGGACGCTGGCTTTTCCAAAGGTCCGCTCCCCCACGATGAGGGCCCGGCGGTTGTCCTGGAGCGCGCTCGCGACAATCTCGGAGGCCGAGGCCGAGCCGTCGTTGACCAGCACGACCATGGGGAGGGTGAGGGTGTCTTCCTTGTGGGCCTCATAGTGCTCGTCCTGCGAGTCCATGAAGGAGAACACGGCCCGCCGGCGGTTCTTGACCGTGACGATGGCTCCCTTCTCGATGAACAGGTCCGCGATCTTGACGCCCTGGTTCAGGAGGCCGCCGCTGTTGTTGCGCAGGTCGAAGACCAGGCCGCGCAGGCCGTCCCCCTCGGAGCACTCCTTCTGGAGGCGTTCGATTTCCGCGGTGAGGTCGGCATAGGACGTATCGATGAAGCCGGTCAGCTTCACGTACCCGATGCACGGGTGGTTCTCGAGGATGCGCCCCTCGACGTTGGTCACTCGAATGCGGGCGCGGGGAACGGGGATCTCGATGTCGCCAGGGGCACCTTCGCGGCGCAGCGTCAGCTTCACTGCGGTACCCTTGGGTCCCCGGATCATGGACACGACCTTGTCGAGCGAGAGGTCGACCACGTCGACGCCATCGACCTTGACGATCTCGTCACCGGCCCAGACGCCGGCCTTTTCCGCAGGTTGCCCGGGCATGGGGCTCTCGACGAAGGTACGGCGCCGGAGCTTGTCGTCCTCGCTCAGCTCGACGACGAGGTACGGGGCCCCGTCGATGATCTTGCGCGTCTTTCCGGAGAGCCGGTTCTTCAAGGTCTGCGACGGTTCGAACCGCTGGGTCAGCAGCGCGCCGATGCCGTCGAAGCTGGCATCCTGGGTCTCCTTGGTGGATTCCTCCCATGCTTCCTTGCTGACCAGCGAGGAGTGGGGATCGAGGGCATACAGGAAGCCCTGGGCCGCGGCCATCCAGAGGCGGGCGGAGGAGAGCTTCTTCTTCTTGGCCTTGAGCGCGGCCTTCTCCGCATACTTCATGACCTGGACGAACTCCTCGCGGCCGAACGGGATCTCCTTCCACGAGGCCTGTTCCTCGTCGTAGCGCTGCCGGAAGAAGTCCCGGCGCTTGAGGTTCAGCTCGTCCCGATCGGTCCCTTCGAACTTCTGCTCCGGGTCATCCTTGTGTTTCTTGTAGTAGGCAGTCGGGACCAGCTCACCCGGCGGTTCCAGCGACGACAGGGCGAAGTTGGCGGCGGAAACGTAGGCCCGGCGGGTATCGATCTTCTCCTCGATATATTCCTGGTTGACGTACTCGAGGACCTCGTCGAACTGGTCCGCTCCGAACTCGATCTTGTCCCAGTACTTGGCCTCCTCGTCTTCTTCCTCGGCCTGGCCCACGGTTTCCGGGTTGGCCGCTGCCAGGGCCAGGCGCTCGCCGGCCAGGGCGGGGGGACGCTCGCGGTCAGCGTCCGTGGCCCGGAGGATCCTCGACGTGTTCTCGATGGGAGGATCTACGGGGGAGGCCGCGGCAACGGAGCTTTCCGGAGCGATTCTGCAAGCGGTCAGGGTCAGCATTGCCAGGGAGAGAGCCAGGAACGTCCAGGGGCGCGGCAACGACATGCATTCCTCCATCAAGGGGCCGGCTTTCGGGGGTAGCGACCGGCAGTGTGGTTGAGTCGGACCTTCACCACTTCAAAGAGTGTAGCCACATACGCCCGTCCTGTCACCTTGGATCCATCGTGGTGGGCCCAGGCGACGGGAATCTCCGCGATCGGGATGCCGGCAACGCGGGCAAGCACGAGCAGCTCCACGTCGAACCCGAACCCTTCCAGGGTCGATGCGCGGCACAGTGCCCTTGCGGTCGGGCCGTCGAACAGCTTGAAACCGCACTGGGTGTCCTTTATTCCGGAAAGCCCGGGAGCCAGGAGCTGGATGAGCAGGTTGCCGCATCGGCCGGCCGCTTCCCGCAACCGGGACTGCCGGCGGAGCAGCGCTGCCCCGGGAACCCCCCGGCTTCCGATGGCCACCCGGGCTCCACGTTCCAGCGCGGTCTCGAGCTTGAGGATCTCCGCCAGCGGGGCGGACAGGTCGGCATCGGTGAGCAGCACGCGGTCCCCGGACGAGGCCAGTATCCCCCGGCGCAGGGCCGCCCCCTTGCCCCGGTTCCGGCCGAGTCGCAGCACCCGGAACCGCCCGTCGCTCCGGCAGAACGAAGCCGCCAGTTCCGCGGTCGAGTCGGTCGATCCGTCATCCACCAGCAGGACCTCGAACGGGCCGGGACGGGCCCCGAAGAACCGGGCCAACTCCTCCAGGCAGCCGACGATCCGCTCCGCTTCGTTGTAAGCGGGGACCACCACGGAGATGGTCGAACACATGGTCAGGACTTCCCGGTATGACCGAAGCCACCGGCTCCCCGGCCGGTGTCGGCCAGCGTTTCGACCTCCGCCAGGGTGGCCCGGGTGACCGGTGCGATCACGAGCTGTGCGATCCGGTCCCCCCGGGAGATGACGACTTCGTCGGACCCGAGGTTGACCAGGATGACCTGCACCTCTCCCCGGTAGTCGCTGTCGATGGTACCGGGAGTGTTCAGCACGGTGAGCCCCTGGCGGATTGCCAGGCCCGATCGGGGACGCACCTGCCCCTCGAACCCTTCCGGGATCTCCAGCTCCAGCCCCGTGGGTACCAGGCCGCGGGCCAGCGGTGCCAGCCGGAGCGGCTCGGTCACCGCGGCCCTCAGGTCCATGCCGGCCGCTCCCTCGGTCGCGTACGCAGGCAGCGGCAATCCCTCGCCGTGAGGGAGCCGCAAAACCCTGATCTGCACCGAGGGAGTCATGCCCGGCTAGTCGCGCTTGAGCGCTTCCCGGCGGGACAGCTTGATCTTGCCGCTCTTGCCGTCGATGTTGATGACCTTGACGACGACCTCGTCGCCTTCCTTGAGGATGTCTTCCACCTTGTTCACGCGGCGGTCGGCAAGCTCGGAAATGTGGCACAGGCCGTCGATGCCCGGGAGGATCTCGATGAACGCTCCGAAGTCGACGATGCGGACCACCTTGCCGACGTAGGTCTTGCCCAGCTCCGCCTCGGCCGTGTAGCCGTTGACCATGCGGATGGCTTCCTGGGCCGCTGCGGCGTCGACGGCCGCAATGGTGACCCGGCCGTCGTCGTCCACGTTGATGTCCACGCCGGTGGCATCGACGATGCCCCGGATGTGCTTGCCGCCGGGACCGATGAGCGCACCGATCTTCTCCTTGTTGATGAACAAGGTCGTGATGCGGGGCGCATACGGAGACAGGTCGTCCCGGTGGGTGGAGATCGTCTCCGCCATCTTGCCGAGCACGTGGTTGCGGGCTTCCTTGGCCTGTTCGAGCGCGCGCTCCAGGATCTCCCGGGTCAGGCCCGAGATCTTGATGTCCATCTGCACGGCAGAAACGCCTTCGCTGTTGCCCACCACCTTGAAGTCCATATCCCCCAGGTGGTCTTCGTCACCGAGGATGTCGGACAGGACGAAGAACTTGTCCCCTTCCTTGATGAGCCCCATGGCGATCCCCGCCACCGGGCACTTCATCGGCACGCCCGCATCCATCAGCGACATGGATGCGCCGCACACCGTGGCCATGGAGGACGAGCCGTTGGACTCGAGGACCTCGGAGACCACGCGGATGGTGTAGGGGAAGTCATCGTGCGGCGGCAACGCCTTGGCAATGCCGCGCTCGGCCAGGTGGCCATGCCCGATGTCACGGCGGGAAGGCCCGCGCAGCGCCTTGACCTCTCCCACCGAGAACGGCGGGAAGTTGTAGTGCAGCATGAACCGCTTCTGCTGGTCCCCCAGCAGCGAGTCGATGCGCTGCTGATCGGAAAGCGAGCCCAGGGTCGGGATGACCAGGGCCTGGGTCTCTCCCCGGGTGAACAGCGCGGAGCCATGGGTGCGGGGGAGCACGCCGACGCGGCCGTAGATGGGGCGGATGTCCCGCTCTTTGCGGCCGTCGATGCGGAGCCCTTCCTCGACCAGCTTGGCCCGGGCCACCTTCTTCTTGGTGGCCTCGAAGTGCCGGACGATCTCCTCTCCCTGCTCGGGGAACTCGTCCGCGAGTTCGAGGATGATGCCGTCCTCGGCCACCCGGACCGCCTCGTAGCGCTCCAGCTTGACCTTGATGGCCAGCGCATCCTTGAGCTTCTGGGTCGCCAGCTTCTCGACTTTCTTGGCCAGCTTGGCATCGTCTTCCGGCAGCACGATGGTCCGCTTGACGATCCCCAGCTCCTTGGCCATGGTCTCCTGGAGGGCCAGGAGCGGCTGGGCCTGGTCCTGCGCGAACAGCAGCGCATCCACCAGGACCGACTCGGGGAGGAAGCTCGCCTCGCCCTCGACCATGACGATGCCTTCACGCCCCACGGCCACGACCAGCTCGAGGTCGGATTCCTTGAGCTGCGAGTAGGTGGGGTTCAGCACGAACTCACCGTTGATGCGACCGACCTGCACACCTGCCACGGGCCCGTCCCACGGGATGTCCGACAGCATGAGCGCGGCCGAGGCACCGGTCAACGCCAGCACGCCGGCATCGTTCTCCTTGTCGATGGAGAGGGCCATGGCCGTGACCTGGAGCTCGTACCGGCAGCCCTTGGGGAAGAGCGGCCGGATGGGCCGGTCGATGATGCGGGAGTTGAGCACTTCGGTCTCCGTGGGACGCCCTTCCCGCTTGAAGTAGCCACCGGGGATCTTGCCCGCACAGTAGGTCTTCTCGACATAGTCCACGAAGAGGGGGAGAAAGTCCTTGTCGATGGCCTTCTTCGACATGCACGCGGTCACCAGGACCACGGTGTCGCCGTGGCGGATGAGGACCGATCCGTCCGCCTGGCGGGCCACGGCGCCGGTTTCGATGGAAAGAACCCGACCGCCGATCTCTACACTTTTTTCCAGATGCATTCCTTGTTTCCTCCGACTGAGTTTGACGCGACGTTCAGAAAACCCCGAGGCAAAGGGGTCGTGCTACTTGCGGATTCCGAGCTGCTTGATGACGGTGCGGTACCGCTGAATATCAGCGGACTTCAGGTACTCAAGCAGCCGCCGGCGCCGTCCAACCAGGGACAGCAGGCCGCGGCGGGAATCATGATCCTTCTTGTGGATCTTCAAGTGCTCGGTCAATGCCGAGATCCGCTCGCTCAGGATGGCTGCCTGCACTTCAGGCGAGCCGGTGTCCGTCTCGTGTGTCTTGTACTTCCCAATGACTTCCTGCTTCTTTTCCGGGGTGATGGACATCGTTTTCCTCCACGTCACGTGACAGGGCGCAGTGACCGGACCTTCCGGGGACCGCCTCCCCCCCCTATGCTTCAGCGCCTGTGCGGACCACGATGAGGTCTATCCAGACGGAAAGCGCCAGTACTATAGGGGCTGCCCCTCTGGCTGTCAATCTAATTCAGGATGAAGGGCAATCGCATCTTGCCCCTGGCCTCGGCCGGACGTTGCGAGGGAGAGGGTCGGCAGGTTGTCAAGTCTCGCTGGCCTGGGGTGCTGCTCAAGCA
>Ga0233425_10007698_pt1 | contig 14910 bp, 10 predicted proteins | sample Watercolumn_Towu_2_FD_181712 | JGI IMG/M metagenome (GOLD analysis project Ga0233425, IMG submission 181712) | Freshwater microbial communities from Lake Towuti, South Sulawesi, Indonesia - Watercolumn_Towuti2014_140_MG | ecosystem: Environmental > Aquatic > Freshwater > Lake | place...
ATACTGCGCAGGCTCTACCGTCAGTTTCTCCGGCCCATTGCTGCTCAACGCGCCCATGCATCCGCCGAGCATGACGGTTGGCAGAAGAATGAAGGGCACGAAGCGCACGGCGCAATCGTACTTCGCATCGAGCGACCGCTGCGTGTCGCAACTCGCGCCTGCGGCAATCATGCAGGACGCACGGCCATCTCGATGCGCGGATCGATCCACGCGTACAAGATGTCGACAACAAGGTTCAGCAGAACGAGCAGCGCCGCATACACGAGCACAACTCCCATCACGAGTGTGATGTCCTTGCCGAGTACGCCATCCACAAAGTGCCTACCAAGCCCGGGCACGGCGAACACCTTCTCGACGACGAACGATCCGGTCATCGCGATCGCAGTCGCCGGTCCGAGGTACGACAGCACGGGCAGGAATGCATTCTTCAGCGCGTGGCGCAGCGCAGCGTCGCGGCGCGAGAGCCCCTTCGCCATCGCCGTCCGCACATGATGGGTCTGCATTTGATCGACCAGCCCGAAGCGCAGCAGCCGCGCGATGTACGCGGCGAAGGGAAGCGAGAGCGTCAGCATCGGCAGGAGCGCGTGCGCGGGCGTTCCCCACCCGCCCACAGGAGCGAGGCGGAGTTTCGCCGCAAGCAGCACCAAGAGGAGCGATCCAGTCACAAACGATGGAACGCTGATCCCCACGAGTGCGAGCGCCTGAGTTACGCCATCGCCCCAACTGCCCGGACGCAGCCCGCCGATCACACCTGCGATCGATCCCACGACCAGAGCGATCGCGATCGCGCCGAGACCGATCGTCGCAGAGACGGGAAATCCGGCAGCGATGATCTCGTTCACGCTCCAATCGGGATGGCGCATGCTCGGGCCGAGATCGAACGGCGTCGGATGCGCGCCAGCGATCCACGCAATGCCTGATGCGCGCGCCGCGTACTGCGCGAGAAATGAGCCGGGCTGATCGAGTTGGTATTGACGGCGCATCGCTTGCGCAACTTCAGCCGAGGGGCGACGACCTTCGTTCTCCATCGGATTGCCGGGGATGATCCAGAGCAGCGCAAAGGTGATCGTGAGGATCAGCCCCAACACGAGCGGCAACTGAAGCAGACGACGGAGGATGAGAGCAGTCACGGCGCAGCGTCCTCCCCTGGACTGCTCGCAGAGCCACTCATGCGCAGGCGCTGCAAGCGCTGATCGAGCCGCGGCGTTCGCACGATGCCCTGCAGTCGATCCGGGTCGTACATGTAGAGCGTCACATAGCGGCAGAGTGGCAGAATCGGCATCTGCTCCTCGACGATCAGCCGCTCTGCATCCGCGAGCAAACGCATCCGCTGCGCGGGGTCAGTCGTGCGCTCTGCGTCCGCAAGCAGCGCGTCGAAGCGCGCATCGGAGAAGCCGCGGTCATTGTTACCGTTGCCCGTTCGCGAGAGGTCAAGGAAAGTTGTCGGATCGAGATAGTCGCCGTACCAACCGCCGCGGGCGATCATGAAGTTCCCCGCACGCAGATCTTCCTTCGCAAACTTGCCGTCCTTGCTTCGAACATCGCACTGCACGCCAAGCCCGTCGCGCCACATCGCTGCAAGTGCTCCGGCAATGCCGCGCACGCGCGGGTTCCCCGTCATGAACAGCATCTCGACCGGCGGAAAGACTTCGCCCGCCGCGTTCTCCACGAGACCATCTGCGTTGCGGTCCTTCCAGCCTGCGGCAGCAAGTTCAGCACGCGCTGCGGCGAGATCGAAGGAGAGGCCCGCGGGGGACTCGTAGCCGTCGATCGATCCCGGCGGCACAAGCGTCGCAGCAACAGGCTCGCGCAACCGTGTGACAGACTGCACGAGCGCATCCTTGTTCACGGCGCGCGCGAAGGCGCGGCGCACGCGCGCGTCCGCGAATGGATTGGGTCGCCCATCAGGCATTGTCGGGCGGCAATTGAAACTCCAGAAGTCCGTGCCGAACGCCGGCAAGACATGAACATCACGCCGCCCCGAGTTCACCAACTCCGCGCGGAACTCAGCGGTGAGATCGCTCACCCAGTCGATGCTGCCCGACTCGTATGCCAGCACCGCGGTCGATGCATCTTCAATCGGCAGGATCTCCACTGAACGCGCTTGCGCAGGATGCGCGCCGCGGTACATGGGATTGGGCTCGAGCAGCATCGAACGCTTGTACTTCCAATCGGCAAGTTGCATCGCGCCGTTGCACACAAGCACCCCTGGCTTCGTCCACCCTGGTTCGGTCCGCAGCATCCCGGTCTCGGGATCGATACGACTGAAACGCTCCAGCGTTGGTCGGTGGATCGGCGACAGCGACTGAAATCCGCAGATATCCAGCCAGTATGGAACGGGCTGCTCAAGGCGAACGACCAGCGTGTGCGCATCGGGCGCCTCAATGCCAACGGTCGAGTCGAAGCGCGCGATCGCTTCACGCCATGCATCCTCCGCCGCTTGTGCGGAGTGCAGATCGCCGTTGGCGTAGGCCGACAGTTGTGCAGCGCGCCAAGCAAAGAACGCGCGCGCGCCAGCGACTGGGAAGAGCAGTTCTGAGTAGTCCGCGGCAAGATCGGGCAGCAGCAATCGCCGCCACGCTTCCTTGAAATCTTGGGCGGTCAGGGGATCGCCGTTGCTCCACCGCGCATCCGGGCGCAGATGAAATGTGTAGCACCGACCATCCGATGAAACAGTCCATGACTTTGCAACGCCCTCCACCACATCGCCGGTGTCCGGATCGCTGCAGCAAAGTCCCTCAAACAGTGCGCGCGCCACGCGCAGGTCCTGCATGTATGTCATCCGCTGCGGATCGAGCGTGAACACATCCGCGCTCGCAACGCGCACATCAGCGCGGCGCGCACCGCCACTCCATCCCCACACACACAGCAGCAGAACAAGTGCGCCAACAATCCATGCGGTCCATCGCATGGTGGGTCAGGCTACGCGCTCGCGTCAGTGCGCCTGCTGGCGGGTCACTTTGTCGGCGGCTTCTGCTGCGATTTCCCCGCCGGCTTCGCACTGCCAAAGCTGCGCAGCATCAAGTCGGCAGTCTTTCCAGCCTGCTCAAACGCAACGGTTTCGCTGGCACCCGCCGGGGGCTTCTCCGCAAGGAGCTTGATCTCCTTCAGTGTGGGCTCAAGCCCCTTCACAAAGGCCGTGACATCCGCCGGCGCTGCTTGCGGAACCTGATCACGCAAGTAAATCGCGAGACTTCGGTTGACCGCACGCATCAGACTCCCGTCGGCTTCGCCCTTGCGCACACGGGTCACGATCGATCCGAGCGCGCCAATCAGCAGGTTTCTCGCCGTGGCTTGGCTCTGCTTGGGGACTTGTGGGAGGACGGAAAAAGTCTGCAGCGCCTGAAGGTCGTATGCAGTCACCATCCAATCCGTCTCCTTTGCCAGATTCGCGCCGATGTCCTTGATGATCGAATCTGCTTGGCTCTGTTGGAGCTCGATGGGAGTGCGGAGGGATGCCAGCGCTGCCGCTGCCACGACGCGCGTGGGCAGGTGCTCATGCGCCTCGGGGGACGCGAGTTCGGCGAGAGCTGCGATCGAATCGGGGCACTGCAGCGCCTCGACCACCTCGATCGCGTTGGTCCCCGTGAATCCATTTTCGGCTTGGATGACTTTCAGGAGTCGCGGGAGCATCAGCGCAGCAAATGAGGTGCGGAAGGAGTTGCTGACTTTCTGACGAGTCAGCATGGCAACAGCCATTTCACGACCCGTTTTCACCACCTGCGGATCCGTGCTGCTGAGCGACTTGTCCACTGCATCGATGAACTTGTCCACCTCTGGCTTCGCCGCGGCGTCGATCGTGGCTGCCTGAGTGATCTTCTCCGGCAGCTTTGCGAGCGGCCTCTGCGCGGCAGCGACAACGCTGCACGCTGCGGCAAGAGCCGTTGCAATCGCAGCGGAAATCATTGCTCGCCTGACAATCATGAAGCGGGGGAGTGTAGCGAGAGAAGTTAGACTTTCACCATGTTGGTTTGGCTGCTCGCTTCCTTTCTGTCGCTGCAAGCAGTCGATTCTCTGCCGACCGGTCGCGGGCTCGATGAGGGAATAAAATCGAGGTACGGCGAAGCGCTTCTGCGCGAGGCGTATTTGATCGTCAATCCGGCGGACATTTCAGTGAGTGAGCTCGAAGGCGCAATCCATTTGGCGCGGAAGGCTGCGCTCCTAGAGCCGGACAACCCAACGCGTTGGTACCTGCTGCTGGCTCTCTCTGGGTATGCGGGCGATGTGCTTCCTGCAGCGAATGCGGCGACGGCCGAAGCGCTCGCGCGACTTTCAAAGTTGGTGCCGGACGATGAGCAGATTCGCTTGCGTCGATTGCTTCTTGAACTTGATCGACGCGAGACGGCGGAAGCGCGCATCGCAGCATTCAGCAAGTTGCTCAGCCCTGCATCCGTGAAGCTGATCGGCCCTGCAGTGGCATCGCGCCTCGCCTACGACCTCGCACTGCTCCAGTCGCGGGCCGATGATGTCGCGGGATTCGCCCAGTCGATGAACCTTGCGCTCAGTTTGAGTCCGTCCTTCCCTGCGGCGGCCGATACGTCCGCGGGATTCATTAGTGATCGCGTGGAGGATCCAATCGACGAGTGCGAGCTGCTTGTGAACGCGGCGATGGCGAATCCGACGGAACTGCGCGGCTGGACGCGACTCGCGGCGCTGCTGATGCAGGAGGGGGCGTACGGATCGGCAGCGCGTGTCATTCGCTTGGCGATCCCATGCTTTCCCAACCGCGAGGATCAGGAAGAAGGGCGGAATATCGCAGCGACTGATCTGGCGTTGGCTTTGTGGGGATCGAATCGTGCGGCGGACGCCCTGCAGGCAATTCGCCAGCACGAGAGAGATGCAGCTCAGCGGCAGGTCACGCTTATCCAGACCTACAACCCCGAACTGACCCGCGCCGAGTGCGAGTCAGTTCCCTATCCGTATTCGCCGCTTGTTGCCACGGTCGCGGCTGCGATCGAATCAGACTTGAAGTCGCCGAAGGCCGGAGAGGCACTCGCGCGGCTTGTGAAGTTGGCGAAGGAATCGGCAGACCGTGATGCTCCACCGACGCCCAAGGAAGCACCGAAGACCCCGGAGGAGGAGGCCGCACGCGAGCAATCCAAGCGCGCTGCTGCAGCGCAACTGCTCGATGCGGCAGTATCTGCGGCGCTTCTCGGTGCAGACAGTGCGCTCGTGGAGGATCTGCTCGCAGCATCGAGTAGTCGCGTTCCATTGCCGGCTGATGTTCGCCAGCGGTTCGATTCCTGGAAGCGTTTGCAATCGGGCGATGCGTCCGGCGCACTCGTGTCGCTCGGCGAGGAAAGGCGCGAGCAGCCGGCGATGCACTTTCTCCGTGCCGCATGTTTGGAGGCAACCGGCGATCGCAAGCGCGCGGCACGCGCGTTCCTCGATGTTGCGCAAGACATGCGCGGCACGATGATCGGCATCCTCGCGGCAAGCCGACTGAAAGCCATCCTCGGCACACCGCTGCCGGACAAGCCGGTGGTGAAACAGCTCGATGGAATTGTCGCATCGATTCCCTCCACGATGGAGCGCTATCTCAGCGGTCTCGATCTGCCGGTTCGCTTCGAGGTGCGACCACGCGCGACGATGGTCGAGCCGTTCGACCCGATTCGGTTGGAATTGGTGATGACCAATCAGACCGCGCTCACGCTCGCGGTGACGCCGACAGGGCCGATCGAAAATCTTGTTCTCCTTCAGCCGCGGATCTCTTCGACCACTCAGGACGCGGTCATACGGCTGCAGCCACACATCATTCCATTCGACCGTGCAATCCAACTTGCGCCGGGGCAATCCATGTCGATGGAGTGGGATCTCTCGTGGTCGGAGTGTGGACTTCGCATCAGTCAGCAGCCACTCGATGGCGGAGTTATTGATGCGCGGGTCGCCAGCAATTTCAACGTCATCGCAGGGGCGTACACCGCCGGGCCCTTCGGCTCGATGCCAACCATGCAGTCGATTCTTGTTCAGGGAGTGCGACTGAACGATGCATGGTGGGAGTCTGCACTGCGGTCAGCAAGCGAATTGAAGAGTGATCACGATCTGGTGCAGGTTGCGTTGCTCGCCTTCGCCGCGGAGAACAAGTCGACCACACCCGAACGCAAGACAGCCGCGATCACCGCAGTGAAGGCGGCATTCGAGAAGATGCCGCCGATGGCGCAGGCGTGGCTGTTGCTCATCGGCCCACGCGTATCGCCCGCATTTGAACCCGTGCTGGATGCGGCGCGCACGACATCGAACGCGGATGTCCGCAACGCATACATGCTCGCGCACTGCACAGCCAAGGATGATCCACAGATCGCCGCAGCGGATCGTTCGGGAGATGAGGATAGTCAACTGATCTCACAGGTGATGCGCGCGCGATTTGAACGGGAGTTGGTTCGCGCGGATGAACGCATGCGCGGTGAGTCGGCGGCTGCGCGCAAGGGCGCAATGGATCGACTTAAGAACATGAAGAAGTTGCGTCTTGAGGAGATCGAGCTCGAAGACAGGGCAGCACAGGGTGGCGCAGGGCAGCAGCAGCCGGGTGCTGCACCGAGCAGCGGACAGGCGCCGAAGCCATGATGCCGCAGCGGCGCCGCATTGTGCGGATCGCCGCGTTCATCGCTGCGATCCTGCTGCTTGCAGCGGCGGTGTTCTCGATTGGTCGAAGTGCGCCAACGATCGAGCAAGTCCGCGCAGCGATTGTCCATCCCGACCCGATCAAGGTGCTGCTAGGTGTTGTTGCACTGCTCGTCAACCTTGTGGCGTGCGGCGGCATCTTCCATGCGTTACTCGCGCCTTTCGGGCGCCTCGGGCGATTCGAGATGGTGCAACTCATCGCCACCTCGAGCGTGCTGAACTACTTGCCACTTCGGCCGGGTCTCGTCGGGCGAATTGCGCATCAGAATGTGGTCAACGGCATCCCGCTGCAGCGATCGGCTGTGTCGGTCGTTGAGGCAGGCATCGTGTGCGCGTTCTCGATTGTGTGGCTTGGCGCATCCGTTGCGCTGGCGCAGTGGAGCGGCGCAGAGACCCTCGGTTGGATCGTCGCCGCGGTCCCATCACTCGGGTGGTGTGCGAGGCGCACGAAGAGCCCCACCACCGCGCAGCGCCTGCTCAACTCGCTTGCGTGGCGGCAAGTCGATCTGCTCGCGTGGGGCACGCGCTACTGGGCGGTCTTCGGGCTGCTCGGCGTATCGCTGTCACCGCTCGACTGCGCGCGTGCCGTGTGCATCGGCGGCGCCGCAAATCTGGTGCCGTTCATCGGCAATGGCCTCGGCATTCGCGAGTGGGCAATCGGGCTTGGAGGCGAACGAATGGCGTTGTGGAGCACCGATGTCGGTCTTGCGGCCGAACTGCTGAACCGCGCAACGGACATCGCGGTGGCGGTGCCCATCGGACTCATCTGCGGGGTGCCGATCGCGCGACGCTTGCGTGCGGCAATGGCCGCTCGCGGCGAGACTGCCATTGTTGATGCACTACATTCGAGCGGTGGCTGATGCGCGCGCAGCAGGTGATGGAACGGACTTGGCCGTAGTCGTGACCGCCTGCAACAGCATGCGAACGATCGAGAGGTGCATCGCAAGTGTGCGGCCGATTGCGACTGCTGTGATCGTTGTCGACAGCGGCAGCACGGACGGGACGATCGAGGCGTGTCAGCGGCTGGGCGCGCAAGTTGTCCGCCATGCGTGGGAGGGATTCGCGCGGCAGAAGACCTTCGCACTGTCGCTTGCATCGAAACATCAGTGGGTGCTGCTGCTCGACAGCGATGAAAGTCTCGAGCCGGACCTTCAGGCTGGACTCTTGCACGCGATCCAAAGCGCTCGCGCCGAAACTCGAGCGATCGCGATCAATCGACGGCTCTGGTTTCAGGGCGGCTGGCTCCGCCGTGTCGCTTTCCCCGATTGGGTGATCCGCTGCGGACGACAGGGCGCACTCCGAATCGTTGATCGTCCCGTGCATGAGTCGGTCGAAGCGGATGGGCCCGTGGTTCGTGCGGCGGGCATCTGCCGTCATGACTCGTGGGCAGATTCAGCCGATGCGATTGAACGCGGCATCCGATATGCACGGCTCGCCGCTCCGTTTCGCCGTGCGAGTGCGCTTCCGATTCTGTCGTTCCTTGGCAGCGCGATCGCGATCTTCTTCAAGCAGGGAATCGTGCGTGGCGGCATCTTCGATGGTCGGCGTGGCATGATCGCCATCGGTCTCTTCATCGTTGGCGCATACTGCAATCACATGGCCGCGCTCGATCATCAGCAGCAAGCGCGATCGGACAAGTAGCTGGTCAAGTGGGGAACTCGCGAAGCCCGCGCGCCGCGGTCACTCAGTTGGTCAGGCGCGTCCGCACGCTGTCGAGCACATTCATGAAGTTGATGTAGGCGTCGTAGGGGCTCTCGTAGGGGCTGAAATACTTGTGGACATCGCCATCGGCCCAGTACTTCGTGCACATGTAGTACAGGTGATCGCTCGTTGTCAGCTTGCGCCAATCCTCAAGGATGAATGGATCGCCAGCCGCATGCCGCCGCTTGACTGCCTCTTCGAGCCTGTAAAGCTCCGCCGCGGCGTTGTCCTGAAGCGGATTCCCGAGCCACGCGCTCAGATCGCGTTCGGTATCCGCCCAAGAAATCGGCCGCTCAGCGTCGTACTCGCCAACAGGCTGATGCAGATCAGCAACCTGTGATGGCGTGAGGAACGAGTTGTGACCAGGGTTCACATCGAAGATCTTTTCAGGCATCGCATCGAGGAACTGAAAGATGCCGGTCTCAGCCCACTGGTGCTCACCGAGCGTTTCGTAATCCATGAACAGGTTGCAGAGGAACCCATTGCCGTTGATCTGATTGACCCACTTCGCGAACTTCTCTGCCGACAGCGGGAAGTCCGCCCAGTTACGGTCGGAGAAGCGGAACGCGATGTCGTCCGACAGCCGATAGTTCTTCAGCAGCACCTTGACGGGCGCGCAGCCTTGTGGCACCGACCGCGCGGGCGGGGCATACACAAAGTTCGGCGAGCGAGATCCGAGCAGGCGATCCACCCCTTCACACAGAATCGCCTTGTGACGAGCGAGCCATGAGATGTGCCCCGCTAACTCGTTCGTATAAATGAGTTCAGTGTTTCGGAAGGTGACGGGCTTAACCCCGAAGAGTCGCTGCAGCGTTGCTTCCTGCGCGGCAACCTGTTCGTTGAACTCTTCCTTCGAGAAAAGAAACGAGAGTGAGTGGTGACTCGTCTCGCCGATCAGCTCGCAGGCCCCCGAGGCAATCAACTCGCGCACCATGTCGAGCACATCAGGTGCCCACAGTTCGAACTGCTCAAGCGCGGTTCCAGAGAATGAATAGGACACGCGGAAGCGCCCCTGATGTCGCCGCACCAAATCCAGAACCTGCTTCGTGGCAGGTCGGTAGCACTTGTCCGCCACCTTGTTCATGACGGCGGCGTTCGCATCGTTATCGAAGTAGAACGGATCGCTGTCGAACACCGAGTACTTCCGCAGCCGAAAGGGCTGATGCACCTGGAAGTAGAAGCAGACAGCGGCCATGATCGGGCGCGGAGTCTACGCTGCAAGATGTGTTCCGATACAGCTCGTGCCCGCAAACGACTGAGCACCGAGCGTACGAGTCCTTCGTCGCCGCAAGCTGTTGGGCTATCCTCCGCCAACGCCCTTGGAGCAATTCATGACGAATCCCATCACCGTTCCGCTACTCGATCTGAAACCGCAGTACCAAGCGATCAAGTCAGAAATCGATGAGGTCATTGCGCGCGTTGTGACATCTCAGGTCTTCGTGCTTGGTCCAGAGGTGGAAACCTTCGAGCAGGAGGTTGCCGCCTACTGCGGCATCCGCCATGCGATCGGTTGCTCCAACGGATCGGATGCCATCGTGCTTGCCCTTCAAGCGATCGGCGCGAAGCCGGGCGAGGAAGTGGTATGCCCTTCGTACACCTTCTTTGCAACGGGCGGCGCAGTCGCTCGCGCAGGGCTGAAGCCAGTGTGGGCGGATATCGATCCTGTTACTTACAACCTTTCGCCACGCCATTGCGCAGAAGTTGCTCAGCAGTGCCGCCGCCTGCGGGCAATCATCCCGGTGCATCTATACGGTCAGGCAGCGGATGTGGAAGCGTTTCATGCGCTCGGCTCGCGGCTCGGTGCTGCCATTGTCGAGGATTCTGCGCAAGCCATCGGCTGCAAAGATGCACAGGGCGCAATGGTTGGAACGCGCGGCGCGGTCGCCACATGGAGTTTCTTCCCCTCGAAGAACCTCGGCGGGTTCGGCGATGGCGGCATGTGCACCACCAATTGCCCGAATCTCGCGGACATGCTGCGCATGCTGCGGGTGCACGGTTCGCGCGTGAAGTACATGCACAAGCATGTCGGCATGAACGGTCGACTCGATGCGCTGCAGGCTGCGGTGCTTCGGGTGAAGTTGCGACACCTTGAGTCGTGGCATGAAGGTCGGCGCCGAAATGCGGCGTTCTACGACAGCGCATTCCTCGGCGCGGGCGCTGCGGATTCGCGGACGCCCATGTCGCAGAGCAGCAGCGGGCTGTCACTTCGAACGCCCTATCAGTTGCCGGCACCAGCACGGCACATCTTCAACCAGTATGTGATCCGCGTGCCGCGCGGTCTCCGCGATGATCTGCGTGGTCATCTCACGGAGCAGAAGATCGGCACAGAGATTTACTACCCCGTGCCGCTGCACCTGCAGGAGTGCTTTGAACATCTCGGTGGTCGCGAGGGACAGTTGCCTCACACGGAAGCCGCTGCACTTGAAACCATCGCACTGCCGATTTTCCCGGAACTCACCGAACCCCAGCGCGCCCATGTCGCTGCGCAGGTTCTGCAGTTTGTGCGTGCGAACACGAAGTCGACGGTCGCAGTGTGAACGCAGGGCCGCAGCCTGCGGGTGAAGGTCAGGCGGGTTCGTTGATCATCGAAGCGACGATCTCATCGACCGAGCGAATCCGCACAGCGCCGATGAGGTCTCGCAGCTTCTCCAGCGACGGTGTGCGCCTCGCCATGTCCTCAAATCCGCCGCCATACACCTGCGGGTAGGGCAACAATCGCACCCCGGAAGCGCTTCGACATGCGCGGATGACCAACTGCGCCAAATCTTTGATGGCAATCGGTCGATCGCTGCCCACATTCACCACCTCACCGATGGCGCGCTTGCAATCCATGAGACGCAGCATCGCATCCACCGCTTCCTGCACTCCGTTGAAGCATCGTGTCTGCGATCCATCGCCGTGCACGAGCAGGTCGCGCCCTGCGCGGGCGGCTTCCACAAAGGATGGAATCACCATGCCGTAGTGCGGTGACTGCCGCTGCCCAACCGTGTTGAACAGGCGCACCACGACGGTTTCCAATCCAGACTCCTTCGCGTGCGCAAACGCCAGAAACTCATCGAGCGCCTTCGTGCACGCATAGGACCAGCGGCGGGTGGTCGTTGCACCAAGCCGCCAGTCATCACTCTCGCGAAGTGGCGCATCCTGCATCGCGCCCATCTTCCCGTACACCTCGGAACTGCTCGCCACCAGAACGCGCCGACGGTGCCGCGCGCACGCATCCAAGACATGCTCGGTTCCACGCATGTTGGTGACAATGGTCGACACGGGGCGTTCCATCACAAGACGCACTCCGACGGCGGCAGCGAGATGAAACACGCGGTCTGCAGCAGCAACTGCGCGTTCAATCGCAGTCGCGTCAAGAATGTCCGCATGCTCAAGGCGAAAGCGCGTGCCTGCTCGCTCCTTCAGCGCGACAACATTCTGCAGACTGCCGGTCGACAAGTTGTCGAACGCAGTCACCTCATCGCCCGCGCCAATCAGCGCCTCGCAGAGATGACTTCCGATGAAGCCCGCCCCACCCGTCACCAGTGTGCGCAGAGGCATCGTGATGCAGAGGCTATCCGCGCTCGCCACTCAGCGGCGCGCACCTGCCAGCGCGAGCACGCCGCCTCGCAGCGCAACGGTTGCGCCGACATACACCACAACAAAGATCGCCATCGACCAGCGCGAATAGAGGCGGTCGGGGGTCCACGCAGCCGCCACAGCCGCCATCGCCACACCGCTTCCAAGAAGCGCAGAAACCGCAGCATGACGCAAAGTTGGCAAGCCGCCGCGCTTCCACGCAGACCAATATTCCCCGCGTAGCGCACTCGCCCCCACGCAGGATGCGACCACGAGCGGCAGACTCCATCCGATCGAACTGCGAAGCTCGGGCGGAATCACGAAGTCCCACCTCAGCAGATAGCCCAGCTGAAGCGCACTCGACATCAACGCCACATCAAGGAGCAGTCGCGCGAACGGCCAGAGCGGATGGAGTTGCGTCGCCGAGTCGCGCTCGGTCTCTGCTCGGCGTAGCCATCGCCACGCAACCCCTACGAGCGCGCCAATCCCGATCAACACCACAATGCACGCGGTGCGTTCCAACTTTGGGTCCGACCCCATGACTGCAGCCGCCGCAAATGCAACAGCAAGAACGCCAGCCACCAGAAACACCGCCGACGCGCGAGCGCCAAGTCGCGCCGCAAGCAGATGCGTCGAGTGATCGCGCCCGCCCTGCAGCGGACTGCGACCGCGCGCGAGCCGCGACAGCGAAACAAACATCATGTCTGCAAGCGGCACAGCCGCACATCCAAGCGCGAGCGCAGCCGTGCCCCACAGGCTGCCGGTATCACACGCCGGCGTTCCGATGCGCGCATCGATAGCAAGCAGGGGCAGTGCTGCGAGCAGAAAGCCCAGCATCAGCGAGCCGCAGTCGCCCATGAAGATTCGTGCAGGTGGCGCGTTGTGAAAGAGAAATCCGAGCGATGCGCCCGATGCAAGCAGCGCCACACCACTCAGCGCCGCACCGAAGTTGCCCGCCGGCAGGCCAAGCGCAATTCCTCCAAGCCCGATCGTTGCAGCAGTCGCAGCAACACCATCCATGTTGTCGACCATGTTGAACGCGTTCATCACGGTCAGGATCCACAGGAACGCCAGCGCAGTGTCGACGATGTCGATCCCGGTGATCCGTGCACCGCCGATCGACCAAAGAAATGCGCTCGCTGTGAGCGCCTGCAGCACAAGTTTCCAGCGCGGTGCAAGGTGCAGCAGGTCGTCGATCAGCCCAACGACTGCGGCGGCGATCATGCAGAGCACGAGAGAAAGCAGGGGGGTCGCATGCAGGCTCGTGACATCGCGGAACTCATCGTTGATGCCGCGCGCGATGGCGATCGAAGCAAGAAGGCCGATGCAAATGCCGATGCCACCGTACAGCGCAGTCGGCGCGGAATGCCAACGATCAGACCGAACGGGTGCGTTCCAATTGCGTGATGTCGCAAGTCGGCGAACCACGCCGACCGCTGCAGCGGCGCACACTGCGCCAAGTGCCAGCATGATCACCATCGTCAACAGCGGATCGGCGCTCACGCGTTCAATCCTAAGCCCAGCCAGAGCACATGCGCATGGCTGCGCTGCGCCCTCACCGCACAGTGTGAATCAGGACGCGGGCTCGCGCGCTGGCCCGAGGATTTCGAAACCGCTCTCAATCCCCTGCAGGATGCGCGAGTAGGGACAGCGGATGTAGCCGCGTCCTGCGGGCGGATCCGTGATCGCCTCAAACTGAACCGTCACCACCAGGATCTCATTTCCCTTCGAGAACATCACGCCGCGCCCGCCCGCAACAGTGAAGTTTGCACCTGGGTTGATCGTCCAATCATTGATGTTCGAATCCCACGGCTGCTCGAAACGAATCGAACCATTGGTGTTTCGAAACTGGAATGTCAGCTTCTTGCTGCCGGGATCGGCCCAGAGAAAATCGATGGTTCCGTCTGAGTCATAGTCCTCTGCATCTGCAAGGACAAATCCCTTTGCAGGGCTCGCCGCCTCGGTCACATCCACAGCGCTGCTCGTGTTGACACTTGCCGACAGCACAACACTCCTCTCTGGATCGACCGCAATGATCTCGCGACGCCCGTCGTCATTCACATCAACCACCTTGAATCTCCAGGTGCCTGCACCGATGTCGCCCTCCACCTTGTTCGTGACGGCGCCACCTTGCACTACCCAGAACTTGAGCGTCTCACCGTCGGCAGCCAGGAACGCGGGCGCATCCGCACCACTGTTCGTCCAGTCGCCCATGCCGACATAGGTGTCACCGACGCTGATGGTGCCAACCGTGATGGTCTCCGTGACGCGCCGTCCCACACGCAGCCACGCCTTTACTTTCCGTGTGGCGGGCACAAGGAACACAACATCCGATGAACGATCGCCATTCACATCGCCCACTCCCAGCGGAACCCATGTTGGGTCGTAGAAGCCGAGGTAGTCGATCGTCTCGCCTTCGGTTTCAAGCGCACCATTTCCATCGGTCAACATGATCGCCACGCGATGCTGCCCGCGATTGATCGCGATCACGGAGGCTCGCGCGACACCCCAAGGTTCGATTGTTGGAGTCGCCGTGGCGATCGAGGTGAAACCGCCGGTGGACGGTGCCGATCCTCCCGTGCCGGCTCCGGTTGTCGGGACACTACTCGCGTAGCCAGAGGCGCCCGGCGCTTCCGGCGTCGGCGCAACGACGGCTGCCACGACATCGTGTCCAGCAATCGCATTCTCACCGAAAGTCCAACCGAAAAGACCCGTCACGATCGGCGTGCCGAGCGCATTGACATTGTGACGGCTGCCGAGCACGGCTCGAGCGCCGTTCGCACTCACGGCAAGCACCTCGCCAACACCTTGCGACTTTCGGGCGCTCGGAGTCCACAAGTCTGAAGAATCGATGCTCCAATCTCCGCCGACACCACGATTGAAAACAAACCCGACCCCTGCGTTCACGCCATCCGGTGCCGCGGTCTCATAGCCAGGGCAACCCACGATCAACAAATCGCCGTTCAGCGCCAGACGAGCGGAGTAGCCGAACGCATTGTTCACATTCGCCTCGCGAGCAAACACGGC
>Ga0233425_10007699_pt1 | contig 14910 bp, 17 predicted proteins | sample Watercolumn_Towu_2_FD_181712 | JGI IMG/M metagenome (GOLD analysis project Ga0233425, IMG submission 181712) | Freshwater microbial communities from Lake Towuti, South Sulawesi, Indonesia - Watercolumn_Towuti2014_140_MG | ecosystem: Environmental > Aquatic > Freshwater > Lake | place...
AGGGCAAAAGGGCCCTGGGTTCGAACTTTCGGGCGCAGGCAGCCTATATGCCAGGAGGATCGGCTGTGCTACGTCAGGCGAAACAGTGTGATCTCCGGAGACGCATTCAATCGCACTGGGGTGAATGTCGTTCCCACCCCGCGGCTGACGTACAGATGGGAATCCTTGGTCCGGAACAGCCCCTCGGGATACGGCGTCCGGAAATGGGCGAAACTGATGGCCTTTCCTGGAAGGATCAGCTTGACCTGGCCGCCATGATAGTGACCTGCCAGGGTCAGTGGGATGCCGCGATCCGCCGCCCTGGGAAAGATCTCGGGGTAATGCGAGAGCAGGAGTGTCGGGATGTCGGGATCAAGATCGCGGAGCGCCCGTCCCAGATCGGGCGAGCCTCTCTGAAGATCGTCGATGCCGGCGACCGCAAAGCGTCCTCGCTCCGTGTGGATCACCCGATGGGCATTGATGAGGAGCGGGATTCGGTGCTCGGCGAAGGCCGCCCGCAAATCGCTCAGGCTCCCGGACATGTACTCATGGTTCCCCAGGCAGGCGAAAGTGCCAAAACGCGAGCGGACCCGGGCCATCTCGCGGAGGCAGCCGGGCAGGAAGACCATCGAGTTCGAGATGAAATCCCCGGTGAGAACGAAGAGATCCGGCCGGAGCGCGGCCACCTGATCGGCTATCCGTTGCATCTCGTCCGGGGTCATGTAGATCCCGGCATGGATATCGGTTAACTGGACCACGCGGAGAGGGTGGCCGAAGGGCAGGTCCAGCTCCTGAACCTCGTACGTCTTGCCGGCATAGGCGGCCCCATAGCCGCAGAGCACCATGGGCGTCGCCGCGAGCCCGCCCGCCCCCGCCTGAAGGAAACGCCGCCGGGTAAGGTTCACGCGATTGGGGGCCGGTTGGGTCCCACGCCTGCGGCACAGCAGGACGATCGTCCGCCCGACAAAGCCCGCAAGTCTGGCAACGAGCAAGACCAGCGCAGAAAAGATCGAGCCAAGGTTCCATATAGCCGCCGGGTAGAACAGACCAATCTGCGCGGCGAGTGGCGGATCCACCCAAGCAACAGGCCTGAGCAAGAAATAGGTATTCAGGGTGAAAAACAGGCCGACGATCGTGCCGATCGCGCCGATCGCCCGACGCTTGGACCGATCGGATGCGCCCGAGGACTGAATCGCGCGTCGGATGTGGATGTAGAGATACGCCTGGCTGAGAAAGGCGAGGGTGAGGATAAACAACCGGAACAGAGAAAAGCGCAGTCCGAATATCATCGTCAGCCCCCTCCGAAACTCCAGACTGGAGCAAGATCCTAGCCGACCTTGCATGGATCGGCAAGAAGCTTCACGGCCGAAACCGCCGGAGCGTCTCCGGGACCAGCAACCACATCGCCGCCGCCCCCGCGAACCCGAGGCCGGCACTGAGGATCGAGGCGGTCCCAAGGCTCGCCATGCCAACAACGACGCTGACGATGAACGGCCCGCCGGCCACGCCCAAATCGCCGATGAACCGCCAGACCCCGAGGAATTCACCCCGCCGATCCACCGGCGCGAAGTCGGCACCGAGCGTCATGACCATCCCCGCCCCGAGACCGTTGCCAATCCCCATGAGAATCGCTACGAGTGCAAAGCCGTACACCCCGCTCGTCGCGGGAAGGATAAGGAACCCCAGCGTCAGCGTGAGCAAGCTTGGTATGCTCGCCCACTTTCGACCCCACCGGTCCATCACATAACCGACGGGATAGAACAGCCAGGTATCGAGGAAAGAAGAGATGCCGAAGATGAGGCCGATTTCTGCGACGTCGAGGCCGATGGCGTTGCCCCAGAGTGGCAGGAAGACCGGACGGCCCTGCCGTAGGAGCTGGAGAGCGATCACGCTGAACCCGGCACTGAGGAAAATCTCCCTATGCTTGACAATGGTGGCGATGAGACGCCCGCTCATCCCATGCCCACCCAGGTCTTCCGATCCGGAACTTTCGCGGACAACGACGAACATCATCGCCGAGGCGGCGAGGCCCATCACCGCTTGTGCATAGAACGCCGATTCGAGGCCGTAATACTTGCCGAGGAAACCGCCGAGAATCGGCCCCACGAAGTTGCCGGCCCGAGTCACTCCGCCGACGAGCGACACGGCCCGGCCGCGTTGCTCGTTAGGAGTGATCTCGCTGACATAGGCGAGCCGGGCGACTTGCCAGAAGGCCCATCCTCCGCCCATGACCAGCATCAGGGCGGACAGGACAGCCACCGACCTCGTCATAGAGGCCCCAAGGGCGACGACGGCCACCATGGCCGTGCCGATCACCATAGCGCCTTTATCACCGAAGCGGGATACGATGACGCCACTCGGCAGGTCGAAGAGGATCAGACCCAGGCCGCGCAATCCCATAACGACCGCAGCCGTGGCCACCGAGGCACCCAGTTCGAGGGCAAAGAGCGGGGTGATTGGCAAGACAGCGCCCTGGCCGATCGAGAAAAGAAATGTCGGCAGGTAGACGCTAAAGATGAGGGAGCTCAACCTGAAGGGGGGCTGGGTTCGCGAGGGGCTCGGCGTCATGGATCACAGTCTTGGCGCTGGCGCGACGGATTCGGGACGGCCAAGAGCGGCCAATAGATGGGCATGCATGCTCGGGCCACCAATCGACCCCCTCGCACTGTCGGGACACATCCGAAACTGAGTCAACGCGGGGTGAGAATGCCACTGCCACGCGAGCCATGTCAAGCCATACCGATCTTGGGAACATCCGGCCATCTGCCTCTCGACAGGAGCCATTTCAGAGAAACTCAAGACAATCCGCTACTCCTCTTCTTCCCGAACGATCCCGCGTGCCTTTCTCACACGCTTGGTCGCTACGATGACGGACATGACGACGATGATCGTGAGGAGCGTGGCCGAGATCGGCCGCCGGATGAACACCGTCAAGTCCCCATGCGCAAGGTTCAGCGCCTGGTAAAGATTCCTCTCCATCATCGGCCCCATGATGAGCGCCATCAGCATCGGCGCGGCGGGAACATCCCCCTTCTTCATGAAATAGCCGCAGATGGCGAAGACCAACATGAGGCCCACCTCGAAGAGGCCTGAGGCCACTGCGTAGGCGCCGACGATGCAGACGATGAGGATCGCCGGGTAGACGAGAGAGTAGGGAATCCGGAGGAGAGAGGCGAAGAGAGGCACCATGGGGAGGTTCATAATGATCAGGATGACGTTCCCGATAAACATCGAGGCAATGACAGCCCAGACGAAATCGGCGTTCTCGACGAAGAGCAGCGGGCCGGGTTTGAGACCGTAGAGGATGAGGCCTCCGAGCAGCACCGCCGTGGCCCCTGATCCGGGGATGCCCAGGGAGAACATGGGGACCATCGCCCCGCACACCGCAGCGTTGTTGGAGGATTCCGGCCCCGCCACTCCCTCGATGACGCCGGTGCCGAATTTCTCTGGGTGTTTGGAGACGGTCTTTTCCACCCCGTAGCTCAGGAAAGAGGCGATCGTCGGCCCCGAGCCAGGGATACAGCAGATACCGAAGCCGACGAGAGTGCCCCGCAGGATCGCCCACCGGCACTGCCAGACCTCCGCAAGGCGGGGGAAGAGATCGCGGAACTTCACCTTCATCGGCTCTATCTTCATGAACTCCTCGGCCGATTCGAGAACCTCGGCGATGCCAAAGGTTCCCATGACGAGGATGACGAAGTCGACGCCGTCTAAGAGCTCCGAGATCCCGTAGGTGAAGCGGGCCTTCCCCTCCACGATGTCGGTCCCGACGGTGCCGAGGCCGAGGCCGATCACCATGCTCATTAGGGACTTCGTGATATCCTTGCCTCCGACGTAGATGATCGTGAACATCCCCATCAGAACCAGGCAAAACACTTCGGCCGGACCAAACTTGAGGCTGAACTCGGCGAGGGTCGATGCGGTGAAGGCAAGGGCAAACATCCCGAAGGTGCCGGCAAAGAAGGACCCGATGGCAGAGAGGCCGAGGGCCGTCCCCGCCTTCCCCTTTCTTGCCAACTGATAGCCTTCGATGGCCGTCACGACCGAGGAGGATTCTCCGGGGACATTCACGAGGATCGAGGTGGTGGAGCCGCCATACATCGCCCCGTAGTACAGGGAGGTCAGCATGATCATCGCGGACGTGGCGTTCATGCCGAAGGTGATCGGCAGAATGATGGCCATCGTTGCCGAGGGGCCGAGACCGGGGAGGATGCCGACCATCGTTCCGAGAAACGCGCCCACAACCGCCATCCAGATATTGTAGGGGCTGAGACAGGTAACGAACCCACCTGCGAGATGGCTCAGGACTTCCATATCGCTATCGCCCTCCCTCGCTAGATTCCGAGGAAGCCTTTGGGAAAGCCCATCTTCATCATGTACTCGAAGATGAACCAGGTCACAGCGGCGTAGGCCACCCCATAGGCAACGCTCTTGAGGATGCTGTAATGCTCCAAGATGATCAAGATCCCCGTCGTGAACACGGCCAAGGTGAGAGGAAAGCCCAGGAACTTCATGACACCCGTCGCGGCAAAGAGGAGCGCCAGGATGGTGGCGACACGAAGCAGGGCATGCCTTTCGGGGAGAGTCTTCTTGTCGTCCTGCTTGCTCGGTTCTCGCCTGAAGCTGTCATAGATTAGATAGCAGGAAAGGAGAGCCAAGGTGACCCCCACCCAGAAAGGGAAGAACCCCGGGCCGGGCGTAAACTCAGCCATGTAATGGAATCTCCTGGATTCGAGATACGACCAGAGCGCAAGCCCCAGGCCGACGGCCCCAAAGATCCGATCCGCCTTTCTCATGATCCCTCCCGAACGGGGGTCACCCGGCTCGAACCGCTTCTATTTCAGATCCATCATCTTCAGGTCTTCCTCGAGTCCCTTCACGTAGTCCACGAGGAACGCCTTGGTCTCCGCCGCATTCTTGTAGTTCGGAACGACGTCGAACTTCGTCATGAACTCTTCGTATTCCTTGGTCGTCATCAGCTTCGCGAAGGCATCATCCCAGAACTTGACCGCCTCGGGCGGGAAGTTCGGCCCACCGAAGAATCCTCGGTACTGGGTGAAGGAGGCGTTGATCCCTTGCTCGGTAAGCGTGGGAATGTCCTTGTAGAAGGGGACCCGCCTGGTACCCATGTTGGCTAGGACCCTGGCACGCTTGGCCTTGACGTGTCCCTGGGTCTCCGCGGTGCTCCCGAAAGCCAGGTCGACGTTGCCGGCAATCAGTTGGGTCGGGCTGAAATCGAAGGAGGTGATGTTGAATTTCACCCCTGTCGCTCGCTCGATCCGGCGGGTCATGACGTCTTCCGAACCGCCGATACTATTGATGCCCACGTTGACCTTCTTGGGGTTCGCCTTGGCGTCGGCAATCAGATCCTGAACCGTCTTGTAAGGAGAGTTGTAAGGGACCATCAGGACATTGCCGTCTTCGATGAGCGCGCTCAGCCAGACACACTCCTCTAGCTTCATCTCGGTCGTCTTGCGAAGCATCGCCATAAGCTGCGCAGTCGTCCAGTGCATTACGACGTAGGGATCGCCCTTCTTCGATTTCAGGTAGTTCAACGCCACGGCGGACGAGCCCCCTTGGCGGGTCTGGGTCTGGATCTTGGCCTTGACGAGGCCAGTCTTGTTGAGGGCGTCGCCGGTCGTGAGGACGAAGAGACCGGCCGCGCCGCCGGGTGAGGAATGATGCAGGAACTCAATCACCTTGTCCGGCTCGGGATAGGCGGCCCTGGCCGGAGAGGCACTCACCAAACCAACGGCAAACACAACAAGCACAATTGCAGCGGAGAACAAGAACCTTTGCTTGCTCATGACAGTCTCCTTTCCTTCGCTCCAAGAGCCTCGAAGTAAGCCCATTCGCGAAATGATGTGATGGCCCCCCACTCCACCACACTTCCCTCCACACCACCTCCTTCGCGATTCTCTCTTATTGACGAACCCCCTGACGTTAGGAAGCGCTGCCGGCTCGCGCCTCCTCCCGGTAGGCTTCGAGGATGGTCGCGCAACGGCGGGTATTGAAGATCCCGCAGGGGCAAGGTTGGGCCAGAAGATGCGCGCCTGCCTCGGGGGTCATCTTCCCCTCTTTCACCCGGTCCATCACAGCCTTGGTGAGCCGCGTCGCGACCTGGCCGTGGCCGCACATCGTCGTGACTTGGAGAACCCGATCCTCGGGGAGGAGGGCTTTCTTCCCGTGGACGCCAAGGGAGAGAAAGGCTGTGTGGGGCTTCAGGCCGAGATCCTTGGCGATCTTCACCACTTCGTCAATCAAGCCGCTGATGACGATAGAAATTCCCGTGTCCGCCTCCTTGAGCTTTGCCAGGATCGAGCGAATGGTCTCTTTGTCGGAAAAGCAGGCGGCCACCCCGTAGGCTTTGTCCAAGGTCGTCGCGTACTCCTCGGGATTCAAGCCGGCCTCGTAGCTTTTTCCTGAGTGGCTGGAGCCGAAGTTGACCAGGCTCTTCTCTTCGAGGAGGATGCTGAGGATCTTGCGGAGCTTCGGGCCGCAGCCCTCGCGGTTCACATACCGGGAAGTCCGGGCGTAAAAGGTATAGTCGTTCTGCAACTGTGCCACCGTGCCGTGGCGGTGCAGCGCGTGACTCATTGAGCCGCCTACCTTTCGACGATGGGGCGCCCCATTCCCATGTTGATTTTTGCGTTGGGCCGGGCCGAGACGCCGAGAGCCTCCAGCCGTTGACGGACCGGCAACGTGCCATCTTCGGCAAAGCGCGTCGCCAGCCCCCAGGACACCACGGTGTCGATTTCCGCCAAAACGGGCTGAAGTGCCCTCACCACATTCTCCAACTGCGCCTCGCGGATCTTGAACTCGAGAATGGCCGAGAGGACCTTTTCCTGGAGAACCTCCGGCTTCAGTCGTCCCGTGCGCGGATCCTCCACCAGGAGGAACACGGGATTATTCCGCTCCAACTCCACATCCATGGCCGCCAGCACCTTCAACACCTTCTCGATCTCGGTCAGTCGGGTGCCGATACCGGGGCGCCCGAACTCCAAAGCCATGCCGTACTCTCCCCGGCGAAAGCGTCCCGTGACGTCATTGGTCTTCATCTCCTCGGTGCCGCGGCCCCCTTGATTCATGCCAGGATGCTGCACGCCGGGGTCGCTGAACTGCGCCCGGATCACGCGCGGCCACCGCATCGACTCCTCTGGCATGTAGAGGGCATCGGTCGGGCACACGCCGGCGCGGAGGCAGACCCCACACTCGACGCAGTCATCCTCGTCGATGGCGACGCCAACGTCCCGCTCGAGGATGCAGCCCATCGGGCAGAAGTCAATGCACTCCAGGCAGCCTCCGCATTCTTCCGGATCGATTCTCATGCGGCGTTCTCCCCCTTGTTGAACAGTTTCGGAAATTGCTCGATCTGCCCGAGAATAGCCCGCCGCCGGATCCGTTCGGCCGCCTCGGCATCGCCCGCCTCGAAGGAGGAGACGGTGGCAGCGTGGAATCGGATGGACTTCTCCATCCAGCCCGGCGCATTCGTGATGGCCATGCGATAACGCAGGGTCTGCTTGTCGAAGTTCTTGATCAGTTGGATCAGCCGTGGGTTGCCGCAGGCGCCAATGACCAGTTTGTGGAATTTCTGGTTCAGTTCCCGGTATGTCGCAATGTCCTTCTCCTTCGCCTTGCGAATCATTCGCTGTTGCACCGCTTTGATCTCGCGGAGCAGCTCAGGAGTCCGCTTCTGGACGGCCAGCGCCGTCGCCAGGCCCTCGAGGCTCGCCCGTATCCGGTAGATATCCTCCGCCTCCTGGCGGGTGGCTTTGGCGACGGAGACCCCCTTGCGTGGCTCGCGCACGACGAAGCTTCGACTCTCCAAGATTTGGAAGGCTTCCCGCACCGGCGCCCGACTGACCCCGAAGGTATCGCACAGCGCCTGTTCGATCAGCCGCTGCCCTGGCCTCAGTACGCCGGCAACGATCTTCCGCTCCAACTCCTCGACGATGTGCTCTGCCAGGCTCTTCTGCTTGATCCGTTCGTCCATGCGCTTTCAACCTCTCCCTGGGAGGATACGGAAGCTGCCCGCTGCAACTTTGGCCCTGCGTCCCGCCCTAGGACGGCAACCCGTACAAGCGGGCGGCGTTGTCGTGTAGGATCATCCGCCCCGTCTTCTCGGCATCCTTCGCGCTCATGAGGCAAAGGCGGACGGCATTCGTCATCACCTCGCCGAGGGCGATCTTCGCCGTCTTGGCGGCGAGCCAGGAGATCTCCGGCGAGCCGTGTCCTCCGCTGCCGACCATGATCTTGGACAGGGGCGTCATCGAGATCACATCCCGGTAGCACTCGACAATCCGTTGGGAATTCCATGGACTCGTCCAGCCGATGTCCACCCAGACATGCGGGAAGGTGTGCGCCATCGCGCCCGCATGCTGGATCCAAGGATGCCCCGCATGCAGCAGAATGAGCCGGGTCTGGAGGAATCGGGGCTGCCGGAGGATAGGAACCAGGAGATACGGATCGGCGTTGGAGATGGGACCGTTCCAGATGCCACCCGTGTGGCCGGTGTGGATGTGGAGTGGGATCTTCAGGTCCTGGCACTGGAGCATCGTGGCCAACCAGACGGCCATGTAGAATTTCTTAAATGCCTCGCCATCTCCGGCCTTGGCGGCCGGGAAGATCCGTGCGGCCTCATCAGCCTCGACTGCCGGTGTACCCAGCCCAATCAGTTCCGCGGGGTGGGATTTGATCCCGACAAATCCGTCCTGGCGGATGGCTCGCTCGACGCTCTCCTGGAAGCTCCGCAGGAGTTCGGCATAGGAGCCGCACGAGGCTAGGAGCTTGCGGATTAGGGGATCCATCTGAAGTTTTCGCCCGGGCGTCAAGTCGAGAATGGGATCGTTGAGGGCCAGCCCAGAATCCATGACGGAGGCAACGATGCCGGCGTCCTCGTAGAGCATCTTGGCGTAGCCGCCGAGCCCCACCTCCGCCGTGCGGCGGTTTCGCTCGGCCGTGACCGCCCCAAGCTCCGCCGGACAGCCGAACAGCTTGGCAAGCTGACACACTGCCGTCAGGACAACACCCATGTGAGGAAAATGAAAGTTGAGTTCATCCGACGCTCCCCATAGTTTGGCCTTGGTCACACCAGGCGTCGGGATATCAGCGATGCCGTGATAGAATTCCCGGGCGAGCCAGATGGGTTCGATGGTTTGCTTTTCGGGTTCGAGGACATGACAGTGGTTGTCCACCACGGGACATTTCCTGAAATCGAGCATTAGGCGCCTCCATCCAGAGTGGGAAATCCGGCTACGCGTGATGGGCAGTTCGAACGAGAGTGCAGTGGTCGGGACGGGTTCATGGCGCGGGATAGTATATAGTCGACAATCGTTTGTCAACGGGAAAACCGGGCGGGATGGTAAATCACAGTCTAGTGTCTTGTTGAGGTGTCGCTCAGGTAAGACAGGATTTGGATGCCAACCATCCGCCGAATGGCTCGGCTTGCCCGAGGCATGCGATCGGCGGTGATCCGCGTGAACGGCGATTCCTTCGCAGACCTCCAGCGCTTCGAGGTGATGCGGCTCACCACCCAGAAGTCAAAATCCCGTTGGGTCACGTTGCTGCGGCTTATGCCCTTCCCAGCAGCTTCTTGATGGTGCCCGCCACCGCGGCTGCGGTGAGGCCGAAGTGCTGCAGCAGGACCTCGTAGTTTTCCGCCGACAGGCCGAAGCTGTCCTGCACCCCGATGAACTCGACGGGGGCGTGCCGGACGCCCCGCAGGGCCTCGACCACCGCCGACCCCAGGCCGCCGATGACGCTGGCCTCCTCGGCGGTGACGATGGCCTGCACGCCCTCAGCCTCTGCGACAACGGCATCGCGGTCCAGCGGCTTGATCGTGCTCACGTTGATGACCCGCACGGAAAGGCCTTCCTTTGCCAGGGCCTCCGCCGCTTCCAGCGCCTTGGAAACCATCACGCCGCAGGCGAAGACGGCGGCGGCAGAGCCGTCGCGGAGTCTCGTGACTTTGCCGATATGGTACGGCTCACCCTCCGGATACACCAACGGCAAATCGTTCCGGTTGATGCGAAGGTAGACGGGGCCCTTCCAGTCGAGTAGGCAGTCCATCATCTTGGCCACCTCGATGGCATCCACGGGACAGAGGACCGTCATTCCGGGGAGAGCCCGCATGATGGCCATATCCTCGAGGCCCTGATGGGTCTTGCCGTCGCCGAAGTCCGACAGGCCGCAACTGGATCCACAGATCCGCACGGAAAGCCCCGGGATGCAGACGGAGTTTCGCAGTTGGTCGAAGGTGCGCCCCGCGGCGAAGACCGCAAAGGAGTGCATGAAGGGGATCTTGCCCACCAGGGCTAATCCCGCGGCGGTGGACGCCATGTCCTGCTCCGCGATACCCATCTCGAAGTAGCGATTGGGGAACTTCTCCTGGAACAGGACCGAGCGCGTCGACTTGCCCAGGTCGGCCTCGAGGGCCACCACGTTTCGATTCTTTGCGCCCAGGGCGACGAGGGCCTGGCCGTACGCTTCACGAAGGTTCTTGACCGGTGCCATGCCTCTCTCCTCCTAGCCTTTCTCAAGCGCGGCCCGCCGGGCGTCGATCTCGGCCAGGGCCTGCTGGTACTGTTCTTCGGTGAGGATGCCGTTGTGGAAGGCGGCGTTGTGCTCTGCAAAGGAGAAATCCTTGCCTTTCACCGTGTCGGCCACGATGACCGTGGGGACCCCTTTCACCTGCTCGGCGGCGTCCAGCGCCTTGAGGACTTCCGTCACATCGTGGCCGTTCACCGTGATGACGTGCCAGCCGAAGGACTCCCACTTCCGCTCGATGTCCGGAATATCGAAGACCTCCTTGGTAGGGCCGGTGGCCTGGACCCCGTTCCGGTCCACGATGCCGGTAAGATTGTCCACGCGGAACCGCCATGCCGCCATGGCGGCCTCCCAGAGTTGTCCCTCCGAAAGTTCGCCATCCCCCATGATCACATAGACGCGGCTCGGCCGTCCGTCGAGCCGGAGGCCGAGGGCCATGCCCACCCCGATGGACAGCCCTTGGCCAAGGGAGCCGGTGACGGCCTCCATACCCGGGGTTTTGGCCATGTCCGGGTGCCCCTGCAGTACGCCGGCCAGAGTCTTTACCTTCTTGAGTTCCGAACGCGGGATGACCCCCAGCTCGATGAGGGCGGCGTACTGGATGAGGACCGCGTGGCCTTTGCTGAGGAGGAACCGATCACGGTTCGCCTCTGCGATGTTCTTCGGATCGAATTTCATCTTATGGAAGTACAGGGCGGCGGCGATCTCCGCCAGCGAGCTCGACCCGCCCAGGTGCCCCGCCTTCCCCACGCCGATCATCTCCACGATGTCCGCGCGAAGCGTCAGGGCGATCCCTCGGAGCCTCTTCACGGTTTCGGTGCTGACCATGCGTTTACTCCCTTCTCTCACTTCTTTTCAACCGTCGCCCTCATCGCCCCGGTGGAGAGTCCGCCGTCCACAAGGAGAAGCTGCCCCGTCACATAGGCGCTCGCATCCGAGGCGAGAAACACCACTGTGCCGTCCAGATCATCTGGTTGCCCCAGGCGCTTCACGGGAATGCGATCAGTCATGTAAGAGACCCATGCCTCGTTGTCGCAGAGGACGGCCGTCTGCCTGGTCCTGAACCAGCCCGGCGCCAGGCAGTTGACGGTGATCCCGTATGGACCCCAATCGTCCGCCAGACTCATGGTGAGCTGCCGGATCCCGCCCCGGCTCGCGCAGTAGGGCGCAACGCCTCCGGAGCCGAACACGCTGGTGATCGAGCCGATGTTGATGATCCGTCCCTTCCTCTGCGGCATCATCGCCGCCCGTACCACCGCCGTGGAAACGAAAAAGGCCCCCTTCAGAATCGTGTCCACTACCATGTCCCAGTCTTCCGGCGTGATGTCCACGCTGGGCTTGCGGATGTTGCAGCCGGCATTGTTCACCAGGATGTCGATCCGGCCGAAGGCCGCCATGGTCGCCTCGACCATGGGCTGGATCGTCTCGATCTTCCGCGTGTCCAGCATGCAGGGCAGCGCCTTTCGGCCCATGGCCTCGATCTCGGACTTGGTCTGGGCCAGGGACTCGACCGTCCGGCTGGTGATGACGATGTCGGCCCCGGCGTGGGCCAGGGCCCGCGAGAAGTACTGCCCGAGACCACGGCTTGCCCCCGTGACGACGGCCACCTTGCCGCTCAGATCAAAGCTCGCGGCCATGTGAGCCTCCTAGAAGAGACCGACAGGGATAGGGACAGAGACAGGGATTCCGCGTTCCGCGGGACTGTCGGTCGGTTCCGCAACCTTGGCGAGAGTATACCTTGATCCGACAAATAAGTTGTTCTTCTGGCCCTCTTGGCGCCTTGGCGGTTTGTATTTTCGGATTGGAGTATATTCCGCAGGACCTGACAGGGTCAACGCGGGGACGCAAGATGTCAGGCATCTATACCAAGGAGGCAAAGCATGGTCCGGTTCGCGCCGATCGCAACGACGGTGTCATCATCCCCAACACGGTCGATGGTGGCGGTGAGGGTGCGAGGGGTGGAAGTGCAGATAGAGGGAGGAAGGAGGATCAGGAGAGCTGAAGTGATGGATATGCCAACCCTACAACCGCTCATGGATATGTCGTGCTATTTCGAGGGAGGCTATACTCTGTGTGGCCCATCACGTTTGGCGTCAGTCGACCACGAAGCAGGCCGGTTGCACGCCGGGGTTAGGCCCGCCACCGGATCGCTACGCAGTCTTCCGCGCCTGGGGCAGCTTTGCGAACGCCGGCGATGCTGCCTGAATTCGGCGCATGGCGCTGGGGTCATAGACCTTCTCGCCGCACTGGGCGCAGCGGAAGTACCGCAGGTTCCTGACCACGTAGCGTTTCCCCGCGTGGCTATCGGACCAATCCTCCTGGACTACGCGAATCCTCATGGATCCACATGTGGGACAGGCAGATATGTGGAGTGGTCCCATCGGCTGTGCCATCACAACGCCCTCTTCGAGGAGACGAGGAAGTAGAACCGGTCTTCGCCACCGTCGCTGATCAGTTTCCCCTTGGAGTATACCATCACGCCCTCGAAATTCGTCGACTGGATGACGTACAGGTATTCGGTCCGACGGGAGCGAAGCACACTGCGCGAACGGAGCCTCTTGTAGATCGCAACTGCACTGATGATGGACTCTGCCACGTCGGACTCCGTCAGGCCGTCCGCCTCCATTTCGATCCGCGCTTTCTCACTGAAAGCGTACCGTCCCGCCAGGACCGCTCGTTTGATCCGTACGAGGATATCTCTCACGAGAAAACCACCTGTCTCCGTACTTCGGGCTATTCAGAACAGCCGCATTGAGCTCCATCATCCCGATGTCTTTGTCACCGTGCAGTTCTTGAATGATTCGAACGTCCGCGCCCCATCTGGGGACAGACGAACATACCGGATGTAACTCACGCCCTGACAACGGCTGGCGCTGATATTCAGAGGAAGCATAGCATGAAGTCCTTGCGGAGATCCTACCTCCAACGCCTATCACGATTCAAGAGCTTTCTCGGCCCGGCCCGTCTCCCCCTCGCCTCGGTCTTGATCGCATCCAGAAGGTCTAGGAACACCTGCCGGTCGCTCGACGTATAGGGCACCATCAAGAGATGCACATCCACCCAGTATCCCTCGTGGACGCGATGCCCGGAGAAGTAGCGCTGCTCTGCCGTGCGCCTTGCCGCCTGGAGCTTCATGGTGATTTCGAGCCATGCAGTCAGGAATCCGGGAAGTTCTTCGGCGAAAATGAGGAACGCACGGCCCGCAGATTCGAGGCGCTCATGGCGGTTTCATCGGGCAGCCCGCTATCATTTCACGGCCGCCACCTCGTTCTATCGCCCACCCGCGTACCTCTCGGTTGGATTGAACTCAATCGAAATGGGTTGACGCCCTGATTGTGCAAGTTAACGAAGGCAACAACGTCCCCCATTACAGGAGGACCTCCCAATTCGCCAGCTTCTTTGGGAGCGCGGGGTCGTTCCCGCCATCTTCGAGAACTCCTGACCTGGCCGCTCGCCGCTTTGCGATTGCGCAGGCAGTGGAGATGATAGCGCAGGCAGATTGGGAGGTCACCAGGGCGGCTAGCGCCTTTCTGGCACCGGTTCACTTCGGCCTCGCCTCGTTTCTGATCGCACCCACTTCGGGGCGCTCATGGCGACTTCAGCAGGCAGCCCGTTATCATCTCACGGCCACCAGCTCGTTCTGTCGCCAGCCCGCGTCCCTCTCGGTTGGATTGAACTCAATCGAAATGGGCTGGTGCCCTGATTGTGCAAGTTAACGAAGGCAACAACGTCCCCCATTACGGGTGATCGCCTTGTGGTATGCGCTGGCGCATAACTTGATGCGGGCGTTTGCCCTCGGGGTGCTGGGAGGATTTCTTCACAGGGGGTGAGGCACCCAGCGGAACCCAGGTGGGGGCCAACTGCGCGCCCTGCGGGGCCTGCGCCGCCTCCAGTTTCTCACTGGCGCCTCCGCGCTTCTGCATGGCGCTGCGCTCCGCTGGCTGATCCCTGTCGTGCACCATCACAATTCGGCTGATCTTCAACACGTCAATTCGCGATTCTCTCACAGGCTCTCAGCGCATAAGGCAGGCCTCCTCGATCGATCTCTCGGCAGATCGCGCAGTCTCCCCCGCCTCACACTTCTTTCCAGCCCACCCCCTGGACCTAGGCAGGCTCAAGCACTTGGTAGGTCTCGGCCCCCGTGCGGATGTGCGTCCACTCATAGCGCATCGGCAAGAGCTGGACGTTGGCCCAAGCGGTCGCCTGGTCGGCGTAGTGCGGACTCCCCGGATGACCGGACGAGCCGAGAGGGACGACCCAGGCGCTCCGGTCCCAGTCGCCGAGGTCGAACACGTAGCGCGCGGCCGATGCCACGGCCACCCCGCACCCGGCGCCCGCGATGAACGACGCGGCCTGGACCGTGTCCCCATCTCCACCCATCGGAAC
>Ga0233425_10007700_pt1 | contig 14902 bp, 10 predicted proteins | sample Watercolumn_Towu_2_FD_181712 | JGI IMG/M metagenome (GOLD analysis project Ga0233425, IMG submission 181712) | Freshwater microbial communities from Lake Towuti, South Sulawesi, Indonesia - Watercolumn_Towuti2014_140_MG | ecosystem: Environmental > Aquatic > Freshwater > Lake | place...
GCACTTAAGTGCGGGGAGCGTCACGCTGCATAGGGAGTGCCCCGCCGTTCACGGCGGGGGTGTCTCCGCCTGCGTCGGGGGATGCCTTCGTAGCTGATGCGTTCCCCGCTGGCGCGGGACCGCCGTTATGGTACTCCTCGGCGCTCTTCAGGGGTTTGCTCTTCAGAAAGAGCGTCACGGCAAAGCCCAGCAGGGCAAACACCATCCCAATCAGGAACACGGCCGAAAGGCTCGCCGCCACCGCGTCCTTCATACCGGCGACAATTGCCGGGCTCATCATCGGCGAGGCCAGGAAATCCGGCCTGAGCAGCAGTGAGGGTATCTCGCCGATGTGGCCGTTGATGAACGGCAATGCGAGGAGGCCGTCCAGGGCCGGCTTGGGCAGGTGCGCCGGGAGCTCCGAGGCCAGCCGGTCGTTGAGGACGACGCCCAGCGCCGTGACGCCGAGCGTGGCGCCCAGCTGGCGCAGAAGAACCAGCGTGCCCGTGGCCGTGCCGACCTGCTTTTTGTCCACGTCGTTCTGCGTCGCCACGATGTAGGTCTGGAGCATGAACCCGATGCCCACCCCGAGGTACATCATCTCGAGGACCGCAAGCCAGATGGGCGGGCTCGTGCCAAGCTGGGCAATGAGGTAGAGGCCGCTCGCGGTCATGAGGCACCCGGCGAGCGCGAACGACTTGTAGCCCAGCCGGTTCAGGAGGACGCCGCTTGCGAAAGAGGACAGGACCATGAGCAGCGAAAGGGGAAGCAGGACGGCCCCGGAATAGGTGGCGCTTATGCCCACCACGCCCTGCATGTAGGTGGGGATGAAGTAGATCATCCCGAACATGCACACGCCCGTCACGAGGACGGCGATGGTGCTTACCGTGAAAATGCTGCTTTTGAAGAGGCTTGGCGGGATTATGGGGTCTTTCGCCCGAAGCTCGATGATGATGAACGCCGCCATCGCGGCGGCCGAGAGCGCCGCCAGGCCGTAGATCGGGGCGCTGTTCCAGTCGTAGGTCTCCCCGCCCCAGGCCGTTATCAGCAGGAGGGCCACGAGCGAGGTCGAAAGCGTCGCTATCCCGGCATAGTCCATGGGAAGCGTGTCCTTGCGCACATGCCGGGGGAAGTTCCGCGCCACGACCGAGATGGCGGCAATCCCCACCGGGAGGTTGATGTAGAACACCCAGCGCCAGGAGGCGATGCCCCAGACGAAGAAATTGTCGACTATCCAGCCGCCGAGGAACGGGCCGACGACCGAGGCGAGCCCGAACGCGCCGCCTATCGCGCCCTGCACCTTCCCCCGCTCGGCGGGGGCGTAGATGTCCGCGACAGTGGCCATGGAGACGGGGAATATGATGCCGCCGCCCAGGCCCTGGATTCCCCGGTAGAGGATGAGCTGCATGATGTCGCCGGCGAGGCCGCAGAGCACCGAGCCCGCCAAAAAAACTATCATCCCCGAAAGGAAAACGATGCGCCGGCCGTAGAGGTCGCTGAGCTTCCCGGCAAGGGGTATCATGACCACGCTCGCGAGCATGTAGGAGGTGAACACCCACGCTATGTGCTCGAACCCGCCGATGCTGGCGATTATCTTGGGGAGGCTCGTGCCCACAATGGTCTGGTCGAGCGCGGACAGCAGCACGCCCAGCATGAGGCCCAGGAGCAGGACGTTGCGGTGCGGGGCGGGCCGGGATTGCCCGTTTTCAGGAGCGCTGTTCTGCATTGGAGCGCGGGAGAGCCTTGCATTATATAACCCTTGTGGAATATTCGCCCCCGATGCTGGACGGACTGTCGCTCTCCCGGCTGCTCGGCGGCGCGATGGACGCCCGGCTTGTCTCCAGTTTCGAATTTCTGGTCCTATTCCTGCTCATGATGCTCGTCATGAACGCGCTCGAGCTCTCCGGGCTTCTCGCCTCGCTGGGCGGGCGCATGGTCAACCGCTCCGGGAGCGAGAGGAGGCTCGCCCTTTTCCTGTGCCTTCTGGTCTTCTTCGCCTCGGCCCTCCTGACGAACGATGTGGTCCTCCTGGGCATCGTGCCGCTGACCATCGTGGTGGGCTCGGCGGCGAAGATGGATGTCCGCCGGCTGGTCATTTTTGAAGGCATCGCGGCCAACTCGGGCAGCCTCCTGACGCCCTTTGGGAACCCGCAGAACATCTTCATCTCGGTCCACTACGACGTCCCGCTCTGGGAGTTCCTGGGGACCATGCTGCCCCTGTGGCTCATCTCGCTGGGGCTCCTCTCGGCCGCGGTCTTCGCCCGTTTCCCGGACCGCCCCCTGAGCCACATACACAAAAAGGATTCGGACCGCACCGTGGCGGCCCTGGGGGTCGCGGCGCTGGTGGTCATCATACTGTACTTCGGAAGGGTGCTTCCCACCGTCTTGGTCGCGCCGGTGGTCCTCGGGCTGCTCCTCTCGACGCGCCGGATGGGGAGCATCGTCCGGCTGGTGGACTGGAAGCTCTACCTCCTGTTCGTTTTCATGGCCCTTGCAACCTACGCCATGCTCCGGGTCTACACCCTCGAGCTTTCGGGCGCTGGCCTTCTCCTGGGCTCGATAGGCCTTTCCCAGCTCGCGAGCAACGTGCCCGCCGCCTTCGTCCTCTCGGGCGCGGCGGACTGGAGGCTGCTCGCGATAGGCGTTGACATAGGCGGGAGCGGCACGCTCATCTCCTCGGTGGCGACGGTCATCGCCTACCGGTTCATAAAGCGGCACGACCCCAAAACGTCGGCCTGGGACTTCATGAAATGGGGAGCGCTGTTCTGCGCCGCCCAGCTCGCCCTGATGGTCCCGGTGCTTCTCTGGCTGGGCTGGCTCTAGCCCCAGTCGTAGGATCTGGGCCTGCGGCCCCGCCACCAGAGTCCGGCGGCGGCGAGCGCCACCGCGATGACGGCGATGGCGACGGCGGCGAATATCCAGGTGTCGTCCGGTTCCATCTTGTTGGCAACGGTGAACTTCACGCTCGCCGCCGCGGAATAGACCAGCCCGTCGTAGGCCCGGACCTCCAGCGTGTGCGCGCCCTCCGAAAGCTTCCGCGTGTCGACCGAAAGCCCCCAGCTCTCGAGGCCGGTGGCGTTCATCCACTCCCCGGAATCGATGCGGACCTGGACGACCGTGACGTTCAGGGTCCCGCGCGCCGCCTTGCCGGAGAACAGGAACTTGCCGGACACGGCCTGGTTCGCCCCGGGCCGGGCTATCGATACGGAGGGCGCCGAAAACGGCGACACAAAGATGCTGAACTCCTGGCGGGCCTCCCCGCCCTTGCCGTCGGAGACCACCAGCACCACGCTGACGTTGCCCCGAAGCTCCCAGCCGGGCGTCCAGTCCAGCCGGCCCGTGGAGCGGTCCACGAGCATCCCCGAGGGCGCCTGGGCCAGCGAGAAGTTGAGCCGGTCGCCGTCGACGTCCGCCGCCGACGGGATGTAGATGTAGCGGATCCCGCCCGTCGCCTCCGTCGGGGGCGTGCTGACAAAGCGCGGGGCCTTGTTGAGGAACGTGACCACCAGCGTGAAGTTCAGGTGCGACGCTAGCTCTCCGTCCGAGACCTCGACGGACACGCGGAACGCGCCCGGGGCGGAGGGCGTCCAGCGCAGGATGCCCGTGGCGGGTTCCAGCGTCATGCCGGCCGGCGCCTCCTCCAGGCTGAAGACCAGGGTGTCGTTCTCGGCGTCCGCGGCGGAAAGCCTCTGCTCGTAGAGCATCCCGCCCGCGACCTGCCCGGGGGGCGGCCCGGTGAAGACCGGCGCGTCGTTGACCTGCCGCACGATGAGGTCGAACTCGTTGGAGAGCGTCTCCAGCCCCCAGCGGTCCGCGGCCTTGAGCCGGACGCGGAGCCGGCCCGTCCAGTTGTCGTTCTGGCTGCCAGTGAGGGCGTCCACCGAGAGGCGGTGGGTGGCCGAGACGGAGACGTCCACGATTCCCGGCGGCGACACGCTCTCGACGCTGATGTTCAGGGCCTGCTTCTTGTCATAGTCGTCCTCGAAGAACTGGTTCAGGTCGATGAGCATAGGGTTGGATGTGTCCTCGTCGATCGCAAGCAGGGGGACGTCGTCCACGAGCCGGGGGGGCATGTCGAGCTCCAGCGCCAGCCCGGAGAGCCGGACGCGGCCGGGAGTGGCGGTCGTGACCGACAGGGGCACGGTCAGGTTGCCTTCGGCGTCGGCCCCGGCCGAATGGTCCGCCAGGTGGCCGTTGAGCGCCCCGGAAAAGTCGGGGACCGCCGCGTCGTAGACATAGGTGATGCCGAGGCCGCGGAGGGTCAGGTTGCCCTCGCCGGCGGCGCCCATCGTCAACGGGACGTCGATGCGCGCGTTGCCGGAGGCGTCCACGGCCGTGGGGGCATTGCTCCGGAGGTAAGAGTTGAGGGCCGCCGAGAAATCCGCCACGGCACGGGCGCCGGCGATGTAGCCGTCGAAGCCCCAGAGCTCGGAGGGGCCGAGCTTGAGCCAGGGCGACAGCATGAACTGGGCGCGGCCCAGAAGGTAGGCCTGGCCGGCATCGGCGGCGCCGGCGTCCGCCCCGCCGGCCGCGGCCAGAACGGTCGAGTAGTTCCCGCCGTCCAGGCTTCCTCCCAGCGCCACGGCCGAGCCGTACCCGTCGCCGGGGTTGCCGTACCTCTTGAGATCCGGCTGGGCGTCCATCGAGTGGCCCCCGAAGAACGCGAACGCGGCCCCCGCGCCGGAGCCGCCCGTGGCGTCCCCGGGCGCGCCGACCACTATGTCGGAGTACCCGTCGCCGTCGATGTCGCCCGCCCCGGCGAGCGAGGAGCCGAACGCCCCGTTCTGGACCTCCCCGATGAACTGGATGTCCGCCGTGGTATGGATGGCCGGCCCCCCGAGGTAGATGTACGCCCCACCGGCGGCCGGCAGGGCGCCGTTGTAGCCGGGCGCGCCGACCAGCATGTCGTCGTAGCCGTCGCGGTCGACGTCGCCGGCGCCGGCGTTGCACCAGCCGACGTGCTGGTCGGCGTACATGCCGTAGAAATGCAGTTCGGCGAACGGGTCCATCGAGGGGCTTCCCAGGAACAGGTAGGAGACGCCGGCGTTGTCCTGGCCCCCGTCGTTGTAGGGGGCCCCGACGAGGAAGTCGCCGTCGCCGTCCCCGTCCACGTCGCCGCACCCCGCCACGCTCCAGCCGAAGCGGTCACCGGCGGACGCCCCGGTCATGCAGAGGTCCGGCCCGCCGTTCATCGGCTGCCCGCCGTAGAAAAGGTAGGCGCTCCCGCGGTCCACCGCCGAGCCCGAAACGCCCGGCGCACCGGCCACTATGTCGTCGTACCCGTCGCCGTTGACGTCGCCGGCGCCCGTCACGGACCATCCGAGCCGCTCGTAGGCCAGGAAGCCGTTCAGGACGACGTCGGCCCCGGCGTCCATGGGACTCCCGCCGTAGTAGACGTACGCCCGGCCGGAGCTCGTGTTCACCCCGTTCTTGTCGCACGCGCCGACCACGACGTCGCCGTAGCCGTCGCCGTTCACGTCGCCGGCGCCGGCCACGGACCAGCCGAAGTGGTCGCCCGGGAAATCCCCGCGGAGCACCAGGTCGGGCGCGCCGCTCATCTTGGGCCCGCCGAAGAATACGAAGGCGCGGCCTGCATCCGAGCCGTCGGAGTCGTCGTAGGGCGCGCCGACTATGTAGTCGCCGGTGCCGTCGCCGTTGAGGTCGCCGGCGGCGGCGGCCGACAGGCCGAACCGGTCGCCGGCGCCGCCGGAGCCGGAAAGGCGCGCCGCCTCGAGCGTGCGGGGCGGGCCGGCGAGGACGAGCTCGGCCGCGGTCGAGGCCACCGTGGCGTTCTGGGGCAGGCGGACCGTCGCCACCCCGTTCCCGCCGGAGGCCGGAATGCGCGCCACGGCCTCCCGCGCGTCGTCCAGGAAGCGGTCCTGGCGCCCCATCGGCCCGTAGCCGGGCCCGCCGAACCGCCAGAGCTCCGTCTCGCCCAGGGAGAGCACCACCCTTTCGGGGAATGCCGACGGGTCGGAGGTCGAGGCCTGGCCGGTCGCGTTGACGGTGGCGGAAAGCACATGCGACCGGGCGGGGAGGGTGATGTTCACGACGCCGGCGAGGCCGGGTGCGGCCGTCTCGGCGGTCGAGGAGGCGCCCCCGCCCGGGAAACGGTCCACCCGGGCCGCCGGGACGAACGATTGCAGGAACAGGAGCGAGAGCACCGCCAGGACGTGGACCGCCTTCATTCGCACCATCGCATCGCCGTGATTCATATCTCATGGAGAATACTTAATCCTGACGACGCTCTAATCGGGGCCCCAGTCGTATTTCGTCGGCCGGCGCTTTCCGCGGCGCAGGAGAAGGAAGGCCGCGGCGCCGGCGGCGGCCAGCGTGGCCAGGACGAGCCCGACAAGGGACATCGAGGACGGGGAGAGGCCGGAAGGGGCGTTGTCGACGTTGAACCGGACGCTCGCGGCGTCGGAGAGCGTCGTGCCGTCGGAGGCGCGGGCCTCGATCGTGTGGTGGCCGTTGGGAAGCTTCCTCGTGTCCACCGCAAATCCCCAGGTCGCATTTCCCTTTGCGCCCGTCCACTCGCTCCCGTCGAGCCGCACCTCAACGGCGGCCACCGGAAGCGAGCCGGGAAATGCCGAGCCGGCGAAGATGTATCTTCCCGAAATCGTTTTATTTTCGGCTGGCGCCGTTATTGCCACGCGCGGCCGGGCGAAGGGTTTGACCTCGAGGGTGAACTCCTGCCGGGCCTCCCCGCCGTTGCCGTCGGAGACCCGGATGACGGCCGAGAAGTTGCCCGCCATCTCCCTCGGGGGGGTCCAGTCGATCCGGCCGTTGGCGCGCCCGATTGCCATCCCCCCGGGCCAGGCCAGAAGGGCGTATTCCAACGGGTCGCCGTCGGGGTCGACGGCGCGCGCCTCGTACGTGTAGTGGATCCCGGCCGTGGCCTCCGTGACGGGCGCGCTGACAAAGCGCGGGGCCTTGTTGATGGCCGTGACCGTTATCGTGAAGTTCTGGAAGCTCCAGGCCCGGCCGTCCGAGGCGCGAATCGACACGGGAAAGCTCCCGGCCTCCGGCGGCCTCCACCGGAGCGCCCCCGTGGAGGGATCGATGCTCATCCCGTCCGGCCCCAATGACAGATGGAGCTCCACGCGATCGCGCTCGGCGTCCACGGCCGTTGTCCTGTACTCGTAGTCCCGGCCGGCGTAGGCCTCCGTCACGGGCGAGCTGAGGATGGCGGGGGCGTCGTTTACCGGCGTGATATCTAGGGTGAACGGCGCGGAGTAGCGCGTGAGGCCCCGGCTGTCCGCGCAGGAGACCATCACGGTCACGACCCCGGTCCAGTTGTCGTTCTCGTATCCCGTCGAGGCATCGGCGGAAAGGTAGTGCCGGTCGGCGATCTCCACCAAGACGATGCCCGGCGGCTCGATGGAGGCCACGCCGAACGAGAGCGAGCCGGGCGGGTCCAGGTCGTCCTGGAAGCATGTCCAAAGGTCCAGGAGATGGGGCTCGGAGGTGTCCTCCCCGAGCGAGAGGCCCGCCGGAGCGCCCGTCCAGAAGGGCGGCTCGTCAACCCGGATCGCCAGGCCCGTAAGCTCCAGCCTGCCCGCCGAGGCGGCGCAAAGCTCGAGCGGGATGGTCAGGCTGCCGTTTTGGTCGCCCCTTTCCCGGTGGCCGGCGATGTACCGGTTGAGATGGGCGGAAAAATCCGCGACCGCGGCGGGCCAGTTGTAGCGGATGTCGAGCGCCGACGCCCGGAGCTCGCCCTCGGCGCCGGCGAAAAGCTCGAGCGGCACATCGGCCAGGAGGTTGCCGTGGCCGTCGGTGACGGAGGGCTGGGCCGTGGCCAGCCAGCGGTTCAGTATGCCGGAGAGGTTGGTGAACACCTTCTGGCCGGCGTAGTAGGCCCTCGGGTCCCACACCACCGCCCCGCCGAGCTTCAGGCCGGGTGAGTCGACGAAGTCGCCCCGGGAGCAGACCAGCGCCCGGCCGGCGTTGATGCCGCCAAGGTCGCTGTAGGGCATGCCGAGGAGGAGGTCGTCGAGGCCATCGCCGTTGACGTTCCCGGCGCCCGAGACGGGCCAGCCCAGGGAATCGCCCGGGCCGCCGTAGAGGACGAAATCCGCCGGTTTGCCCGGCGCCAGTCCATAGCATAGGCGCGCCGCTCCTGCGCCGGCCCCGCCGGTGGAGTTCTGCGGGGCGCCCAGCACGATGTCGTCGAAGCCGTCGCCGTTCACATCGCCGGCGCCGCTGACCGAGAAGCCCAGGTTGTCCCCGGTGGCCCCGGGCCAGGCGACGTCAGGCGCGCCGTCCATGGAGCGGCCCCCGGCCAGAAGGTACGCCGCGCCCGAGGCGGGCCCGCCCGGGTTCTCCATGGGCGCGCCCACCAGGAGGTCGTCGTACCCGTCGCCGTCGAAGTCGCCGGCGCCCGCGACGGAGTAGCCCAGCCAGCCGTAGGTCGTCTTGCCCGTGACGACGACGTCGGCGTCGCCGTCCGGCGACCGGCCCCCCAGATAGACGTAGGCTCGTCCGCCGTTGGGCGCCCCCGCATCGCTGAGGATGGCGCCCACCGCGAGGTCGCCGAAGCCGTCCCCGTTGAGGTCGCCGGCGCCGGCCACCGAGGTGCCGAAGTAGTCCCCGGCGGCCTCCCCGAAAAGCTTCAGCGCGGGCGTGCGGTTCATTGGCGAGCCGCCCAGGAACACATAGGTCCTCCCGGGGTCGTTTGAGATATTGCTCGTGTCGGTTCCCACCGCCAGGTCATCGAAGCCGTCGCCGTTGAAGTCGCCCAGGCCGGCGACCGATGTCCCGAAGCGCTCGTTCAGGGCGCCGTTGAGGATGACGTCCGGCGAGGCGTCGGGGTCCTTCCCGCCGAAGTAGATGTACACGCGCCCGGCCTCGTTGGCGACGGCGCTGCAGCGGGCCGCGCCGATAGCGATATCGTCGAAGCCGTCGCCGTTGAGGTCGCCGGCGGCCGCCACGGAGCATCCGAGCAGGTCGTACGGGCCGCCGGTGAACGTGAGGCCGGGCGTGGGGTCGGGGGCCGGCCCGCCGAAGTACAGGAACGCCCGGCCGGCATTGACGCCGCCCGCCGTGTCGGTCCGAGCCCCGACCAGGAAATCGCCGAAACCGTCGGCGTTGAAGTCGCCCGCCGGGGAGACGGAGCCCCCGAACTGTCCGGTGGGGGCGCCGCTGACGAGGTCGGCCATCTCGAGGAGGCCCTCGGGCCCGGAGCAGTCCACCCGGAGCGAGGCGCAGGTGACTTCGGCCCAAAGCGGCAGCCTGACCGCGGCGCGGACGCTCCCGCCCGGCGGCTCGAACCGGACGGTGAGGTTTTCGGCGCCGTCCGAAAGGACGGTCTGCCGGCCCAGCGCGCCGAAGCCCCGGCCGGCGAAAGCCCAGATCGTCTCGCCCTCCAGGGAGAGCGTGGCGTTCAGGGGATGGGCCGTCGGGTCGCTCCCGGCGGGCAGGCCGGTCACGTTGACCGAGGCGCCCAGGACGTAGCACCCGGCCGGAACGGTCAGGTTGACGAGGTCGTAAAAGCCGGGGGGGTCCAGAACGGCCGTCTCGCGGGGGGCGCCGCCGGGAAAATCGCGGATTTCAAGGCTCAGGGCGCAGGGCGCGAGGACCAGGGCTGCGACGGCGATCGGCCAGGCCTTCGTCGTCATGTTCACGCCCCTTCGCCGGTCCTCAGCCGGCGCGCCACCTCTCCGAGGACCTGAGGACATCCTCCAGCGTCTGGTCCGGATGGACCGGCACGGAACAGCGCCCGCTCCTGCGATGGACGGAAAAGGCGCGGATGAGCTGGCGCGGGTGGAACATCCGCGGGTCCGGGGCAAGGCCCTCCATGTCGACCAGCGAGCAGACGTGGTCCACGTGCCGCCGCGCGTGGTCGCATCCGGCAAAGCGCAGCACGTCGATGCCGTGGAAGCCCCTGTTCCCCGAGAACTTGGCCCACCGAAAGTTGTGGACGGCCATCAGGCGCCGCATAACGCGCCAGGCGCGCTCAAGGTCGTTTTCGGCGTCGATGTCCAAGACCGCGAGGAGATGGCCCCGGCCCTCGATGGTGCGGTAGAGGGGCACCCGGGCCGGGTCGATCTCGGGCGGGTGGCCCCAGCTGAAAACGGGTCGGCCGTCCGGGTCGGGCCGCTCGCTCACCACCTCGGAGGCGCCCCGAAGCATTTCACCGTTCAACGTATCTAGGTCTGGACCTGTGTGACTATTGTACTGCTGGTCATGATTGGAACCAGGACGTGAAGAGGGGCGTGGCATAGTCGGTGTTCTCCTTCGTCGAACACCAACTATGCCACCCGGCCCCTCTTCACTTCTAGTCATATGGATATGATATACACTGCGCAGCTGCTCCATCGTCTTTTCGTGCTTGTAGTTCGTCCAGGAGCCCTCGCGGGCGATGATGTCGGCCACTTCCTCGATCTTGTAGCCGGCGTACTTGAGGAACCCGGCCATCCATAGCCGCTGGTTATGGGAAGGGTTGCGGTCGTGGAGTATCCGGTAGAGCTCGTTTCGCTTCTTATCGGAATAGACCTTGGAAAGAATGACCTTTCGGGGCTCGGTGCTGTTGAACAGTGCAGCTATTCTGCGGAACATGCTGGACCCTGTTCAATATCGAGGCCGGGCCAGATAAACCTTGTTCCACAGAGAGGTTTATCGTCTGGGGGAACATTTGCCCTCTCATGCCCCGGAAGTACGCCCCGCGCATACTCGAGAGCGGCTGCAAGGGCTGCGGCATCTGCGCCCATTTCTGCACGGCCGGCCTCCTGGAGATGTCCGAGGGCTACAACGCGAAGGGCTACCACCCGCCGCGCAAGAAGAAGGGCGTCGACTGCAAGGGGTGCCGAAACTGCGAGCTCATGTGCCCCGACTTTGCCATCTTCGTCGAGGAGGAAGGGAAATGAAGCCCTCGTCCGCCGACCCCGCCCCCTCTTCACGCAACAAGAGTGAAGAGCAGCGGCCAGCGCACTCTTCACGCACAAATCGTGAAGAGGGCCGGCCCCCCACCTCTTCACGCACAAACCGCGATGAGACCGTCTGGAAAAAGTACATCGCCCGGCACAACGGCCGGCGATTGTTCGACCTCGGGGACATCGCCTGCGCCTGGGGCGCCCTGTACGCCGGCTGCTCGTTCTACGCCGGCTATCCGATAACGCCGGCCTCCGAGATCGCCGAGTTCCTCTCGAAGGAGCTCCCGCGCGCCGGCGGGCGCTTCATCCAGATGGAGGACGAGATAGCCTCGATGGCCGCCGTCGTCGGCGCCGCCTGGGGCGGGGGCCGGGCGATGACGGCCACATCGGGCCCGGGCTTCTCGCTCATGCAGGAGAACCTCGGCTACGCCATGATGACCGAGACGCCCTGCGTCGTGGTCGACGTCCAGCGCTCCGGGCCGTCGACCGGCCAGGCGACCAAGCCGGCCCAGGGGGACATGATGCAGGCCCGCTGGGGCACGCACGGCGACCACGAGAGCGTGGCGCTGTGCCCCAACTCGGCCCAGGAGTGCTTCGACCTGACGATCCGTGCGTTCGAGGTGGCCCAGGCCCTGCGAACGCCCGTCCTGGTCATGATGGACGGCGAGGTGGGACACCTGCGCGAAACGTTCGACCTCAGGGTTCCGACGGGGATGACGGCGCTTCCGACCCCGCCCGACGCGCACGACTTCCCGCCGTTCGGGGGAAACCCCGTCCCGCCGGCCGTCCTGTTCGGCGAGGGGCGCTTCCTCCACGTGACCGGGAGCACCCACAAACCGGACGGGATGCGCGACGTGACGACGCCGTCCGTGCACGATGAGCTCGTGCGCAGGCTGTGCCGGAAGGTGGAGCAGAACCGGCATTTGCTCAAGGACGTGGAGAAGGACGTCCCCGCCGGCTCGAAGACTGTGGTTCTCTGCTACGGCGCGCCCTCCCGGCCGGCGCTGGCGGCGGTGCAGGAGGCGCGCAAGGCCGGGCGCAATGTCGGCATCCTGCGCCTGCGGACCGTTTGGCCTTTCCCCGGCGACGAGCTCGAGGGCCTGCCCAGAAGCGTCGGGACGGTCCTCGTGCCCGAGATGAACCTCGGCCAGCTCTCGAGGGAAGCGGAGCGGTACACCGACGCGAAGGTCCGGTGCCTTTCGAAGATAGGCGGAGTGACGCATACCAAGCGCGAGATTCTGGCCGCGATAGAGGAGGCGCCCTGATGGCCAAAGAGGAGGGCCGGCACCCGCTGGCGAAGTATCTCCGGCCGGGGACATTGCCGTCGACCTTCTGCCCCGGGTGCGGGTGCGGGACGGTGCTCAACTGCTTTTTGCGCGCCGTGGACCGGCGCAAGCTCGACCCGGCAGAGCTCATAATGGTCACGGGCATCGGGTGCTCGTCGTGGATACCGTCGCCCATGTTCAAGTGCGACACGCTCCACACGACCCATGGCCGGGCCGTCGCGTTCGCCACCGGCGTGAAGATAATGATGCCGGGAAAGCGCGTGCTGATAATAGCGGGGGACGGCGACCTCTCGGGCATCGGCGGGAACCACCTCGTGCACGCTGCGCACAGAAACATCGACCTGGGCGTGATGATGGTGAACAACCGCATCTACGGCATGACCGGGGGCCAGTGCTCGCCGACGACGCCCTCGGACATGAGCACCACGACCACGCCCTACGGGAACCTGGACCAGCCGGTGCTCGCCTCGGAGCTCATGGTCTCGGCGGGGGCGAACTACGTCGCCCGCTGGACGACGTTCCACGTGCGCCAGCTTGCGAAGGCGATGGAGGAGCTCATGGACGGCGAGGGATTCCGGTTCCTCGAGATAATCTCGCAGTGCCCCACGCACTTCGACAAGGACGAGAAACGGCCGGCGGCCGAGGTTTTGGAGCAGTACCGGGCGATGAGCGTCCCGGCGGCGCAGGCCAAGGAGCCCTACGACGGGCAGGCGGGCTCGAAGATGCCGGTGGGCGTGCTCGCCGACCGGAAAAGGCCGGGCTACGTCCGGCGGCTGGAGGCCGTGGAGAAGAGGCTGCGGGAGGGGGATTCATGAACGTCTGCTTCAGCGGCCTGGGCGGGCAGGGCATATCGCTCCTGGGGCTCGTGCTGGGCGAGGCCGCGGCGCGCTCCGGCCAAAACGCGCTCCAGACGCAGTCCTACGGCGCCGAGGCGCGGGGTGGCGCCTCGTATTCCACCGTGATCATCTCCAGCGAGCGGATACTCGACCTCGCGCCCGAGGAGCTGGACATGCTGGTGGCCATGTCCCAGCCGGCGTACGATCGCTTCGTGAAAAGCCTGAAGGGCGGCGGCCTCGTGGTCTACGAATCGGACCTCGTGAAGCCCGTGGATTCTGGAGGGGCGGGCATCCCCGCGACCTCCTTGGCCAAAAAGCACCTCGGCAAGGAGCTCTTCGCCAACATGGTGATGCTCGGCTTCTTCGTGAAGGTCAGCCGGCTGGTCGAGGCCGGGCATGCGCGGGAGGCCATCGCGGCCTCCGTGCCTGCGAAGTCTGCGGACAGCAACCTGAAGGCGTTCGATATAGGGCTGGATTACTCGCCCTGAGGCTTTGCCTTTTGTCCAATCAATGGAAACGTTTAATTACGTCTCCACTTTACCTTCCGGTTCGCAGAGGGATAGAATGGTCAAGACAACGGTTTCGATTCTCAAGGCAGATGTGGGCGGATTCCCCGGGCACGCCACCGTGCACCCGGAGCTCATTCGCATAGCGAACGAGCATCTCAAGGAAGGGCAGAAGTCCAAAAAGATCGTCGATTTCCACGTCTCGCACTGCGGCGACGACCTGGAGCTCATAATGAGCCACACCGCCGGCACGGACGCCAAGGAGATCCACAAGCTCGCCTGGGACGTGTTCCTCGCCGGGACAGAAAAGGCAAAGGAGCTCGGCCTCTACGGCGCCGGGCAGGACATGCTCTCCGACGCGTTCACGGGCACGGTGCGCGGGATGGGCCCCGGCGTGGCCGAGCTGACATTCACCGAGCGCAAGGCGGAGCCCGTCGTGGCCTTCATGATGGACAAGACCGAGCCGGGCGCCTTCAACCTCCCCATGTTCAAGGCGTTCGCCGACCCGTTCAACACCGCCGGGCTGGTCATCGACCCGACGATGCACAACGGGTTCGTGTTCGAGGTCTGGGACATCGACAAGCACACCTTCGTCAACCTGAACACGCCCGAGGAGCTCCACGACCTGCTCTGCCTCATAGGGGCCAAGTCGCGCTTTGTCATCAAGCGCATCTTCCCCAAGCCCGGGGGCAAGCTCCCCGCCGACGAGCCGGCCGCCTGCGTCTCCACGGAGAAGCTCTACCAGATAGCGGGCGAGTACGTCGGCAAGGACGACCCCGTGGCGCTGGCCCGCGGCCAGGCCGGGCTGCCGGCGCTGGGCGAGCTCATCGAGCCGTTCTCGATGGCGCACCTCGTCTCGGGCTGGATGCGGGGCTCGCACAACGGCCCGCTCATGCCCGTGGGCGTCGCCGACGCGAACTGCACCCGGTTCGACGGGCCCCCGCGCGTCGTGGCGCTCGGGTTCCAGGTCAAGAACGCCAGGCTCTGCGGCCCCGTGGACCTCTTCGCCGACCGGGCCTACGACCTCGCACGGGCGAGGGCGAACGACATCGCCGAGTACATGCGCCGGCACGGGCCCTTCGAGCCCCACAGGCTCCACCTGCAGGAGATGGAGTACACCACCTTCCCGAAGGTCATGGAAGAGCTCAAGGGGCGGTTCAAGAAGCTCGAGTGAGGAAAACGAAGTTGGCAAGTTGGCAGGTTAACAAGTGGACGACGACGGGAAACGCCCTTCCTCGTCAACTTGTCAACTTGCAAACTTGTTTTCTTGCCAACTTCACCTGCCAACTCGTCAGCTTGCCAACATCACTTGCTAACCTGTCAACTCGCCAACTTGCTTACTTCGTCCCGTATTCCTTTTTCAGCAATTCGATCATTTCCTTTATCTTTTCCATCGGCGAGGCATAGGAGAACCGCAGGAAGCC
>Ga0233425_10007701_pt1 | contig 14902 bp, 15 predicted proteins | sample Watercolumn_Towu_2_FD_181712 | JGI IMG/M metagenome (GOLD analysis project Ga0233425, IMG submission 181712) | Freshwater microbial communities from Lake Towuti, South Sulawesi, Indonesia - Watercolumn_Towuti2014_140_MG | ecosystem: Environmental > Aquatic > Freshwater > Lake | place...
AATGCTGGCAAAGACGGCAGCGTAATTATTGAAAAACTCCAAAACAAAGAGTACAATATTGGCTACAATGCGCGCACAGATGTTATTGAAGACCTTGTTGCAGCAGGAGTTATTGATCCAACAAAAGTCTGTCGAACAGCATTGCAGAATGCAGCATCAATTGCAGGCATGATTCTGACAACAGAAGCCTTGGTTGGAGACGCTCCAGAAGACAAAAAGAAAATGGAAATGCCATCAATGCCAATGGGTGGAATGCCAGGCATGGGCATGATGTAATTTTTTATTATTTTTTTATTAAAGCATTAACTTTATCCATTGCTAAATCTTCTTTTGTTAATCTTTTTCGAAGTTCCCTAATTTCCTTAACAGAATCACCTGTATTAGGAATAATACCAATATGTTTTTCTATAAAAAGTCTTCTAGCAGCATCTCGCATAACTTCGGATTTATTGGAATAAAATCCTTTTTCAACTAACATCTCTATTTCTTTTACTATTGCCTTCGGCAATCGCACTTGAATAACTGTCTCCATCATTGTAGTACAAGTGTAGTACAAGAAATATATAAATGTTGCTATAATTACATACCACTAAACAGTGATAAAAATACAGAAAACTTTATAAATAAGTGATTCTAAAGAGAAGATATGTTAAGGGATTCGGATCGTATAAATCACAGTATAGAGAAATTAGCAAGAAGAGTAACAGGACTTGCAACAAGAAAAGCAGTAGGCTGGACACCTGAAATAACTCTACAAGACGTTATTGAAGAAATATGGAAGGAAAGAGGTGGCCCGAATTTATTAGAAGAAGCACTCTTTCCTATATGCCTTCCATCTTATTATCCGGAAAATGAAATGAGTGATAAATTTGCAATTCTTCTCCACCAAGGCACAGCAACTCTGCCATTAGAGGATTATAAATTTCGAACAGCTTTTTTTGAATGTCCATTATTTTACGAAAATCATCCACCCATAAACTATGTAGAAGAATTACGTCAGGCAGTTGCCTATGTGTATGATCATATAGAAATGCCGCAACCTATGCGAGACGGATTAGTACGACAAACACATCATAACAGTGTTGAAGGAATGCAGGCATATCAACGGCTTTTTGATTTTATAACAAGCAGAGAAGATATTAGCGGTGATTTCTGGCATTATCTTCTCAGAGAACAAGTGCATCCAGAACATCAAACAGAATACGATTATTTGAAATTAATTGCAACTCTTGAAGAATTAGGGGAAAAATATGGATGGGATTCAGTAAGTGAAATTTGGAGACAAATACGTCCTTTTTTTCATTATGTAAATCCTTGTTGTGGAGAGGTATCTGCATTAGATTATGTAGACAGAATGAGTGAATCTGATGAACAATATCAAACCATGGATAAAAAATCAGGATTATTATATAGAATAAAAAAATTAGACAAACTCATAGCAGGAGAACAAACTGCAGTGTATGGAGATCACAATGCCTTTGAATATGATACAGGTTATGGAAGTATGCCTAATGTAGGTCCTGATGGCCAGGTAAGTGTAATTAGGGGGCATAATCCAGATAAGCAACCTAATTATTTCTTTTGGAAAATTGACAGAGAAGCAAGAGCACAAGAAAGATTTTATGATATTCTTAGGAGAGAATTTGAAAATCATTACACAGCTAACAAAGATTACTTACATTTTGAGTTTGTACATACTGTTCATGGAGGATATCTGAGTAGAATTCTTGCACTCTGTAGAGAAGAATTATCTCCAGAAGAATGGCAAGCAGCTCGTAGAGCATTTGCACAACTGCAACCAATGCGATGGAGAACACGTGCTTTAGGATTATCAGGATTAGTTCAATTACCCTCAGCGCTTGAAATGTTAACAACAACTTCAGATGCATGGGAACAACCAGAATACTATGCGCTTCTCGACGAATTGCGAGAAACAGACAGACATTTTGCAAGAAAAGATGGATACGATTCTTTAACAGACATCTTATGCGATGTAGGAATCCCAGAACAAGCCCTTGAAAACAGGGAACTATGGAATTATGTCAAAACAATTCAACAAACAGGAGTAGTCAGCAGATGGAAAAACTTTGATGCTGTAACAAAAGATGGAAGACATGTGCATATCAAAATTTCAAACAATAAAGCAAGAGCACAAATGGAAGCAGCTGCAAATTATTATCTTTCATCTCATATGAGTTTTATTGTACCTGGCTTATACCCTGAACCATTAGAAGCAAATGGCGTATACGTTGTTGTTCAGGAAAAACTGCCAGAAACAGCAGCGCAAATTATCCCTTCTGTAGAATATTGGATGACAGCTTTTGCAATGTTTCACAGAGAAGCAGAAGGAATTTTACACACCGCAGGAATTGAAGTGCCTATCGTAAAGTTGCGAAGTCTTGACCAATTAGAAGAAATGTATGCAGAAGCAAGGACTCGTGAAATTCCATTTGACAAAGAACGTGTCAAAACAGCAATTGAATATTTAGAAGCAGGAGAAAGATGTGCAACACACGGCGACGCAAAACGCGATAACGTTGTCGGCAGATATTTGATTGATTTAGAGTTAACAGGAAAAAGACATGCTGCTGTTGATCTTGCAATGGTATTAATGCAATACAATGTTCCGCGCGAGCAATGGAATGCGCATCTCACCATGTATGCAAGACATAAAGGTGGAGATGTTAACAAACAAGTCAAAGAATTGCGAGAAGCAGTTGAGCATGCAGTCGTATATACAGCGTTCAATGAAATCTGCGGTTCTTCACTGCGATTAATTACACCGCAAACAGCAAGACAAAATGCAGTGTTAACAAGTTATTTATCAGCAGCTTAATGACAATATTCTCGAAGTTAAGTGAAGAGAAAGCTGATAAATATAATAACAATGCATTTGCAGAGAAGCATCTTTCAATTTTCCAATAGAAACAAAAATAGATTTCTGAAGATGATTTCGAATATTTTCTGTTGCAGCAAAATCGCGTGCCATGTATGATTTGTATAACGCATCAAGTTGAAGAATTAATTCCTGTACTATCTGATTTTTCTTGACTTTCTTTGATATAATATCGTTCGTTAAAGCGTAATATGCAGCTGCGGTTTTCTCTAACACAGTAACAAAGTCATAATAATCATACGTTTTATCTCCGCCATACCCATGAAGGTGAATCATTCGCAGACAATGATCCCTTAGTTTCATAGTATTTAATTTAACGAGAGTTTTCATTTCTTGGATGTTAGCTGTTTGCCATTCATTCCATGTCATATCAGCAACATATTTTGTCAGCTGAAATAACTTAAGAATAAGTTTTTCTGTATCTGTATCAGTTTGTGATAAAAAGGATTTGAGAGTATAATTTCCTTTCCCTTGCGTCACAATCTCTAATCCTGTAAATGAGATCAAAATTACGTTTATTTCCTCCAAAGACACATCAGAATGAAGAACTATTTCTTCATATCCTGCTTTGTATGCAGAAGCAATTGCAGTGCGTAAAGCATCTTTTGTAACTGTGAGTTCTATAGACTTGACAGTTGATGTGCCTTTTCCAGTAATATTGAGAGAATTATCGTCTTTGACATCAATATGCACAGCATCTCCTTGTTTCAAAGAGTTGTGCTTAATCCACTTTGAGGGCAGTGAAACCATTAAAGTCACATCACCTTGTTTGACGAGTTTTCTTTCCATAAAATTAAGAAAAACAACACTGATTAATAAAGTTTTCTCAAAAATATAAATTGTTTAAACAATTTATACGAAATTTAAATAAATTAGGTATATTTACAACTTTCAAATGACAACGAGAGGTAATTTACAATGAAAAAAACATTAGCAACAGTAATAACAGCATTAGGTATTGCAGCAGCACCTGCACAAGCAGAAATAACAGAAGCAGATTGGGAACAGTATGGTTATGTAGAAAATACACACCACCAATTTGGTGAGTATACTATCACAACACAAAGGGAGCAAATGAGTTGGAATAATGGAAACACCTCTACATACATATGGAGAGACCTTCCTTCACAAGAGCGTGAAACAGTAGGATTAGTGAATGGGTTTGTAAATGGAACATATGTAGATAAATCAGCATTTTTTGGCGAAACCACTGCATCTACATTTGGTTCTGCAAATGTTAAGTTAACTGAAGATGATATAAAAACAATTTATTTTGCAGAAATGGCTGGGGTCGCGCCTTTTTTTCTCAGTACACATGAAGAAGGTGATCCATTAATAGGCGAAGGTATTCTTGCATTAGTATACGACCGAAATCATGATGGAACATTATCAGCACAAGAAATTAAAAGAGGTAATAAAAAACTAAGCGATTTTCGTAATTATCTTACACAGACTGAATTACCACAAGCTTCAGGAAAATATATTTTACCTGCAGTAGAATCAGTTGATGCATTTGAACAAGCATTTAAACAGTATAAAAGAAATAGCGAAGCTCCTGCTCCAGTAATTTCAGAACATCAAGCACGAGAAAAAGCAGTAATTGAATATGTTCGAAAGTTAAATCCAGAAGGGGAGAGTGTATCAGCACAAGTTGGAGATTTAAGAATTACTGTTTATCAAGGTGCATGGTTTGTTGATGCAAACAACGTAATGCATCCAAACACATATGATACATTAGTTGCGTTGGAGCAGGGAGTGATTCCAAAAGAAAAAGGATATTGGATTCCAGGAGACCGTAGTACATATTTTTCTATTGATGATGATTTAGGCATAACTTATTCTGATTCAGGATTATACCCTAAAGAAACAACTCTCGATGGAGAAGTAGACAGCTTATTGTACATTGGCCGAATGTTTGAATTGCCAGAGCAAATACAAGCAAAAGAGTGGGAATACCACGGTTGGCAGACATACAGAATAGGAAATCTAAACAACGCAGACCAAGTAAGATTCGAACAACTTGTTTCAGAAGCGTACAATGCAATACCAAAAGGTGAAACACAATGAAAACATTAGCAGCAATAGTAGCAACAGCATTGGTAGGTTGCGCACATAGAATACCAAACAGTTTAGAAAATATACAATATCCAGACAACATATACATGATGTCAGGCAAAACAAGAATCGAAACTACTGAAGTAAGAATCGAAACCATTGTTCGCAATACCCCCATAGTTTTAGGTACTGGTGTTAATACAGAATATGAAACAACAATAGACATAGATGGAGAACCATACTCTTTAACAATTAGTCTTACTCATTATGACACCCACGGAATAGGTGAGCTTGACGTGAAATTAAGCAATGGCAAGGTTGAAAGAATAGCCAATGCTGATGACTTAGATAATGATTTTAAATATGAATCGATTTTATTACAAGATTATAATCAAGGAGAGTTGTTAGACTTTGCTGTTTTGTATGATGGTTCTTTCTTAAACTCTGAAAATGATAATAGACAAGGATATGTTATTAATGAAGTTGAGCGCAGAGGACTTCCTCAATTTTTTAACACAGTCCCTTATAGCGATACATTAATCCCAGCAACAACAAACAAACAAGTAGACGTTCTTACTGATGCATTTGCTGCTCTTGGTCATATAGCACACATGCTTGTGAGAGAAGAAAATACCACTCAAAGCTTTAATGCATATCTCGCATCTCCAAATGGACAAAAAGATTTGAAATTAGTACTTAAAGACCCGCGTGATATCACTAACGCTTTTTATCGTTTTTATGGAGGACAATAAAATGAAACAAACAATAACAGCAATAGGATTAGCAGCATTAGTAGCAACAGGATGTCAAAAACCATCTGCAAGAAATCTTTCAGGACAATTTATTTTTGAGGAAACTGAATTTAGTTTTGTAACCTCTCAACAGGAACCATTAGTATTAACTGGTTCTCCGTATAAAACATCAGATGCATTAAGAGCATATGGTATTGAAACAGATCCAAGAATTGTAACAGTAACATTTACTCCATATAGTGATGGATTAACTAATTTTACTGCTATGTATGGCTTAAAAACAAATAGAGGAATAGAGTCATTGCAAACAGTATATGGAAAAGATAATTTGAATGATGGCACTGTTGATGAACTTACGTTATCAAGAGGTTCTGACGAGTATACATTCTCTCGACCTGAAACAACAGCATATGTCTACGGCGAGGATGCAGTTACTGCTAATATAAAAGCATTATTTCACTCTGCAGATAATGTATATTCAGGATTAAGAGCAAGGTATTCGGGAAATTATAATTATCTTTCAATGAGTGAACAGGAAGAATGGAAACTTGACTTAAAAGTATTACTTCAAGGAGAAGTAAGAATAGTAGAAGACTTAAAAAGTGAAACACAATGAAAAAGACATTAGCAACAATAGCAGCTGCATTGATCAGTGCAAATGTACAAGCAGGAACAGTACCAGAAACTACAGTATCAACAGCAAACCAAGGCAGTGCATCTACACAAGGATATAAACAATTGTTAAAACAAGGAGAAGAAGCATATCATAAGCTTAGTAAAGAATACTCAGAAAATCAGACAGCAATTGATTATCAACATCAAATTGCAGAGTTAAAGGAAGGAGTTGAATTTTTAAAAACAGCAGAACAAGCATTAGAACCTGTCGATAATTCAGTATTGTATTCTCAATTATTTGAATTAGAACCTTTGGATTCTTTAGAAGAATTATTAGAAGGTGGCCCGAGAGAGCAGCTAAAATTTGAGTTTAGGACAACAGATATTTCTGAACTACAAAAAGACATAGAAACACTTGAAGCATATGTAAATGATAATCTTCTCACATGTGCAACACATGCAAAAAATATGGAAAATTACAACACGATAGCAGCAATGGTAAATACATATAGGGAAACTCTTGCTTCTCAAGGGGTTTCTTTATCAGATTTCGATATTAGTGAAATATTTTTTATAGCATCACAAACAGATGCCTTAAAAGCATTGAGAGAATATCCAGTAAATTGTGATTCTCAAGCAGACAAAGGAGCAGTGCAAGAGGACAGAGTATTGACGATTCCAAGAGTAGTGTTTGATAATTTATACGAACCAGAAGAAAGAGTCCCAATACAGTATCAGACCACACCTGTAATCGAACAGAGAATTGAAGAAAACGCACCACAGCAAGAACAAACACAAATCTCAGAACCTAATAAACCGTTAGTGTGTCAATTTGTTGAACAAGGATATATTCCACATTCCCAAATAGGAGATAAATGCAGTGAAGGTACACTCCCTGGATTACCAGAATTTGCAAAAATTCCTTATTCGACAGGTTTACTCCCTGGAGCAACACAAGCTACGTACCAAGTGTTGGATTGCAAGACAAGAGCAAAACTTCTTGTTGAAATAGACACAGGATGGATTATAGGCACACCTCAGTTCCCCAATAACAAAGATGCATGTAACGGAGAGTAAAATGAACAAGATATTCACAGCAGTAGTAGCAGCACTTTCAGGTTGTGCAGTGCATAATACTGTATTAGAACAAGCAGTAGCACCAGAGCAAAATCAAACTGAAATGCCAGAGCAGTTTTCAGCAGGAGATAGATTAGTCTCTGAAGATGCAGCAGTCATGGGAACAACTATGAAAGCAGTATATGATAACTCAATACACTCTTCTTCTGCAATGTATCTTCGAACATTAATTATGTATGGAGGAGAGGTAAAAACAGTCGGAGAATTATTGGAAAAAACAAGTCGAGTATTCAGACAAATAAGACCTTCTGGAAGTGAGAATGCACTAACATGTATGGACTTTTATGGATTAGACGTTGAGGTATTAACAGCAGCTAAACATGCAAAAGAGAGTAATAACAGAATTCGGCAATTACAACAAAGTATAGGTCAACATCAAAAATTAAATTTAGAAAATCTAGCAGAGCAATGGCAGATAATATACCATGCATCTTTAACAGGGTATTTAGATTCAAGAAAAGCATATGTTGCAGTTTGTGGTGAAACAAATCCTTGAGAGGCAAGTAAAATGAAACCAACATTAACAACAATAGTAGCAGTTTTAGGTATTGCAACAACAGCATGCAGTGAAAAACCATTTTTTGACACATCATGTGCACAAAGTATGACAAGTGATACATGGGTTGCAGGAGATAATGAAGTTGTAGGAATGAATTATATTGCAAGTTGTAAAGCACATCAAGGACGTCAAGTTCAAGTCGGACACAGAGTGCTTGAAGATAACACCTCCGCTGCGTTTATTATATATCAATCAAGAGATTTAAGTGAAATTAAAGCTATCACACTTCTTGATTATAAGAATGACGGGAAAGTTGACACAATTACTGTAGAAGAAAAGAATAACAATAAAGAAACAGTATTTGTTTATTACAAAGGGCCTGAATATATGAGAGATAGCTTTGAACACGCAACCTGCACAGGACTGTCAGAATATCTTGGTTTGAACACAAGAAATGTATGTGCTGAAAGTGTTTCTGAATATAATATTCGTCAGGTAGCAGCAAGAGAGATGAAAGCAGATGATAATTTTGAAATCGCTGAGACAGAAGTCGGCGTCGTACTAAATAATTGCCATGAAATTCCACTTCTATACCCTAATGCAGAACCAAAACCGCATACTACAATAGATTCATGGTTTAACGCAGCTGACAACTTATATGCAGGATTAAAAGCATTGCCGCATGATGATCCAAATAATGTCGGACAACAAGAACCAGCGTTTACACAAAGATATAGTGCTGACATTGCAACACTGTTAAGCATAACAGAACCTGTAGTACAATATGAGGAATAAAATGTTAACACAAATTATAGCACAATTACAACGTGTTGCTAACCCAATGCAACAGAGAAGAAGAGCAGTAAGTAATTACGTAGACAACAGAACCTCTGCTGATTTTCAGGAGTATGCAAAAAATGTCACAGCCCAAGCAAAAAGATTATACCAAAGAGGATTTTCTCGTGAAGCAGCCATGCAGTTTATGGAATTTTGTGATATGCTAAGGGAAATGTATATTTTTACTGCAAGAGAAGAAGTTATTGACAGACAAGCATCTATTGTTGACACAGAAAATCAAAGAGTAACATATGTTCTCAGAGAAGTGGTTCCACAAGTGAGTATATTCCCTAATGGTGTTTTTGAATCAAAAGAACCTATCTTGCTTGCGGCAAGAAGAGAATATCAACTTCCTGCTATTGCAACAAGAGGATTAAGTAAGTCTGAGTTAAGACGAGCATTGCTTCCTAATCTTGCATTAGTGCGAGCATTAAAAGAAGTAATAAGAGCAAGTCCAATTGGTGATGCAGTAACAGAGTATAGAAGAGAACATCCGTTTCCTTCTGATCCTGTAGGGTATGTACATCCTGACATGAAAAGACAAGGACTTCCAGTATCATATGTAATTGCTATATTTGAATCATTGCAAGGGTTAATAACAAGTAAAGACTCTCGAGAATCCACGTTTATTCCTGCATCAGATAAAGCAGATGCTGATTTTTTTGTTATAGCAAATCGTCTTTTATCTGCAAATAAAATGTTTGATCACATGTCTGTATTTCCAGAAGATGACAGATACAGATTAAGCAGCGTTTGTCCGAATTACGGTCCTCACATGGAAGACTGTCCAGGCAATACAAATAAAGGTAAGCACTGTCCAAAGAGGGGAAACAACTGTCCAACTGCAAGAAGTATAGTTTTAGATGATATTGCTACAATTCCACAACAATTTGCAGATCTCTTTGTCACTGCAATGGATAATATAAGAATGTATGGAAGCGATCCTAAATATATTGAAAAATACCTTCATAGAGCAACAGGTGGAGGAGTTTTTGAGAGACGTGCACCTGTTTTTGATTTATTTTCAGAAAATCCGTATAATCTTGTTTCTAAAGCATATCTCCAAGGAAGAAGACAGTATGTTCCAAGAGTAAGACAAGGACAATAAACCCTTAACTTCTTGGTTGTATTAATCTTACCTCATCATAGAGTTCTCTTGCAACATAAGGAACAGTACTGACTAATCCTCTTTCTGCTGTCTTCCTAACTTCAGGGTCTGGATGAAAGGGATGTTCAGAATCTCCAATAAAAAAACCAAGAGAACCCACGAGAAGAGGTACACGACCTTCATATTTCTCCATTAAATAATTCATACGTCTAGCAATAGTATATAATAATGCTGTCTCCATTTCAGAACCATACAAACCAGGATCCTGTTCAAAAACCCGTTTCATACGTTCAAAATGTTTTCGTCTTGGACCAAGACCAATCTCTTGTGCATATAATAATGCTTTACTATGAATCCCTCCAGTATGGTATACAACTCCAGATTCTGGACGAACAAAATCCTCTACACTTGAACAACCTGCATCATAAGCACCACTTGCAAATCCAGCAGCATCTAGCGCATTCTGAAGACATTGAATAACATCAACAGAGATCTCAACCCTTGCACCCCTTGCAATCTCGTTATCAGTCATCCATGCAAATGAAGAATCTGCAGTAACAGCCCATTTTGCAATTAACAAATCACCAACTCGTACAGTAGGTACTGGTTTCAAAGCACCCATACTGCCATAACGAATAATAGCACCGCCTTTATTTACCATTGCTCTCATTAATTCAAGAGCAATAATCTCTGTTTGTCCAGAACCCATACCAGAGGCAATAGCTAAAACAGGAATATCTTCAATAGTCCCACTATATGCTTTAATTCCTCTCTCTGCTCCATGAGTCTGTTTTTGAGAAAAACACTCACTAATCATCTCAGCTCTTACGTCAGAGCCAGGAAGAAAAACAACCCTTCCACCAACAATATTTTCCCAAACAGGAATATGATATTGTCCAACATTATCATAAAACAACTGAAGTTCTTCTCGTTCATCTTCTTTTGTATATTCTCCCTCAACAGGAGAAATTCCTACAAGATCAGCAATATTAAAAAAGCGTGGTCGAGGTTCAATCTGCATACAAAATCACCAAAAGCAGAGAAATACTCTTTTCTTTTAAAATTTTATTCTTCTTTTTCTTCAGTTTTCTTCTTTGTGTCAGAATATTCATTCACAATATCAACAATCTTTTTGATGTTGTCTGCTGTGATAGAAATGTTTAATCCTGAAAAAATAGTCTTGACACCTTCTGGTGTTTTTGGCATAATGTCAATGATTTTATGCACGTGCATGTCTCTAAAGCGCGGAACGTTTAATGCAAGCAGTTTTTCCTTCATTTCTTTTGCCTGTTTTGGCTTGATTGTGCTGATTGCATCAAGGTATTCTGCTGTTTTCTGTGCTCTAAAATTCAATTCTTGGTCTCGTTCCTTGATTTTTTTGAGCATCTCTTTTACTTCAACAATGTTTAATGGAATTTCTTCAATAACTTGTGGTTTGTTCATCTTATGCTCCTTTTTTCAAGTGAACTGGGTGAACGTACAATTCCTTGCGCTTGCCGAGATCATTGATTGCAACAATGTAGCAGCTGCCTTGTCTTTTCACAACAGTTGCAGGATAGCCATGAAATCGTGCATGATATAATCCTTTCTGAACACCTGGTTCAATTTTCAATAAAACTCTGTCTCCTTCATTAAACTTCTGGAAATAACGAGTCATGCTGATTTTGCCGTGTTCTTTCACATTTTTTCTGAATGTTTTTCTGGTTCTAGAACGAGAACCGCCATGTCTGGTTGTCATATCATCTGAGAAAAAGAGGTTGTTTTTAAATGTTATTAAAAATTAAGCATTTTTCAGCAGTTTCACTGCTCTCTCCTTAATCTCAATCAAAAATGCAGCAAGTTTTGGGCCTTTGTTCTTAGAAATCAGCACTTGATACGCTGCTGTAAAAAACAGCAGTGGATTCAATCCATGATTTTTCATAATAACATAGCATTCTTCGTGTAAATCCTTATCTTCCCATTCTTTTTCTTCTAATCGTTTCGCAAGCTCGTGAAGTGCAGCTTTCTGTTCCTTTGTTAGAGAAATATGAGGAGTCGTTTTGTTAATGCTGAATGTAAAATCTTCTGGTGCATATTTCACAATCCAGTTTTTAGCGCATTCTGCACGTTTTTGCAGCTTCTCTTTATCCTCTGTATGCTTCAATTGTTTTTTGAAATATTCAACAGTTTTTTCAACATCAAGTTCATTTTGCTGAAGGACATTCGTTAAATGCCTGAAGCCTGGCTGGAAAGGAATTTTTTTAGCAGGCGCATCAATGCAGGACAGCTCGTAGATGCGTTTTTGGTTTATCAATTCTTTTTCAGAAACATCCTTTTCCTCACTGTAATAAATTCTTTCGCATGTGTCAAAATCTTCATAAATTTTAATGACATCTGCATCAAAAGAAATAGCAAATTCTGCGCTTGGCCGAGTGCCTGCAAAAAGCCAACGGACAATCTGCGGTTCATAAATTTCCAAGCAATCATGCAGGGTAATAACCTCGCCTGAGCTAGAAGAGATTTTGCCTGCGCCTCCTTTAATGCTGATAAAATTGTACATGTGATACACAGGCGCTTCCCAGTCAAAAATCTTGACAATATCTTTGCCAGTATCATAACTGCCGCCGACTGTAGAATGATCTTTTCCGCCTGGCTCAAAATCAACTTTTTCGTATGCCCAGCGCATAGGCCAGTCAACTCTCCATAATAATTTAACATTGCCTGATTTCAGAATATCAGCATGTTCTGTTGTGCCGTCTTTAAGAGTGTAAGAGAGAGTATGCTTTCCATCCCAATGTAAATGACTAACTTCATCAGACTTGTCTTTAAGCGAAAAAACAGTGACAGGAAGCCAAGAATCCTCAAGAGGCTCTTCTCGAAATTTATTGAGAATTGCTTTAATCTGTTCAGTATGTTTAAGTGCATGAATAATCTGTTTTGCATATTCGCATTTTTTGTATTTTGTGTGTTGATAAAGAAATTCAGGATGAATGCCAACAGCAGGAAGAGCTGTTTCAACCTCAACCTCATGATGCCGTGCATAAGACTCTTCTTTGCCGTATGGATCAGGGACATCAACAATAGGTTTTCGCAAGTATGTTTTCAGCATGTCTTGCTGAGGCATGTTTGCAGGAATTTTTCTGAAAACATCATAATCATCCCATGAATAAATGAATCTCACTTTTTTGCCTTTTTTTTTCAGTGCCCGTGCAACAAGTTCTGTTGTAATAATTTCACGAAAATTTCCTATATGAACAGTCCCGCTTGGTGTAATGCCAGATGCAACAGTGTATGCTGCTTTATCTCCTTTTATCTGAATAACTTTCTCAGCAACTTGATCTGCCCAGTGCATGACTTCTTCAGATTCTGCAGAATGTGTTGGCTGAGGAGCAATTTTTTTTGTTGTCACAGTCTCACTCTATTTTTTTAAACCCTTTTTTCAAGAACAATATGTGGGGAATATATAAAATCTCTCCGTTTTCCTGCCTGATTTTGACATCTGACCAGTTTATTTCCTCTACTACTCCTTTCATGCCATCAACAATGACTATGTCCTTAAAATGAATCCGCTTGTGCAATGAAAATCCTGCAAGATAATTAGGAAAAAAATCTTTGACAGCGAGAATAACAGAGATGAATATGATGCAGATAACACCAAAACTCAGCAGTTTAGTGATAAATGCTGACAATCCGAGGATAGTGAGAGTCATGATAATGACGAAAAAATAAATAACTGCTGAACAAATCCCGCTTATGAATGCCTCAATTCTCCAGTTCAGTCCAGTAAGTTCTTTCCACTTTTTGTTTGTGTGAAATGATCGGAAAAAATAAAGCACAGTCTTGCCAATGAGTTTTCCTGCAATAAAGCCAACAATCAAAACCACAAGTGCAACAACAACTTTTGACAGCACTGGCCGCAACAAATCAACAACATACTGCCATTTGCTTGGAGCTTCAAGAATAGATTGCGGTGCAAGAGATTCATCAAGTAATGCCATAACAATACTAGAAGTCTTTTTATTTATAAAACTTTAGAGAAAGTTGTTAGGATGTAAATGCCGTGCAGCATTGCGTGGAACACCTATCTTATCCAAACGAGCTTCAACATCTTGTCTTGTAAGGAATGTAGTACCTTCTCTTTTTGCCTGTTCTTTTAAACCAAGAACATCTATAGTAGCAGCTTTTGCTCCATAGTGAATTTGAACAGAACTCAAATAATAGGTATGAAATAAAGCTCCTTGATTTGGATTGATGCCTTTTGCACGTAATGCATCCCCTAAAAGCCGTACTTCTGATTGAAGATATCTAATTGATTTACGCTCACCCCCTGATACAAGATGCTCAGAAACATAACGCTTTTTGATACTAATAATCTCTTTATATTTTGTTGGAACAAGTGGAAGATATGTACGAAGAGCATCTAACACTTTTGAAAAAGTGCCTGGTGCTAATCCTAATTCTATATCAACTCTTCCACGTGAAATAAGATCATTAAAAGCTTTGTAAAGCGGCTCATAGCTGTCACCAACAACACGTAACAGATCACAGCTCTGTTGGAAATAAGGATCAGGGATTAAACGTGCTAAAATATAATCTGTAGCCATTGGTATGATTTCTGAAGAAAATTGACCGTCTGCCCTAGATAAACTTGTGGCAGGAAAAAAAGTCCCCCCTTCTAGAAGAAACTGAAGAGAATCTTTAACAATAGCTTCCAAAATATTCACTGTTTCAATAACTTCTTGGAGTGTAAGAGAACCATAAGGAAGAGTCCTGGTTGCAATCCCTTGAGATAAATGTTGACTTGTTCCAGACCGACTTGAAGATGATTGACGAGCAGCTGCCTGTCCAACTTTTTTAACTTCCATAACACGTGCAGTTTGATAGGTTTCATCAATGATTTTACCATCTGCTAATAATTGCTGTAAAACAAGAGAAATTTCAGCATCAAAGCGCCGTCTTGGTCTAGCTGAAGAAAGTGAAACTGATGAAGAAGCACTATGTGAATATTCAGCAATGTGATGCAT
>Ga0233425_10007702_pt1 | contig 14901 bp, 12 predicted proteins | sample Watercolumn_Towu_2_FD_181712 | JGI IMG/M metagenome (GOLD analysis project Ga0233425, IMG submission 181712) | Freshwater microbial communities from Lake Towuti, South Sulawesi, Indonesia - Watercolumn_Towuti2014_140_MG | ecosystem: Environmental > Aquatic > Freshwater > Lake | place...
TTGTTGTTCATGGAGAGAATGGGGTGTTAGTTTCTTTAGGGGACATTGCTGGATTAGCAAAAGAACTCCTAAAGATTTTTCAAAACCGCCCTATGCGAGAGAGCATGAGGAAAAAATCGCGAGTCTTAGTGGAGAAAAAATGGACGTTCCATCGTCAAGCTCAAATGCACTTGCGTCTTTATGAAGAGCTTTTAGAAGAAAAAACCATATCGAAAAAAGATAGCCCAGTAGATTTTTTAAGAGGTCCTTTCAGAATTAAAAAAGTTCTTCCTCATCTTTTTTCCATTGCCGAAAGTATTAATCGGTTTATTGAAATCGAAAAAATTTCCTGTGATGAGCAGTTAAAAGCACTTGCTCTACAATGTGGAATTAAAAAAGAAGAACACCAAGTAGCGACGTCCATACAGCAAAGAAAAATCTCGATTATAGCTGATGCTATTAACAGCATCAGAAAATATTTTAAAAATAAAAGACAGCACTCATTCAAACATCCCGATTACTATTGGGCCTTTGATGCGCCCAAGTATATCACTCATCGAAGAAAGCATGAAGGTCGAGGATGGGTTTTTCACCGGCATGGAGAGGCAATAGAAAAAATTCGCTTTAAGATTGGCGACAAAATATTTGATGGATTTACAGGTTATTTACGTCCCGATGTGGCTCTTCACTATCAGCAAAGAAGAGGGTCTCATGACTGCGGGATTAAGGCTCTCATAGAGCTTGATGGAGGGATGAATGAAATTGTTATTGAAGCTCTGTCTCATGAAGGACGATGGAAAATTATTGGGAGCGTCAAAGTATTTTGTGCTCCAGTGTCAAATGGAAAGGATTTTTCATTTTTAGAAAAATGGAACTTTCTTAAAAGGAAAAAAATTAAAAAAAATTTCATCTTAGCCGTGCAACATTACCTTCACTATGGTAAATGGGGAGGTATTGGGCACCTTCAGCATGATGATCCTAAGCCTGTCACGTACGAAACTTTTCCAACAAATCGTTCATTGCTACAAGGTGAGACGCCAAAAATATCAATCGTGACTCCTTCTTACAACCAAGGGGCATTCTTGGAACAAACGATGCAAAGTGTCCTTCAGCAAAACTATTCTCATTTAGAGTACGTTGTTATCGATGGAGGTTCCAAAGACAACTCGCCTCAGATTATAAAAAAAAATCAAACGATGTTGAGTTATTGCGTTTCGGAGCCAGATCAAGGACAATCTCATGCCATTCAAAAAGGGTTTCGACAATGTAGCGGGAAAGCAGATGATATTATGGCCTATCTTAATTCCGATGATCTTTTATTGCCTGGAGCTTTAAATTTTGTGGCCACTTATTTTAAAAAACATCCTCACGTTGATATGATTTATGGGCATCGCATTCTCGTTAACGACAGAGGAGAAGAAATCGGTCGCTGGTTTACGCCGCGGCATAATAACTACAACCTTTCCATTTTAGATTATGTTCCTCAAGAGACCATGTTTTGGAGAAGACGACTCTATGATAAAATTGGGGGGATTGATCCGAACTTTCACTTTGCTATGGATTGGGATTTTCTGTTGCGAGCGCAAGAAAGTGGAGCCGTGATAAAACGAGTCCCTTATTTTTTAGGATGCTTTCGCGTTCATGAACAGCAAAAAACAAATCTCCACATCACAACTATCGGCGATCAAGAAGTCCAGCAATTGCGCAAACGGTCACATGGAAAAAAGACACTGAACAGAAAAATCACAACAGTTCACGTCAAAAATCTCATCGATAGTGGACTGGCTCAACTTTTGTTTTCGTTAGGGATAAGAATTTAGTTTAAAATATAAAATTTTCTGCATGCATCCGTTCGCATTTTTATTACCATTAATTATCTTTCTCCACTTTTGCATTGTGGGAAAAGCTTTCATGATCGCGGTTCGATTTCCTGGGCCGTCATTGCGATCTTGGTTGATCTCGCCGACATTGGGGTTTTCTTTCCAAATTTTAATTGTCAGTATCATTAATCAAGCGGGCTATCCCGTGGAAAAATTTGGAAGATGGGAGGCCATTGCCATTTCCACACTCGCTATTGGAATCTTAGCTTGGAAAAGACCAAGTTTTAACTTGAGATTGCTAGCGCCCTTTATCGGAGCTTCACTTATTGTTTTGGTTTACGCGGGCTGGCCGCTTTTTAAATTGGGATTGGGATGGTTGTCGTATTGTAACGATGATATGGCGAACTATTGTTTGGCAGCGATGAGGTCATTGCATCATGGTTTTTTTGATGTCCCTACGGTGAGAGAATTAACGGGTGGAGACTATTCACAGTGTTATTGGTTTTTACATGTTGCTGCTTTTATTCGTTACGGGAGTGAATTGTTATTAGCAGGAATAACAGCAACAAGTGGATTAAATGCTCTTAAGATTTTTATGCCGACCATTGTTGCGTTAGGGATGAGTGTTCCGCTGGCAACTGCTGCGCTCATGAGAGCAAGTCATGTTAAATACAAAGCTATGGTGTTTGGAGCTGGTCTATTAGCGTTGAGTCCACTTTTTCTTGTAGGAATTTTTTATCAGTTGATTGCACAAATGGCAGGTATGGCTTTGTTGTGTAGTGTTGCTGCTTTATTGATGCCGGAGAAAATTTCTTGGGATAAAAAGTCTGCGCTCATACGATACGGTGTTGTCCTTGGAATACTAGGAGCTGCTTTGTGTATTACTTATCCAGAAATAACTCCTTTTTGTGGGTTAGGATTTTTTTTATGGATTGTTATTAAAAGCATCCGAGAAAGGAAATTTTTTTGGAGGCCAATAGTCGGAGCTTTGTTTGTGGGGCTGATAGCTGTAGTGTGTTTGCGATATAATATTTTTACTTATTTACTGACTCTTCAAGAGCAACTTTATGCAGGATCGCATTTGGTGGAGAGCGATCTTTTGTTCCCTTATTTTTTAGTGCCAAGCGGCTTGCCTGCTCTTTTTGGATTTTCTGCTCTTGCAGATCAATTTGAAAATATCATTAGGGGTTATTTTTATTTCTTTCTTGCAGTCGTCTGTCTTTTTTTATTTATCATCCTTGTTGCTAAGTCGCTCAAAGCTGGCCAGAGCGCTGCTTGTATTGCTGCTATTATGATCGGTATGGGGGGGGTACTTTTTTGTAAGCAAGCTGGATTTGGAACCTTCAAATTAGCTATGTTCGTGCAGCCATTTATTGCTGTTGAACTAGCACTGTTTTTTTCGAGTTTAACATTCTTGCCCTGTTTTATCGGGTTAGGAATTTATTGTGCCTTACAGCTTTCTGCAGGTGCTTTTTATGGCATGTCATCATTAGGAAAAACTAATGCACGGTATGTTTCAATTCCTCAAATTTCAGAGAGTGATTTTGAAATAGAAAAAATTAATGGAACAACCCTTTTTTCTTTAAGAAGTTCCCATGTTGTTATTGAAAAAATCGTGGCTTGTGTGCTCGATCTTCACCATCAAAATAAGCAATTACTAGAAATTAATGTTCCTTTTGAAAACATAATGAGCGTTCCATCGCTGTCTTCTGCTGAACAATTGATTAAAAAACAACATCCTTATGCAAATAATATTTTCTTAGCAAAAGATCTTTTCAATAGGTATAATTTCATGTTTCATCAGCAAAAAATTCTTGGAGCTAATATTGTACAACAGTTAAACCAGCATAGTGGTACTAGGGAGCAAGAATTGAGACCTCTTGTGGGAATAGAACCCCTTAATCAATTATCATCGAGGACTAATAAAGAAAAAAAGAAACACTTTTTTCAACAACAACCTCTCTTAGCCAATAACATTTACCTAACATTTATTGCTTCTAACATAGGAAAACATTTTTACAATTTCCAACACCTCAAAACTATTTCTTTATATCAAAAAGAAAAAGATCCATTTTTACCAGCGCAGAGCATTGCAGCCATTGGGCGCTATTTCTTATTTAGAGTCGATCCATCTTCTCTGCCAATTTATCTTCGAGTTGCAGTTACAAAATCGATATTAGGAGAAGATAGGACGACTCTTTTTAAGCAGGCTATAGCAAAAGGAAGTAAAGATGTTCTTATAGATTTTGAAGGAAATGGAGCTGCTAATTGTTATGTTGGTCCTCTTACCCCTGTCAATGTTGAAGGGGTGAATTATGTTGCTCTTGATTTTGGAGAAGAGGGTAAAATGCTTTCAAAAAGCACAAAAGGTATTATGGGATTTTATGGGAAAGACTGTCCAACTGATCCTCGTTATTTAGTAGGGTACGCACGTGATATCTCTGCAATTTCAGAAAAGCAATATAAAACGATGGATCGGCCTCGGGAAGTTAGCAACTTTCCAAAAGATCTTGTAAAAGCCACAACATTAGAATTCAGTGGGTGGTACGAAGATGGATGGATTTCTCAAAATTCTTTTATGATTTTAGGACCAGCACGAGAGGGAGATCATTTGGTGATTAAAGGAAGCATTCCTGGGATAGGAAAAATTCTTTCTCAAGGTCAAAAATTAACTGTTACTCTCAATGGGGGAAAAATGTGTGATCAAAAAGAGCTCCCGCCAGGAAAATTTGAGTTAGATTTTAAAATACCAAATCTCGACAAAAAGTTTACTCGGATTAATCTAACATTTGCTTTATCTGAAAAATTGCTGCCACCTGATTTTAGACCAGTGGCTGCTAAAATAGATTACGCAGGAATAAAAAGTTCAGAAGAAAAAGTAGCTCAATAAAATTATGTCATTATTCTTTTTTAAAGATTATTTTTTATCAGTTTTAATTATTTTACTTTTTGAAATAGCTGGTTTTGGAATTCTTTCATTTCTCTTAAACAATCAAAACCATGCAGGCGCAAGAGACATATTAATAGCTCCTTTTTGTGGGTTAATTGCTACTGTTTTAGGAACGACCTTTCTTTATACCTTAGGACTAAGTTTAAGGCAGTCTATGTCTTTAATGCTGATTGGACTTTCAGCAATTGGGATATTTTTTCTTATTTTAAGGTACAAGGAAATTCAGCCAAGTTCCTTGATGGCAATTTTAATAGTAACACTGATAACAAATTTATTATGTAATTCTAATGCCTTAATAGAAAGAGCTCCTTCTATGCAGATGGTTAATGGAGATAATGCGATAGGATATAGTTTGAATGCTGATTGGCTTTGCACACACATAATTAAACAACTGCCATCACTGAGTGTTAATGATCCTGTCCAAGTTATCCCCTATCAAAATCTTCGCACCGATCAACGGCTTGGTGCCTATATTTATGTGGGAGTAATTAGTCAATTGATACATCGATCAAGTTTTTTTTCTTATACTTTAGTTGCAAGTATTGCATTGGCCGCATCGATGTTGGCAATAACAGGAGTTGTTACTTCAAATATGGTGCTATTTTTTCTTATGATAGGGCTTCTGGTTTTAGCGCCTTTTAGTGACTTAGCTAATGCTGGTTTTCTTGGAAAAATGCTTGGATTTCCAGCGCTCCTTTTTGTGCTGCTCCTTATTATAAAAAATAACTCTCCAACAGTAAAAAACATTTTGCTATATACCATGCTGACTATAGGCGTGGTTTCCTTATATCATTACATGATAGTGTGTACTTTTTTTGGTATTTCAATAGTCTTGTTTCTAATTTACCAGTGGTTCACACGAAGAAATAATACGGATAATAGAGGTAGAGAAACTCCTGTAGTGTTCGCAATATTAATAGCCATTGCGTTTGCTTGTTCAGGAGGCTTTGTTATATTACTTGGAAGTGATGGCGGAAGTGGATGGCAAAGGGGTCCGTTCGTAGATAGTTCTGTAAATTTAAATTTACAAGAACTAGTCCTATTAATTTTAAACATTGAGCGCATCATAAACATAAACCCGTTTATGGGTATTAGTAAGTTCTTCATTGTCACTTTTACCGGAGGAACAATATTAACTCTAATAGGTAGTGCAATTGCATTAAAAAATAGAACAGCTTTTCTTTTAGTAGCAACGCCAATAGCTGTTATGGCAATCTTGCTAGGAATGAAACAATATTGGGCTGCTTACCAATTGTCATTTGTATTTTATCCTTTTTTAGTTTTATGCTTGGGAGCTTTGCTCAATGAGTATTTGCATATAAAAACGGCAAGAAAAATATTATGGAGCATATTATGTTGTATCATATTTTCAATACCCTATTGGAAAGGAATGTGGGAAATAAAAAAATATTATCTTTTCTCTGCTCCAAAAACTTCGAGATATTGCGAAGAGGAAATAGCAAAAATTAAAAATATCATAGGAACAAAAAAAGTTATTATTGATACAGTGGGGGTTTATAATTCTGATCCATTATTGATCGAATTAGGAAGGGAGCATTTCAACCTATTTTTTACTCTTCGATCTTGGGATATGACTGGATGGGGCTTGCCCTACGAAAGATATTGTGCATTTAACAACAGTAATGATGCCTTTTTTAGGATTATTCCTGCAGATGAAAAATGTCTAGAACGATGGGTTACTGTTTATAAAGGTAGGCATTATCAATTAATAGAAAAAAACTAAAGATAGTAACTCATATGGATTGTCTCTTATCGATCATTGTTCCCGTTTTTAAAGAAGAAAAAAATATACCAGAATTTTTAGCTCGTATTTTACCGACCCTTGAGCAACAAGCTTCAATTTTTGAAATCATTTTTTGCCTGGACCCTTCTCCTGATCGAACCGAAGAAGTGATTCTTGAAAAACGTGAACACGATCAACGAATTAAACTATTAAAGTTTTCAAGACGCTTTGGACAGCCTATGGCAACACTGGCAGGCTTGCAGTACTCTTCAGGCGATGTGGTTATTGTGATGGATGTGGATTTACAAGATCCACCAGAGCTTATCCTGGACATGATCCAAAAATGGAAGGAAGGATTTGATATTGTCATTCCTCAAAGAAGGAGGCGAACTGGAGAGCCATGGATTAAAAAAGTAATAGCCTCAATAGGGTATAAAACTATCAATAAAATTGCAAATGTTCCAATTCCTCCTAATACCGGAGACTTTAGGTTATTGTCGCGTCGTGCTGTCAACGAACTCTTAAAGTTGAAAGAGTGTCATGGATTTTTGCGAGGCATGGTAGCTGTAGTAGGTTTTAAACAATGCCTCATTCCTTTTGATCGGCCAGCTCGTCAATTTGGAACAACACATTACAACCAATTTTTAGGATCGCTGCGAATTGGATTTAATGGGATTTTTTGCTTTTCTACATTTGCACTAACTCTTGCTACACAACTTGGCTTTGTCATTGCGATGGGATCCTTTTTTCTTATGCTAGTTTATTTATTTTTTAAGTTGATGGGATGGTCCATTCTTTGGGGAAACCCAACATTGGTGATACTCATTTCATTTCTGGGAGGAGTGCAACTAATCAGCATCGGAATTTTAGGAGAGTATATTGGAAGAATCTACGAAGAGGTAAGAGGAAGACCTAAATTTATCATTGATCAACAAATTGGATTTGAGTCGAGACCATAAAGCGATAAATGACGTGGAGCATATTAAGTTAAATAAATTCCCCTGGCCCTTGCCGTTTCAAGAACTCGTATTGCCGAAATGGGATGGGGAAACGTTTCTTTTTTCCTCTGGGAAAAAAAGTTGTGTGTTGGAATATGGGGAGACTGAGAGTGAGTGGAGTGATCAATTAACTTTGTTACACGAAGCAGAAGCAGGAAATGGCAATCACCCTATTGATGTAGCTTCGCGGCAGCTAGCAATAGATACTTTTCGAAAATATTTTTCTCAATCTAGTGGGATTATATTAGATGTTGGATGTTCTTCTGGGTTTTTATTGAAAGATATTAAAGCTCATTTGCCAAATTGTAGTGTCATAGGAGCTGATTATATTGCCGGGCCTCTCAAAAGATTAGAAGAGCAACTTCCAGGAATTCCATTGTTACAATTTGATTTGCGTCATAGCCCTCTCCCAGATGCATGCCTGGATGCAGTCAGTTGTATCAATGTTCTTGAGCATATTGATGATGATGTAGCGGCCTTAAAGGAAATTTATCGTATGTTAAAGCCAGGAGGAATTGCTCATATTGAAGTGCCTGCCGCTCCCTCTTGCTATGATATCTATGATGAGCATCTCATGCATCATCGGCGGTATAAGATGTCAGGATTATCGGCAACCTGCCAAAAAATAGGATTCAAGATTCTGAAAAAAACGCATTTGGGATTTTTTTTATTTCCTGCTTTCTATATTATCAAACGGCGTAACCGACGATGGCTTTCTGCGGCGGAAGAAATAAAATCAAAACAAGTCAGAACCATGATGAATAAAACTTCTCAAAGCAATTTGATGAGAGCTGCCATGAAGCTGGAGCTTTTATTGGGAAAATTTATATCATTTCCTATTGGAATTAGATGTATCATCATTCTTAAAAAAGAAGTATGAATAAAATTTTCATCACCGGTGCTGCTGGATTTATTGGGTCAAATCTTATCGATCACTTGCTAGCAAAAGGAAAAGTGGTTGTTGGTTGGGATAATTTTTCAACGGGACAAGAGCAGTTTTTAATTCAAGCGCTCAAAAATTCCAATTTCACTTTGATTCGTGGAGACAATCTCGATCTTCCTGCTTTAACAAAAGCAATGGAAGGATCTGATTTTGTTTTTCATCTTGCAGCTAATGCTGACGTCCGTTTTGGAACTGACCATCCCGAAAAAGATCTACAACAAAATACCATTGCGACTTTTAATGTTTTGGAAGCCATGAGAGCGAACGGAATCAAACGCATGGCTTTTTCTTCGACTGGATCAGTCTATGGTGAGAGTGAAGTGATTCCGACACCAGAAGATGCCCCCTTTCCAATTCAGACATCGCTGTATGGCGCCTCTAAGCTTGCTGGAGAGGGATTGATTCAATCGTACTGTGAAGGGTTTGGATTCGAAGGAACTATTTTCCGATTTGTTTCGATTCTTGGTGAGCGTTACACCCATGGACATGTTTTTGATTTTTACAAACAGCTTCTTGAGCATCCTGACTATCTCCGCGTTTTAGGAGATGGAACACAAAGAAAAAGTTATCTCTACATCGGAGACTGCATTAAGGCTATGCTGCATGCGATTGAATTTCAGCAAAAACATCCAGTTGCAAACCGTATTCAGATTTACAATCTTGGCACGCCAGAATATGTGCAGGTGAACGATTCCATCAAATTTATTTGTAAGGCTCTCAAGCTGTCACCTCGTCTTGAATATACAGGAGGAAACAAAGGCTGGATTGGAGATAATCCTTTTATTTTTTTAGATACAAAAAAAATAACTGCTACTGGGTGGAAGCCTCAATTAACGATTAAAGAAGGAATTGAGGCAACGTTGAAATGGTTGCAAGGAAATCAATGGGTTTATCAAGCTCGCAAATAAGATTATTTGGATGAAGATTGTTATTACTGGATCAAGTACAGGCATAGGAAGAGCAATCGCGACAGATCTTCTTTCATTGGGGCATGAAGTCTGGGGTGTTGCACGGAGGGATCAATCTGATTTAAAAAAAAAATATTCATCAACATTCGTTGCAAGCCAAATTGATGTTTCAGATTGGAATCAGGTAGAACAATTACAACAAGAGGTTAAAAAAAGATGGGTGAGTATAGATGGCTTCATTAACTGCGCAGGCTTTCAGGGCGAGATAGGATCTTTTTCAAAAACAGATTCACAGAAATGGAGTGATACGGTTATAAAAAATATCAGCATGACTTTTTTCCCTTTGCGTGCTTTTCACTCACTGCTGCTTAGGAAGAATGAGCCTGCAAAAGTTATCTGTTTTTCGGGCGGTGGAGCAACTCAGCCGCGTCCCAATTTTTCAGCTTATGCTGCTGCTAAAGCAGGCATTGTTAGACTTGTTGAAACGATTGCCGAAGAATGGAAGGATGATCAAATTGAAATTAATGCCATAGCTCCAGGCAGAATTGATACAGCGATGATGGATGAAATCATAGCAAAAGGCCCTGATCTAGTCGGCGCTAAAGAATATGAGGCAGCACAGAAGCAAAAGGAAAGTAAAGAAGATGCATTGTCTTCAGTTTTGACTTTAGTAAGATGGTTGCTTTCATCGGAAAGTAATGGCATCACTGGAAAATTGATTAGCGCACAATGGGATCAGTGGGAAAAGTGGCCGCAACATTTGAGTGAACTACAAACAACTGATCTTTACACGCTACGCCGTATTACTGGAAGAGAGCGTGGTACAACATGGGGAGACAAATCATGAATCTTAATGTCGGCATTATTGGGTGTGGCTTCATTGGACAAAAACGGTTTCGTGCTCTTGGAGAAGGAAAGTTGATTGCCTGTGCTGATGTTGATGAAGCAAGAGCGAAGGCCCTTGGCGAACATGTCGGAGCAAAAATTTTTGATAATTGGAAAAATCTTTTAGCTCTACCGGAGATCAACATTGTGATGATTGCAACGCTTCATGATTCGCTTGCTGAAATTGCACTTGCAGCAATCAAGGCAGGTAAACACGTTCTCGTTGAAAAACCAGCTGCTCGTAATGCTAGTGAATTAGAGCCTCTCATGGCTGCTGCCAAAAATGAACAAGTTAAAATACGAGTTGGATTTAATCACCGCTATCATCGAGCATTTCGCAAAGCTAAAGAGTTAATGGACCAGGGGAAGATAGGAGAGTTAATATTTTTGCGTGCGCGTTACGGTCATGGTGGACGTCTTGGTTATGATAAAGAATGGCGTGCTAATCCCGCACTTTCAGGTGGTGGCGAGTTGATTGATCAAGGATCTCATCTCATTGATTTATCTCGATGGATCTTGGGAGATTTTGTTGAAGCTGATGGGCATGCCCATACCTACTATTGGGATATGCCCGTTGATGACAATGGATTTTTACTTCTAAAAACAGCGGAGAAGAAAATTGCCTTTCTTCATGCAAGTTGTACTGAATGGAAAAATTTATTTTCCATGGAAATTTATGGGCGTTCTGGAAAGTTGGAAATTTCAGGGCTGGGGGGCAGTTATGGAATGGAGCGATTAACTTTTTATAAAATGCTACCTGAAATGGGACCTCCAGAAACAACAACTTGGGAGTATCCCATGGCAGATGATTCTTGGAATGTTGAGTTAGTTGAGTTTTATGATGACATACGCTACGGTCGAGCACCAGCTGTTGGATTAAAAGATGCCTATGAAGTTCTCAAAATAGTTAATAAGATCTACAAAAAATCTGGTTATGATTATTGCGCGTAGTCCACTTCGTATCACGCTTGGTGGAGGAGGAACCGATCTTCCCTCCTACTATCAAGATCATGAAGGCTTCCTAATTGCAGGAGCCATGAACAAATATGTTTTTGTCACGGTGATGAGGCCGTTTACTGAGGGCATCTATTTAAAATATTCTGAATTGGAACATGTCAATGAAGTCGTTGCAGTCAAGCACCGCATTATTCGAGAAGCTTTAAAATTACTTCAATTAAGAACGCCTCAAATTGAAATTACAACATTGGCCGACATCCCAGCCGGGACAGGGCTTGGATCATCAGGAAGTTTTACGACGGCATTGCTCAAGGCGCTCTATGCTCATCGGAGGCACTTGATGCAGCCGCAGGAGTTGGCGGAGATGGCATGTGATATTGAAATTAACAAACTGGGCGAACCAATCGGAAAGCAAGATCAATACATAGCCGCTTATGGAGGATTGACCTGTTTTACGTTTCACAAAGATGATCGTGTGACCGCGGAACCCCTGAAAGTATCGATGGACACGATGTATGATTTGGAGGATAACATTTTGCTTTTCTTTACCGGTTATGCACGAAGTGCCGGTGGTATTTTGAAAGATCAACAAATACGGACAAAAGCGAGTGATGAAGAAATGTTGAACAATCTTCATTTTGTGAAAGAGCTCGGATATCGAAGCAAAGAGGCTTTGGAGGCTGGTCGTACATCACAATTTGGAGAGTTGATGCACGAGCATTGGGAGCACAAAAAAAGACGTTCTGGAGGAATGTCCAATTCCAATATTGATCGATGGTATGAAGAGGGAATGAAGAATGGGGCTGTGGGTGGAAAGCTTGTAGGGGCTGGTGGAGGCGGATTTCTAATGTTCTATGCTAACGATCGAAACAAGCTGCGTCACACGATGAGAAAAGAGGGTCTTGAAGAAGTGCGATTTGGTTTTGACTTTGAAGGAACAAAAATCGTCCTTTCATGAATTGGCCTGTCGTCATTTTAGCAGGAGGGCTCGCAACACGCTTGCGGCCTATTACGGAGAAGGTCCCAAAATTATTAGTTGAAGTTGCTGGAGAACCTTTTTTTAATCATCAACTCCGATTGTTAAAAAAAAATGGTCTCACAAAAATCGTTCTCTGCGTCGGTCATTTGGGCGAAATGATTGTGGAGCGTTATGGAGATGGCTCTGCATGGGGAGTTGAAATCGATTATGTGTTTGATGGTCCAAAACTTCTTGGTACCGGCGGAGCCATTGTGCAAGCTCTTCCCAAGTTGGGTGAAACATTTTATGTTTTGTACGGCGATAGTTATTTGCCGACTGATTATCAAGCGGTAGGCAGTTGTTTTGCAGCGTTAAACAAAAAGGGCCTCATGACCGTTTATAAAAACGAAGGACTCTACGACACGAGTAATATTTTGTATTATGACGGAAAAATTATTCTCTATGACAAAGAGGATCCAATTCCTGAAATGAACTATATCGATTATGGATTAGGCATTTTTCGAAAAGCTGCCTTTAAAAAATATTCTTCTGGTGAGCAACTTGATTTAGCTGATGTCCAAAAAAATCTTGTAAAGCAAGGAGAGATGGTTGGCTATGAAGTGAAACAACGATTTTATGAAATTGGGTCATTTACGGGATTGCAAGAATTGGAAGAGAAAATTTTACTGTAGCCTGTAGCCTGTAACCTGTAACCTTAAAGCATTCGTATGTCTTATACAAAAAAACATCTTCAAGAAGCAGCTGAAATTATTTCTAAAATTAATATCGATCATTGCGAATCGTGTATTCAAGAGCTTGTCCAATTGCGCGAGCGTGGTGGAAGACTTTTTATTTTGGGAGTAGGTGGGAGTGCGGCCAATGCATCACATGCGGTGAATGATTTTAGAAAGATTGCCGGATTTGAAGTTTATGCACCTACAGACAATGTCTCTGAATTAACAGCGCGAACTAATGACGAAGGATGGGAAACGGTTTTTGTGGAGTGGTTGAGAGGATCGCGTCTCCACGAACGAGATGCTTTGCTGATTCTATCGGTTGGCGGTGGCAATCTTAAAAAAAATATTTCTCCTAATTTGGTCAAGGCCGTTCAATTTGCAAAAGAAATTGGGACACGAGTTCTTGGTATTCTTGGAAAAGATGGAGGATACACTGCAACAGTTGCTGATGCTTGCGTGATTGTTCCAACAGTCAATCATGAAACCATCACGCCTCATGCGGAGGCCTTCCAAGCAGTGGTCTGGCATCTTTGGGTGTCGCATCCCGCATTAAAGCTTGCTCAAACAAAATGGGAGAGCATGTCCCAAAGTATCTGAAATTGCGCATTGCGGCGTCACGCCGGTGCTCGCGTCATCGAGTGTTCCTATATACACTCAGCCGCTACGCGCCGGCGTTCCTGGCACTGCATCAATTTTAGCCACTTTTGAACACGCTCTCCACTTGATCAGAAATGCAGTTCACCTCTTTTCCAAATAGTTTTTCATTATGAAACTCAGACCCGCTATTTTCCTAGATCGCGATGGGACCTTAAATCGTTGTATCGTTCGAGATGGGAAGCCCTATCCTCCACAACAAATCGAAGAATTTGAATTAATCAAAGGTGTTGTAGAAGCTTGTGATCAACTCAAACAAGCTGGATTTTTGCTTGTCGTTATAACTAATCAACCGGATGTCGAAAGAGGAACTCAATCTCAAGCAGTCGTTGAGGAGATGCATCAGCAATTAAAAAAACTTTTACCTCAGCTAGATCATATTGAAGTTTGCTATTCTTCTGGCGAAACACCAGATCGTCGTCGCAAGCCAGAGCCAGGTATGATCGAAGATGCAGCAAGGATATTGAATATTGATCTCTCAACTTCTTGGATGATTGGCGATCGATGGCGTGATGTCGAATGCGGAAAAAGAGCTGGTGTGCAGACGATTTTTATCGACTATGCCTATGAGGAGTTGCTAAAAAGCAAACCTGATTTTATTGTTTCTTCGTTGAGTGAAGCGGTCGAAATAATTTTAAAAAATTATGAATCCATTAAGTCATCTTAAAATAGACATCTATGCCGACGGAGCCGATAAAAAGGGGATTCTAGAGCTTTATGAGAAGCCCTACATCAAAGGTTTGACCACTAATCCTACACTGATGCGCAAGGCGGGGATTACGGATTATGAGGCTTTCGCGCGAGACATTTTAGAAACAGTGACCGAAAAACCATTGTCATTGGAAGTTTTTTCTGATGAATTTTCAGAAATGAAACGCCAAGCTGAAAAAATTCATGCTTGGGGAAAGAATGTTTTTGTTAAAATTCCGATCACGAACTCGCATGGAGAATCTTCTCTTCCTTTGATTCAGACGTTGTCTCACGAAAGTTTAAAACTGAACATTACGGCGTTGCTCACTGTGGAGCAAGTGGAAGGAGTGGCTCAAGCCTTGAATCCAAAAATCCCTTCTGTTGTTTCTGTTTTTGCTGGGCGCATTGCAGACACGGGTGTTGATCCGATGGGAATCATGAGAGCTGCAAAAAAAATTCTTAAAGACCAACCCCAAGCGAAATTGCTCTGGGCTTCCGTGCGCGAAGTTTTCAATATCATTCAAGCAGAAGAATCAGGCTGTGATATTGTCACGGTGCAGCACGATATTCTTGCTAAGGCTGCAAGCCTCCTTGGCAAGGATCTCACGGATCTTTCATTGGAAACAGTGCAGATGTTTGCCAATGATGCGAAGGCTTCGGGCTTTTCACTTTAGTGTT
>Ga0233425_10007703_pt1 | contig 14900 bp, 19 predicted proteins | sample Watercolumn_Towu_2_FD_181712 | JGI IMG/M metagenome (GOLD analysis project Ga0233425, IMG submission 181712) | Freshwater microbial communities from Lake Towuti, South Sulawesi, Indonesia - Watercolumn_Towuti2014_140_MG | ecosystem: Environmental > Aquatic > Freshwater > Lake | place...
TAATCCCATAACTTTCTTATACAATTTTTTTCATTGACAGACAATGTTTAATTTGTTATACAATTTATAACTTAAACCTAATCCCAAAAAACGGCATGACAACCAAATTTAAGACCAAAACCCGAGATCCAGGACCCGCGAGGGCTGGCCGCTCATGCCGGGCGGGGGAGTCTCGGGTTTTTTATTTAAAAGGAGGTGATTTTAATGGGAATCGTTAAAAGAGACGAAATTAGAGGTTACCTTATTGAGTCCGAGGTGGTTTGCCTGGATTGCGCTTCAGAAAAAGAAACAAATGACATCAAAGGGGATCGGGTTTTAACAGAAGACGTTGTTGATGGTGATGATTTATATTTCTGCGATCGCTGCCAGAATGAGCTTTAAAAAAATTGGTTAAGGTGTGGCCCCGAGCCTTAATTCGGGGCCGGAAAGGGGGTGAACGAATGAACCGAGAAGAAATTGATCGGGCCTTATTGGAGATCCGGGCCAAAGCCAAGGAAGAATTGAAGGACAAGGAAACTTCCGGGCCTAAAACCCTGTCTGAATGGCTTTCAAGTCCCAATTTAAGCCGGGAGAATCAAAAAGCCCTTGGGCCGGGTTAAACGATCAGGCCAAAAGACATAGGGAAGGACGTTATTTTAAGATCGTCGTTTATAGGCCATTTTAAAGGGCCGGAAAGGAAAAACATGGAAGAGAAAATTGAGATTCAAGGAATGGAAAATGGGGAAATTCTTTTCACCAGATTTGGAAAATCAATATCGGGTGATTCTATATTCGAATATAGCCCGGAGCAGGAAGAGAGATTTGACAACAGCAGTCTCTTTTCGGAATTTGAGAAAATCGTCATGCCTTTTGCAGGTTTTAATAACATGCTGAATGACATGTCCGATGAAAACGCCGGAATATGTACCGTGTTTGATTCGCTTTATAAACAGGCCTACCAGAACATGATGGTGATTAATAAGGTGCTGGAAAACGCTTTCGGTAAGATCGAATTCAAGATTTTTAGAAGTTCGTTTACAAATGGATGCTCAGAGGAACCATCCGCATTGGTTTTTAAGCCCAGCGAAATTTTAATGAAAATTTTAAGGCCAGCCGGCAAGGAAAAAGGCACGAAACCATAGGCCGTCTCGGGGGTCAAGGGGTAGGGGTGAAAATGGAGGGCTGATTGGGGTTTTAATTATTAAGGGAGTATGATAATATTCGGGCATGAAAAATTACCGTGAAAACAAAAATGGTAGCAATAGGGTAGCAGGATATTTTAGCCTCAAATGTTTGTCTTGTAAGTTATTGAAATAATTAAAGCCCCCGTAGCTCAGCAGGATAGAGCGACAGATTCCTAATCTGTAGGCCGTGAGTTCAAGTCTCGCCGGGGGCACCATAAAATTCAAGTAGTTATCCACCATATTCCCCCCAATCTGACCCTCTATCCTTCTGAACTGTGCAGTTTTTGTGCAGTAGAATTTTTTTCGATTATTTTATCGTTTAAAACATTGTCTAAAACATCGACCGCCTTAACTTTATGACTTGGTGCCAGATGGGCATATCTCAAAGTCATGGTTAAGGTCTTGTGGCCTAACAATTCCTTTACCGTCGTCAGATCCACTCCGGCCATTACCAGATGAGACGCAAAACAATGCCTAAGGTCATGGAATTTAAAATCTTTGATCCTGGCCTTGATTAAAGCATTCTGGAACGATTTTTTGACATCTCCATAGGGTTTCCCTACCTTTTTATTTTCCCCAGTTTCAGGATCTACCTCTGCCTTGAACTCATAGAAGACCCAAGGGATATCCAACCGTCTGGGTCTTTCTTTCGTTCCTTGGAAGAGGGTTTCCAGACTCTCTCTGACTGTTCCATTGATCGGGATCTCACGTCGTTCTCCATTTTTGGTCCGATCTAAAAGAATAAAACCATGCTTCAGGTCGACTTGGTCCCATTTTAGATTAAGGATCTCTGATTTACGGCAGCCGGTATTTAGGGCCATAATAACAATGGGCCTCAAATACTCGTTGCACTTTTCCAAAAGGGCTTGAATCTCCTCCTTTGAAAGAAACCGTAACCGCCGATTATTTTCCTGAAGCAGCTTCACTTTTCTGATCCGCTTCAACGCTTCGTCTTCGACCATATTCCAGTCAACGGCTTTTGTGAACATATGCCGCAGGGTGGCCAAGAGACGATTCACCGTTGCAGGCTTATTCCCTTTGTTCAACCTTTCGGTTTGGAATTGTTCCAGGAGGAGTTGGTTAAACCTCCTCAACTGTAGGTATCCGAAAGCCTCGACCCATTGAAGAACATACCCCTTTTTGGTCCGATAGCAACGCTGTTTTTCGGCCCATTTGAGATATTCTTCAGCGAGGTCCTTCAAGGTGTAGTTAGCAATCTTAATAATCTCCGGCTGTTTTCCCTCCTGAATAGACTTCCTTCGATCAATCAGCAGTTTCTTTGCATCATCATAAACAGATGTTCCGGAAGACACTCGAACGACCCGACCATCCAGACCAGCATATCGAAACCAGTAAACGGACCCTCGTTTATAAAGACCTTTTATTCTTGCCATGTTTTTTTTCACCTCCTTCCTTTTTTAAATATTTTTTTCTGCTGAACTCCTCTTCTAATTTGGAGAGAAGAATCTTGGCGGTCATCGATGGTTCGATAATTCCTTTTTCCCAGCGATAGACCGTATTAAGGGCAACCCCGGTCATTTCCCCCATTTTTTTTAAAGTAAAGCCGTAGTTCTTTCTGAATTCTTCAATCTCTTTCGGGGTCCAGCTTTTCATGGTCTTTATAATATTCTACTTAAAGTAGAAATGTCAAGAACCTTTATTAGGGCACAATTTAGAGCACACATATTTTTAACTAATTATTTTTACTTTAATTTTTTTATGGAGATGCAGATTAATTATCTGTCGGTCCTCCCTTTATTTTTTGACAATCTTTAGTGGGGGAATAGGTTTTCTGCTTCGGCTTTCAATCCATTTATCGATGTCTTTTTTCCTAAAACGGGTATATTTGCCTGTCTTAAAATGGGGCAACTCTTTGAGGGTGTTTTTGTTGTAAATCCAGGACACCGGAACCTTGAGATAAATTGAAAGCTCTTTGACATCAAAAATCATATCATCCTCTTGGGTTTTGGATAAAATAGGTTTCAATCCCTCCAGGATTCGACGAGTGATTTCTTCAATTATGGATTGGGTGTCTATGTCTATAAGGATCTTAGCTTCCAAAGGCATCTCCATATTTATCCTGCTATCTCTCAGGAAAGGGGATAAAACTGAATCCCTCTACGATACAGACTCTTCCACCTATCTACAGTTTCCCGGAAGGCATCTATATCCTCGGACCCTTCCTGTGCCTGCAACCAAAGATCATTAATCCCGTCCTCTGTCTCCCGCATCTCCCCGGCCAGTTCAGGGAAGTCGGCTCGGACCATCTCCAAGGTCCCAGGAGGGTACTGAACTGAAACGGCCTTCACGGCTGATTTAAATAAGATCTGATAGTCATCCAGGGTGGCAGGTAGAGAAGTTCCCGCCGGTTTCCCTATTTGGAAACTTTCACCCTCAAGTTTCTCACCCTGAAAACTCAAGGTTTCCATTTTGTTTCCTGGCCGGTTTCCCTGTAACACCTTGTTTGCTAAGGCTTTTAATGATAAAGTTTCCATAAAGTTTCCTTTTTTGGTTCCTGTTTTCTCGAAAAGTTTCCAGTTTCCATATATAGGGATGGAAACTTGGAAACCGGAAACCTGGCTGATCATTTTTTAAGCAGCCCAAGGGCATGAGCTTTGTTTTTGTACTTAGACACGGTCCCCTTTACCACCCCTAACATTTCGGCAATTTCCTTCTGAGGAACTCCATCATTAAGCAGATCGGCTACCCGTTCTATCTGGGATTGTTCCAAGTCTTTCATGATCCAAGCTTGTGTTCCTTCTAGTTTAGTGGTCAGTTTAGCCTCAAATGGTTTAACGTCATCTCCAAAAAGCATCCGTGCCTTCTCAAAATGTACCTCGAAGCGTGCCCCTTCTTCAGGTCGGTAGTCCCCCGGTTTTTTTAGATGGATAACCGTGTCAAGTACGTCTTCTTTTTTGCTGTGGCCTCGCTGCCCACCTGCCTTATTGTCGTGGTGAATAAATAAAATTGAGAAGCCCCTTGACCGTAGTCGTAAAGCCCATTCCTGAACAGGTCCCCAGCTTTCTCCCTCATTCTCTCTCCCGCTCCTAATAAGAGTGCTCAGGTTGTCCACGATAACCAGAGAGATGCCTTCCAGGTGGGGCTCCAGTTTTTCTTGGCCTTCAACGGTGGCCAAGTCTGGCATGCCATCCTCTTGAAGATCCGGCGTGATGATTCTTAAGGGTGCTTCAGGTTCTTTCTCGGAACTCTTGATGGTTCGGGCAAATCGTTCCTGTAGGGCCACCCCAGGCATTTCACCGTCAATATACAAAACCCCAAATGGCTCGGGTGCGCTCCATTGAAAGCAGACTCCGCCGCTTGTTCCGGCAATGGCTAAGTCAATGGCAAATAGGGTTTTACCAATCCCCCTTGGTGCGTGGACCATCGCAAGCCCTTGAGAGAAAAGCCATGGGTGTAACAGGGTAGCTCTCGGTTTGAATTGATATTTTAAAAGCTCGGAGATGGTTACAGCTTTTAAGCCTGTAACCCCGGATTTATTGGCCGACTCCCATATAGCTGCCGATTCAACCAAAGACAGAAACTTCTCTTTATCGTTTCCGGGGTCCTTTATCCAATCAAGAACATCGCCCTCCTCAGGAAGGCCCGGCAGCTCAATGATCTTGATAGATTTGACATGGCCAGCCAAGGTCCCGGCTATCCGTTTGGCATAGGCCCGGCCAGGCTCATCGTTGTCTGGCAGGATCACAACGTCCTTACCCTGTAGGTGGGGGAGATAGTCTGGACGCCAACGGGAATTGGACCCACTATCAAGGCAGGTCCCCGCAAGCCCCCATGATACCAACTGGTCGGCTTTCTTCTCACCTTCAGCGAAATAAAGCGGCCCCTCATTCTTAGCCAGCCCCGGTAGGTTGTAAAGGATAGAGTCTCCGCCTCTCCCCTTGACCCTTTTTTCATTTTTAATATGGTAGATGAGAAAGTCTTTTCTCCTTCCGTCCCGGCCGGGTTCAATTCTTTCCTTCGAGTAGACCACCTGACCGACCTCGTTTTGATATTTGAAGATCCCCACCACCTGGGGCTTTACCGTGGCCCCATTCAGGCCGACCATACGCCCGATTTCCTTCAGAGCTGTAGGGAAGGAGACTTGTCTTATTTTTTGGTAGAAATCAAAGACATCGCCCCCTATACCGCAAGCGAAGCAGTTGAATATACCCTTTTCGAGATTGACCGAAAGACTCGGGTTAGTGTCTTGATGAAAAGGGCAAATGCCCATAGCCTGGCCGTTGCCCTTTTCTTTTAGGGTAGGGATATACTCACAGTAAAAATTTAGGAAAGTAATTTTTGATAAAATAGCTTCTTTGCGATGGTTAATGAATCTTTCTCCCATTGCCCCGTTGCTCCTTTCCATCGTCTCTCAAAACCAGCATCCTGGTCCTTAAATTTTTTAAATATCCAGCAAAGGTCTTAACCCCCACCGGCTCGTTTTCTTCAAATGCTTTTAACAACTGGAAGAGTCGCTGATCGGCCTGCACCTTAAACACCACCCTCCCCGTGGCTTCTTTTTCGAGTTTTAGGGGAATCCCGTTAAGTTCCAAGTAGGCGCCAACGTTAATATCGTAAATGGGTAATCCCTCCATGCTCTATGCTCCTATCTATCGTTTTTAAAGGATTCTAAAAGCAGTCTTTTTTCCTTAAACCAAGCACCTTTGCCACCCTTAAAACTCTCAGGTCGCCTGGTTCTGTCTTATCAATCCCGCAAACAATCCGACTCAAGACGGACGGATGGATCCCGGCTTTGTGGGCGATTTCATATTGCCTCCCTTTGTAAAGTTTGACCGCTTCTTTAAACTGATCGCTGACCATTTTCACTTCCCCCTATCTTGAATTTTTAAGAGTAAGAATAATTTCTCTTATATAGAAATAATATGGACAAAAGTCGGGTATGTTTTGGGGGAGGAGGTGGGTATTCTCTAGGACTAAGGCTATTCTGGGATTGTGGGAATGCGTCGTGGAAGGGAAGATGAAGATTTTTCAGTGATTTTCAAAATTCTTTGTATTGACTTACCCAAAGATTGTTCGCTTTGATAATAAATTCCGGCCTTAAACTCGGGATCAAGTTTTGAGACCGTTTTTACAAAATTGAAAAAGGATCCATAATGTCTTTCTTTGTATCCTTCCCACCACCCTTTATCTGGAGGATTTCCAGTTGCCATTTCAAATAGTTTTGCCAGATGAGAGACCAACATTTTCCAATGTGGCTGATCAATTTTCCTGTGTCTTCCGGAATCCACTTCTTTGTTTTTCAATATTAACATTGCCTTCTCGGAAGCTATCATTATTCTTTCCAGCCCTTCAGGGTTTTTTAAAATAGTTGAGGGGTCCTGGAAATTGATAAAGGATCGGATTAAATCCCGGGTGCGTCCGTCAATGTTATCAAGAAGGTTCCTAAGTTCTTTTACTTTTTCTGGTTTTGCGGTTTTGATTGCCTTCCTTGTTTTTGAATTTATTAATTTTAGTCCGGCTTTTATTTCCGGTGTATCAGGGAAATTTTTAAAAAAATCTTTGTTGACGAAATATTCCGATATGGCAAATTGCAATAAGTCCTCAAAGCCCCTGGGGTACCTTTTAATCCCTAATACTTTTTTTATGTCGTCAAAATTTTCTTGGGAGAGTATCAGTCCCTCATAACTTCCGCTCCCTTTCCATCCGTATCGGGGTTTGTGTATAGTTGGCATTACCGATCCTTGTCACCTGTTTTACTTTATGTTGGCGCCATCTCGTTAAGATTGACCTGGTATAGTAATTGAGGACACCGAGAAAAGCGTGGTAGAATAAACCAACTTTTGGAGGTGACCGATGAAAGAGGAAAAGAAGAAGTACACCCCTGAATTCAAGATGGAGGCGGTAAGGCTGATAACTGAGCAGGGGTACAAGACGAGTGAAGCCGCCCGGAACTTAGGAATCCACCCCAGCTTATTGAACCGCTGGAAGAGCCAACTGGCCGCGGAGGGGAAGAATGCCTTCCCCGGTAAGGGGCATCTGACCTCGGAGAAAGAGGAACTGCAAAAACTCCGGAAAGAAAACCAGCGGCTGAAGATGGAGCGCGACATCTTAAAAAAAGCCGCGGCCTTCTTTGCCAAAGAGTCGATGTAAGATACGACTTTATCCGGCAGCAACAGAAGGCCTATCCCATAACCATCCTGTGTCGAGTTATTGAAGTCAGCCGGAGTGGGTATTATAGATTTTTGAAAAAGAACCATCAGAAACCCGTGAATAAGGATTTTAAATTGTTATCTGACGTTCGTCATATTCATCAAAAATCCCGAGGGACCTATGGGTCCCGAAGGATGATGGTCAGCCTTCAGACCGCAGGGCATACCGTGGGCCGTTATAAGACTCGTAGCCTGATGAAAAAAGCGGGACTTGAGGCCAAATCTCGCAAGAAATTCAAGAGAACCACGGATAGCCGTCACAAGCTGCCGGTAGCCCCTAATCTGGTGAATCAACAATTCCAGGTAGATCGACCGAACTCCATCTGGTGTGGTGACATCACCTATCTTTGGACCCTGGAAGGATGGCTGTACCTGGCCGTCATTATCGATCTGTATTCCCGCAAAGTGGTCGGTTGGGCCTTTGGATACCCAACTGAAGACGGCCCTGGCTTTGGAGGCCCTTCGTATGGCCTATTGGCGACAAAAACCGCCCAAAGGCTTGGTCCATCATTCCGATCGAGGAGTTCAATATGCTTCCCATGATTATCAACAGGCCTTAAAAACTTACGGCATGATCCCCAGCATGAGTCGCAAGGGAGATTGTTATGATAATGCCGTGGCCGAAAGTTTTTTCCATACGTTAAAAAATGACCAGTTTGGGGACCGGATATATTCTTCTCGTCTGGAGGCTCGACAGGCGGTTATTGACTACATCGAAATGTTTTATAACTGCCACCGGCTCCATTCGTCTCTGGGGTATGTCTCCCCCAATGACTTTGAAATGAACTTCGTTCTTAAAAAAATTGCTTAACTCCGTGTCTATTTTTACTAGACCAGATCACCTTACTATCCTTTTTTTAATATTACCAACCCAGAACGGTATTTATAAAAAAACAACATAAAAAATGATCCTATTGCTCTTGTAAATGGTAAATTAAAAATTAAATCGTAGATACCTCTTTTATTTGGCCTGGTATAAACCATCTTAAACATTTGAGAAAGTTGAGGATGAATTTCATAATTTTTAAACCCAATAGTTTTCGCAAGGTTTACTAAATATGTGGGAGGCATGTCTTTGTCAATTACATCAAATTTTTCCATAGTTTCAATTGTTTCTTTGGCCTTACTGTGTCCCTTTCCTGGTTCAAAAACTATTAAAATTCCATTAGGCTTAAGAGCGTTAAATGTGTTCTGTAGAGCAGCTTGTTCATCTTCGGCATGATGAAGTGATCCATAAAATACAGCACAATCAAATTCATTGCTGTAGTTCATTTTTTCGTAATCACTTTCAATAAATATAATGTTGTCCAATTTATCACGTTCTTTATTTTTATTAGCATAAGTTATCATGTCAGGTGAAATATCTTGCCCAGTTACAGTATATCCTTGCTTTGCAAAAAAACAACTTGTCCATCCTGTACCGCATCCTAAATCTAACAATCTGGCAGGAGGTTTTGGTAAAAATTCCATGATCGATCCGATATCCATAATTATTTGACCGCAAATTTTATCAGAAAACGGTTTATTAAAGGCATGTTCAATGCCATTTTTTCCAAGATTCTTCAAATAGTCTTTTTCGCCTTTTTTTGACATTTAATATTCCTTTCTACTTAAGGTGACGACAACCGATCGAGCCAATTCACCGAAAAATGAATTAAAGGTATTATCGGCGTTAGCCAAGCCGGAGGCAAGACAAAGCACAGGCCCCAAGGACTTCAAATAAACTACTCTGATTAAAAGCTTACTTTTTACAAGGAAGTCCAAAATCTGAATCTTGGGACTTTTTTGATTATTGCCGAAAAGGATGAACATTTACGCAGAATCCAGGTGACAAACGTTAAACCGATGTGAAAAAAAACAAGACAAAGTAGTATCCAATTATCACTTTTTATGCTTTGAACTGATCGAAGATAAGGATAAACAGATATTGCTACGTTAGTCCTGACGACCTCTCAGGAATTGCAAATCTGACCAATCCCAAATTCGACTTGGTGTCAAATCAACATTTGAAGGAGAAGTATTCCAACCCATTGTTTCTTTATAATTTGCACCTCGATAATGGAGTAGAAAGCTTAACATCATAAGAATACAGAAAATAGAAATAGCGACTACTTTCTTGATTTTGGATAGGTTGGCGATATCTCTGACTGTGGGAACCATAAGATAGATAAGATAAGGAATCATGTCAGAAAAAAATCTTGGGCCAAAAGACCAACCGCCCCACCAATGTGTAAATCTTGAAATAACAATCCAATGACCAACAACAATTATGACTAAAAAATAGTCTAAGGCTTCAATCGTCTTATTTCGAATTTTTGAAATAAATCCCAATAAAGAAAAAATAAAAATAGGAGAAAAAACAAATAACCCCCTTGCAGGACTGATTAGATTCCCCAACAAGGCTTCGAAGAAATGATGAGTGTTCGCTACTCGACTGGGCAGGTAATAAGTGGGCAACGGGTGATGATAAATAGAATAATTGAAAAATATAAACCCTCCCGCAAGCATTCCACCCCAAAGCAGATACCGAAACAAATAAATCCTATAATTCAGACATACATAGAGAGTTAAAAAGAAAACAGAAATTGAATTAGTTGGTCGGACGATATAGGAAAATATTAATGGTAGGGAAAGGTATTGGATAAAAAAAGGCTTTTTCTTGGCTAAAAGAATCAGATACAAGGAAAAAGCCAGCATGAGCATGGCCGGCCCATGCTGCCACAAGGCTCGGCTTGCCGTTGACCAGGCAGAAGTGCAAAAGGCATAAATAAAAACAAGTAGTACTGAGTATTTCTTATTTTTTAGCAATTGGAAGCTGATAAGATAAATGAATACAGATGACAAGGCAACAAAGAACGAGGCGATAAAGCGTTCGATTTCTCCACTCGAATTAATATAAGTCGTTTTTACCATTTCGTCGTTATAGAGCAGAACAATGGGAATGGCTAAGAGGGAAACCCCTATGGGAAAAAAGTTATAGATATGCCCATCAATAAACTCAATACCATGGTCATTAGGTTTAATAAATGATCTATATTTGTCTAAATTAACTTTCCCATCAGTAATAATGCTCCTGGTCACCAGAATGGTATGCTTTGAGTCATAAGGAGTCATGACCTCGCTACTCAGATGAAGAAGGAAAACAACAGAAAATACAATAAAGACAAAGTAGGAATGGGGTACGGGAGATGCAGTTTTAAACTTAAAATCTAACCACCGAAATAATATTCCCACCATTATTAGGCAAAGGGAGATGATGACTGGGTTGTCTAAGGCGGCAAATGAAATCTCGACTCCGAAGATAGACGCTTGTAGGGGGGCAAAAATGAGAAATAGAGCCGAATTGAGCGATAAGTAAACTATTCCAAGAGAAAACAAAATGACAAAAAGTTTATTAAAAAAAGAGTGTTTTGCCATTTCTCCCAAACCCTTCAAAATAGAATAGACGACTGTTCCCTCAAAATTTTTATTATTCTTCACCTGAAAAAATATTTTTTAAACGATTGGATTCTGTAGATCTTATAAGTATACTGCTGGTCAATCCAAGCCTAATAACTATTACCCCTTATGATCTATAATCAAATTCCTCCTCCCCTTTTTGGGGAGGATATAGCGATAATGGAAGGCTAGTTATCTTACTGAACTATTGACAGAATGGACATCATTGTACTCAATTTCCCGAATAGTAAACAGGAGAATTTTTTAAGGGTTGGTTAGGGTTTTGAGGTTGGTTGATTTCCTTTGGTTTCCTTTAGTGCCCACTCCCTCAGCATTTGGATCGCTTTGGCCAAGACGCCAGCCTCACCTCGAAAATTGCCTGACCCCTGGGGATTCCCCCCCGGGCGATACCACCTGATGCCGGAAAGCTTGATTTCAAACCGGCTCGGTTCATACCATTCGTAAAAACCTTTGTTTTCTATCACCCGTTGTATCATCGGCCGGATTTCGGTGTAGGCCTCCCGGACAAAACCATGGATGATAAGCTGTTGGATCATGCGACCACCGAACCATGACCAGTCTCCGCCGTTTTGGTATTTGTAAGGGGTGGCGTTCTGTTCATTTTTAAAATAGCCTTTAGGATAAGGCGGATAAATGGTCAATCCAATAGAGGGTGCGCCTGATTGACGCACATTGTCCATCATCCGTTTATTGACGACGGCTATTTCTTCCCTGGATAAAAGACCGGCTTCGATGGCCACTGCGGTTCCCCCGTGAAAATAGATAGACCTTTCATCAAACCCGTCTGGAAACGGAGATCCTTTCATGTACAGGTGAGGCAGGAATTTTTGGTCGTGCCTGTTCCAGAGATTTTTGCGGATGCTCGAAGTAATACGTTCTTTGAGGCGTAACCATTTTTGTTTTTCCGATGGTGAAGTTGCATATTCAATCATGGTCTCCAGGGCCGAAACAAACATGGCATTCGTGTAAATATCACAACACCAATGGGTCTTTTCACTCACCTGTGTGCCGGGAATGTCTTCCGGTTGGACATCCCCCCAATCCAAAGTAGTGGCACCGGTTATCAAGTCAAATTGGGTTGCATAGCGATTTTTCATCAGATATTCAATGGCTAGGGCCATCCGTTGACGAACCGTTTTGCCGTTGACCTTAACCTCAAGAATGGATTTATCAGAAGTCTTTTTAATGAATTTTCCAACGGCCTGGATAAGAGAAGTTTCTTGGTCACTTTTTACGGTGTTCTTGAATCCTTCATTTTCTGGGTCAGACGGGGAGGTGTAAAGAGGACCATGCAGAGATCCCAAAATCCCCTTGGGGGCTATTCCGTCCAAGATTTCCCCGTTTTGTTGTTGAAAAGTAAAAAAGGAAAGAAGCTGTCGACGGATTTCTCTCCGGTCATAAACATTACAAGAAATCTCTATAAACGTGTTTAAATCTCGGATCCAAACCTGGGGATAGGATTTGCCGGCCTGAAAACCATGGGCCAACAATCCTCTGGCCATCTGCTCTACGGTCTTAAGGGAATCATCGGTCAGAATTTTGGCGGCTAGTTCCTGGTTGGTTATTTCTGCGGGCGACCTATCTACCTGGCAGGCAGAAATCACCATCCAGCACAGAATTAATAATATATTTTGAAATTTATGAATCATTAGTCACAGCTCTCTTTTTAATGATAGATGCAATAATTGAGTTGTCATTTTAGTATCAAAAAAGTGTAAAAAGAGAAATAAAAAGCTTGAAAGGTGGCCAGTATTAGCTAAATTTAGATTAACACACCGCAACAAAATCCCGTCACAGGAGATCATCTACGGTGAAGTATAGCAAAAAAGGAATTTTTTAGTCGAGTATATAAAAACTTAGTATAATATAAAATCTAAATTTCATACTCTGTGATAGCCAAATAGGCAATAAATATCAAATCCATCTTCGTTGATTTGCGTTTATACTCTTCAGATTTTTCACAAATGGAATTTACAATATTTCAGGAAGCTATACGAACTAAAAGCTGATTTTCTTATTGAAGTTAATGGGTTAGGTGTTATTAAAATCTCATGGTTTTATGTCTTTGTCAAGGATTATTTAGGTTGCAGGCCGTTTGCTGCATGATCACCTCCATGGCTTTGAAGTAGTCTCTCTGCACTTTAAGGTTAGAAACCCGACAGTATCGTTGGGTGGTTTTTACATGGCTATGGCCCAAGAGATCCTGGATGGTGGAAAGATCGGCATCGGCATTGAGCAGCTGTGTGGCCATGGTATGCCGCAGATGATGACAAGAGACCTTGAGTTTAGCTTGACGGGCATACTTTTCCATGCGTCGTTGAATACCGCGAATGGAGATGGGCTGCCCCTGACACGGCTTCTTTTCCGCCAGGAAGATCTTTTTGGATCTAGACGGCGAACGCACTTTTAAATAGGCCGCCAGGGCCTGAAGAGCATCATGGCTCAGATAGACGATTCGATCTTTTCCCCCTTTGCCGTCTTCCACCAGGAGGGTCCTGCGTTTGATATCTATGACACCGAGAGTTAGATTGGCCACTTCTTCCACCCGTAACCCGCAGCGAAGCATGAGCGTAAACATGGCCCGGTCACGGGTTCCCTTGATGAACTGGAATAGGGTCTCCACTTGTTCGTCTCTCAGATGCCGGGGAAGAGGCTGAGACATCTTCTGGGGGTGAGTCTTCTTGACGGGATTAGGAATAGCCACCCCTTCCTCTTCCCGCAGGTAATGATAGAACTGACGAATGCCATTCAAGTGGCAGTTGACCGTCTTCGGCGTCAGTCTCTTCCTCATGAGATGTTCAATATAGCGCGACACACATATGTGAGTCACAGCCTCTACTGGCACATCCAGCCAGACGATAAAGTGCTTAATGAGGTTTAGATAGTTCTTGACGGCATGAGGCGAACAGTTCCTCCGCTTCAAGAATCGTCGCCAGTTCAGAATCGCATCGGTCAGCGCCACTTTTCTCCCTCCTCTCTATTTTAGACATGGCCTTAAAATACTCCTCCTCCCGCGTCTTATCGGTCAATCGGGCATAACGTCGGGTTTCTTCAATACTCCGATGCCCCAGCAAAACCTGGAGACACTCCAGACGCATACCGGCGTTGAGCAACTCCGTGGCAAAGGTGTGCCGAAGGGCATGCAAAGTATATCCCTTGTCCGCCAATCCTGCCTTCATCAGGTATCGTCGAAAGATGGACCGAGCGGTGCTGTAAGACATCATCTCTGTCCGAGTGTAGATCAGGTACTCCTCTCCGGGATTCCTCTTTTTCAACCACCTTCGCAACGCCGTGACCGCATCATCACTGAGATAGACCACTCTCCCCAACCGATTCTTTTCTCCTTCGCAAACCTCTATTCTCCTCTCCTTGAGATGCACATCCGTCATCTTGGTATTAAGCAGTTCTCCTATCCGCATACCGGTCCTTAACAAGACCAGGATCATGGCTCGGTCACGCACATCGTCAATCACAGAAACCAATTTCCGCATATCGTCAGGATCGATGGCTCGTGGTAGCCGCTCCGGCAACTGCAACCGTATCCTCCGGCTGAACAGTTCCGCGGAAACGATCCCTTCCTCCATCAGGTAACGAAGAAAGGCCAGAACATTCACCAGTCTGGTCCTGATCGTTGTAATCTTAATCCCCCGGTCCTGCTCGTGCTCGATGAACTCTTCCACATCCCTTCGGGTAATAGCCTCAAGACACACCCGACCATTCTCCCGGATCATCTCCAGAAAAAAAACGATAGTGCCAAAACGACTGTACAGCGTCCTCGGCCTGCGGTTACGAAAAGTCAGGTGTCGCAGATAGGCTTCTACCTGATCCTTCCCAGGAAGATCTAGCTTAACCAGTCGCTTTAAAATCTTGCCAAGAGCTTCTAAACAGCCTTCAGGATGTACTTTAAATCGAAATCGTGTTTGATAATAACGGGGAGTCTTAACGACGGGAATCTGAAAATCTGAAGATATACTCGTCTGCTGTAATTCACTATGTCCATTCGTCATCTCTACCTCCTTTTCTTAAATCAATAAGAAAATCAGATAGATAATGACAAATATCTGTTTATCTGTCAATCATCAGCATGGTACGTATAGCAGGAAGTACT
>Ga0233425_10007705_pt1 | contig 14895 bp, 9 predicted proteins | sample Watercolumn_Towu_2_FD_181712 | JGI IMG/M metagenome (GOLD analysis project Ga0233425, IMG submission 181712) | Freshwater microbial communities from Lake Towuti, South Sulawesi, Indonesia - Watercolumn_Towuti2014_140_MG | ecosystem: Environmental > Aquatic > Freshwater > Lake | place: Indonesia...
CGTGTCGGACGGGTCGGACGTGTCGGACGGGTCGGACGGGTCGGACGGGTCGGACGGGTCGGACTGTCGGACGTCGGACTGTCGGACGTCGGACGTGTCGGAAGCGCCCTTGCCAGAGCACGCAGCGACCAGCAGCAGTGCCGCGAGTGATGCACACCATCCTCTCCCCCCGACGCAGTTCGTGCGAACCATGTGACCACCTCCGTCTCCCTTCGGCCGCATTGTACTCGATGCGCGGGGCCGGGGCAACCAGACAGGGGGGATAGGAGAGATGGGACAAATGGGACGAATAGGACCCGCCGCCGCCCTACACTTCCACGGCCCGGCCTCGGAGGCCGGCGGGGGTGCGGCAGCCGCACAGAAGGCACAGTGCGGCCAACTCCTTGCGTCGGCTTTCCAGCCACCCCACGATGCCGTCCTCACCCTGTGGGGAAGCAAGAAGGATGGGGCGGGCAGCGGACACGAGGTCCGCTCCGAGAGCGATAGCGATGGCCATGTCCGCAGCGGTCCGGATGCCGCCCGATGCGATGACCCGGGGACGTCGGCGCCGGCCGGTGGCCTGGTGCTCCAACTCGGCGGTGAGCCGCCGGAGGGCATGGGCGGTTGGGAGGCCCACGGATTCCAGAACGGCAGCCAGCGACTGTGCGTCCGGGTCGTCCGTGCGCATTGCCTCGACGCGAACGAAGTCGGTCCCGCCCCGACCGGCGACGTCGAGGCCGATCACGCCGCCGTCGAGAAGGCGGGCGAGGTGCCGGGTGGAGAGGCCAAGGCCGACCTCCTTGAGCAGCACGGGACCGGGAAAGAGCGCAGCGAACCGGAGGACGGCGTCGAGCGCTCCGACAAAGGTGCGTTCACCTTCGGGCTGGACCAACTCCTGGCCCGCGTTCACGTGGACGAACATCCCGTCCAGTTCGAGACGCTTCGCCGCTTCGACGATGCGGGTGCGGAACGTCTCGTCTCGAAGCTGCCAGGCGGACACATTGCCGAGGACGGGAACATCGCGGGCAATCGGGCGCACCTCGTAGTCGGCGGCAAGCGACGGGTCCTCTACAAGGGGCCTCATGGAGCCGAGCGCCAGCCCGACCCGGGCCCGGTTTGCCGCTGCGGCAAGCATGCAGTTCAAAGGAGGCTGCTTCCCGGCCCCGCCGGTCATGGAGCCGATCACGAAGGGGAACGAGAGAGAGCGGCCAAGGAATGCCGTCGAGGTATCGATGTCCTTGGGGGACAGCTCAGGCAGCGACTCGGGGACCAGTCGGAATCGGGAAAAGCACGGGTCGTCCGATTCGACGTCCTCGGTCATGCACAAGTCGAGGTGCTTCTGCTTGCGGGAGCGGATGTCGTCGGCCACCGGAATACCTCCGTCACGCCGAGACCCAGGGGGTACCGAACTCCTCGACGTGCACGAACTCGTGCGGGAGCTTGCGAGGGGGAGCCGCGGACGGCTGGGCCGGGTACCCCACCGGGACCAGGGTGACTACCTGGTGGGTGTCGGGGACCTTCAGGATCCGCTCCACCGCCGCATGGTCGAACTTCCCCACGATCACGGTGCCCAGCCCCAGCGCATGCGCCGCCAGGCAGAGGCTCTGGTTGGCCAGACCGAGGTCGTACATCATCCAGTCGCCGTAGCGGGTGGATGCTTCCCCTTTCTTGAAGCCGGCGCGTCCTTTGCGGCCACAAAGGGCCATGACCACGGGGGCATCCACCATGGCATCGAACGCGGGGTTGCTGCCGACCGCGGCCTGGAGTTGCTTCTTGAGTTCCGGATTGCGAACGACGACCAGGTCCCAGCACTGGGTGTTGGCCCAGGAGGGGGACCAGCGGACGGCCTCGAGCAGCTGGGCCAGGTCCTCCTGCGAGATCGGGTCGGGGCGATAGCGTCGGATGCTCCTGCGCTCGAGTACTGCCTTGATCACATCGGCCATGGTGGCTTCTCCTGCGGTGGTTCGCGGGGCATGCGGCCGTCCCCGCTCCCCACGGTTCGGGAGCGGGCAAAGCCCGCAACGGCCTTCCTTGCCTCGGCACATCCCCGTGGGGGCGTGCGGCCGTCCCCGCCCCCCACGGTTCGGGAGCGGGCAAAGCCCGCAACGGCCTTCCTTGCCTCGGCACATCTCCACGGTGCGGTCGCCCGAGGCAAGTTAAAAAGATCGGGGCGGCCGGATTCGAACCGGCGACATCCAGTACCCAAAACTGGCGCGCTACCAGGCTGCGCTACGCCCCGCCGGGACAAACGGGCGTGATTATAGGCGGGGGCCGGGGGAAAGCAAGCTCTACTACTTCAGCCAGTACAGGTACGACACGGCCAGCTCGTCGCCGGACTTGGGCACGTAGCTGCCGTGGAACACCAGGCCGTTCGAGAGGGAATCGTACTCGAATCCGTCGGTCCGGGAGCGGGGGATCTTCTTGGCCGGCTGGCCGGCCTTGGCAATGGAGATCTGGATGGTCATGGAGATGGGGACGTGCTCGAACTTGGCGATGGACGAGTACCCGATGGCAGCGCCGATGATCTCCTGGAGCGTGGCGCTCAGGTCGCCGGCCGGGAGATGCCCCGCGGTTCCGCCCGTTTCGTTGACGACGCGGTAGATGCCCACCGCTGCTTCGCCTACGCCCATGTCGGGAAGGACGATGAGGCCGAAAACGACGGCATTGACTTCGGGCTTCTTGAGCCAGGCGATGTAGGGGTCGGTGACCTTCTTGAGCTGCTCGATCTGGGCCGCGTCCTTGGGCGTATCGTTCTTCATCCAGGACAGCTCGTTCTCGAAGGCCTGCTCGTGCTCGTCGGTGAGCACCACGAGGATGGTGGAAGCATCGGTGCGCAGCTTCGTGGCGCTGTTGTCCTGTCGTGGGAGGCTGCGGTCGATGGCCATCATGCCCGTGGACAGGGTGTACTCGCTGCCGCTGCCGCTGACGTCGGCAAGCACGCAGCTCTGGAAGTCGTTGAGGCTTGTGGTGAACTTCCCTCCGCACAGGTTGCCGTTGAGCAGCTTGCCTGATGACGTGGAGGTGCAGATGCTCTTGCTGTTGGTGATCTCGTTGGTGGTGATGATGCTCACCAGCTCGGCGGACAGGCCGTTTCCGCCGGCCCCGTCGATGTCGGAGCACCCCTGGTAGGTGACTGCGAGGCGGTAGTCGACGCCGGCGTTGGAGAGGAGCTGGGTGAACTTGGGCACGTTGGCCGCGACGGTGGCCTTGTCGTTGTCCATGGAGCCGGAGTTGTCGACCGACCAGATGAAGTCCGCCTTGGCCGTCTTGCCTTCGAACGGGGTGCAGTCGTCTGCGGTTCCATTGAGGTAGTTGGCGAGGTTGGAGCCGTTGACGAAGTCGTTGACCTCGAGGCGCGTCGGGTCTGCCTGGTCGTCGAAGCGGTTCCTGGGGGCGACCGCACCGACGATGATCAGCCGGCCCATTTCCCGGCTCTCGACAAGGTAGCTGAGGACAAACTCGGAGGCTTCCTGGCCGAAGGGAGGCGGGAGGTCGGGCAGGTCGGCCAGCGCAGTGCCGGAGAGCACGGACAATGCATGGTCGCGCAGCGTGGCGACGTTCCAGCCGCCACCGGAGCAGGTGACATCGAGTACCACCATGACCTTGAGGTCGAACTGATCGTCCCAGCTCTTGACCTTGTAGCCCGAGGAGCGGACCTTGGCGGTGCCGCACACGCCGGTAAGGCTTGCCGTGACCTGCGTGGAGAGGACGTCGACGTCGGTCTGGCCGTCCGGCGGCAGGTAGGAGAGCATGAACGCCGCGACCTCGAGTCCGCCGGCATCGTGGTCCATGGCTGCGGCAGTGGCGAGCGGGTCGGCCAGGCTCAACTTGGTCACCTTGGCGGTCGGCTGGATCGCAAGGGTGAAGCCGGCAAGGCCGCTGTCGAGGTACTGGGGGTAGATCAGGTTGAACTGGCCGCAGGTGGTGAAGAGGGCTTCCTGGCCGTCGGGAACGCCGTCGCCGTCGGAATCGGGATTGGCCGGGTCGAAGCCGAGGGTGACTTCGGCGCCGTCGTCGGCACCATCACCGTCGGAATCGAGGGCCAGGGGGTCGGTGCCGAGCTGCACTTCGTCGCCGTCGGTAAGCGTGTCCTTGTCGGAGTCAGCGTCGAGCGGGTTGGTCCCCCAGACGTTGATCTCATCTCCGTCCTGGAGGCCGTCGCCGTCGGTATCCGGGTTGAGCGGGGGAAGGCCGTTGTCGACTTCATAGCCATCGGTGAGGCCGTCGCCGTCCGTGTCGGGATTGAGCGGGTCGGTCTTGGAGAGTGCCTCGGACTTGTCATCGATCCCATCGCCGTCGGTATCGGCTTTCTTGGGGTCGGTTCCGTTCTGGATCTCCTTGGGATCCGTGAGTCCGTCGTCGTCGGTATCGAGCTTCTTGGGGTCGGTGCCGAGAGTCAGCTCCTCCGGGTCGGAAAGGCCGTCACCGTCCGTGTCGGCCAGGGTCGGGTCAGTCTTGTAGAGCGTGACCTCCTCGAGGTCGGTGAGGCCGTCCCCATCGGTGTCGGTCTTGAGCGGATTGGCACCGGCGTCGACCTCTTCTCCGTCCTTGAGCCCGTCCCCGTCCGTGTCCTGGGTGAGGGGATGCGTGCCGAGCTGGGTTTCTTTCCCGTCCTTGAGGCCGTCCCCGTCGGAGTCGGGGTTGTTGGCATCGGTACCCCACTCGAGCTCCTGCTTGTCGGTGAGGCCGTCGTAGTCGGAATCCTGCTTGAGCGGGTTGCTGCCGCTCTGGACCTCGGTCCAGTCATCGAGCCCGTCCTTGTCCGAGTCTTTGGAGTTGGGGTCGGTCCCGAGCTCCTTCTCCTCCTTGTCGGAGAGGCCGTCTTCATCGGAATCGACCGGCGGAGGAGGAACATCGGGCGGATTCGAGGATTCCTCGACCACGTCCGGTGGAACGCGCAGTTCGGGCAAGGGGGGGAGCACTTCGGGAGAGCCGTCATCCGGAACGTCTGGAGTACCATCGATGAGCGCAGCATCGTCCGCTGTTGCGTCAGGTTCCCCTGGGTCGGCCGTGTCCGACAGGCGCAGGCCCGAGAAGCCGTCGGTGTCTGAAGATGAGGGGGAACCGATGGAGGAACATGCGGCCAGGAAGCCGACCAGGGCGGTGAGCAGGAGTACTTTCATGCGGCACCTCCTCCGTTCAGGCGACCCGGCCGTCGGACCATCGCCCGGGCATCTCAGTCACCGCAGTACCCGGCATTCTGAGGTCCGTACAGGGCGGAGCACCCGGTGAACACAGAGTCGCATTTTGGTTCCTGCCCTTCGGTCGTGTTGCACAGCTTGAGGCACTTCTTGCCGGCGATGCAGTCGAGCCCCTTGGCGCACTGGGTCGAATCGGTGCAGGGGTCCCCTTTCTGCCCCTCTCCTTCCGGCAGGCAGACCGGCTTGTTGATTGTGCTGGAGGTCCAGTAGCAGGCTTCGCCGGCCTTGGTGCAGCTCTGTTCGAGCAGGTTACAGCTTTCGAACTGGTCCGGGGGGAGGGAGCAGATCTTCCACTGCTTGTCGGTTATCTCCAGGCATTGCATGCCGTAGCCGCAGCTTCCATCCGACTTGCAGTACTTGTAGCAGTGCTGGGAGGTATCCGTGGACAGGCTCATGCAGACGCCGTCTGCGCAGTTGCCCTGCGTCCCGCACTTGCCGCCGTGCTCGACTTCGCCTGCGACCATGCAGACGGGCTTGTCGTTGGCACCGAAGATGCAGTTCATCCCTTCGTCGCAGTTGGCATCGGTGTAGGGATCGCAGTCGGGGGTGGCAAAGCCGGAGCAGTCGTCCTTCTTGGTCCAGGCCGCGGTCGCTTCGAACCAGTCGGAGCAGCAGGTGACCTTGGGGGTGAGGAGGTAGAGCAGCTTGAACCCCTGGGACGAGGAGACCGCACCGTGCAGCGTGTCGGATTCCTTGATTCCGTCGATGACGAAGGTGCCGTTCACCAGTGGAGCCGAATAGCCCTTCTCGTAGGCCTTGTTGCAGGTGAGCGGCAGGAATTCCTGGCGTACCTTGCACCCGTTTTCGCCCACGCAGCCGAACGACGACTCGAGCAGGAAGACCGAGCCGTCGTTGTAAGCGAGAGTGAGCTTGTTGACTCCGTCGCTGAACACGTAGGTGCCGTTGTCCGGCGTCGGTAGCGGGTCGGCTGGAAGAGGCGGAGCCGGAGGCCCCGATGTCTCGGGCTCGACATCGCCCGGAGCCGCGTCCGAAGGCAGCACCTCGGATGGGGAGACGGCATCGGCCAGGTCGGTCGAAGCGGAGTCCTGGGGGGAAACGCTTCCGTCGTCACCGCCGCCACAGGCCGCAGCACACAGTGCAAGCGTCAGCAGGACTAGGAGGATCGGCGTCCGGCTCTTCATGATGTGCACCCTCCCGGCAGTCGAAGCTGCCTCCCGGCAGTCGAAGCTGCCTACTTGTTCTTGATCTTGCCGAAGTTGCGCTGGGCCATGCCCTTGTACTTCGACTTGCCGTACTCGTTGATGACTTTCTGGTAGGCCTCCTTGGCCTGCGGGATGAAGCCTCCCTTCTCTGCGATTTCACCGAGGCGGAGGTAGGCCTCGGCGCCCCGCTCGATGCTGTCCCCGCAGGTCTGGGCAGCAGACGACAGCTTGGCGAGGGCATCGCCGTAGCGCTTGTCCTTGTCGCCCAAAACGATCCCTTCGTTGATCATCCCGGCGCAGTGGAAGTCCTTGACCTGCTCGGGTGGGGCAACGCGGGTGTTGCCAGCGTCGAGCATGGCCTTGGTGCGCTTCTGCAACCCGGCCCAGTCCTCAGCCCGGGCCGACATCTGGTAGATCATGTCTATGGCCCAGCCAAGGTAATCGGAGTTGGGGCTGTGGGCCACGAGCCGGTCGAGATCGGCAAGGCCCTCCTCGTTCATGCCGCGGGTGTAGTGGATGAGCGCCGAACTGTAGAGTACGTAGGCGACGGGGTCCACCCCTGCAAACGGCTTGAGGTCGGGTTTCTGCCCCTTGCGTTCCGGAAGGGCAAGGTATTGGTTCTTGGCCGCCATGAACTCGCCTTCGTTCTTGTCGAGGGTCATGCGTCGAATCTTGCGGGGAAGCTTGTAGTCGTCCGGATAGGCCAGTCCGAGGACGTTTTCCGCGACGAAGATGACGCGGCCTGCAGAGGCGGAGCGGATGAGGCCGAGGTGGGCCATCATCACGCCGACGAGCCCCTGCTCGAGCCGCTTGCCCGCTCCGGCCGCGATCGTGTCGCGGAACCGCCCGATGGCCAGGTAGAACGGGTCCTCGCCCTTGTTGAAGTACAGGGCTTCCTCCAGGTAGAACTCGGCCAGCGACAGATCCCACTTCACGAGCAGGTCAGAAGCCTTGTCCGCGACCTCGGCATTGGCCTTGTTGTTGGCAAACCAGGGGCCATCCGCACGGAAGAAGAAACGGAACTCCTTGACCCGCTTCTCGACCTCGTCGAACGGGAAGTTGAACCGGTAGATCCGGAGGATCTTGTTCCAGTGGCCCAGGCACTCGGGTGCGTTCTGGTCCAGGTTGACGAAGTAGGTGTAGATGCCCACCGCATCATCGTAGAAGCCTCTCTGTGCCAGCATGCCGGCGAGCTCGACGAGCACCGTGTGGGTGTTCTCCTTGCCGATCTCCTGAAAGAGGAAGTCGCGGCCTGCGGTCCACCCGAGCCCGGCCTCGGAGAGGGTGATGACGTAGTCCTTCAGGGTCATGCTGCGAAGGGTATCCTGCTCCCGGCCGGCTTCCCGCAGCTTCTGGATGACCTCCTGGAAGCAGAGAAGGGTGTTGTCGTACTGCTGGTAGTTGTAGTACGTCCAGCCGAGCTTGTACAGCGCATAGAGATACATCGGAGCTTCTTTGTGGTTGTCGACGAGCTTCTTGTAGTACTTGAGCGCCTCGAAAAGGTTGTTTTTCATAAAGAAGTATTCGCCGGCCAGGAGGTAGGCCTTGGGGAGGAACTGGCTCTGCGGGAAGAGCTCGTCGAGCTTGTTGAGGTACTTGACGCTCTTCTCGACCAGCTTGTCGTCGCCCATGGCCTTGCCCGTTTCGACGCCGTTCCTTCCGACGTAGAACAGGACTTCCTCGATGCGGCTGTACTTGGGGTGCTCGACCAGGATCTTCTCGTAGTAGACCAGCGTTCCCGAGTAGTCCTTGAGCGGGGGTTCCGGCTCTTCCTTCAGCTCTCCGGCCTGGAACCGGGCCAAGTCCTTCTTGTACTGTCGGTTCTCCAGGGAGAGACGGAACTTGATGTTCTCGGTCATGTACTCGGCAATCCGGTAGCAGACGTCGGCGAAGTTGGGGTAGTTCGGGGTGTTCTCTACCAGATCAACCATCTTCTTGATGCTGTCTTCACGAATCTTTGCGATCTTGCCGTAGTTCTCGATTTCGAAGTCCGTCATGTTTTCTTCTTCGAACTCGGTGGACGTGTACGGCCGCCTTTTTTTAGCTTCTGCCGGCTCAGGGGGATTCGTTGGCGAATCCCCCTTGGCCGGCTCGCTGGCCGCACTGGCCGGCTCCGTCTTTGCGGGCTCTGCGGCAGCAGGGGCCGGCTCCGTCTTTGCGGGCTCGGTGGGCTGAGCAGGCTGTGCATACGAGATGCCCGCGGCCAGGAAGACCGACAGGCTGGACAGTACGAGAGCAAACCGTTTCATCGACAGGCTCCTTCGGAACCGTACTGCGGTCCCGTCAGTGGGGCAGTTCCTCAATCGCCGGGATGATACCAGAATCAGCGCGCTGCGCAAGCGCGGAGATCCTCCACGCGTGCGGGAAAGGCGACCGGTTCGGCATCCTTTCCGTGGGGGCAGGAAACACTACTCGGGCTTCTCGACCGGAGGCGGGGGAAGGGCAGGGGGGGATTGCTCGTCGGCCGGCTCGGTGTAGAGGTCCTCGGGGGTCTCTGCACCAGGGTCGGCATCAAGGTCCGCGGGGGTGTGCGGAGCGACGTCGCTCTCGACGAGGGGCTGGGGGGAGGTCGGGACCTGAGTCCGTGCGAGCTGGGTTTCCCTCCGGATGCGACCAGTCTTGAGGAGGCACAGCTCGTCCTGGGCGAGGTCGAGCTGCATCATGGTGATGAAGTAGGCCCGCCGATTGTGCTCGAGCTTGCGGCGGAGAGACTTGAGAAGGATGTCCTTCTCGAACAGCTCTTTTCGGACCTGGCGAAGCTCGCCGCGGAAGTCCCGCTCCGGCTTCTCCTTCTCCTCCCGGGGCTTGCGCTCCTGCTCCGGGGATGATACCGGGGGCGGGGGGGGCGGCGGCGGGGCGGATTCCTTCTCCTGGAGTTCCTTGCGGACCTGGATGAGCTGAGCTTCGAGCTGCTTGTTCCGCTCGGTCGACCGGACGAGCTCCTCCTGGTGTCGGGCTGCCCTCTCCTTGGCTTCGACCAGATCTTTCTGAATGCCGGCGAGGGTCTGGTTGAGGGTATCGAGCTGGCGCTGGAATGCCTGCTCCTTGCGCCCGGATTCCTCCTCCACCTTGCGGGTACGGCCGGCATCGTCCTTGATCTGGCGGCATCGTTTTTTTTCTTCCAGGAGCTCCTTCTGAGCGGCATCTGCCTGTTCACTCAGCTTCTTGATCTTCTTGTCCTTTTCCTCGAGGCGGACTTCCACCCGCTCGAGCTTCTCCTTCAGCTCCTTGCCCTCCTTCAGGGCGGCCTCCAATTCCTCCTTGAGCCCCTTGTTGAACAGGGGGAGGAGAAGGGTGCGTGCGAAGATGAGCATCGGCAGGGAGGCGGACAGCAGCAGCAGTGAATTCATCGGCTCTCCACGGTTCAAGAGGACGGGGTGCGTTTATACCAGAGCGGGGGGGCGGGGACAATTGTTTTTTGCGGCGGCCAGGCCTATGCTGCGGGGCGGGGAGCTTGCAGGATGAACCTGGCGTTCGAAGAGCTGCAGGATGTGGTGGACGAGCTGGACGCTGTTGCCACCGGAGGCATCGTGCAGGAGGTACGCCAGCCGACTGCGACCGCAGTCTGCCTGTCGATTCGGCAGCCTGGCCGCACGTTGATGCTCCTGTTCGAGACCGCACCCCGGCTGGCCCGCACGCACCTCACCGAGCGGCGGCCCGACACCTTGACGCCAATCCCCGCCTTCTGCGCCAAGCTGCGCAAGGAGTTGGTGGGGACCCGCCTGGCCTCCATCGAAATGCCTTGGCCCGACCGCGTGGTTCTCTTTCGTTTCTCAACTTCCCGCAGGGTTTCTTCAACTTCCCGCAGGGTTTCTTCAACTTCCCACAGGGGCACGGCCGATCCGACGGCATTGGCGGCGAGCGAAGCCGATGCCGCGCCCATGGAACCGGTGGATGGGGAGGAGACCTTGCTGGTGTTCGAGGGGAGCGGCCACCACAGCAACCTCTTTTTGACGGACGGGAGGTGCAACATCCTGGCCGCGCTGCGGCCGTCGGGCTCGCATGTCCGGGACCTGCGTCCCGGGACGCAGTACCGGCCCCCGGCAGGGCCCGGTCCGGGGGGCGGCGGGAAAGACGGGAAGAACAGGACAAATGGGACGAATAGGCCCCGCCGCCATGGGAAGCAAGAGGAGGCTTTCGCGACGGATCTGGCCGAACGAGAACCGGAACGGGAAGGGGTAAGCGCCCGCATCGACCGGCGCTACTCGGAAGAGGCCGAGCGTCTGGCGGCGGAAGCGGAGCGCGTGCGGGTCGAGTCGCACCTTCGCGCGCAGCGCAAGAAGGTGGAGAAGACGCTGGCCCGGCTGGACGAGGACGAGGCCAAGGTGCGGGCGGGGGACCGGTTCCGCCTTTTTGGAGAGCTCCTGAAGATCAACCTCCACCAACTCCGGCGGGGGATGGAACGCGTCGTCCTTTCGAACCTGTATTCCGAGGCGGGGGAGCCGGTGGAGATTCCGCTCGATCCTGCGCTGGGTCCCCGGGAGAACATGGAGAAGCTGTTCGCCCGATACCGGAAGGGGGTGCGCGGGTTGCCGAAGATCCGGGCGCGACGGGAGGAGATGCTGAAGAAGTTGGGGGAGATCGAGGGGGGGCTGGCCAGCCTTGGCGAGATGCCCCCACCGCTCGGGGCCGGGCCCCTCGCGCCGCCCCCACGTGGGGCGGCCGCAGTGCCTACGTCGGATGTGCCTCCCTCACTGCGACCTCCCCCATCGGGGGAGGCTAGGAGGGGGGATCTTGCCTCGGGCCGCCTCCCCTACCGCCGCTTCGAATCGGCCACCGGCCGGCCGATCCTGGTCGGGCGGGAGGGGAAGGACAACCACGCGCTCACGTTCCAGGTGGCATCTCCGCACGATGTCTGGCTGCACGTGCGTGGGTTTCCGGGGTGCCACGTGGTCGTTCCCCTGGCGCGGGGGCAGGAGCCGGACACGGAAACGCTGCTGGATGCCGCCCACCTTGCGGTCCATTACAGCAAGGCTCCCAAGGCAGGGTTCGTCGAGGTGATGTGGACCCGCCGAAAGCACGTTCGAGCGGTGAAGAAGGGGCGCCCGGGACAGGTGTTGGTGGAGGGGGATCGGACGGTTTCGTTCCATTCCGATCCGGCCCGCGTGGAGCGCCTCCTGGCCGGCCGGTCGTCGGATTGACACCCGGGGCGGTTGACTGTATAAGGTGTGGAGCTTCTTTCCTGCCCGTTTGGTTGAGGGGGAAACATGATGCGACGTGCGTGGGTGTCGGTCCTTTTCCTGTTCCTGCTCGAGGGAACGGGGCTGGCCCAGGAGCTGAAAGCCGAGGAGTACTTCCGCCAGGCGAACGATGCCTTCATGGAAGGCGGTTACGACAAGGCGGTGGAGCTTTACCAGAAGGCGCTGGAGGTCAAGGCGGACCTCAAGGAAGCCTGGTACAACATGGGGGCGGCGTACGGGCAGCTCCGGCAGTACGAGAAGGAGATGCAGTGCTACGAGAAGGCACTGGTGCTCGACCCTGCGTACTCCCGGGCGCACTACAACCTGGCATTGGCCCTGGAGGACAGCGGCCGGTTCGACGAGGCCCTGGTGCAGTACCAGGAGACGCTCAAGGGGGAACCGGAGGCACTCGATGCCCTCGTGAACCTGGGGATCCTGCTGTCCCGGCTCGAGCGGCTGGACCAGGCGGAGGAAACTTACAAGAAGGCCCTTGCCGTGTCCCCCGGTGAGGCGGACGTGTACTACAACCTGGGGATCGTCTACGCCAAGCGGGCCAGGAAGGCCGCCGCCGAGGACGAGAAGAAGAAGTGGCTCCAGGAGGAGGTCGGGGCGTATGCCAAGGCCATCGAGCTGAAGCCCAGCTTCTACAAGGCGTGCTACAACCTGGCCCTGGCGTACAACAAGCTGGGGGATCTGGACAGCGAGATTGCCGCTTACGAAAAGGCCCTGGCGATCAAGCGCACCTACCCGGAAGGGCTCTACAACCTCGCCTATGCCTGGGAGGAGAAGGGGAACATCGAGAAGGCCATCGAGAACTGGAAGCTGTACCTGGAGGTGGCCGCAAAGTTCGAGAGCGAGAAGCCGTTCGTCGAGATCGCGCAGCGGGAGCTCAAGCGTCTCCAGGAGCAGGGCCAGGGGAAGCCTGGCAGTGGGCAGTGAGCGGCGGGCGGCGGGCGGCGGCCGAATGCAGCAAGTTGTTTCGTCACGGGTCCTGAGCGCCTGCCCTACGTAGCCTTGGCGAAGTAGGGACGGGCCGCGGGTAGGCGGCAGTGAAGAATGGCCGGAAAACGACAGAGAGTGCGGGGTACCCTGCGGGTTCCCCAACCCAGATGGATCTGCTCCGGGCGGTGAGCCGCTCCGGCCACTACCTCAATCCCAACGCAAAAGGGGGGGCGCACGCGGACGTGCTGGCCATCTCACCTGATGTGTTGGCGGTCGAGCTGGGGGCGTTGCCGGGAAAGGGCGGTCGGCGGCTGACCGAGGAGGTGGCGCGGGAGGCAGCGGAAGCCATCGGCCGTCGGTTCATCCTCAAGCGGGGCAAGATCGACGATTTCGAGATGCAGATCGTCGGGTCCCGGACGAACAAGCTGCCGCGTGCGCTCGTTTCGTATGCGTTCGGGCCTTTCGGGTACAACCTGGCACCGACCGTGGAGAAGGTGCTGGTGGATTCCCACGAGGCCTGCCGGGAGATTCCCTATTTCGGCTTTGGGGAGCGGTCTCGGGTGCTGGCGCCGGACATCCTGGGCTGGCTTGGGCGGACCGTCGAGCGGGGGCGGGTTTCCGGACCGCCGGAACCTCCTGAGGATGACTTCTTTCTCTGCTTCATGGACGAGGCGGAAGGGAACCACATCCGCCTGTCCCTGTACGATGTGCTGGCGGACGACCCGTACTTCAAAGGGAAGGTCCTTAGCTTCTCCGACCTGGTCGAATACCAGCGGTTCCTGCGTCGCAATCCGCTGACGCGCAGCATGGAGGAACTGCTGGCCTCGTTCTTCCAGGCCCCGATCACGGTGGGTGTGCGGGATACGGTGCGATGGGCGCTGGGGAGCCGTCATCCCGATATCGGCTGGGACCGGGCGAGGGAGACGATCTTCCGTTGTTTCGAGCGGTTCGGCGAGGAGTCGTTCCTGCCGGTCGAGTGCTGCTACTACAGCGTGGCACCGGGGGTTTCCGCAGGGGAGCTTGCCGGGTTGCTGGCCTCCAACGAGCACGTGGTGGCCGGATTCGCTGCGGAGCTGGAGGGGGCCCTGGCAGGAAAGGGGTTCCTGAACGTGCAGCGCCCGGTGCTCCGGAGGCTTTCACGCCAGGTGCTCGACTTCCACCACGGCTACCCGCTGTTCGAGCTGGAACCCTACCAGGGACTGTTGTCGGTGTCGTCGCTGAAGCTGGCGTTCCGGGTGGCCACCGCCTTCGGCCTGTTCTTCTCGAAGCTGCCGCTCCGGGATCGGGAGAACTCGAATCTGGGCGCTCTGGAACGTCGCCCGGGAGAGCTGCTCTCGTTTCTCCGGGGGCTGGACGGGGATGGACGGGCATTGCTGTTCCAGGCCGTGGAAGCGGCCCTCGTCCGCTACGTTCGCGGCAAGGGGGTTCCGGGCCCCGGACGGAGCCGGCTGCGGTTCCAGAGGGTTCCCAGGACGTTCTATTCCTTCCAGGAGCGGGCCGACCATCCGAGCTGCCAGAAGGGCACGGTCGAGGATCTGTTCACCCTCGAGAAGCTCCACGTCCCGCCCTACCGGGATCTGCTCACGTCGTTGCCCGAGCTGGCGGAGAAGCTCACCGTCTTCTTCACGCTGGTCCACCGCTACTACAAGGACACGAGCTTCGTTCCGGACCTGAGGCCGAGCAATGCCGGGCGGGACATCTTCCTGCTGGGGATCTGGGGATACGTGTCCGAGAACCTGCTGATCACGATCTGGCGGGACGGAAACGGGGAGCGGCACGCGGACTTGAGCTTCGTGGACAACAAGGACCAGTTCAAGGAGTATCGCCGGGCCGAGGATCGAAGGGCGCCGGTGGGAGTGGCCAAGCATGCGCTGCGGCTGACGGGTTCGCTCGTGGAACCCGCGATGCTGCGGTCCATCGGCCTCTTCACCGAGCTGGCCGAGGCGAACCACCGGGCCGCCGTACCTTCCCGCCTGCCGGTAGCGGACAAGTTTGCGACCAAGGGGCTCGACATCCTCCAGGAAGTGATCCATTCCGGGATCGAGCAGTTCTTCGACAACACCAAGTCGGCCGTCGAGGATGCGGTGGATGACTTCTTCGCCGGTGTGCAGAAGACGATCGGGAAGCGACGGTAGAAGCGCTCAGCGGCCGCCCAGGATTTCCCGGATCCGTTCTTCCATCTCCGCCTGGGGTTCGAGGTCCTCGACGAAGCAGAGGGCCTTGGGAACGGGGAGCCCCTTGCGCCGGGCGGTCACGAGCTCGGTGAGGAACACGTCGCATGCACGCCGGGCCGGGACTCCGGCCTGGACCCAGCCGGGAAGCTGCAGTGCGACCTCGACGGTATTCATGGAGCTCAGGGACTGGAGCAGGTTCTTCGCCACCTCCCGGTAGCGCTGCCCGTCGTAGCGGGCTTTAGGGCCCAGGCCATAG
>Ga0233425_10007706_pt1 | contig 14893 bp, 8 predicted proteins | sample Watercolumn_Towu_2_FD_181712 | JGI IMG/M metagenome (GOLD analysis project Ga0233425, IMG submission 181712) | Freshwater microbial communities from Lake Towuti, South Sulawesi, Indonesia - Watercolumn_Towuti2014_140_MG | ecosystem: Environmental > Aquatic > Freshwater > Lake | place: Indonesia...
AGTTTCTTCCCAATTTTTGCTAAATAAAAGGGTCGAACTCCCGCAAGCGCCCATCGTCCGCTCCTGGCGGGCAACCTGCGGGAGTTTTTTTCTATCGTTTACCGCACGGCTCGGTTACAAGAACTTGAATTCTCAGCGTCGTATTCTTGCACTCGCAGAGGGGCGTTTCAGTCCTCTGAAATCCAAAACCGCCAATGGTGCCATCGCGTACCTGCCGGGTGAGGTGGTTGGCGTCATTGACAGCACAAAAGCCGGCCTGACAGCTCAGCAGGTCCTGGGGTACGGCGGATCCATTCCGGTTGTCCGAAGCCTCGAAGACGGGCTGAAACTGAAACCGTCTCACCTGTTGATCGGAATCGCACCCTCCGGCGGGCATCTGCCGGAGACATGGCGGGAGACGGTTCGCGAGACGATCCGGGCCGGACTTCATGTGTTGAGCGGACTTCACACCATCCTCTCGGATGATGCGGAATTCGCCCGGCTCGCTGGCGACCATGGGGTGACCTTGACTGACTACCGCAGGATCCCTCCCGAATCTGAAGTGGTCGCAAAGGGAACGTGGAGGTCGAGGAATGCCAATGTCATTCTGACGGTGGGGACCGACTGCAACATCGGCAAGATGACGACGATTTTGGAGGTTCACAAGGATCTCGTGCGCCGCGGACTGAAGGCCGATTTCGTCGCGACCGGACAGACGGGCATGATGATTCGCGGCCGCGGAGTCGCTGTCGATTCTCTCATCGGCGACTATATCGCCGGAGCCGTTGAACGGGAAATCGACGCTTCGGTTGCAGAAGGATATGAGTACATTCTTGTCGAAGGACAGGGTGCCTTGACGCACATGGGGTACTCCGGCGTCACGCTCGGGCTCATTCATGGAACGATGCCCGATGCCATGATCCTCTGCCACCAGCCGACACGCGCGAAAGACGACTACGGCCTGACGCTTCCGGATCTCAACAGAATCATTGAGTTTCACGAAGAGGTCGTCAAGTTCTTCCAGAAAACAAAAGTGATCGGCATCGGTCTCAATTCCGTCGGACTCACAGACGAGGAATCGCGGGCGGCTGCAGAACAAATTGGCAAGGCGACAGGATTGCCGACCATCGATGCATTTCGTTTCGGACCGTCAACGCTGACGGATGCCGTCTTGAAGTATTTCGCACCAACATCCTGACCGGATCAGGAAAGGAAACTTGTGGACGCATTTCGCTACGTGGAGAACGAGCTTTGCTGTGAAGACTTGCCGCTGAAAGAACTGGCGGAGGAATTCGGCACGCCGCTGTATGTGTACAGCAGGAATCAGATTCTTCAGAACTTCAGAGCGGTGGCAGCGCCTCTTGCCGGCCTTGATCATGGCGTCTGCTACGCCTTGAAAGCAAATTCGAATCCGGCACTCCTCAAAATGCTTGCACAGGAAGGGAGCGGGGCCGATGTCGTTTCGGGGGGAGAACTTCAGCTGGCGCTCAACGCCGGGTTTGCGCCGGAAAAGATCACGTTCGCCGGAGTTGGCAAACGGGATGATGAGATCGAATTCGCACTCACAGCCGGCGTCTTCTCGATCAATGCTGAATCCTCGCAGGAATTGCAGGCCATTTCACGGATCGCGTACCGTCTGGGCAAGACCGCCCGGGTGACGCTGAGGATCAATCCTGACATAGACGCGCAAAGTCACCCCTACATCACGACCGGATTGAGACAAAACAAATTCGGCATTCCGGCTGATGAAGCTCTCACGGTGTTCAAATACGCTGTATCGCTTCCTCATATCTCGACGATCGGTGTTCATACACACATCGGCTCGCAGATCACAAAAGTGGAGCCGTTTGTGGAGGCGGCGACGTTTCTGGTTGGATTGACAAAAACACTGCGCGAGGCCGGCTTCCCGGTCTCACACATCGATCTCGGGGGCGGATTCGGTGTCCAGTATCTGAACGCACTTTCGCGTGAAGGACTTCCGCAGGAACCCGACAATACCCCAACACCGCCGCTGAGCTCATACATCGAGGGGATTTTGCCGGTGTTGCGGGAGAGCGGTTGCTCGGTATGGATAGAACCGGGAAGGTCCATCGTCGCCAACGCCGGTGCTCTGATTACGAAGGTCCTCTATACGAAGGAAAACGGGGCGAAGAAATTCGTGGTCGTTGATGCGGGTATGAACGACCTTCTCCGGCCGAGCCTGTACCACGCGTATCATCAAATCGTGCCGCTTTCCATCCATACGTATGAATTTGAGAAGGTCGATGTCGTTGGTCCGATCTGTGAAACAGGCGACTTCCTGGCGCGTGAGCGGACGATTCCGAAAGCGAAGCGCGATGACTATCTGGCGGTCATGACCGCGGGAGCATACGGGTTCTCGCTTTCATCGAATTACAATGCACGGCTGCGTCCGGCGGAGATTCTCGTGAACGGAGAGAAGATCAGAATCGTCAGGGATCGTCAGAAATTCGAAGACCTGATGAAATAAGGAGTGAGCGGAGAACCAGGTATGAAGGCGTATGATGTGGCGGTCGTTGGTGCGACGGGTTTGGTCGGCCGGAAGATGATGCAGGTGCTGGAGGAACGCAAGTTCCCGGTGGACCGGCTCGTTCCTCTTGCTTCGGAGCGCTCCGCGGGGAGGGAAGTACAGTTCAACGGCAAGCAGTGGAAAGTCCGAACGCTCGAGCCGCAGAGCTTCGAAGGCGTCCGTGTTGCATTGTTCTCGGCCGGAGCAGGAGTCAGCAAGGAATTCGCTCCGCATGCCGTGAGGGCAGGCGCAGTTGTCATCGACAACAGCAGCGCGTTCCGGATGGATGAGGGTACTCCCCTGGTTGTGCCCGAAGTGAACCGTCACGCGATTTTCCGGCACAAAGGAATCATCGCGAATCCAAACTGCTCGACGATTCAGATGGTCGTGGTGTTGAAGCCGCTGCACGATCGGTTTGGGATCAAGCGGGTTGTTGTCTCCACGTACCAATCCGTAACGGGGGCGGGTCAGCGCGCGGTTGACCAGCTCGAGGATGAAATCGCCGGCCGTCCTCTCCGTGCCAGGAAATTCCCGTATCAGATCGCCTACAACTGTCTCCCACACATTGATGTCTTCTTCGACGACGGGTACACGAAGGAAGAGATCAAGATGAAGCTCGAAACGAAGAAGATCATGGAGGCGAACGTTGAGGTGACTGCGACAACGGTCCGTGTCCCCGTCATGGGCGGGCATAGCGAGTCGGTAAACATCGAGTTTGAGAGGCCGTGTACTGTCGCCGAAATCCGCTCGCTGCTTGAGAAGGCTCCCGGTGTCATCCTGCAGGATGATCCGTCGAAGAATCTCTACCCCATGCCTCTCAATTCCTACGACAGAGACGAAGTCTTTGTGGGGAGAATCAGAAAGGACGACACGATTCCGAATGGCATCAATCTCTGGATTGTGTCGGACAATATCCGGAAGGGAGCCGCGACGAACGCGGTGCAGATCGCGGAGGCACTCATTGCTGGTGTCTAACCGGTGAAGGAGCGCATCATGAGAATGCTGGTGGCGGCGTCTGTGCTGTTTCTGGCTGCTCTTCTTTCAGCGGGGTGCGGCAAGAAAGAGGAACGTTCGACGGGCGGAGCCCGCTCGTACCACTTCGTCGGGCAGGTCAAAGAAATGGATCCATCGATCGGGCAGATTACGATCGCCCATGGGGACATCCCCAATTTCATGAAAGCCATGACGATGGCAATGGTCGTAAAAGATTCGAATCTCTTCCGTGGAATCAGCATCGGCGATTCTGTGCGCGGTGTCCTCGTTGTCCAACGGCCTGAAATCTGGCTCGACAGTCTGGCGGTTATTCCGAAGATGTAGCAAATCCCATGGCGGCACGCCGTTGAGGCGGTCGCCATCTCCCTGGAGACCTCTGTGAAATTTGATTTCCGAGAACGGCTGCGGCGGGGACCTATCCTCTGTGACGGAGCGACAGGCACGCTGCTTGATCTGTACGAGTACGCAGACCGTCCGCACGAAATCAACAACATCAAACATCCAGATATCGTTGCCCGGGTGCATCAGGAGTACATCGACGCGGGTGCCGAGATCATCGAGACGAACACGTTTTCGGCCAACCGCTTCAGGCTTTCGCAGTTTCACCTTCAGGACCGCCTCAAAGAGATCAACAAGGCCGCAGTCGAAATCGCCAGGCGCGTTGCGGGGGATCGTGTATACGTCGCCGGTTCTGTCGGACCCACGGGAAAGCTGCTCGAGCCGATAGGCAAGATCAAGCTTCTGGATGCGCGAGCCGCATTTAGAGAGCAGATAGAGATCCTTCTGGAAGGAGGCGTTGACCTCCTGATCCTGGAAACATTTGTCAGCCTTCACGAGCTCGACGAGGCGATCACTGCGGCCAAGGAGCTCACCAACCTTCCTATCGTCGCACAGAAAGCATTTCCCGAGGATGGGAGCATCCTGTCGGGGACGTTTCCCCTCGAAGTTGTCGAGCATCTCTTGAGCCGCGGCGTCGATGTGGTGGGAGCCAATTGCACGGTTGGACCGCAGCGCATGTTCAGCATCATCCGGACGATGTATAAAGACGGCGTCATCCTTTCCGCTCAGCCGGCCGCCGGGATACCGACACTCCAGGACGGGCGCTCGGTGTATCACACAGCGCCCGAGTATCTTGCGGCGTATGCGAGGGAGTTGATTCAGTCCGGTGTGACGATGATCGGGGCCTGCTGCGGCTCCACGCCGGCACATATCAGGGCCATGCGGAAGGTGATCGATGAGCTGTCAGCTCAACCGGCGATTGCAGTCCCGGCACCGAAATCAGGCTCTCCCGCCGGTGAGAAGGCGGGAACCGCTCCCGAGCCGGAACAGGAACCGGAAAGCCGCTCCAATTTTGCGCGCAATATCGGAAAGAAGTTCCTCGTCACGGCGGAACTGGATGTTCCGCGTGGTGTTGATATGTCGTCGGTCTTGGAAGGTGCAAGGTACCTGCATCGGTGCGGTGTTGATGCTGTCAACATCACCGACGGAGCCCGGGCGCGCCTGCGTATGAGTTCTGTTGCACTTTCGGCCCTGATGCAGCAAGAGGTGGGCATTGAGGCCATGACACATTTCACCGCACGCGACCGCAACCTGATCGGGCTGCAATCGGAGCTCCTTGGAGCACATGCCCTTGGATTGAGGAATGTCCTCTGTATTACGGGAGATCCCACCAGTATCGGTGACTATCCGCATGCGACGTCCGTCTTCGATGTCGACTCGATTGGTTTGATCCGGGCCGTTCGTGCGATGAATGAGGGACAGGATCTCATGGGCAACACCATCATCCAGCGGACTTCGTTTCTTGTAGCCTGCGCGGCGAATCCAAGAGCGGATGACATGGACCGCGAAATCGACCGACTGGCAAAGAAGATCGACGCAGGAGCCCAGATCGTGTTCACGCAGCCGATCTATGAGATGCAGACACTCGAGCAATTCATAAAACGATGCGAGCCGTGGCATACGCCGGTGATGCTCGGGCTCCTGCCGCTCAGGGGATATCGTCACGCAGAGTTTCTGCACAACGAGATCCCCGGTATGGCAATTCCGGAAGGTATCAGGGAATCTCTACGACGGGCTGGTGATAAGGCGTCCGGCGTTGGCGTGAAGCTTACGCAGGACTTCCTCAGAGAAGCGCGGCACCTCGTGGCCGGTGTCTATCTCATGCCGCCATTCAAACGATACGACGTTGTGCCGCAGGTGCTGGAAGTCGTGAGGTGAAGCATCATTCAGCGGTCAGCTTTCAGCGATCTGCGATCAGCTGACCACCACTTCGTCTTCCGTCTTCCGTCTCTCGTCTCTCGTCTTCCGTCTCACTTCTCCCGTCTTCCGTCTCACTTTTCGCTTCATTCCACTCCCCCGGCTGTCAATTGGCGTTTTTGTGCATCTTTCCACATTCCCCTTGCTTTTCCTATCTCGATTCGTGATATTTCTGCGAATATCCCTCTCGCCCAAGAACCGCCGATACACCTACTCGCACATGCTCTTCGCCCGTCTTCTTTTGTTGGCTTGTCTGATGATCCCTCTGGCAGGGATTGCTGCTTTCGGCCAACCGCCTGCGGACTCGGCGAAGGTCTTGACGGCTATCCGCACCCATGAAACGATCAAGATTGACGGGAAGTTGACGGAGCAGGTTTGGCAGCGCCCGGGTGAGGCGGCGCTGATCCAACGGCAGCCGGATGAGGGGGCACCGGCGTCCGAGAAGACGGAATTGTGGATAGCGTACGACGACAAAGCCCTCTACGTCGGCGTGAAGCTCTATGATCGGCATCCGGATTCAATCGTCGGCCGCCTCGCCCGCCGCGATGAGGCGGCGGAATCGGACGATTTCACCATCGGAATAGATGCTGCGCATGACAAGAGGAACTGTCTGTACTTCAGCGTCAATCCTGCCGGTGCGATAGGAGACGGAACGCTCTCGAACGATGTCGATACGGATGGAAGTTGGGATGGCGTCTGGGAAGTGAAGGCAAGCATGGAGCGGTGGGGCTGGTCCGCGGAGTTTCGAATACCATTTTCGCAGCTCCGTTTTCCGGAGCGCGATCGTTATACCTGGGGATTCGAGGTCCAGCGAAGGATTCAGCGCCGCAACGAAGAGTCATACCTCGCGTTCTACCCACGAACCGACCGCGTACGGGTTTCACGCTTTCCAGTCCTTGTCGGAATCGAAGGTATCAAACCTCCCGCACGCATCGAGCTGCTCCCCTTCGGAACCGCAACCGGGAAGTTCATTCAGGGTCCTGAAATCGCTTCGTTCAACAAAGGAAGAGCGGATCCCTTCAAATTGCAGCGTAACTTTCCCGCCAACATTGGCCTCGACGCGAAAGTAGGACTCTCCGGCGACGTGACGCTTGACCTCTCGTTGAATCCCGACTTTGCGCAGGTGGAAGTTGATCCCGCGGTTGTCAACCTCACTGCGTACGAGACGTACTTTCAGGAAAAGCGCCCCTTTTTCATTGAAGGAGCGAACATCCTGAGGTTTGGCAGAGGCGGAGCCGCGTCGCTGCAGGATTTTGACTGGAGCGACCCAAAATTCTTCTACAGCAGACGCATCGGCCGCGCGCCGGGCGGGTCGGTGTCTCATGAGGGCTTTCCAAATGTTCCGGATCGAACCACGATTCTGAGTGCAACGAAGATCAGCGGGAAGTTCAGCGATTCATGGTCGTTTGCTGCACTGAGCGCGCTGACGGACCGGGAATATGGGGAAGTTGACTCTGCAGGCGTCCGCTTCAAAGACGAAATCGAACCGCTCACATTCTACGGTGTTCTCCGAACGCTGAAGGAATTCAACGATTCGCGGCAGGCGATTGGAATCCTTGGAACGGTGGTGGAGCGCAACATCAGGGATGACAGGATGTCCGGGCTCTTGAACAACCGCGCCGCGTCTGTTGGTATCGACGGTTGGTCGTTCCTCGATGAGCGCAAAGTCTGGGTACTCACCGGTTGGGCAGGTGTTTCCCACGTGAGCGGAACGGCAGACCGGATCATGAGTCTTCAGCGCTCGTCGGCTCACTACTTCCAGCGCCCGGACGCATCGCATTTGCGTATTGACACCGCCTCCACATCGATGACCGGTTGGGCGTCGCGGGTCTGGCTCGACAAGGTAAGCGGAAACTGGATCTTTAATGCCGCCCTTGGCGCCATCAATCCGTCGTTCGAGACGAACGACGTCGGTTTTTTGACGCGGGCCGACTTTATCAACGGCCACATCTATCTCGGATATGAATGGTACGAGCCCGAAGGATGGTTCCGCACAAAAGCCATTACCGGAGCGATTGTGAGGGATTATGACTACGGCGGGAATCTCGTCGGAGCGACGTATCAGCTCTTCCTCTCCTCTCAGTTCATGAACTACTGGAGCGTCAGCCTTGCGCTTGCCCACAACGGTGAGACGTTCGACAACCAGCGCACACGCGGCGGCCCGTTGATGAAATCGCTCAGCAGTGAGAGCGCATATTTCTCCCTGGGAAGTGACTCCCGTGAAGACCTGTACGGCTCATTCAACGCAAGCGGGGGGAAGGGGAGGTCGGGAGGGTGGCTGGTGACTTCCGGACTCTACCTCAACTGGAAAGCATCCCGCACCCTGAACGCCAGCATCAGTCTCGATCTCTCGCGGATTCATTCCGCTTCACAATACATCGCAGAGGTGGCCGATCCCTTCGCCAGCGCGACCTACGGTGCGCGCTCTGTGTTCGGAATACTCGACCAGAAGCAAATATCAACATCCCTCCGGCTCAATTGGACCTTCACCCCGACGCTCAGTTTTCAACTCTATATGCAGCCCCTCCTGTCGACCGGTGCGTACTCCAGCATCATGGAGTTGGCCAGGCCCGGAACCTTCACCTTCAACAGGTACGGCGAGCGCGGATCGACGATCGCGTTGTCCGATGGCTACTACACGATTGATCCCGACGGCACGCTTGGCAGCGCAAAGCCATTTGATCTTTGGAATCCGGACTTCAATTTCAAATCTGTCCGCGCAAACGTGGTGTTCCGGTGGGAGTACAGGCCGGGGTCAACGCTGTACTTTGTCTGGACGAATGAGAAGATGAGCTACGAGAGCAGCGGGGAGTTCTCGTTCGGAAGAGACTTTGAGCACCTGCTTCGCACCAAACCTGATAACGTGTACTCCATCAAACTGACATACTGGTTCAATCCCTGACGCCGCCCAGCCGGAGCATCCTCTGCTGTTCGTCCGCCTTCCAGTTAATAGAACACTGAAAACACAGACGCTACGAGATTTCCACAGAAAAGTCTATAGGGGACTATTAGCGGCATCAGTGAATCTGTGTGCGAGAGACGAAGTCCGAATGAATTACCTTCATCAAGAGCTTACGGAACAGATCATACAGTGCTTCTTTGAAGTATATCGGCAGCTCGGCTTTGGGTTTCTGGAAAAGGTATATGAGCACGCCATGATAATTGAGCTCCAACGTAAAGGACTTCATGCCAAGGGCCAACGTCGGACCAGTGTTTTCTACAAGGGCCTGCCGGTAGGGGAGTACTTCGCTGACATCGTTGTAGAAGAGGCCGTGATCATTGAGCTAAAAACCGCAGAGACGCTCGTGATCGAGCACGAAACTCAGTTGATCAATTACCTAAGGGCGACAAATATCGAGGTAGGGTTGTTGTTGAACTTCGGCAAGAAGCCGGAAATTCGACGGAAGATCTTCACAAATGATCGCAAGACGGTCCAAAACACGGTCGACTCCGGGGGCAATATTTCCAAATAAAACACTCTGTGTTGATCTGTATCATCAGTGTCTTCGGTGTTCCATTATCTTGAATCACGTCATCAACTTGTTTTTCGAGCGATTGTGGCCACAAAGAGCGGATCGTTCGAGATGGAAAGAAAATCGGCATCCAGTATTTCGCGCAGGTTATACTCGATACGGACAGCTTTGTCGAGTGCCTTGAGCGCCTCTGCCTTATTAAGTTTGACTGCATGCATGCGCGCCAGCCAGTAGTAAACCTGGGCGGAGGACGGTGCCGTTGATATCGAGACCTGCATATGCTGGGCAGCCGTTGCAATGCTCTTCCCGCTTCGGGCCTGGAGCAACGCCAGGAATGAGCGAGTGGCATAGTCCCTCGGGTCCTGGGTCACGATTCGATTTGCAAGATCCATTCCCTGCTCGAAGCTCGACGTCGATTCGGCAAGCCTGCCCCTCAACTGATACGTCCGGCCGAGCCGGTAGAACAGAATGACCTTGCCTCTGTCATCTGCACGGTCCAGCTCATGAAGGCAGGCGGCGATGATCCTGTCTTCGCGGTCCATGTCCAGCCACGCATTGAACTTGAACGTAAACGTCAGCAGCGAATCGGGGGCTCCCAGTCGGACCGCTTCCTCAAAAAGCTGAGACGCGATTTCGGACTGCGGCTTGCGCTGATTGATATCTTCGCACTTCGCCTTGAAGAGATGAATGAGCCCCTTTACCTGAGGCGACTCGAAATTCGATGGATCTGTTTTTAACGCCTTTGAGGCATATTCCAGGGCTTCATCGGTCTTCCCTTCGCTCAGAAGTAGCATAGCGAGGGCGCGATTGCCTTCAGGGGAACCGGGCTGCGATTTGAAACTCTTCTCGACTTCGCTTCGGGCCCGTGCGAACTGCTGACCGTATCGAAACGCCTCACCCAGCGCGACGTGAGCAAGTGCGTTGCTCGGATCGGTGCTTACCGCCCTCTGTGCAAGAACTGCGGCTTCGGAGACGAGCGACGGATCTTGCTCACCCCCTTGCTTGTACCTCTCGAGCAATGCCCAGGCGAGCGGTCCCCGTCCTACCATCATCAGAGAATCCTGGGCATGAGCCTCGCGGAGATTCGCAATGCTCTGATCCAGCGACTCGGATGTCTGCGTCACCATGGCAGCAATGCCCCGAACGTAGGCAGTCGCTGCGGCGGGATTTTCGGAAAACCGCGATGCCGGATGTTCGGGAACCTCCGTTCCCATCGATTTCATGAGAGCAGCATTGGCGCGCGTCGCGAGGATGCCAAGGTCGCGGATATCTCCCGGTAACGTTGTCTCCCACACGGTCTTTCCCTCGTTCACATCGACGAACGCAACGCTGATCGAGACGTCTGTCCCCGTAACTGTAAGGGAGCCGCGTACCACATGACTGATACCGAGCGATGACGCCATCTGCTGCGTGATGGACGTACTGATTGTTCGCGAGCTGGTGGGAGCGAGCACCGTCATGCTTTCGTCCCGCCCGCTTTCGCGGGAGAGCAATACGGCGAAGGCTTCACCAAATGCTTTGTGCTCGGACTCCGTGGTGCTGAACGGCAGGACGGCGATTCCCGCGGGCTTTCCCAGCGGTCCCTGCATGAGCAGGTATGCGACGACGGCGGCAACGACCACCAGGACACCGGCGGCGATTCCGACATAGAGCTTTGTTTTCGGTTTCTTCTGAACTTCCTTGCGGACGGACGCCCGTTGCAGTGCCGCAGCAGCGAGTTCTTCTGCGCGTTGACGTTCGAGCTTTGCTGCTTCTTCGCGCTGACGCTCTTCTTCTGCCTGTGCCTCCTGTCGCTGGCGCTCAAGCCGTGCCTCCTCCGCGAGCTGCACCTGCTTCTCTATCCGCTTGGCCTGTTCGTTGTTCGGTTCCAACGTATAGACTTCCTGCAGCGCGCTCAGGGCCTCACCATACTGTTCCTGATCGACAAACCGGAGTGCAACGTCGAGGACATTTTGAATTCGCTGCTTTCGTTCTTCTTCCTTCCGCAGCTTCTCTTCCTTGACGCGCCGCTTTCGGTTCTCTTCCTCGAGCTGCGCGCGGCGTTCCTCAATCTGAATAATCAGCATCTGCGCTTCGTAGTGGATCTGGACGATCTTGTAGATCTCCTTGATCGCCTCCTCGGCTTTCTCGATCTGATCGGCCTGGAAGTACTCGAGCGCTTTCTGATAGTGGACGTTCGCCCGTTCTCGTTTCTCGGTTTCCTCGACGTCGACCTTTTGCCTTGCCGCCTCGACGCGTTTCGCCTCTTCTTCTTCCTGCTTGGATATCTGATCGGCACGCTTGCGGTTGGGTATGCTCTGTGCGGACTTTGAAGGGGTTGAAAGCTCGGGAATTGACTCCAGCAGGATCTCGAATACCTCCACCGGCTCTGCAATGTTCTTGAGGTCCGTCTGGCCGATGCTAAAGACTTTGATCGGCAGCTTGTTCTTGACCTGATTATAGATTTCTGCTGATATGCAGATGCGGGTTGCTTCGGTGATTGCCTGGATGCGGGCGGCGATGTTGACACCATCGCCATAGATGTCATTGCCGACGATGATCACGTCGCCAAGGTGGATGCCCACCCTGATCTGGACGCTGTCAAATTCTGATTTTCCCTTGTTGTACTCCCAGAACCGCTCCTGGGCTTCGATCGCACATTGAACCGCATTCACGGCGCTCGAAAAGTCGACCATGAATGAATCGCCGATGGATTTGATGATGACCCCCCGGTGCTTCGCAACCACTTCGCGCATCATGTCGTCGTGCGCCCGAAGCACTTCCATCGCCGCAACTTCATTTTCACCCATCTTCTTGGAGAAGTCCTTGACATCGGTGAACATGATCGCTGCAAGCTTGCGAGTGCCGCCTTCAGTGTTTGAAGCCATCGTCAATGTGTTGTGGTTGTGGATGTCGCGAATGTACGGAGGAGGGTCTGCGGGACGTTTGGTCCCCGGGAACGCCCCACCGAGCCAGCCGGGAGATCTCCCCAATGGGTCAGGTTCGAGGAGCTTCCAAGTCTATAGCGTCACTAAGATATTCACTCAGAATCGGAATGTCAATATGAGACATGCGGAACGGTGTGCCGCATCGGGGAGGAAAGAGGCCATCAAGAACGGGAGATGTTACACCTGTTTCAAGTAGTACTTTCGAACGTATTCAGCAACCATCCGGTCGGTATTGTAGACCGGGATGAGGCTGAGCATGGCATTTCGGATGCGTTTGACCCACGCTGTCGGTACACCCTGGGCGTTTCGCTGGTAGAACTCCGGTATTATCTGCTCGGTGAGTGTCTTGAACAGATGTTCCGCATCGCGCTCATCCTGAGCTTCAAAATTCGTGTCCGAAGAATCGTCTCCGATCGGCCAGCCGTTCTTGTCCTGGTACGCTTCCCGCCACCAGCCATCCATGATGCTGAGGTTGAGTCCGCCGTGGATGACAATTTTCTGGCCGCTCGTTCCGCTCGCCTCCAGCGGCCGGCGGGGAGTATTGAGCCAGATGTCCGCGCCCGCCACGAGAAACCGCGCGACGTTCATATCGTAGTTTTCGATGAAGACGACCTTGCCGATCAGCTGAGGGTGACGTGAGATCCCTGCAATTGTCTGCAGGAAACGCTTTCCCTCGTTGTCGCGCGGATGAGCCTTCCCGGCAAAAACGAATTGAACGGGACGACGTGAATCATTGGCAAGCGATACTATCCGTTCAAGATTGCGGAACACAAGCGGGGCCCGCTTGTACGTGGCAAACCGGCGGGCGAAGCAAATTGTCAACGCGTCGGGAGAAAGAGCGTGATCGACAAAACGGGAGAACTCTCCCTCGGACCTTCCATACTGAACCCGCAGCCGGCGCCGTGCAAATTCGACGAGATCCCGGCGAAGTCCGTACCGCATCGCCCACAGTTCCTCGTCCGAAGCGAGGTCACCGTTCACCAGTTTGGCCCAGTACTGAGGGTCCATGAGTTTCGCCGTCCAATCAACACCAAGCCGCTTGTTCCAGAATTCGTGCGCTTTCGCCGTCGCCCAGCTTGGCGTGTGAATGCCGTTTGTGATGTGTCCTATGGGGACGGCACTGGAATCCTGTGTCGAGAAGAGATCCTTCCACATATCTCTGCTGACTTGTCCGTGCAATTCGCTGACGCCGTTTGCGGCGCGGGACATCTTCAGCGCGAGCACTGTCATCGTAAACAGTTCCTCCGGGTCGGCAGGAATGATCCGGCCGTAGGCCATCAGCTGATCGTGCGTCAAACCGGTCTCGCCCCAGAACCGACCGAGCACATGGCCCAGCATCTCGCTGCTGAATCTGTCGTGTCCGGCCGGGACAGGTGTGTGCGTGGTGAAGATGCAGCGGGAGGCAACACGTTTCCGGGCTTCGACTTCGTCGATCCCTTGCTTCAGCTCATCGCGCAGCAGCTCGAGCGTAAGAAACGCCGAATGGCCTTCATTCATGTGGAATGCGGACGGGGTGATGCCGAGCGAGCGTAGCAGCCTGACACCGCCGATTCCAAGGATGATCTCCTGGCCGATCCGCGTATCGACGTCGCCGCCGTACACGTGTGCCGTCAGTCCCTGAAAATGCTGGTCGTTTTCGGGCAGATTTGTATCGAGAAGATAGATCACCGCGCGCCCAACACGCAGCCGCCACGCCTGAAAAAACACAGTGCTGTGTCCGACCTCGACGAAGTTCAGAAGCCTGACTCCCTCTTCGCTCACAACGAGCTCGAGAGGAAGATGGGCCGGGTCGGCTACGGGATATGATTCCTGCTGCCAGCCATCGGGGCCCACCTGCTGCTGGAAATAGCCGTTCCGGTAAAACAGGCTGATGCCGATGAAAGGAATCCCAAGGTCGCTTGCCGATTTTGTGTGATCGCCCGAAAGAACTCCGAGCCCGCCGGAATAGATCGGGAGGGACTCATGAAGCCCGAATTCGGCACTGAAGTATGCGACGGGATTCTTCAGGTTTTTCGCATGACGCGATGCCCAGGTATCCGTCGTCTCCATATACGAATCGAAGTCTTCCAGAACCCTTTGCACTCTCTTCTGGAAGTCAGAGTCGTGGAGCCGCGCTGCAAGCTCTGTGTGGGAAACCTCGCGCAGTACCTCAACAGCGTTGTGGTTCGAACGCTCCCAAACCAGCGGCGAGAGTTCATTGAAGATTTCCTGGGCCTGGGGATTCCACGTCCACCAGAGATTACGGGAGAGTATTTGAAGTCGTTCGGCGAAAGGTCGGTTATTGCTGTGGCTCACGAAGAAGCAAATGAATATTGGTGAATAGTTTGCCGCCTTAACGGGGTGAATTGGTAAATGACAAGATTACGACTTATAAGAATGCAAAAAAATGCCTGAAATTCCAGCGAATCTGGCACCTGACCGGAGTACCAAGAGCTCATCGAAGAATTCAGTTTCTGCACAACAAGTGAACGATCGCCAATCCATGCCATCACTTCCCTCCAAATCGCGAGGAGTGTTGTGAAATGTGGATCGGCAAGAGTCTATTTCTGAAGGCTCGTGCCTCCGCCTTGACCAACCGATCTGAGGGACGGCCTTCGGTTGCCTATCTCCGCCGTGACTTCATAGACGAGTTGCGTGAGCTTCTGCATTTTCTCGAAATCAATGTTCTCCGGATCATCGGTTGGCAAGTGAAGATCCTCGTGCCGTCCGGAAAAGAAGAATGCAACCGGTATTCCCTC
>Ga0233425_10007707_pt1 | contig 14892 bp, 16 predicted proteins | sample Watercolumn_Towu_2_FD_181712 | JGI IMG/M metagenome (GOLD analysis project Ga0233425, IMG submission 181712) | Freshwater microbial communities from Lake Towuti, South Sulawesi, Indonesia - Watercolumn_Towuti2014_140_MG | ecosystem: Environmental > Aquatic > Freshwater > Lake | place...
GGGGCATTCTGCTGCTCTGGGATTGACCTGATACTGAGGTCAAATAACATATCAAGGCTGGTATTTACCGGAGGTCTCACTGATGCCTGTGTTTCATCTACATTAAGACAGGCCTGGGACAGAGGTTATCTCTGTACCGTTGCTGAAGATGCCTGCATCGCCTCCTGCAGCGAAGATCATGAGGCAGAAATAAGAATACTTGGCAAGTACTATGCATGGGTCCTGAAGACCGATGAAGTTGTAAAATACGTTAAACAATTTAAATAAATTTTTTACGGTTATATACAACTTTAGGACAGTCAATGGAAAAGGAAATTTATTTTTACAGCAATTCAATAAAGCTTCCCGGAACGATAAGCTTTCCCGAAGATTTACCGCCGGAGAAAGGCTGGCCGGCAGTTATTCTTTCTCATGGTTACGGGGCGTCTCGTGAAGAATTTGGCGATTTTATAATGTTATCAGGTTTTCTGAGAAGTATAAAGATTGCAGCGCTGCGGTTTGATTTCAGCGGTTGCGGAAGATCAGATTTTCTTCCGGGAAGAATGCTTTGCGGGAGCCAGTGGATTGATGACCTTAAAAATGCTGTATCTTTTTTAAGCGTATACCCAAATATTGACAGGCAGAGGATTTGTATGCTTGGTGAAAGTATGGGTGCCGCAGCAGCAATTTCTGCAGCTGCCGATGACCGACGCGTTAAGATTGTAATTTCCCTTTCTGCAATAGCTGACGGTTTTGAATGGGTAAAAAATAACTGGCTCAAAAATAAAAATAAAAGAGAATTTAATTCATTTTTAAACACTCTTGAAGAAGACGGCAGAAGGGAAGCGGCTTACCGCAGCTCAAATCTTGTAAGGATGTCTGATGCCCTTGCTTATGAAAAGAGGTATACGGATCTGATAGAAGAAATAAGAAAGGTTTTTGATGACCGCAGTTTTACATATTATATTCAATATGCATCAATCTCCTCTATTTTTTCCCTCAAACCTTTAAAGGTGGTAAAAAAAATTGCCCCGAGACCGCTGCTTATTCTTGCTGGAAAAAAAGATGAAATTGTACCCTGTGAAAAAAATTCTCAGAAACTTTTTAAGCGTGCAGGTACGGTTAAAAAAATGATCGTATATGATGAAGGTGACCACGGGTTGTTTGGCGGGCCGGCAAAAGAGGATGCTTTAGGTCAAATATCAGAGTGGCTGACAAAATATCTGTAATGTTTTATAAAAATATTGAAATGGAGAACCGGCAGTGAATTCAAGAGAAAAGTTTTTATCAGTAATGAGGATGCAGGATGCCGATTACAGCAATATTGAAATACCAAAAGTTGAATTTGGCTACTGGGCGGGAACGGTAAGACGCTGGTTTGGAGAAGGACTTCCGGTTATACAGACCGTACCGGATAAGATTTCCGATGGAGTTGCCATAATGGCAAATAAAAATATTTATTCCGAAATGGAAAAAGCAGGTGATGTAAATATACAGCCAGTCTTTGGTCTTGACCAGTACCTGAGCAAATTTCCTGTAGATTACAGTCCGATGTTTGAGGTCGAGGTAATTGAGAAAACAGATACCCATATAATTTATAAAGATGAATATGGCGTTTTAAATAAAAATGATGCAAACATGACTTCTCTTCCCATGGAGCTTGACCATCCTGTTAAAAACCGTAAAAGCTGGGATGAGTACAAGCAGCATTACAGTTCCAGGTCGATTAAAAAGAGGCTTCCGCCAAACTGGACAGGGCTTTCAGAAAGGCTTAAAAACAGGGATTTCCCCATAAGACTTGGTGGGACCAATGGCGGGTTTCTGGGTTTTCCCAGACAAATTATGGGACTAACCAGTTACATGATGGCTCTTTATGATGACCCGGAACTCATTCGTGATATTTGCACAACTTTTCTGAGTTTTCTTCTGGAGTATTATGGTCTGATAATTGATAATGTGAAAGTCGACTGCATACTTATCTGGGAGGATATGGCAGGCAAGATGGGTTCTCTTATTTCTCCGGCTCATTTCAAAGAGTACCTGTCTCCGGCGTATAAAGCAATGGTTAATTTTGCCCGGGGAGCCGGGATTGATATCGTTCTTACAGACAGTGACGGTTATGTTGAAGACCTGATTCCTTTAATCGTAGAAACAGGTGTTACAGGAATGTATCCGTTTGAAAGAGCAGCCGGAAATGATCTTTTAAGGATAAGAAAAAACTTTCCCGGTTTTCAGTTAATCGGGGGTATAGATAAGCGTATTCTTTTTAGTGATTCCGGTACCGATAAAATCGATGGGGAACTTGAGATTGTGGAAGCACTTTTAAAGCAAGGCCGTTATATCCCTCATATAGACCATTTTGTTTCACAGGACTGCACATGGCAGAACTTCATTTATTACCGCAACAGGCTGAATAAAATTATTGACAGTCATAATTTATTGCGATAATGCTATAAATTGCATATAATTATAAAGTAAAAAAAGAGAGGAAAAAAATGAAACTGAATGTTGATGCGCACCTGTGGTGTCTTGGAACATACGCGGAAAGATATGTTCCCGGAGGTTATTTTGAAGATTTAAGCCTTGATAAAAAGCTTAAAATTATGTCAGAAATAGAAGGACTGACAGGTAATTTCACACTTTATCCGACTGCGCCTCTTCCTTCGGATCCAGATAAACTTGTAAAAAAACTGGCTGGCTACAACCTTGTGGTATCGAATATTGCGCCAAGCCTGACCTGGAGCGATCCGGAATTCAAACATGGCGCCTTTTGCTGCTCAGATGCCAAAGTAAGGCGCAAAACTATAGATTCTTTCAAGGAGGCAATAGACTTTGCAAAGGCTGTAAAAGCTGACAGTGTTTTATTATGGGCGGCCCATGACGGTTTTGACTATCCATTTCAGGTCGATTACAGGGATGGCTGGAAAAGACTTGTGGAATCCATAAGGGAGATAGGAGAGCATGACAGAAACGTTAAAATCGCTCTTGAGGCCAAATCAAAAGATCCCCGCCAGAAACAGTATATAAGTAATACAGGCAAAGCGTTGGCGCTCATTAGTGATGTGGGACTTGAAAATGTTGGTTGCGCCCTGGATGTTGGACATGCACTGATGGCCGGTGAAAGTCTTGCTGAATCACTGATGCTTCTTGATTCTCATAACAAACTTTTTCAGATCCATATAAATGAGAATTATAAAGATGCTGACCCGGATATGATTTTCGGAACAATAAACTTCTGGGAGATACTGGAATTTTTCTATTTTTTAAATAAAACGGATTTTGAGGGCTGGTGCGCAATTGATATAATTGCACCAAGGGATGACAGGGCAAAATCCCTAAGACTTGGTGTAAAGATGACATGGAAATTTAAAGAGCTTTCAGACAGATTGTCAAAACATGCCGAGGAAATTGACAGGAACCTGGTTGGTTACAGTTTTGCGGACAATATGAATCTTATAATGGACCTGCTGTTTTAACATTAATATAAATGATCGGAGGAATGTTATGGGAAGGGCAGCTTTTATATTTAGAATGAAACCGGAAATGAAGGCTGAATACAAGAAGGCGCACGATGAAATATGGCCTGAACTTGCAAAAGCTATCAGAGACGCTGGTATTGCAAATTACTCAATTTATTTCAGAAAAGACGGCACTCTTTTTGCCTATCTCGAAGTGGAGGATGTGGCGAAGGCTTTTGAAGCGCTTGGAAAGACGGAAGTTAATGAAAGATGGCAGAAATACATGGATAAATACTTTGTAAAGGAAGATAAAAATCTGCTAGGCCCGGAAATAGAATGGCTTGAGGAAGTATTCCATCTCGACTGAGTTTTATTGCAATCCGGAAAACTTTTTAAATTTAAAATTTTTCATGATATTTGACAGTGCGTGATCTGAAAAAATTAATTACGGAGGTAAATAATGGTAAATTATAAGACTATCGAGCCTTTCACCGGAGAATCTGATAAGGCCCGGCTTCTTGCAGCATTTAAGAGGCAGCCTGTTGACAGGGTACCGAACTTTGAAGTTTTATATGAAGATAAGCATGTCGAAGCCTTTCTTGGAAAATTTGCGGGGAACACTTTATCATATGGAGGAGATCCGGCAAAGGGGGCCGATGCGGAACAGGGCAGGCCTATGTATCCGGATGATTACCTGGATTTATGTGAAATAATCGGCCAGGATGCAATAATGTTTGATGGCGGATTATGGACCCCATATAAAAGGTACGATCAAAAGGGCAACCTTGTACCTGCATATAAAAGGGATGTTAAATCCAGAGAGGATTATAAATCCCTTGTCCTTGATTCAGATGCTGCAATTGAGAGTACCGTGGGATATATAAAAGAATACAAGGAGGCAGTAAAAAGGAGAAATTCAAAAATAGGCATATCTGCTCTTTACGGGTGCCTTATGCAAACCCTTTATGAGTTTGTTGTAGGCATGAATGACTTCATGATGATGATCTATGAAGATATTGACCTGGTAGAGGAGATGCTTGAGGACAGCTGTGTTCATTTTGAAAAAATGACAAAAGCGCTGGTTGATGCCGGAGTGGATTTCGTTTTTCCGGCAGATGATGTGGGGTTTAAAACAGGCCTCTTTGTTCCTCCGAAGATTTTCAAGGAAATCTGGGTAAAGAGAATGGCAAGAATTTTCAAACCGGCAGTTGATGCAAAAATCCCCATAATGTTTCACTCCGACGGAAAAATCGATGACATAGTAGAGGATCTGATCGATATGGGTCTTAATTGTCTGAACCCGATGGATCCTTATGGAATTGACTACAGGGAGTTTAAGAAGAAATATGGAAGCAGGCTCTGTTTGTCTGGTAATGTTGATATTGAGTTCCCGCTCTCTAAGGGTACTCCTGAAGATGTGGATGCAGATGTAAAGGAACATATGGAGATTCTAAAACCGGGATACGGGTATGTGGCCACATGTTCGCATTCTATAGTAAATTATATACCTCATGAAAATGTCATAGCCTATTTAAATGCCATTCACAAATATGGAAAATATTGATATGGCTAACAGGGTGGTTCATAAAGGAATTTTCATTTAAAACATTTGTATAAGTATTAATATAAAAGTAATTGTGGAAAGGATTTAAAATGTCATCCGTCAGTGAAATTTATGGTGCGGTGGTCAAGGGAAATTATAAAGAAATTCAGGACATTGTAAAATCAGCAATTTCCGGTGGAATTTCTCTTGAAGATATTATAAACAAAGGCCTGTCTGCAGCAATGATTGAGGTTGGGGATAAATTCGGATCAGGCGAGCTTTATATGCCGGATATGCTGCTATCTGCTAAAGCGATGAAAACAGCCATGGAAATTGTAAAACCCCTTCTTAAAGGGAGCGAGCATATAAGCGAAAAAGGTACGATTGTTATCGGCACAGTAAAAGGTGACCTTCATGATATAGGCAAAAACCTTGTCATTACAATGGCCGAGGGTCAGGGGTTCAAGGTAATAGACCTTGGGATAGATGTTGATTTCCAGAAATTTGTGGAAGCGGTCAGACAGCACAAACCTGATATTGTTGCATTTTCAGGTCTGCTCACCACAACACTTGCAAATATTTCAGAGCATATCAAAGCCCTTGAGGATGCTGGGCTGAGAAAACAGATAGTTCTTGCAGTTGGCGGCGCACCGGTAACCAGGCATTTTGCTGATATGTACGGAATAGAGATATATGCCCCTGATGCATCTGCGGCAGCAAAAGAGTTTGTAGCTGCGGTTGGAGGCCGGAGAAAATAAGCAGGTAACCGGTTCACAATCTCTGGCCAATTAAACAATAAGCAGAGGTATTATAAAGTATGAAACAGTTTTATATAGTATAATATCCAGGTTAAATAGTGTACTTCAGGTAATCATTGGATTATTTTATAATTAAAAATTAACGTCATGTTACTTAAAAAATTATGATTGAAAGAATAGAGTTTGGCCGTACCGGGCATTTGAGCAGCAGGATAATTTTTGGTGGTGCTGCCTTCTTGGATTCAAGAATATCAGAGGTGGACAGGACACTTGAAGTTTTGCTAAAGTATGGGGTCAATCACATAGATACTGCAGAGAGCTACGGTAATTCTGAAAAACTCATAGGCAGGTGGATGAAGCAGCACAGGAAGAATTTTTTCCTCGCCACAAAAACTCTGGAAAGAAGCTATGAGGGCGTAATGAAGAGCATACAAAAATCCCTGGAATTATTAAGAGTTGACAATCTCGACCTTGTGCAGATACACTGCATCGTTGAGCAAAGTGAATGGGAGCAGACAATGGGGCCAGACGGTGCGCTTGATGCTTTGATTGAGGCGCGGGCCAAAGGAATTCTAAAATACATAGGTATAACATCACATGACCTGGTGGCACCGGAAATCATCTTGAAAAGCATCGAAAGATTTGATTTTGATTCTGTACTTCTTCCATTCAATTACCTGATGATGAAGAATCAGGTCTACAGCATTGGGTTTCATGAGGTTTTATCAAAATGCAGGGAAAAAAAGACGGCCCTGCAGACCATAAAGACAATTGCACGAAAATACGAGGGTGTTCAGCCCGAGGGTTTCACTATGTGGTACGAACCGCTTTCGGAGCAGAAAGATATTGACGATGCAACCTTCTGGGCTATGGCAACACCCGGAATATTTATAAATTCTGCAGGTGACGTTAATCTGCTTCCAAAAATTCTTGATTCGGCCCAGAGGTTTTCCCTTGAAATGGTGCCCACGTATTCTGATATGGATGCGCTTATCAAGAGAAGAGGAATGAAACCGATTTTTCCTTCAATTTAAAAACAGGGAAAGGATTTTCAGGTTATCAGAAATTTAAACATCACTTCCGGTTCGAATCCAGTCTGGCCAAGCACTAGGTAATTAAATTTAAATTTTATTAATTAGATCTGATAACCATTTTTGAACAGGTAGCATTTTCTTATAGTATTTATAACAAAAATCGACAAACTCAGAAGAGAAAAATACTTCAGGAATATCAAGACTTTTACTAACATAGAGACCATCGTAAAGCAGCAATTCTGTATTTTTATAGCCAGTATCATATCCTTTGGGTACCTTCTTGTAGTTATTGCCCCCAAAATAATATCCCTTTTCTGATAGATTCTTGATAATATTAAAAAGTTCTTCTCCATATATGGGATTCAATACCAAATTCCTATACATCTCAAGTTGGTGCTTTGTAAATTTATAAATGCCTGTACCAAGTGTTATGTTACCTGCCTCAAGATGAAAATAAAAAACAGAGGATTCCATTCGTGGCATATTATCATCCCAAAAAATAATGCCAAGATTTGTTTTATATGGAGATTTATCAATTGAAAACCTTGTGTCTCTGTTTATCCTGAACAAAGACTTGTTTACCCTGGGATCTGCATTTATATTAGGTGAAAGTTTGCTAAGTCTTCCACCCATAGCAATAATAAAATCTTTTGCCGGATTCAATACATAATCTTCATATAACTTCTGGTGTTGGTCAAACCACTTTTTATTATTGTTGGATTTAAGTTCTTTGAAAAAATTAATTGTTTCTGCAAAAAAGCCATTAAATCTATTAATTTCTGTTTTCATAAAAAGTCTTCCAATGATGGTTCATTGGATAAGTAATTATACTTTTAATATCGATTATAATATAAAAATATCACAACTTAAACTCGATAATGTAGTTCAAACTTTGTTTACAGTGCTCAGACCATAGTTGTTTAATCCCTTAAAATAATAACTTGACAAGTAGTATTATTATTAGTACTATTAAACGTACTAAAAAGGAGCTTAAAAATGGTTGAATCAATTACAGCTAATGAACTTAAAACTAAAGGTTTATCTGCTTTGAACAGGGCAACAATGGATGGCAGTGAAGCTATAATAACTGTAAGGGGTAAAAACAAATATGTTATTATTCCTTTTGACAGGTATAATTATTTACGTGAGTGCGAACTCGAATCTGCTTTGGAAGAATCTTTAAAGGATATGGATAATGGTAGATATATAGAAGAAACAGTAGAAAATCACATAAGAAGAATAACAAGTGGCTAAAATAATATATACTGAAAGCTATATAAAAAGGGCTAAAAAATTTATTGGACAACATCCTGAGATTCTCTCACAATATGAAAAAACATTTAAACTTCTTGAATTAAATCCTTTCCATCCATCATTAAGACTTCACAAATTAAAGGGAAAATTAGAAAAATTATTTTCAGTCTCAATTAATATTTCCTATAGAATTTGTATCTATTTTGTTATCGATGAAGATAAAATAATACCAATAGATATAGGAAAACATGATGATGTGTATTAAATCTACAATAGTTTTCTATTCTGATTTTTCTTTATAGAAAATCTTTAATCTGGTTAATTCTAAGAAAAAACAGTTCGAAATTTCGTAACTCGGGGCAGCCAACGGAATTACCTTGAAATGATCTGCAAGCAAATGTTAATATTATTTATTATCATGTCTAAAGTAGTATAATAATTATAATTATGATTCATGTTTATATATCTCCTGAAAACAGGTGAGGTAGAAAATGAGAAAGAATATCCTGTTTATTATCCTTTCAATTGCTACTATTTTGTCTTTGTTCGCAACCGCCGCAGTATGCAGTTTTTGCGGTATGAAACTTGACACGGCACCTCAAGATGAATCTTTTACCCAATTAGAAGAAACGGAGACTGATCTAGTTGAGGAAGAGTCTGCTGAAGATAAAACAACCAATAATACGCAGGAAATAAATACTACCCAGCAAGATACAGAAGGGGAAGCCCCTACGATTAAACTTAAAATATCAGAAGGGCCCACATATTCAGCTGCCGATGATGTCTGCTATTATAGGATAACGGCTGCAGTTACAGGCAGTCCCACTCCTAAAATTGAATGGAGCAAAGATTACAGCAATGGAACCTTAGGTGAAGACGTTGCCCAGATAAACCTCACCAGGGATAACCCCACATATGCTCTAACTGCTACAGCTACAAACCCGGCAGGTTCTGCCACAGATTCCATCACACTTAGCTGGGGATGTGATGCACCTGAAGCAAAACCTATTGTAAAAGATATTGCCGTAGAGAAAAGCATAAGTGGATACATAATTGTTGATGACCAGGCATTTTCAAATCCAACTTATTCTTTTGTGGGTGACTATAGTAACGATAAAGAAATATATACTTTTCTGACTTTTAGCATCAGTGACCTTCTTGATAAGAAACATGTAACCATAAAAGATGTTTCTGTAACCATACCTGTTGATGAAATTGTTGGTCATCCGCAAAATCTTACACAGATTAATGTATTTGTAACTGATTATGGAAATTCCCTTGAACTGGCAGACCAATATAAGGAAGAAGTCTGGATACAAACTCTGTTACCTACTGATTCCCTGACAAATCTTAACTTCTCAAACAGTACATTGAATATTGAGATGCAAAAAGCTGTGGATGCCGGTAAACAGAGGATCCAGTTAACCTTATGGCCTGTAAGTTATACTCCTAATGCTTCTGGGGACTATTACAGGTTCACTCTTACAAATATAAATATGCGTGTTAAATACGAGGTTTCTGAGTAAAACAATATATTTAAAACTGGCAACTTTCAATTAAAATCCAAATTTCGGAATAAAAAAATCCCCATTTAAGCTTAGCAATTTAGTTCGATCTTTGTAAACAGTGCCCAGCCAAAATATTATATTAAGTATTACATCGAGACACCGAAAATCAAACCTCCAAAGTAAGGAATTAGCCAAATTATCCATACAATAATACTAAACTTATGAAAGTTTAAAATCATCTTTTCGTTCTTTTTAACTAATACGACAGTTGCCCAGATTGCATGGGAAAGCATAAAAATGATTGCCAGTAATCCTGTAATATCATGAAAGTCAAATTTAAATCCACGGTTATCACTTATTCTTGTCATAAGGGTTGTACCAGTAGTGTCAAAGGTAACTCCTATCCAAAATAGATACATATGCCAATATTTTAATCTCTTTTGTATTTTCTCAGCCCAAACTCCTACGGTATAAAATATAAGCGCTAAGGTTATAAAGATAGTTGAATAAATAAGCATAATTAATCCTCCAAAAAGTTTTTTAATTTAAGCTTTACTGGACTTAAAAAATATTGGTTCACTTTACTATAAAGATTAAAATATTATAAGAGATTTAAATACTTATCAATGTACAATTGATAAAATTTTTAAAATTACAAATAATATATGAATGATCTGAACCCCAAGGTTAGAGACACACTTAACTAAATTAGTGCCAACTGATGAGACTTGTTTTTATTAAATTTATCTTCAAATTCTTCCGTGGGCATATAGCCCAGGGAGGAATGCAATCTTTTCTTGTTATTAAAATTTTTTAAAAGAATTATTTCTTTTAAAAAATGGTTTAAGTTTCGTAACTTGGGGCAGACAACAAAACATCTTGGTTATATAAATCTAAAATTATAAGATCTCATATATTATGGGGTCTTATAGATGGTCCTGTGCGAGGCACCAGTTCTGTTAAAAGCATACAGCTTATCACTAAACAGAAGTACTTTTTAGATCAATACAGGATAAAAACAACCAAATTTGTGTCATGGACTAGATCTTAATTGTAAAAAAAACTACTGAAATATAAATGACAGCGTGGATAAATGCAATTGGCCAGAATGATCTGCTTTTAAGTGCGATATAACCGAATAAGATTCCAGTTATAAGGGTTGAATAAAATTCCAATGGAACTTTATTCCAGTGTGCAATAAAAAATAAAAGGGTCTGGACAATATTTGCCCTGAGGGGGCCAATATTATCTCTTAAACCAAATAAAAGAAACCCCCGGAGAAAGAACTCCCAGGAAAACATATATATGATTGTTTCCAAAACAATTTTGAAATATAGTTTCCTACCGCTATAATACATATTCAAATGTGCAGAATATCTTACTGCAAGATAAACCAGGATAATTGAAGCCAGGCTTAAAAACAATCCTGCGATAAGTCCGATTTTTAAGTTCCCGAATTTGAAACCAAAATTTTTTAAATCTTTTTTAAGTATCAGGATACCTATCAATAATGGAATAAACATAAACAGAAGGACAGCATCAAAAGTCTCATCGATTATTCTGAATTGTGTTACTAATAGTATAAATATGGAACTAAAGAAAATTATAAGAGATTCATCTCTTGCTTTTTGGATCAGGATTTCATTCAGCATAAATCAGTTTAATAAATTTCATTATAAATATTTGAGAAAATTATATTCACACTTTTTCTAATTATCACATTTTCAATCCTTCATGATAAGGGGAAATATCATAATATAGAGGGAACCCGGGTTTTTGATGGAGATATATCTTTTTAATGATTATTTATAGAAGTGTGATAGCCTTTTTAATGCTGTGATTTTTTCGGTCCTGTCTATTTTTGCATTTGTTACAATGCCGTGCAGTATCTCTATTGATCTATCGTAGGTTGTTCTGTCAACCGGGTATGGTATGCCATCCTTTCCGCCATGGGCAAAACCAAATCTTGCAGGGTCGGTTATGTTGTGTTTAACGCCGTACACAAGTTCCGAAATCATAGCGAGGGATCTTATTGTTCTGGGTCCGACTCCCGGGATTGCAAGAAGTTCCTCGAAATTTTTTGGCTTATTCTCATAAGTTTTCAAAAGTATTTTTTCAAACCTGTTTTTATCGATATCTGTTGTAAAAATATCATGTCCTGAAGGCATCTGATACTGTTTTTCAGCAGATTTTTTTATAAGTAAAAAGTCATTTACAACCGATTTCGGAGTATGCTTTGAAAGCTCGGTGATTGTGTTTCTTGCAAGCAGGCTGTCCTGTGCCACCAGGTTTAGAACCTCTGACTTGCTGTCGCAGCAGATTGCTGAATGAGGCTCACACACAAAATCCGAAACTCTGTCACCCAGCCAGTGGTACCTGCGGGCAAATCCTGTACTATCATTCATTCCCTGCTGAACAACTGCCCATTTGTTTCCATCAGGAGTAAAAAAGAAACAGTGGTGATACAACTGATAGCCGTCCTGGAGCGCATTGCTGTCAACTTTTGCAGACATCCTGCTTGCATAAACAAGTCCTTTAAGATTATTTCCGGTTTCTTCCTGTATATTTTCAATCTCTGCAGGAGTTTTTCTGGATGTTGCACCCTTCCCGCCTGCAATATACAGACCTGTATCTTTTTCAATATTCTTTGAAGCTTCCTTTAATGCTCCACATACAGTTGTGGTTACCCCGCTTGAGTGCCAGTCAAAACCAAGAACGCACCCTAAAGCCTGAAACCACAGGGGCTCTGAAATTTTCTCCATAATAAGTTCCGCCCCATATTCGGATGCCATGAGCAAAAGAATCTCTCTGGACAGTTTTTTCATTCTTGAAAAGAGCCAGGCGGGAGCTTTGCCGCCGTGCAGCGGAAGCTTAATTGTTCCTGTTTTATAAGCAGGCATAGTTTTTATACCTTGCTGACATTATTATTATACTTAAAAGTCTATTATTTCAGCTTGAACGGGTGAGTGGCACAAAGGCAACATCACAGATGTGCCGGGTCGACAGCCTGCCGTCTTTTTTTGTGATTTTCAGGAGTGACTGACCCCATCCGGCAGGTCCTTCAGGTACGACAAGAATTCCATCCTCCGCAAGCTGATCCGTAATGGGTTGGGGAATTTTTTCAGGAGCCGCGGTTAAGATTATCCTTTCGAACGGGGAGAATTCTTCCCAGCCATTGTAACCGTCACCAAATTTAAGTTTTACATTGCTGTATCCCGAAAGATTTTTGACAGCACTTTTATAAAGGGGTTCAATTATTTCCACACTGTAAACCTGCCCCGAGACCTCGGCAAGTATTGCCGTCTGGTAACCTGAACCGGTTCCAATCTCCAGAACTTTTTCGTCTCCAGAAAGTTCAAGAAGCTCCGTCATAAGAGCAACAATATAAGGCTGGGATATTGTCTGTCCATAGCCGATTGGTAAAGGCCTGTCATCATATGCGCTGCCCGAATAATCTTTGCCTGCATATTTTTCCCTGGGAACTTTAAGAATGGCATCGATAACCTTTTTATTGCTGATTCCTCTTGCAACAATCTGTTCCCTTACCATTTCTTCTCTTATGTTTAAGTACCTGTTTCTGTCCGGTCTTTCATTGCCTGATCTTCCGTCCCGGAATGGTTTGCCGGTTCCGGGGAAACTGCTTTCATGATTTTTACCGGAGCGCTTCATTATACGCTTACGCCTCTTATAAAACCAAAGTGAATTGATAAATATCTAAATCCTGTTATATTGATTATACTATATCAGCAAGAATGTTTTCTAATTTTTTACTCAATGTCCTCTGGCAGCGAAATATATTTTTAAAAAATAAAAACAGATGAATAATTGTTTTTGGCCTGGTAATAAGGTGGAAAAAAAGGACTGATACTTTTTTACGGATTGTTCCGCATTTTGAAAGCAGATTCAATACTCCCGGAATCCCCGAATCCAGGTCATCAGAGATTACTCTCAGATGTATCTGGTTTCTGTATCTTTTATGCAGCTTTTCAGCTATCCAGTATGACTCCATGTCTATAACATGTGAACCCGTGGACTCTCTTATTTGCATCTTTTGAGAGCTTTCTGTCACAATTCTGTCTACTGTTGCAAATGACACGTATCTTTGACAACCGGTATTTCGGAATATTTTAAAATTGTCTTCATGTTCAGGAAAAATCGTATCATTAATTGCAATACAGGGACGCTCTTTTTCCAGGGGATATTTTTTTAAATCATTTGCCACTACTGTATCGCATAATTTGAGTTCTTTTGTTAGTGAGCCTCCAAAGCCGATAACAATCATCAAATTGCCTGAAGATTTGACTGGCGGACGGGTATTATTGAAGATACCGGAGATGAAAAGTTCTGCGGCTTCAGATGCATTTTCTCTCCCGATGCCAGTTAAAATCAGAAGGAGAGGACTTCCCGTCAGGTTTTTTCCGGAATTTTTAAAATAACCATAAAAAGCTTTAATTTTACCGGATGTTATTTTTTCTGTTAACCTGAGCTTTCTAAGAAACCCGGAAATTTCAAATCTGGTGGCACAAAAAATTATTACCATTTCAGAAGTAAGAAATATATGAGTACAGTTATACTTAAAGTATGTATTATAATATAGACTTGATAAATATATATAAATACTTTAAGATTGTTTTAATTTATATCAATTTTATAACAATTATCTTTTATTTTATATAAATAAACAACGTTAATTTATTGATATTTTATTATCAGCAGATTTAGAACAGGGCAGGAAAGTAAATGTCAGGAATAAATTCCAGGCTTAAAGAAATTGAAAATCATCAGACGAAAATAAATGTATCAGTTGCCGGTACTGGCCAGATGGGTTTGGGGCTTATTGCTCAGTTGAAGAGCTTAAAAGCTTTCAATATTGTGGCCGTGGCAAATAAAAGTCCTGAAAAGTCAATTGAAAAATTAAAATCTGTGGGATACTGCATGTCAGACCTGGTTTCAGCAAGTTTTAACGGAAGAAGTGATAAAAAAAGCCTCACCGGTAAATTAAATCTTGAAGCTTTATCGGGTAAAGTTATTGTTTCTGACTCAATTACAGCAATATCGGAACTTGAATGCGCTGATGTCGTTGTTGATGCGACAGGTTCTCCTGAAGCGGGAGCTGAAATTGCATTTTGCGCAATAGAAAATAAAAAACATATGGTGACGTTAAATGTTGAAGCAGATACTGCAATAGGGCCGCTGCTGAAAAAAATGGCTGACAGCGCCGATGTTGTTTATACTGTGGCAGCGGGTGATGAGCCCGCAGCTTTAAAGGAGCTTTATGATTTTGCCTGCACCCTGGGCTTTGAGGTGGTGGCGGCAGGCAAGGGAAAAAACAATCCGCTTGATAGAGGTGCAAATCCG
>Ga0233425_10007708_pt1 | contig 14891 bp, 12 predicted proteins | sample Watercolumn_Towu_2_FD_181712 | JGI IMG/M metagenome (GOLD analysis project Ga0233425, IMG submission 181712) | Freshwater microbial communities from Lake Towuti, South Sulawesi, Indonesia - Watercolumn_Towuti2014_140_MG | ecosystem: Environmental > Aquatic > Freshwater > Lake | place...
CGGAGAACGCGCCCTACCTATCGCCCCCATGGCACCGGTAGGGCGAGCTCTCCGAGCGAGCCGGCGTGCACCGCCCATGTCGCGCACGAGCCGACCTCGACGGCAACAACTCGCCGATGCGCCCCTTCCCGCCGCGGTTCGGCGCCGGCCGCCGACACGCTTCAGCGCCGGGCGGCGCGCGTCAGCCGCAACAGCCGGCGGCGGGTGGAGGCATCGAGCTGCTCGCGCCGGAACCGCCATTGCCAGTTGCCCTGCGTCGTGCCGGGGCGGTTCATCCGCGCCTCGCTGCCCAGGCCCAGCACGTCCTGCAGCGGCAGGATCGCCCACCGCGCGGGCGAGCGGAGCGCGAGGGCGATGACGTCCCAGTGGATTTCGCGGCCGTCGCGGCCCAGGTAGGCCAGCAGCGCCTCGCGCTCGGCGCGCATCGCCTCGGCCGTCTGCGTCGTGCCCTCTCCCGGCCGGGCCCGGAACCAGCCGACGATCGTGTCGTTGTCGTGCGTCCCGGTATAGAGCACCGTGCGCGGGGGACAGTCTTCCGGCCGGAACCCCGGCACACGGACGAGGTCGCCCACGGTGAACTGCAGGACCCGCATGCCGGGCAGGCGGTGGCGCTCGCGGAGGGCGTCGACGTCGGGGGTGATCACCCCCAGGTCCTCGGCGACGATCGGCAGCGACCCCAGCGCGCGCCGGACGGCCCGGAAGAACGCGTCGCCCGGGCCCGGCATCCAGCGGCCGCGCACCGCCGTCGGTTCGGAGGCCGGGATTTCCCAGTAGCCGGCGAAACCGCGGAAGTGATCCAGTCGCACGACGTCGACGCGGGACAGCGTCGACCGCAGGCGCCGGACCCACCACGCGTAGCCCGACCGGGCGTGTTCGTCCCACCGGTACAGCGGGTTGCCCCACCGCTGGCCCGTCTCGCTGAAGTAATCCGGCGGCACGCCCGCGACGACGGTGGGCGAACCCGCGTCGTCCAGCTGGAAGAGCGACGGATGCGCCCACACGTCGGCGCTGTCGTGCGCGACGAAGATCGGCAGATCGCCGACGAGCGTCACGCCCGCGCGGCGGGCCGCCGCGCGGAGGCGCGCCCACTGCCGGTCGAACAGATACTGCAGCAGGCGGTGCTCCTCGATCCCGCCGGCCAGGTCCCGGCGGGCCGCCGCGAGCGCCGCCGGTTCCCGCCGGCGGAGCGCGGACTCCCAGCCGGTCCACGGGCCGCCGCCGTTCGCTTCCTTGACCGCCATGAAGAGGGCGAAGTCGTCGAGCCAGTCCGCCTGCGCCGCCCGCCAGCGGTCGAACCGGCCGCGTTCGGACGCGCGGGCGCCGCGCCGGAAGCGTTCGCACGCCGCGCGCAACGCAAGCCGCCGCGCCGCGATCGCGGGCCCGAAGTCCACGCGGTCGGCCGGACCGGCGTCGAAGCCGCGCGTGTCGCGCGGGCCGAGCAGTCCCTCGTCGCGGAGATCCTCGAGGCTGATCCACAGCGGGTGGCCGGCGAAGGTGGAGAGCGACTGGTAGGGCGAGTCGCCGTAGCCCGTGGGGCCGAGGGGCAGCATCTGCCAGATCCCCTGCCCCATGCCGCGCAGCGTCGAGACGAACCGCCGCGCCTCGGGGCCGATCTCGCCCATGCCGTACGGGCCCGGCAGCGACGTCGGGTGCAGCAGGATCCCGCTCTGGCGGCGCCCGTTCATCGTTCACGCCGGCGGGCGCGTGCGCCAGCGGCGGTGCAGCCAGATCCACTGGTCCGGGTGGGCTCGGATGAAGTCCTCGATCGCGCGGGTGTAGACCTGCGTCGCGGCGCGCAGCGTCTCCGGCTCCGTGTCGGCCGGCGGCTCCAGGGCCGGTAGCACGTGGATGACGTGCCGCCCGCCGTCCAACCGCTCCGCGAACACGGGCACGACGGGCGCGCGGGCGACCGCGGCCAGGTGGGCCAGGCCGGCGGTGGTGCACGCGGGGCGGCCGAGGAAGTCCACGAACACGCCCTCGTCGCGCGTCATGTTCTGATCCAGCACGAAGCCGAGCAGCCCGTTGTCCCGCAGGGTGCGGCGGCAGTCGCGGTAGGAGCCGCGCGACGGCAGCGTTTGGAGGCCGAACGCCTGCCGTACGGCCGCCACGTGCGCGTCGAGCGCCCGGCCCTTGATCGGCTTGACCACGATGGTGAGCGGCAGGCCGAAGACCGGCGCCGTGGCGCACGCGAGCTCCCAGTTCCCGGTGTGGGCGGTGAGCAGGCAGGCGCCGCGGCCGCCCTCGAGCGCGCGCCGGAGGGTCTCGATGCCGCTCCACGCCACGCGGTCCGCGACGTACGCGCGGCCGGCGCGCCGGAGCCGGAGGGATTCGACGAGGTTCATCCCGAGGTGGGCGTAGCACCGCCGCGCGGTCTCGCGGACCCATCGCGCGTCCGCGTCCGGAAACGCCCGGCGCAACGCGTCTTCGGCGTCCGCACGGTGGTAGCGGATCACCGAGCCGAGGAGTCCGCCGAGGCCGCGCCCCAGGCGCAGGGCGGCCGGCAGCGGCAGCGCCGAGAGGATCCGCTCGATGGATTGGAGCAGGAACGTCACGGGTGGCGTCGCGCGGGCATCAGCCGCTCGCGGCGGTCCCCGCCTGGGCCGGCTGGGCCGGCTGCTCAAACCGCAGGCGGTCGCCGTCGACGACGACCTCGATCGGCTCGGACGACCCCAGGTCCCCGCTCAGGATGCGCTCGGCGAGGGGATCCTCGACGAACCGCTCCACCGCGCGGCGCATCGGCCGGGCCCCGTACTCCGGCGCGTAGCCCTTCTCGATCAGGAAATCCAGCGCCGGCGGGGTGAGGTGGAGTTTCAGCTTCTTCGCCGTCAGGCGCGAGCGGATCTTCTCCAGCTCCAGGTCGAGGATGCGGACGAGATCCGGCCGGCTGAGGGGGCGGAAGACGATGACGTCGTCGACGCGGTTGAGGAGCTCGGGCCGGAACACCCGCTTCGCCTCATCCATCATCCGGCTCTTCAGGCCCTCGTAGTCGGCCTCGTCGCCGCGGCCGCCGAAGCCGAGGGCGCTGCCTCGCTTGAGGAAGCCGGAGCCGAGGTTGGAGGTCATGATCACGACGGTGTTCTTGAAGTCGACCGTGCGACCGAGGCTGTCCGTCAGCCGGCCCTCCTCGAGGATCTGGAGGAGCATGTGCATCACGTCGGGATGCGCCTTCTCGACCTCGTCGAAGAGCACGATCGAATACGGCCGCCGGCGCACGCGCTCGGTGAGCTGGCCGCCCTCCTCGTAGCCGACGTAGCCCGGCGGCGAGCCGACGAGGCGGGAGGAGGAGAACTTCTCCATGTACTCGGACATGTCGATCTGGATCAGCGCGTTGGCGTCGTTGAACATGAACTCCGCCAGCGCGCGCGCCAGGAGGGTCTTGCCCACGCCCGTCGGCCCGAGGAAGACGAACGAGCCGATGGGCCGCCGCGGGTCCTTCAGCTCCGCGCGCGACCGGCGCAGGGCCTTGGAGATGGCGACGAGCGCCTCGCGCTGGCCGATGACCGACTTCTCCAGGTCCTGCTCCATGCGGAGCAGGCGGGCCATGTCCTGCTGCTCCATGCGCGTGAGGGGGATGCCGGTCCACTTGGCGACGACGGAGCGCACGTCGTCGGCGGAAATCTCGACGACGTTCTCGTCGCGGCTCTTCCGCCAGGCGTCGAGCGTCTTCTCCAGGTCCTCGCGCAGGCGCCGCTCCTCGTCGCGGCGGCGCGCGGCCTCCTCGAAATCCTGGCGGACGATCGCGTCCTCCTTCGTGCGGCGGACCTCGTCGATCCGGCGCTCGGACTCCTTGATCCCGGGCGGGCGGGTCATGGCGCCGATCCGGCCGCGCGCGCCGGCCTCGTCGATCACGTCGATGGCCTTGTCCGGCAGGAAGCGGTCGGGCAGGTAGCGCGCCGAGAGCTCGACCGCCAGCCGCAGCCCCTCGTCGCTGAAGTGCGCGTGGTGGTGCGTCTCGTAGCGCGCGCGGAGGCCCTGCAGGATCTGGACGGTCTCCTCGATCGTGGGCTCGCGCACGAGGACGCTCTGGAACCGGCGTTCGAGGGCGGCGTCTTTCTCGATGAACTTCCGGTACTCCGCCATCGTCGTGGCGCCGACGCACTGCAGCTCCCCGCGGGAGAGGGCGGGCTTGATGATGTTGGAAGCGTCCATCGCGCCCTCGGCGGAACCGGCCCCGACGATCGTGTGCAGTTCGTCGACGAACAGGATGACGTTCTTGACCCGCCGGATCTCTTCCATCACGGCCTTGATGCGCTCCTCGAACTGGCCGCGGTACTTCGTGCCCGCCACCATCAGCGCGAGATCGAGCTGGACGACCCGCTTCTCGCGCAGCAGCTCCGGCACGTCTCCCGCGGCGATGGCCTGGGCCAGGCCCTCGACGATGGCCGTCTTGCCGACGCCCGCCTCGCCGATCAGCACGGGGTTGTTCTTCGTCCGGCGGCAGAGGATCTGGATGACGCGCTCGATTTCGTTCTGCCGGCCGATCACCGGGTCCAGCGCGTCCTTGCCCGCCAGCTCCGTCAGGTCGCGGCCGAACGCCGTCAGCGCCGGCGTCTTGGAGCGACGCGCCTGCGGGGTCGCGGCCGGAGCGGCGGCGCCGGCGGCGGCCTCCGCGGGCTCGGGCGCGGCCGGCGGCTCCGGCGCGCTGTCGGGGGCGGGCTCGAAGTCCGGATTCAGCTCCTTCATGATCGCGACGCGCGTCTTCTCGAGATCGACGTTCAGGCTCTTGAGGACGTGCGCGGCGACGCCCTCGCCCTCGCGGATGAGGCCCAGCAGGAGGTGCTCCGTGCCGACGTAGGAGTGGTTGAGCGCGCGCGCCTCGCTGCCCGCCAGCGCCAGCACTTTCTTGACCCGCGGCGTGAAGGGCAGGTTGCCGATCGTCTTGGTCTCGGGACCGACGCCGACGGCCTTCTCCACCTCCAGCCGCAGCGAGTCGAGGTCGACGCCCATCTTGCGCAGGACGGCGACGGCGACGCCCTGGCCCAGCGCCACCAGGCCGAGCAGGAGGTGCTCCGTGCCGACGTACCCGTGGTTGAATCGCTCGGCTTCCTGCCGCGCGAGCTGCAGGACCTGCTGGGCCCTGGGCGTGAAATTGTTCATCCGGACTTACCCCTGCGGCGGTCGCCGCGGATCGCCAGCGCCACGCCGGCTCTCACCCGGTCCGCCCGCGCCTGGTCCCGGCGGCCCTGGGACAGCCGCCGGCCTTCCGTCCACTGCACGTGCCCCGGCTGGACCCACAGCATCAACCGATCCAGCGCTTCCGGCCGCGCGATTTTGATTATACCCGCTTCGCCGCCCAACCGCAAGACCGACAGCAGGTCCAGCGCCTCCTTCGACGAGAGCACGTGGGCATTGGCCAGCACGCCGGCCGCGCGCCCCACGCGGTCGCGGAACAGGGCCTCCCGCTTCTGCCGCAGCCGCGCGCGGGCGTTCATCTCGTGCCCGACGATCTCGCGCACGATCTGGTCGAGGGTCGCCACCAGGTCCGCCTCCCGCTCGCCGAGGGTCATCTGGTTGGATACCTGGAACAGGTGCCCGTCCGCCGCCGTCCCCTCGCCCTGCAGGCCCCGGACCGCCAGCCCGATCTTCTGGATGCCCCGCACGACGGGGCCCATCTCGTCCATCAGCACCAGGCCGGGCAGATGGAGCATCACGCTCGCCCGCATGCCGGTGCCGACGTTCGACGGACAGGCGGTGAGGTAGCCCCACCGCGGGGAGAAGGCGTACTCGACGGCCCGCTCCAGTTCGGTGTCCACGTCGTCGATCCGCGACCACGCCTCCTCGAGCCTCAACCCCGGGAGCATCGCCTGGAGGCGGAGGTGGTCCTCCTCGTTCACCAGGACGGCGATCGCGCCGTCGCCGGACAGCACCACGCCGCTTCCGCGGCCCTTCCCGGCGTGCTCGCGGCTGATGAGGTGGCGCTCGAGCAGGACCTGCCGGCCCAGTTCGTCGATCTCCTCGTTGCCGCCCGCGATGACGGGCGCGGGCATCGAGGACAGGCCGCACAGCACGGCACGGATCCGCTCCCACAGCCGCACGCCGGCCTCCTCGCCCGCGCGCCCGGGGAAGGGCGCGTCGGCGAAGTTCCGCGCGAGGCGCACGCGGCTGCTGATCACCGGCGGCAGCGCGGGGTCGCGGCCCGGGATCGACGGCTCGCTCCGGACGAGGTCGAGCAGCGTCACGGCGGCGGTTTCTCCCCCCGCGCCGTCAGCGCGCGGAGGCGGTCGCGCAGTTCGGCCGCCCGCTCGAAATCCTCGCGCGCCACGGCCTCGTCGAGTTCCCGCCGCAGGTCCGCCGACGCGGCGTCGAGCAGGGCCCCCGCGGACCGGCGCGGCGCCTTGCCGGCGTGCCGCTCGCCGCGGTGGAGCGAGCGCAGCAGCGGCGCCAGTTCGTCGGCGAAGGCCCGGTAGCACGCCGCGCAGCCGAGGCGCCCGGCCGACCGGAACTCCGACGCCTTGAGCCCGCACGACGGACAGGCCGGATCGGGAAGCCCCTCGCCGCCGGCCGCGGCGGCGGCCTTGCCCAGACCGAGCAGGAGGCCTTCGATGACGGCCGCGGGCGGGAGATTCAGGTCGATGCCCGAGGCCGACGCGCACGCCTCGCACAGGTGCATCTTCTTCACGTCCGGGCCGACGACCCGGGAGAGATGCACCGTGGCCTCGGCCTTCTGGCACTTGTCGCACAGCATGTCGGCGGCCATCCTCCGTCCGCCGCGCCGGAGACCGCGCCCGCGGGGGCGCCCCGGCGCGGACGGTCACGCGATCGGCGTGCCCGCGCGCCGGGCGAACTCGGAGAAGCCGCGCCCCAGCTTGCGGGTGATCGGGCCCGGCGTGCCGTCGCCGATCGTGCGCCGGTCGACGTTCACGACGCCGATGATCTCGGCCGCGGTGCCCGTCAGGAACACCTCGTCCGCCGTGTACAGGTCGTACCGCGTCAGCACGTCCTCGCGGACGGTGTACCCCATCTCCGCCGCCAGCCGCATCACGGCGTCGCGCGTGATGCCGCGCAGCGCCCCGCACCACGGCGGCGGCGTGGTGAGCGTCTCGCCCTTCGCCACGAACACGTTGTCGCCCGACGCCTCCGCCACGTAGCCGTGGGGGTTGAGCAGGATGCACTCCATCACGCCGGCGTTGATCGCCTCGATCTTCGCCAGCACGTTGTTCAGGTAGTTGAGGCTCTTGATGCGCGGGTTCACGGCCTCGGTCTGGTTGCGCATCGTGCCCACGGTGACGATCGCCAGTCCCTTCTCGTACAGCTCGACGGGATAGAGCTGGATCGCCCCGGCGATGATGATCACCTCCGGCCGGCGGCAGAGGTAGGGGTTCAGCCCCAGTTCCCCCACGCCGCGCGTCACCACCAGGCGGATGTAGCCGTTGCGGATGCGGTTCGCCTGGCAGGTCGCCACGACCGCCCGGATCATCTGCGCCTTCGACAGCGGGATCTTCAGCGCGATGGCCGTCGCCGAGGCGTACAGCCGGTCGATGTGTTCGTCGAGCAGGAAGACGCGGCCGTTGTAGGCCCGGATGCCCTCGAACACGCCGTCGCCGTAGAGGAGGCCGTGGTCGAACACCGACACCTTCGCGTCCTTCCGGTCCACCAGCTTTCCGCTCACGTAAATCTTCATGGCCGCCCTTCCGACGCTGTCCGCCCGCGATTGCGCGCGCCAATCATACGTCACGGGGGCCGCCTTGACCACAGAATACCGGGCCGGCCGAAGACGCGGCCGGAGCGCCGGCTTCAGCCGGAAGCCCGCGCGCCGCTTCCGCGCGCCGCCGGCCGGGAGGCCGGGATGCGAACGGAGCCCCCCCGCCCCGCTGTGGCGCGCGGAATCAAAGCGGTGTATGTTCCCGCCACGTCGCCCGGACCGGCGGCGAGCCGGGCGACGGCCGAACGATGGACTTGCGCCACATGCGGATACCGGGCCGGCAGGCCGGGCGGTCGGCGTTCCGCGCCTCCGCCGCGGCCCTGGCCGCGCTCGCCTCGACGTGCGGGGCCGCCACCGTCAACGTCCGCATGTCCGGCGACTGGCCGACGGGCACCGTCGTGCGGGTGTCGCTGTTCGACGCCGCGGGCTATGCGCGGCGCCGGCCGACCGCGGAGTCCTCCGTGCGGATCGAGTCGGCCGACGCGCGCGTGCGGTTCGACGGCCTCGCCCCCGGCGGCTACGGCGCGCGCGCCTTCGCCGACGTCAACGGCAACGGGCGGCTGGACCGCACGCCCTACGGCCTGCCCGCGGAGCCGCTCGGCTTCACGCGGGCGGCGTCGTTCCGCCGCGGGCCGCCGGCGTTCGAGTCGATCCGCATCGACGCGTTCGACGGCGAGCACGTCGAGACCGCCGTCGCGCCCATCGCGCCGCCGCGCTACGAGCCCTGGGCCGTCGGCCTCGGCGCCGTGCTGACGTCGCGCCCCTACAAGGACGCGGACGCGCGCTTCGTACCGATGCCCATCGTCGCCTACCACGGCCTGCGGCTTCAGGTGTTCGGCCCCGTCGTCCGCTACGAGCTGCTCCGCTCGGGCCCCGCCGCCCTCGCCGCCGCGGCGGCGTACCGCGTGGACGGTTACGAATCCGACGACGCGCCCATCTTCGAGGGCCTGCCCGACCGCTCGGACACCGTCGAGGCGGGCCTGCACGGCACGTGCGGACTGGCCCCCGGCGTGCGCGCCGACGCCTCGTGGAAGCACGACGTGCTCGACCGCCACGGCGGGTCGCGCGCCGATCTCGCCCTGCGCGCCACGCTGCCCGTCGGACCGATCCTCGTCACGCCCGAGGCGGCGGTCGACTGGATCAGCGCCGAGGCGATCGACTACTACTACGGCGTGCCGGCGCCGTACGCCGCGCCCGGCCGCCCCGCCTACGCGCCCGACGACGCCTGGCAGCCGCGCGCGGGCCTCGGGCTGGCGTCGGCGCTCGGCGGGAAGTGGTTCGGCACGATCCGCCTCTCCGGCGCGTACCTCTCGTCCGAGATACGCGACAGCCCGCTCGTCGACGAGGAATGGGAGTGGCGCCTGCTGCTCTCCGTCACGCGGTCGCTGTGAGGGACGAACGACGGGCGGCCGGTCGAACGGCCCGCCCCCGATGCGGCGGGCCCGGAGCGCGCGCCCCGCCCGCGATCCCGCCGTCATCCGGCCGGGCTACCCCTCGATCCGGCCGTCGGCGAGGCGCACGGTGCGGTCGCAGCGCTCCGCGAGCGCGGGGTTGTGGGTCACGAGCAGCAGCGTCCGTCGGCCCTCGCGGGCCAGGTCCATCAGGCAGTCGAGGACGTGGCGGCCGGATTCGGAATCGAGGTTTCCGGTGGGCTCGTCGGCGAGGACCAGGTCCGGCTCGTTGACGAGCGCGCGCGCGACGGCGACGCGCTGCTGCTCGCCGCCGGAGAGCTCGTCGGGCCGGTGCCCGACGCGCGCGCCGAGGCCCACGCGGTCGATCAGCGCCCGCGCCCGCGCCCGACCGTCGCCCGCGCGGCGCCGCCAGAGCGGCCGCGCCATCGCCGGCAGCAGCACGTTCTCCAGCACGTCCAGCTCCGGCAGCAGGTGGAACGACTGGAAGACGAAACCGATGCGCCGCCCGCGCAGCTCCGTGCGGCGGGCGGCGCTCAGCGCGTAGACGTCCTGTCCGTCGAACCGCACGCTCCCGCGCGTGGGACGATCGAGCCCGCCGATGACGTTGAGGAGCGTCGTCTTGCCCGCCCCGCTCGAACCCACCATCGCCAGCGCCTCGCCGCGGCGGACGCCGAGCGAGACGCCGCGCAGCACCTCCAGCGCCCCCTCGGCGGCGGAGTAGGACTTGTGCGCGTCGAGCACCTCGACGAGCGGCGCGTCGGCGTCGGGGCGATCACTCATAGCGCAGGGCCCTCGCCGGATCGAGACGGGCGGCGCGGTAGGCCGGGACGACGCCGGCCAGCGTCGAGATCACCATGACCGCGACGACGATCGCGGCCAGGTCCTGCGGCATCGTGCGCGACGGGATCTCGCTGAGCTGGTAGATCTCCTCGGGCAGGAGTTGCATGCCGCGGCGGTTCAGGTACTGCAGCAAGTCGTTCCGGTAGTGCAGCAGCAGGAAGCCCGTCGCAAGGCCGAAGACCGTGCCGATCGCGCCGGCCACGACGCCCTGCCAGACGAACACCCGCACCACGCCGCCGGTCGGGCAGCCGACCGCCTTCAGCAGCCCGATCTCGCGCGTCTTCTGGACGGTCTGCGTGATGAGGGTGTTGGTGACGTTGAACGCCGCGACCACGCTGATGATGATCAGGAGGAAGTACATCATGTTCTTCTCGGCGCGCAGCGCCCCGAAGAGCTCGCGGTACATCTCCATCCACGACTCGACCAGGTGCGGCGGGCCGACGGCCTCGCGGATGCGCCCGGCCACCTCCGCCGCCGCGTCGGGGTCGGCCGTCATCGCGTGGATCGCGTGCACGCCCTCGCGCATGGCGAAGGCGTCGCGCGCCGTCCCGAGCGACGAGAGCAGGTAGCCGTTGTCGAGATCGAACTTGCCCACCTGGAAGAGCCCCGCCACCTCGACCTCGACCGGCAGGCGGAGCGAGTCGGCCTTCGTGAACGACTGCGGGGAGTAGACCAGCAGCACGTCGCCCACGCCCGCGCCGAGGCGCCGCGCGAGCTTGGTCCCGAGCACGACGCGGTTGCCGGACACGGAGAACTCCCCCGCCACCATGTTCGCGGGCACGTCGCTGATGCCCGCCTCGCGCCGGGGGTCGATGCCGCGCAGCTTCGGCGTGAAGCCGTAGTCGCCGTGCGAGACGTAGACCCAGTCCTCGATCACCGGCGAGGCGCCCGTCACGCCCTCGACGCGCGAGATCGTCTCCACGAGCGCCTTCTCGTTGCGGATGAAGCCGTCGCCCGTCACGCGGACGTGCGCGCTGAAGCCGAGGATCTTGTCGCGCCAGGTGAGGTCGAAGCCCGTCATCACCGAGATGACCACCAGCAGCACGGCGACGCCGAGCAGGATGCCGAGGATGGAGATCACCGTGACGACCGAGAGGAACGTCCGCTTCGGCCGCATGTACTTGAACGCGAGGAACCATGAAAACGGCAGCGTCATCCGTCGGGCCTCATGCGTCCCGCTCCCTCCGCCCGATGCCCCGGTCCCGCGGCATCGGCCCTACTTCGCCTTCATCTGCGGGAAGAAGATCACGTCGCGGATCGCCTCCGACCCCGTGAGGATCATCACGAGGCGGTCGATCCCGATGCCCATCCCGCCCGCCGGCGGCATGCCGTGATCCATCGCCGCCAGGAAATCCTCGTCCACCTTCCCGCCCTCGCCGCCCGCCTGCGCCTCGAATCGCCGGCGCTGCTCGATCGGGTCGTTCAACTCCGAATACGCCGGCGCGATCTCCTTGCCGGCGATGACGAGCTCGAAGACGTCCACCTTCGACGGGTCGTCCGCGCACCGCTTCGCCAGCGGCACGAGGTCCGCCGGCAGGCGCGTGACGAACGTCGGGTTCACGAGGCTCTTCTCGACGACCTTCTCGTAGACCTCGTGCGTCAGCTCCAGCGGGCTCCAGGCCGGGTCGCCCTCGACGCCGAGGCCCCGCGCCCGCTCCCGCGCGGCCGCCGGCGCGAGATCGAACCAGTCGGCCCCCGCCGCCTCGCGGACGAGATCGTCGTAGGCCGCCTCGCGCCACGGCGACTCGAGGTCGACCGGCTGCGACGCCGTACCGACGCAGAGCGTGCCGATGACGGTCTGCGTCACGCGGCGGATCATCTCCTCGACGAGGCGCTTCATGGTGCGGAGGTCGCCGTAGGCCTCGTAGATCTCGAGCATCGTGAACTCGGGGTTGTGCGAGCGGTCCAGCCCCTCGTTGCGGAAGTTACGGTTGAGCTCGTAGACCTTGTCCAGACCGCCGACCAGCAGCCGCTTGAGGTAAAGCTCCGGCGCGATGCGGAGGTACATCGTCGCGTTCAGCGCCTGGTAGTGCGTCTCGAAGGGCCGCGCCGCCGCGCCGCCGGCGAGGGGCTGCATCATCGGCGTCTCGACCTCCTGGAAGCCGCGGCCCTGGAGGAAGGCGCGGATTTCCCGGACGATCGCGGTGCGCCGCTCGAAGAGGCGGCAGACGTCGGGGTTGGCGATGAGGTCGAGGTAGCGCTGGCGGTAGCGGATTTCAACGTCGTGCAACCCATGCCACTTCTCCGGGAGCGGCAGCAGGGCCTTGGAAAGCATCGTCCACGCGGTGACCTTGATCGTCGGCTCGCCGGTGCGCGTGGTGAAAAGTTCCCCCTCGACGCCGACGTGGTCGCCGAGGTCGAGGTGCTTCACGGCGGCGAAGGCGGCCTCGGGCAGCGCATCCTTCTTGAAGTAGACCTGGAACTTGCCGCTCGCGTCCTGCAGGTGCCCGAAGACGCTCTTGCCCATGTCGCGGAGGGCGACGAGGCGTCCCGCGGCGCGCGCGGCCGCGCCCGCGGCGAAGCCGGCGCGGATGGCCGCGAGGTTGCCGGTCCGCTCGAAGGCGCCGCCGAAGGGCTCGATGCCCTTCTCCTGCAGCGCGCGCAGGTTCGCCAGCCGCTGTTCGCGGTACTCGTTCGGTGCCGGAGCGTGTTCCATGTGTTCAGCCTCGTGAGCGGACGACGTTACCGTCCGCGGGACGGCGAGTCAACCGCGGCGGCCGGTCGCCCCGCGGGCGCGGTCGGGGCGCGGAAACGGGAGTGTCCAACCCTTGGACAACCGGCTCAGGCGCCGGGTTCGGCGTCGGTCTGCAGGTCGAGCCAGGCGAGTTCCGCGGGCGACAGCACGAGGTCGGCCACGCGCGCGTTCTCCCGCACCTCGGCCGGGTTCATCGCGCCCACGAGGGCGTAGACGTCGAACGGCTGGTTGAGCACGAAGGCGAGCGCCACCTGCGGGACCGTCAGGCCCCGCCGCGCCGCGAGCCGCTCGACGCGGTCCAGCCGGCGGAGGTTGTCCTCGCACACGTAACACCGGATCGTCTCCTCCTCGAACCGGCCCTTCACCTGCTCCAGGTTCGAGCGGGAGAGGCGGCCGCTGAAGAACCCGCGCGCCAGCGACGACCACGCGAACACCGGCAGGCCCTCGCGGCGGTGCCACTCGCGGTCGCCGGCGTGCCGCGGCCCGCTGATCGTGACGCAGTCCGGACCCCACGGCGACTGGATCTGCTCCGCGAGGCCGTAGTTCGGGCTGTTCGCGGCGAACGGCGGCAGGCCGTGCTCGCGGCAGTACGCCCGCGCTTCGCGGATGCGCGGCACGGTCCAGTTCGAGCCGCCGAAGACGCCGATCTTCCCCTCCTCCACCGCGCGCGCGAGCGTCTCCATGAGCGGTCCCACGGGCTGCGCCGGGTCGTCGCGATGGAACATCCAGATGTCGATCCGGTCCGTGCCGAGGCGGCCCAGCGAGTCGCCGAGGTCCGACTCGATGCACGCCGGCGTGACGCGCCGGAGCGCTCCGGACGGATGGCAGCCCTTGTCGAGGATGACGACGCGATCGCGGTTGGCGCGCCGCCGCATCCAGTCGCCGAACGCGCGCTCGCAGGCGCCGCCGCCGTAGATGTGCGCGAGGTCGAACGCGACGATGCCCGTCTCCAGCGCGGCGTCGAGCAGGGCGTCGGCGGCGGCCTGCCCGTCGCCGGGCCGCAGCATCATGCCGCCCTGCACGATGCGGGAGACGGGCCGCGGGACTCCTTCGATCCGGCCGTATCGCATGTCGCCACCTCCGGCCCGCGGGCGGGCCTCACGTTTCGAACGGATACCGCACGCCCCACGACGCGCGCAGGCGGTCCATCCGCGCCAGGTGCTCGAGGCTCTCGTCCAGCGGCATCGCCGGACACTCCGCCAGGCCCGCGCGCACGCACCGGGCGAACTCCGCGATCTCGAACTGGAAACCGGGCGGACGGAAACGGCGGGTGACGCGCTCCTCCAGGTCGCCGACGCGCAGGATGGCCTGGTCGGCGTGGTAGAACGGCGGCGCCAGCTCGATCGATCCCGCGTCGCCCGTGATGCGCGCGCCGTTCCAGCCCCGTGTCCGCACGCCGCAGCTCAGCAGCGCCTGCGCGCCGGTGTCGTAGCCGAGGATGACCGCCGCCTGCTCGTCCACGCCGCTGCGGCCGACGTCGGCCAGGCCGGCCGCGTCGCGCGGCGCCCGCCCCATGACCCAGCGCGCGAAGGCCAGCGTGTAGATGCCCACGTCGAGCAGCCCGCCGCCGCCGAGGGCGGGGTCGTAGAGGCGCGACGCCGGGTTGAAGGGCGCGCGGAACGAGAAATCCGCCTCGATGCGGCGGATCTCGCCGATGCGGCCGGCCGTCAGCCAGCCGCGCACGGTCTCCATGACCGGCAGGAAACGCGACCACATCCCTTCCATGAGGACGCGCTTCTCGGCCCGGGCGACGGCGACCATGGCGGCGCCCTGCGCGAGGTTCGCGGCCAGGGGCTTCTCGCACAGGACCGCCTTCCCGCCGCGCAGGGCCAGGATCGCCGCGTCGGCGTGCTGGGGATGCGGCGTCGCCACGTAGACGGCGTCGACGGCCGGGTCGGCGGCGAGTTCCGCGTAGGACCCGTAGGCGCGCGGCGCGCCGAATTCCCCCGCGAAGGCCCGGGCGCGGCCGGCCGAACGCGACGCCACCGCCTCGAGCCGGTTGTCGGGCGTCTCCCGCAGCGAGTCCGCGAATCTCCGCGCGATGCCGCCCGGCCCCAGAATGCCCCACCGCAGCGTGTCGGTCATGACCGTCTCCCGATCCCCGCCGGTCGTCGCGGGAATCTCGGCGCGGACGGTAAACGGGCCGCCGCGCGGCGTCAAGCGGAGCGGGCCACAGGGAGGCCGTCACGTCCCCAGCGGACAGCCGGCCGGCCGTCGGGGAGGCATGGCCCCCCGGCGGGCCGGCTCATCGTCCGGGCGGGCCGGCGGGCGCGCGAGACCGGCCGCCGGGAGCGCCGCCGGC
>Ga0233425_10007709_pt1 | contig 14891 bp, 41 predicted proteins | sample Watercolumn_Towu_2_FD_181712 | JGI IMG/M metagenome (GOLD analysis project Ga0233425, IMG submission 181712) | Freshwater microbial communities from Lake Towuti, South Sulawesi, Indonesia - Watercolumn_Towuti2014_140_MG | ecosystem: Environmental > Aquatic > Freshwater > Lake | place...
CAAATCATAAGAAAACCTTGCATCACCTTTGAAATTGTTAAAAGTGATTCCTGCTCCACCGCCTGCCTGCTTCTCATTCGTTGTTTTCATATTACTCTCCTTTGTTGTGTAATTCTTTTTCCATGTTCTTTAAGCCTGTATAATAATCTGGAAATTCATTAAGATGATCGATTGCTATTTGAAGAGCAACTTTAGGATCGTCAGTATGTTCCATCTCGACTTCAACACCAATAATAACCTGATCCATGTCAAATTGATCTGCACCAATAGATGTCAAGTATTCTTCGTCTATTCCGCTTTCGTCAAGGATGTTTGCCTGCTTTTCTACATGCACCTTTACTTTAGCAAACACAAGCTTCTCAATTGTTTTTACAGAAATGTCGTTACTTGATGCGGTAGCTTTCATTATCTCTGATGCTGTTGTTTCCATTTTATTCTCCTCACAATCAGTATATTTGTAATGCATTGGATCATATTCTTTTAGAGCCTGACATCTTTCTTCTTTAGTTGCTTTTGTAACGATTAACACCGGAATAGTTTTATTCCATTTCTTCTTGCAAATTCTGCTCTGTTTCTACCTTCCTGACCTCCATACTCTGTATAATCTAAAACAGGCATTGGAAGTTTGTTTCCAGAATTTACAAATTCTCTGATCTGCTTTATAGAACTTTGAAATACTCCAGTTGAATATGAATAAGGATCAGTACCGAGAATTTTTGTCGCTTCATAATCATATTGATCAGGAATCATGTTTTCTATCTCAGTCTTGATGCCTTTCTTTGCCAATGCATATTTAGGATTTTCAAGATAATTGTCATACATAGGCATGTCAGTTGTGGATGTTGTGAAGATGGTATCTGATGCTTGTTTAATATTACCCAAAGCTCCTAAAGTTTTTATTTCATCTAATCTATGTTTATTAATCAAAGAAATGAGTTTGTTATATAGACGAGTTTCTTTGATTTTATCACCATGAGTTTTATCATAATTTCCAGCATAAGCAGGATATTTTGATGTTTGTTTTCTGAATTGCCAATATGCATCTATTATTTCTTGTGGTATATTCATATCAGCATTTCTATATTGAGTAATTATATTGTGATATTCTGGCATACCTTCATTCTTGAGATTATAGATAGATTTTGCCTTTATAAAAGAATTGATAGACACTCTAATGATAAATTGTTCCAACCCATAAGTCCAAACTACTTGTGTTGCACTTACAATCATTTCATTTGGGATATATCTTTGTAATTTTGATAATATTGAATCGTCAAAATCCATTGTTTCGATATATAAAACTGGTGTGGTAATTCCAACTCTATAATTATGTTTTAATATTTCTTGGCTATTTTGTGTATTATTAAATTTTTCTGGATGTTGTTGTATATATTCCAAATGAGTAGTTGCATTATTTAACCCAACAACATCTACAGAACCATCTTCATGAATCCATATTTGTTTATTCATTTGACTATGCTCTTTAATACTTTTGCAATATGCTCATTCGGTCTAATATGAGCATTATATCTGCGGAATATTCTTTCATCAAGGTTAAGATATTGTCTTATAAAATCTGCTATTGCTCCCGATCTTGATATGCCTTGCTCACAATGAATAAACAAATAGTCTTTGTCGGCATGTTTATTTATAAAAGATACTATTTGTTTAGCATGGTTTTCATCAAATAAAATAAATTTTGATGACACTCTCATTGCTGGAGTAATATCAGAAAAATGTAAAGTTAAAATATTCCCTTTCTTACTAAATATCGGTTCGACATTATATCCAAGAATAGAAATAGTAGCCACATGTTCATTTTCAAGAAGCTCTTTAAATTCTTTTGCATCGCTATAACTTATAGCATATATCTCCATATTAGCTCCTCTGAACTGAGTAATTATATCATGGTATTCAGGCATATCTTCTTTCTTGAAGAAGTCTGTTGTCGAATTGGCTTTGAGAAACTTGTCAAGCGGAATTGTAATAGGATCAAATTCATTGAGTGGCGAAGACCAAGCAATCTGTTTCATCCCTTGAGCTTCATCAGGCATGTATTTCTGCAAACGCTTCAGCGTTAAATCATCAAAATTTCTTGTCTCTGCATAAAACTCTTTCCCGTAAGTTCCTATTCTGTCGTTGTGGTTGAATACATTCTTCATTACAGAGTCGGGAATGTTGCTATCGCTTTCAACAGCTTTATACACGGCAATTTTATCTGCTTTGCTTATATCAAACTTTTCTGGAATGCCTTTATAAGCAAGATACTGAAAATGTGTTGGTGTTGCTAACTCCAAAGAATTGTCTTTGTGGTGTAACCACCAATGAAACCAATTGCCTGCTCTTTTATATTTGAGTTGCATAAAAGTGATAGCTCCTGTCTTTTTATAGTATCTGTGGCTTACTGTAAGCTTGTTTAAGGCACTTTCACGCTCAAACTTAGGAATATTGCCTAATTGAACAGAAAGTGCCTTAAAATGCGTTTAAATCAGTCTTCTTCAGGGAAATATGCTTCGAGAGTCGTTTCTACATCTGCGTTGAATGAATCCTCCCACATTTGCCTGAACTCTTCTGTGCCAACTTCAGGTATTGATGTTTCATCGTCATAATCAAAAAACACATCAACTCCATCGGACAACCAGTGAGTTTTCCCGGTCTTTGTATCTTCGATCTCGTAACCCGAAGAATATTCGTTGACTACAAACCTACCTGCGGTCTTTTTTTTTGCATCATCTGCACCAGAAAACTTTTCGACAATTACATCTTCAAGAGCATTCACAGCCTTTGCTTCTTTGCCAAAGTTCCTCTTGTAATAATCTACAAGGTGAAACAACTGACCAACAGAAGCTTTCTTGGACTTCATAATCTCAGATACTTCTCTCGTGAGCATCTTGCCATAGTCTCCGAAATACTGTTCCCAATAATCTTTTGCAGAACTGTCAACAGCTTTCTTTGCAAGCATCATCTCAAGAGATTTTATAGACCTGTCTTCCTGATAGTTTGCTGTGTGTCTCATAATGTCATCAAAAGAAATTTCTTCATTCAACATCTCTTCTCTTGCATGACGCATTGCACCATTCTGAAGCTTACCTGAAAAAGCTACCCTGTCTGACCTGTCTCTGAATGTATCAGAAGACCTTGATGCTGTTTTGTTCACATCGAACTTAACATGATCGACAAGTGAAGATGCAAGTTTGTCGAGTGTTGTTTTCCTGTCTGCACCGCCTGCTAAAGTCTTGTGTACTGTTTGAAATTTCGTTCTCATTCTTTTTCTCCTTTATGTGTTTCTTATTAAATATTCAATACCATCGAAATCGACTGAAGCATAATCCTGTTCAATGTTTCTTGCGGTTGTTTCCCAATCTATTGCGATATACCACGGAATGCCTTTTGGTAGAACACCTATATTCTGCATTAATTCCTCTACATAATCTACCCAATATGATCGTCTGATAAGAGTCTCGCCATATGTCCAGTCAGATGCATATTCTTCACACTCTTCAGCGAGTGCTTTGAGAGCTTTAAGCTCTTCTTTTTCTGATCCATCAGGTTCGTCTATCCCTTCCAGCTCTCCGATTCTTGCAATAATATCTCTACTATCAATTACATCGTCCATATTGCTAACGTCTGCCGCATTCTTTTTCATAGTTGTCTCCTCTGCTTTCTTTAACATCTTGTCTGCCATTCTGAGATATGCTTCTGCTTTTCTGTTCATGTCTATTTCTCCTTATATTATTTCATTGCCATATGCTGATTCTATTTGTTTGCCGCAATTGTCACAATAAAGACTATCATCCTCGTAGTTTACCTCTGCATCTGTTATATACCATTGTGCATCAAACTCATCAACATTCGCAGGTCTATCGTCATTTGCACAATCTGCACATAACACACCACCATCTTTTGTTATATAGTAAAGTGGATAACCGCCCGGAAATGAGTAAGCAGGTAATCTCCCTTTATTACTTTCTTCAGACCAACCTTCTTTCATCTTTTCAATCTTAGGCGCATCTACACGATTAGCTTTCACTTCGATCATTGCAGTCACATAATCAGCAAACTGATCCGACCCAACAACTTCAGCTAACACTTCAAGAGCTTCTTTCCCTTCGAAAGATGCGAATACATCCTTTATTCCTTCAGGAAGGTCTATCACAGCCGAACCAACTTTTAAACATCCCTTCTGGCTCACTGTAGCCTTCACAGAGACATTATCTTGGTCAATTAGGGTAATAGACGCTATAAAGGGGTTTGAATCAATCTGAGCTTCTACAGTGTGCGCTGTGAGTTTTCTTTTGTACATAGACCGGGCCATTTCCTTACCAAGCACTTTTGCCCAATAGTTTTCGTCTTTTGTGGAATCATACTTGATAGATGCATTGCGGGTTATGATCCAATCATCACCTTCTTTTGCAAGATTCCAGACGCAATCATCAGCATCCTTATACAGCCCTGTACCTATGTAAGTCTTTCCTGCAACCAACTTCTGTTTTGTTTTTGATGCGAATTTAATAACCATATCGTTCTCCTTTTATATAAAGCAATTGCGTATTGAATTGGATAAGACAAAGGCTGTTAGAAACCAAAATCCTAACAGCCTTTGTTGTGTTGTCCTGCACAAGACCTTACTTCTTCTTTGTGGTCTTCTTAGCAGTCTTTGTGGCTACTGCCTTCTTAGCAGGTTTCTTTGTTGCTTTTGCCATTTCCTTTTCCTCCTTCTTTTCAGTTTCTACTAATTAGATAAATTACGGCTATTTCTTTTTACAATCTTCAGCACACAGTGTTATCTATTTTCTCGAACCTATCAATTGCTTCTCGAAGAGATTCCAGCAATTTTTTAGCATCGTGAAGTGAAAGATCGATCTGTGTACGGTTCACATATCCATGTTTAAGAGTTTTGTAAGGAATCGGGTTTTCAAACAACATGACAACATCTTCATCTTCAGTAACTAAAACGATTTTATCCAAACCCCATGTTTCACAAGCTCTCATTATATTCTGCTCCCATCTTCTTCATAATATTTGCAATCTGATTCAGTCACTAAACCAGATTTCTCTTCCTTTCTCTGTGGGATCGGAAGTGATACTGATACCGTAAAGCTTGTCGGTTTCTTTACCATGATATGCGGTTATAACATGAGTTTTAAATCTCTCACTTGTTGTTCCAACCACAACAGCATAAAGTTCTTCACCCACTTGTATCATTCCGTCTCTCCTTGTCTCTGTATTTTCATAATATCTATATGCGCCCCAATTTCTTCCAGAGATTGAGATGTAAAAAGGTATTCCTGAAATTCTGTTATAGCATATGATTTTCCTCCCATATCATCTTCGGTATAGAATACTATTACATGTGGCAATGCCCTACCAAGTACATCAGGTTTCTGTGCATATGATGTTACAGCCTTATCAACCCAAAACTTTGTTCCTGACTCATTTACAAAGTCTGGTTTTGTGTTAAACAAAATCAAGGTTCCTCCATCCTCGTCCTGTCCATTCCCAATTTCCAATCGGTTTTCTGTCAGGTTCAGGCAATGGGTGTCGCTGAAAATAATCGGCAATCATTTTCTCATTTTTCTTGTGTAGTATTAAATGCCCTTCCACCCTGCATGGTTTGTTTCTTTGTGGATAATCTTCATATCCCATACCAGCACAATAACGACATCCAAATTTAAACACCTCTAACACCTCTGATAAACGCAAGCATTCTTGGGCCGCATTTAAAACAAATACATTCCCGCTTTGGGTTATAAGAAGGTATTGACTCTTTGTTCAATTCATACACAGGACATGCCGAATTGCAATGGCTATGAACATTCTCACATATATCCTCAAGAGCATTTGCCAAATCGTCATCTGTGATTAGTTGTTTCTGAATCAACTTTTTTATCAGATCGCTTATTCCATCCATGATTGTTTATCCTTTCTTCCAGTATCCATACACACATCTTGTATTATTTCGTGTGCAATCATATGTATCGTGCAACACACCGTTGATAACGGCTGTTAAATGCTTGCTGACACTGACCAACAATCTGCCAGCAGGAAGTTCTTCGGCCTTGAGATGCACCTTGCAACCAGTGCCTATCCCCATTGTAGGAGTATATACATATCCCAAGTTTTTAAGATATGTTTTGTAAGTCTTTTTCATCACTCCGGTTCTTGATGAGGAGTTCTTGTCACTCATCTTCTTTGAAAGTTTGTTTATATCATCATAGACCTGTTTATATGGCATTCCTGTAACAATCGCAATAGAACGCACTACACAGTCTCTGGTACTACCAAGATAACCTGCGGCAGATCGTCCACCATCGTTAAAAACAAAGTTCATGATCGCTTATCCTCTTTCCGACCAAGATTTTATTTCTGCTACTATCTCGTCAGGTATTGGCATGTAGAGCCATGCTGAACCATATTCATAACCGCATACAGAGCATGGTTTTGTCAGAAGACCATTAGGATGTTCATAGGGCCATATCCAAATAGCCATGTAGTCTCCATTTCCGAATTTGTTTGCACGATGCTTCGCAGGCATCTCACTGGCAGGGATTCTTACTTCTTCCCACTTCTCTGCTCTCTGATGTTCACATCCTGCCTGCATATAGTTCAGGTGGTACTGCTTCCAGATTTCTACCATGCGCTGTGCTTTTGTATCATTCGGGAAATACGATGCTATAATATCAACGCACTGACCACCCTGTATAATGCCTCGCTTATTAGATTTCCACTCTTCAGCCTGCATGGAAAAACATACACCTTTGTGGTCATTATGTAAATCCCAAGTAATGAAACAATCGTGGTTATTATGCTTTCCAAGATAGTATCTTTTGTCCATTCTTTACCCCTTTTCTTTCTAATCTTAACTTCTGATTAGATTATAGTATACAGAATACTCTTTTGTAAAATATAAAAAATTTATAAGGGTATATAATTTACTTATGACAACGCCCAACTTTTGATCTTCGGGCTTATGTGTGCAGAAAACCATGCAAATATGATTTTCTTGTACTGAGACTTACATTCGCAAATGAATATAAAATACATAACCCCGATGTAAAGATATGTCGGAATAAAAGTCAGAAGCATGAATACCAAAAGTTTCATTCCATCTCCTTCAGGATTTTCTTCTTCATGTCGATCAACTGCTGAAGTCGTGTGATCTGTTTTACAAGTACATGCTTGCCTTCTGCATGAGCCTGTCGCTTCATAGTGTTGTATACGGCTCTACGCTTGTTGCAATCCTTACAAGTATATGTAATACCTCCTGATACACTTGGAGCTTTGAAAAAAGCATCTGCTGGCTTCAGAGTCTTGCAAATAGTACAGCGTCTTTCTGCTACATTGCCCATCGGTTTTCTGCCACGCTTTTTCATCTCTTATATCCTTTCATAATTATCGATGCTTATTTTGTCTATACAGTCGTTGCATAGAGTTATAATTGCTCCAGAAACATTCATGCTTCGTCTTATCTCGACATCATATAAGTCAGCCGTATCATCATGTCCACACGAACTGCATGAACAAAACTCATCTTTGGTTCTTGTAATCTTAATCATTATCTGGAATGCCTACCTTTCCATATGTGAATGCTTCGTTTCTAACGAACTTCAGTAATGTGTAAAGTTTGAGTTTAGCACCCGGTATATCCGGGTCATGATGATCCATAGCAATGCTAAAAAGCTCATCGTTGCTGATCAAACTGTGTTTGAATATCTGCTCGTCCATTGCTTAATCTTCCACCTCCTCTTTAAAATCTTCTTCTGAATAATAATCAACGATCTCTTGGCACAACCTGATTAACGCCTTTCTTGCCTGTGATTCCGACTTGGAATTAACATCGTTTTCCATGTTGTCATAGCAATCTCTCAGGTCTGCCAGAGTATTTTCAAATCGACAATAAGACATGTTGCTCATGTTATTCTCCTTTTCTCTTTTATATTTTTGTGATTGTTAAATGCTGAATATATCCGCAAGAGCATACGGTTCCTCTTGCCACTCATAAGACTTGCCGCACTTTCGGCATGATGCCTTATAAGTGATCAGCAGGCTCTTCGACTTGCCTTCCCTCTTTACTGTTTCCTTAGTTCCCTTCAGGATTTTATGATCGCAATATTTCATGTTCTCCTCCTTCTCTTACTAAGTTTTCTTTACCCACTCATCACCATCCCAATAATAATCATTACAATCTCCATTTGCATAAAAGTCTAAAACTTGGATTGCACCAACACTATAGCCAGCATCTCTTATAGCTGATGCAAAAGTTTCCCTTCCACAACCTCTCTATCTCCACCAATCCAAAAAAGAGTGTATGTGTTCATCTTAGTTCCAACTCTTGATCAGGATTCTGCCATATCTGATCTCTTCGGCAAAGTATGTCATTGCTATCATCTTGTTCTTCTCTTCTATCTCTCGCTCTGTCATGGCTTTGTCTCCTTTCTAATCTTAACTTCTGATTAAATTATAGTACATAGGATACTTCTTTGTACAATAAAAAGAATTTATAAGGGTATAAAATTTTATACTGATCTCTTACACGATCAGCTAAACATACTGTGAAATTTCACCTATCCCGGCTTTTATCTCTTTCAGCCCCATTTCTATATTTTCGATACCATAATCAAATGACTCTAAGCTGTAATTAAGTGATTTATATAAGTCTTCAATCTCAGAGTGTATCTTTCTGAGTTTGTCATTTTCCTTTGCCATTGTTCTTTTGATCTCTTCGGCCTTCTTCAATAAGTCCTTAACCTTCTTTGTTTTCATAATTTCTCCTTTTTAATTTCTCGGCAATCATTTTCTTTACCCGTTTTGTTAAGGTATCAACATCAATACCTTCTGCTTCAAGTTCTGCTTTCTCTTTATCAGATTCACCAGTAGACAAGCCTATCCTCATTCCTTCTTCACGGAAAGCTATTAGGTCTTTTTCTTGCTGACTTGTAAGTTTTGTTATCATTTGTTATTCTCCTCGATGCGCCTTATTCTATTCTCTTCAATTGCTTTAAATAATCTTCAATATTCTCATTCATTATTTTGCTCAAACAAACCATGCCGCAAACATGCTTGTCAGTCATGTCTGGATCAGGATGAACAATTATCTTTATTAATTTGTCATTAAAAATAGTTGCTGAATACCCAATTGCATTCTTGTTATCCTCCTTACACACATCGCAAGTAAACACAGTTTTTTTCATCTTACTACCCCTTTCTTTTTAAATGGAAATAAAATCACAGTTCCGATCGCAAATATAATTCCTGCACCTAATGCATACCATACTCTTCTTTCATCATCCATTACAACCGGAGGCATGAGGTTGTAATAAAATGTAAAGAAAAAGATCAATGTAGAAAAACTTCTTGGTGCGCCATACATGATCAATCCAAAGCTTATAGGTAAAAGTAAAAACCAGAGCATGTCATTCTCCTTTCTTATCCGTACTTATATGATGAACAAGCAACACCCTTCTCTACACCGCTGGAAGCTATTCCTATCATCTCTATAATTATTGGACTCCAATGCTCATCTAATTCGAACACTATACTAAGTGCTTCTTCGAGACTGTTTGCCACAATAATAGCAGATTCGTAAACATCGTATGTATCCTCATCAACTTTCTGTGACACTTTATATATGTTCATTTAGATCACTCCTAACCTTTTCTGAACAATCCTGTATGCTATTCCGAGCTTCATGTCAGGAAAATAAATATCATCCTGATTCATAAGCTTTTCTATTGCCTCTATATCATTTCTCTCTATTAAGAGCGATAATCTCACAACCATCTCGTGTATGCGCTTGTGTTCTTTTTTAGCTTCATCATAGAGTTCTTTCAGATCGTCCATATTAATCCTCCTTGTCTGTTATTTTAATTTTACATTAAACCCTTTTACCATCATCAACGAAACATCCAACAGTGCGGCACTCGCAATACAGTCCACAATTCTGTCTATATCATCATAGGTATATTGCAGGTTGGAATCCCTGAAATCTTATTAAGTCGGGTTTTAGCTTCTTGCCGCAACTTGTCTGCTTCTGTTTCAATGCAATCCGTTTTGTCGTTATGCTCAAGTGTCATATTAGTCTTCCTCTCCCCAATACTTCTTCTCAAACTTTTCGCCTGCTTCCAACTTCTTGATAAGCTCCTCAACAACAGCCTCGTGCATATTGTTTGCATCTAAGTCTGGTAGTTTTCCAAGAGGCTCATTAATTGCCCACTCGGAGTCAAAACTTATTTTATGACGAACATCAGCATCGTGGTATGGCAAACCGTCCTCATGCCATGCACTCGGAACTAAAACAATATCTCTCTCCCGGCACACCACTCAGCATATTAGGACATAATATTCTCTCTGCTTCTTTCTGTGTTTTAAGCATCGTTGTTCTTCCTTTCTTCCTGATAATCAAACAGACGGGCTTTCAACTTCATATTCCCCTCCTTCAATTCTTCCAGTGCAAGTGATGTGGCATGGAATTTACCTTTTAATTCAGCGTTGGCTTTTGAAATATAGTCATGCTGTTCCTTCTGCTTATCGAGAGTTGCCTGTAATGAATTGATGACAGTCTGTTTGTTCAAAATATCTGCCTTCAGGTCTTGTATATCATCTTCGTACATACTTACTTGTGACTGAGCTGAATCATACTCCTGTACCTGATACTTGAACTCGTTAAATACATCGCATGACAAGTCGTTGTTGATGTTACTAACAACATGGTTGACCATCTCTGTCGAAAAGAAAGACTCCAAATAGAGTCCAGACCCCTTGAATGTTTCGTGGAGCTTGTAAAGAACTGCTATCTCACTCGCCTTTGAATCTTCTATCTTCAACCTTATTTCCATTTCCTGTCTCCTTTCTAATCTTAACTTCTGGTTAGATTATAGTATACATAATACTTCTTTGTACAATGAAAAGAATTTATAAGGGTATAGGAATTGTTTATGAGTTAAAGGTGGGTCGTTAATTTAATCTTTGATCAAACTTCTTAATCTATCGAGCAGGCATATATGGCAGGCACATTCTTGTGTACCGGACTTGACACACTTACCTGCATATGGGTTTTGTGCTGAAGCTAACTTCCAATCAGTCTTGAGTATTCTCACCAACTTGTCTGCATCTGATGTCCTACTCATGATCTGTCTCCTTGCTTTTATGATCTTTACATCTCATCAAATCCATGTTTTTTATCTGAATCGAATGTAACAAGCAATAATGACTACCTTCTTGAGAATCACAAGTATCACATGATTCTTCATAACACTTTGCTATTTGAAGATTCACAACTTTCATCTTTCAACAAGCTTTCTGAGGTTGAATGGTTTGTACTCATGCTCCATATACAAGAGCAAGTTTGTAGATGCTATTTCATCTTCAGGATGGTGTCTGGTATTGTGGTGGTGTCCATGTATATTCATATCCGCTGTATATATCGTTAATGGTTTGTGAGAAAATATGATCTTCTTCCCAAACACATCCAATGTTAATTGCTCACATACACAATCCCAACCATGTTTCAAATACCAACTCATGCTCTTGCGATCGTGATTGCCTCGAACCAACCACTTCTTTTCACACTTGCACTTGCTCATAAATAACTTATGCCACTTCTCATCATCTCCAATACAAAAGTCACCAATATGAATCAACACATCTTCCGGTTTGCAATGGAAAGAAACGTTGTCCAGTATCTTCTTTTCAAAATCATTCGGACGGGAACATGCCTCTATCATCTTTGCATGACCGAAATGTGTATCTGTCAAAATCCAGTAGTTCATTTTGGTTTAACCATAATTTTATGACAATATGTGCAAACAATTATATCGAATGATCCTGAATGCAGTTGCTGATGATCTGCATAATAAACTATATCAGAACACTCAAATATGTTTGTTGTGTTCAGATGAGGGCAAAGAAGATTCTGAATAATCCACTTTATCATCTTATCCATCTATACAATCTTCCTGTGTTTGAATTTCTTCGAATAGCCGGGGCCATAATGTTTCCTCATACAAGATGGGCAGAAATAAATTCTCTCAAACATTTTATACAACACTTTCTTCTTTATACTGCCACACATCTTGCACTGATCGTTCATTCGGTTTCTCCTGTATTTTCGTTATTAGGTGATCTGTAGCCTGATACACTAACCTCTTCATTCCCAACCCAATCTATAATCTCCATATCAATTACATTTGCATTTACATTCACTATATTATTGATCCCTGCGATCACTTTCTCCATATCGCTCCAATTTTTAGTTTCCACAACTATTCTGGTTTTCATACATTCTCCTTTTTGATTCTTGTTTCCCATAACTTGAGTGCTTCCTCTGGGGTATCTTTCCATGCTGTGCTGGCCTTGCATACGGAGCATATTACCGCAAACACATCTGGATTATTCCTGTCACTGGTATATGGGCCTTCCTTTTTGCAAGATATGCGGCCCCTCCGCAAAAGGGCAGGGTAATAGATTAAATTTATTCATTTTCTTCCCCCCAATGATTTTAAAAGTTTTAACATCTTCTCTGCGTTCTTTACCCATTCTCCCCATGTTTTAGAGTTACTGACTTTTTTCCATGTAGAACGCATCGAATTACATTCTGGATGAGAAGCTTTAGTTGTTGGGCAGTTATCACAAATTTCTGCATAATGACATAACGCACAGTAGTCGCCATACCAACCTTCTTTAATTTTTCTAAACATATATAAATAGTCAGTATTATCTTCTTTTGGTTGTTCTTTCGCCCACTGAACCATCCTTTCCCAATGAGCTATAGAATCAGCTATTGCTTGTTTTTTAGTCATGATTGTTTCCCCTTTCTTGCAAATGGTTTTGCATCTTCCCACCATACCGGAAAAGTTCTACCCGTTCCTCCTGTCCACGGCATCAAAATACTATATAATAAATCTGTAATGAGAAAAGGACTGAATAAACAACATATCAAACAACCTGTTAAATAATCAGATGATGTATGGAGTTTAGCAAAGTCTGATCCTAATGCATATGCAATCATTGCAACCGGGCCTATTATTATAAAAGGCAACTCAATTACTAACTTGAAACACACAAATAATATCCATTTGAACCAGATCATATATTACTCCTCATTAGCGATTTTAAGCAGTAAATCTCCATGACAAATCAACGGAGAACAGTAACATACTAAATCCTTATTTCTCAACTCTCTCTTTATCTGTTTCTGCAATTGCTTATTATCTCTTACATACTGTTCGAATTTCGCAATCACTTCTTCTCTGTTTCCATCTTTACCTATTGCAAACGGATTGCCCCATTTAGTAGGTCTTCCGATGTATATTGCATCACTTGGAATAGCATCTTTGTACTTGTTCAAAACTCGTGCTTTTGATTGTTTTGTGCTATTCGTTTGCAACATATGTATTGGAAACATGTTGTATTCCTGTTATTTTCCTGTTTTGTTTATTATTTCTTTTTCTTTTTTCACTGTTTTGTCGCTCCTGAGATGGATTTGTTGAAGTAAGTTGGATCGACAGAAAGATACATATGGTACTTTTTTGTGCATTTGGAACACTGTATGAAGTGTTTGAAGATCGCAAATTCATTCGCACCGCAAACACATGTGTATTTATCCATTGTTCATTCCTCCGTTGAGAGCATTTTCTATTCTCTTCATCAGATTTATGTCAGTTTCAGCAACATCACCTTGTTCAAGAGTGATTGAATACATCTCTTCACCATAAAAAAATGCCATGAATGAATTTCCAGTGTCCTGTACTATTTCCCACATAAGATTATCTCCTTTCCCCTTTCTTTTGTTCTTCTTCAGGTATGAACTGCACTGATGCCTCACTTCCCCAATCAACTTCTTTCCATTTAGTCTTTCGTTTCATCCGTAGACGTTTTAAGTGTTTGTCCACTTCCGATTTCGCTGGAGGGAACACGGTAAATCTGCAAATCTGTTTTTTACCCTTGAAGATTGCGGCATAACCGTTACTGTATGCTTGTATAACCATAAAACTATCTCCTCTTTTTCTTTGGCAGTTCTTCCAATGGAGGAAGATACTGATCTATGAAAGCTTCTACCTTGCGCTTGAGATATTTTGTTGTCTGATCGATCTCTGCTGGTTCACAGGGCATACTGATACTAAACTCGTGTTTTTCATTCTCATAATCACCCAAGTTGATCGTAACGGATTTCTTGTAAGAGACAACTGATAGTTCCTGTGCTGTTTTCATTTCTTATTCTCCTCCTTTTAATTTGATATTTCCAAAGTTACAACTTCTCCGGGTTCAAGAAGTGAGACTGCAACATTATTAGGTGTTGTCCAGCATCTATCAATTCCGGGTACTGTCAAGTCCATAACTTCAAATTCATCCTCAGATGCTGTTCTCATCACAACATGGTTATAAGAACCAGAACCATTATCATCTACTACTATCGCAACCTGTAGTGGTTCTAATTTAGACATGGAGATTACAGGCAAGTTTTTCTTTTTGATGTTAGATATTTTTATCATCTATTCATTCCCTTTCTTGATTATTTCTCTTTAGTAAGGCATTTCAACAGCTTGTTTATTGTTTGAAGCAATTCTACTTGTGAGTCAGTTAGTGCTTTCACTTTGTCCTTTTTGCCGCAATTCAAAGCATCTAAAGCGGATAAACAGACATCGCCTGTCATGATATAGTTCTTTCGCATAATCAGAGCTATTTGAACTATCTCTGTTTCTTCCTCTGACAAGATCAATTCCATACTATCCCCAAGTCCTGTGCTTTTCTTTGATTTTCTCAATTCCATCATATTGCTCAATTGTATACTCTACATCATCAGGTATCTCAACAACTTTCAACTCTGCAAGTCCTCCATTAGCTTTTTTTCCAAGAGTTTCTATCGCTAAGATAAGGTCAGGGTCTTTTCTAAA
>Ga0233425_10007710_pt1 | contig 14889 bp, 21 predicted proteins | sample Watercolumn_Towu_2_FD_181712 | JGI IMG/M metagenome (GOLD analysis project Ga0233425, IMG submission 181712) | Freshwater microbial communities from Lake Towuti, South Sulawesi, Indonesia - Watercolumn_Towuti2014_140_MG | ecosystem: Environmental > Aquatic > Freshwater > Lake | place...
TGATGAATGGGAATATGAAAGAGATTCTTAGCAAGATTGGAAAGAGCCCCTTGAATATAATTGATTTGGGATGCGGTGATGGAAAGAAAGCTGTTATTTTCATTGAGCATTTGAAAGGAAAGGTTAGATTAAAATATTTCCCAATTGACATCAGCGGTTATATGGTTGACAAGGCTCTTGAAAGAATAAGAAAGCTGGATGCAGGCGAGGTTGTTCAATTGCAGTGGAATATTTCTGATTTTGAGAACCTTCCTAATATTGCTTCACTGCTGAAGATGTCAGGGTTTAAGAAAAATTTGATTCTTTTGCTTGGAAATACTCTTGGAAATTTTGAAATTCATGAATTGCTTTATCAAGTAAGAAATAGCATGAGTGACGGAGATTTTCTTTTAATTGGAAATGGCTTGGATACAAGACATCCTGATGAGATATTAAAATCCTATAATACTCCTGAAGTAAATGATTTTATGATGCATATCCCTACACAGATTGGGTTAGAGAAAGATGATTTAATTTTCGGGACAAGATTCAGGAATTCAAGGGTAGAAATATATTATACTATCAATAAAGACAAGAAAGTTGAATTTCAGAATAAGGTTGTTAATTTTAATAGAGGGGACCAAATATTGGTTTCTATATCTTATAAATATGACAAGCATGATTTTATGAGCTATTTGAAAATGTATTTTGGGGATGTTGAGATTTTTGTTTCTAAGGATAATAGTTATTCGCTGATATTATGCAAGAAATAAAGAAAGGGCTTTTCAGCCCTTTATATGAGCCCACTCTCGCATTTTCATTTCTTAATGCTAATTTTAAATAGCAAAATGAAAACGCTCGGGATTTATACCTCTTCTCAGTTCAAATCCTATTGGTTTAAAATCATGCAAAGAAAAAGGGCTTTTCAGCCCTTTATATGAGCCCACGAGGATTTGAACCTCTACCCTTCGGCTCAAATCCTAAAGTGATAGAATCATAAAAAGAAAAAGGGGTTAAAAACCCCTTAATATGAGCCCACGAGGATTTGAACCTCGGGCCACTTGTGTTCCTAGTTTGCTTGTATCTCTAATGAGATACTGTCATATAAGACAAGCGCTCTAACCAGGCTGAGCTATGGGCTCATGCTTGAAAAAAACTAAAACTGGTATTTAAAACTTTTCTTGGAAAAGTTTTAGTGAGAAAAGCAGTTGATAGATAACATAAATACTTAAAAAGATTTTATGCTAATTTGGTTTATGGATAAGAGATTTAGGGATAGTATATATAGAAAAATAGTTGAAAGTCACATTGAAAATGAACCTGCAAGAAAAGCAGTACCTGTTGCAGAATATTTATATCATGTACATAAAACTGCTGGTCTTCCAAATGTCTTTAGACAAGGAATGATCTGGAAAGGAATGAGAGAAAATAATATTCCTTTTTATTATGGTGAAAATAATGATGTTCTTATGGGCTTCAAAGGGCCAGATGAAAGGGTGGCTGAAGAATTTGATTGTCTTGGTATAGGATTGGAAGTTCTAGATCATTTGGGCTGGGTTAATGCTTGTGACGTTTTTAAAGTAGCTCTTTCTAAAAAAGGAGTTGAGAGAATAGAAGAGTAAGTTCTAGGAAGCTTTTTAAACATATTTTTAATCTTCTTATTATGCCCTATTCTTCTAGAGGCCAAGGATCCAGCCCTTTCAATACTGGAGAAGCAGGTTGCTTGAAAAGATAGTAGGTTGATTCGTCAAAAGAAAGGCTGGGACCCGGGTTCGAATCCCGGATGGGGCATTTATACTCATAATTAGATTTATAAACTAGTTTTGATTAATATAATGATGGCAAAAAAAGCTAAAAAAGAGGTTAAAAAGAGTTCAGGCGGGGATAGCAAGTTATTTGCATTCTTGGCAGTTCTTCTTAGCATTATAGGATTTGTGATTGCATTGGTAGCTAGAAGAGATGACAAGTATGTAATATACTATGCAAAACAAAGCTTGGTATTGTTCATAGCCTGCTTGATTATCGGAGTTATAGGATGGGTTCCTATAATCGGATGGATAATGTATCCTATATTAGTTATAATATGGGTTGTGCTTTGGATAGTGGCTATGATATATTCCTTGTCAGGGAATATGAAACCAGTTCCAATAATTGGGAATTTTGGCGACAAAATAAACTTGTAAAATATAAAATTTTTTCTTTTATTACTTTTTTTTACAACTAAACTATTGTATAATAATATAATAATATTTAAATACAAAATATGCTGAATTTTTATATGAAAAAAGGTGTGTTGATATTCATTACTGTATTGTTTGCAGGATTTGTTTTAGCGCAATCTACTAATCCTTGGACAACTGATGCTTCTGGAAATGAAAAAAGCAATTTTATTACAACTGAAAAAATTTATATCAAGGGCTTGAGTATTTGCAATGCCGTAAGCAGTTCTGTCGAGATTTTTATAGCTTCTCATAAATTCTGGAAATCTGGAGATGCTCTTGCTGATATAAGGGGAAAAGCTCAGGAAATAAAGACTGATGCAAGCTCTAATATTCCCTTGACTTTATTATGGAGCAATCCTGATGCAGGAAGCTACGATATAATTGCTGACTGCAATTCAAATGGAAAATATGATTCTTTAGAGAATATTGCTGGATTAATGAACCCTGTTTTTATTGTCAAGGGGCTGGCTGGAAAAGGCACTGCCAAGCTTGGAAGCAATAATCCTGGAGCAAGTTCTGGGGCTTTTAGTAATGTGGATGTAATGCAGATTAATTTAAAATCAGAAGGGGAATCAATTATGCTGAATAATATTGGCTTGAGTTTGACTAATAATCTAGGAATAGAAAAGGCTGGAGTTTATATCGATGAGAATGGCAATGGGAAGAGAGATTCAGGTGAATTTGAAACAGGAAGCTTGGCCAGCCCGGGCAAAGAGCCATTGTTAAATCTGAATTATAGCCTGAATGGAGAAAAGAATTTTGTTATTACTCTTTATTTTAGTTCAAGTGCTTCTGGAAATTATTCTTTAATTGTGAACAGTATTTCTGGAACTGGAAAAAATTCAAATGAAGTTATTAAGTTTTCAAGTGTGCCTTTAAAATCTAATGTAAAAACAATTGAATCTGGATGTATTGGAAATCTTGCTTTGGCATTTAGTCCAAATCCTGCTGATTCTGGCGCCAGTGTTTCTGCCAAGTTTTCAGGGCTTTCAAAGTGTTCTGGAAAATCAGCAAGAGTTCAAATGACTCCTTGTTCTTCTAATAATACAAAGATAGCCTGCTCTTGTATTCTTGGAGACTCTGGATGTGATTGCAAGTTTAAGGCTGAAAGTTTCAGCTATATTTATTATGGATGCATTGACAAAAATAATGATAAAGACATGGCTGATGCTGGCGAGACTATTTTAACTCAATTAGCTATTAATAAAGATAACTCGGTGACTGGAGATGCTGTGAAAGATGAAACTGAAACTTCTAATAGCAATCCAATAAATATGAATACTTTAATGATTATTATAGGTGTGTCTGTTTTTACCCTGCTGCTTGTTGTTATATTAATATTCCTGATTATTATTGCTTCAAGGCTTCCTAAAGCCAAGAAGAAAAACAAGGAAGAATCTGTTGAGGGTTAAGCTTTTATACACTAATTTTCTCTTTTTTATATGTTATTAGGGCTCGTTGGTAAACCCTCATCTGGAAAAAGCACATTTTTTAAAGCTTCGACTTTGGCTGAAGTAGCAATAGCTTCATATCCTTTTACAACAATTAAGCCAAATCATGGTGCAGGATATGTGAAGATTGACTGCATTGACAAGGAATTTGGAGTTCAATGCCAGCCAAGAATGGGTTTCTGCATTAATCATAAAAGGTTTGTTCCTGTTGATTTGATGGATGTAGCTGGATTAGTTCCAGGAGCAAGCCAGGGAAAAGGGCTGGGAAACCAGTTTCTGGATGATTTAAGGCAAGCTGATACTTTTATTCACGTAGTTGATGCTAGTGGAACTACTGATGAAGAAGGGAAAAAAACTGAAAATCATGACCCTTGCAAAGACATAAGATTCCTTGAAGAAGAACTTGATTTATGGTATCTAGGAATCTTGAGCAAAGTATGGCAGGGGTTTGCTCGAGGGGTTCAGATGACTCATAAGAATCTTGTTCAGGAAGTTGCAAAGCAGTTTTCAGGATTAAAAGTTAAAGAGGAAGATGTCAAGTTGGTTTTAATCAAGACGGGTTTGGATTCTGAAAAGCCAGTTTCTTGGACTCCCGATGAATTAAGAATATTTGCTCATGAATTAAGGCATTTAACTAAGCCAATGATAATTGCTGCTAATAAAAGTGATATGCCTAATGCTAAAGAGAATATTGAAAAAATTAAGAAAACTTTTCCAGAGCTTTTAGTTGTTCCTTGTTCTGCTGATTCTGAATTAGCCTTGAGAGAAGCTGCTAAAGCTGGATTAATTGATTATGTTCCAGGAGAAAATAATTTTGTAATTAAGAAAGTGAATGATAAACAAAAACAAGCTTTGGAACACATAAAGAAAAATGTTCTTGAGGTTTATGGCTCAACTGGAATTCAGGAAGTTTTAAATACTGCTGTTTTTAAATTATTAAAGTATATTGCTATCTTTCCTGCTGGTGTTAATAAGCTGGCTGACAGCAAGGGCAATATTCTTCCAGATTGTTTTTTGCTTCCAGAAGGGAGCACTGCTTTAGATTTTGCATTTGCTATTCATACTGATATTGGAAAGAATTTTGTAAAAGCTATGGATGCTAAAACAAAGCTGGCTGTTGGAAAAGAGCATAAATTGAAGCACAGGGATGCTGTTGAGATAATAACTCGATAATGGACTCTAAATATCCTGATTGTGTAAAAAGGAGAACTGATTCTTTAGAAGGAGATATTGGCGCCTATCTTGAGGTATCAAGAGGAGGAAGTGGGGATATGTTTGTTGAAATAAGAGGGCAAGATAGACAAGGAAATCCTGTTGTTTCAAGAATTCAATTTTTATCCCAGGCTGGTGGAGGGCATCACCCAAAAACTATTCTCGCATTATATGATTTGATGACTGCTATGTATTCTGATAATCAAGATAAATGTTCTCCTGAGAGATATAGATAATTATTAAACATTTTTAAACTTCTTTTTCTTGCTAATGAGATGAAAATAGTAGGATTTACAATAAATCTCCAAGCTAAAGAGAATGAAGATGCTTTTTTTTACTGGCAGGAAGGAAGCAGGGGAATAGCTGTTGTAGCTGATGGGATTACAAGAGATCCGATTGGAATGCCTGAGTTTCCTGATGAAAGTGATGAAGAAGGAATTATGGAATTTTGGAAAAAATATCCCAAGTACAGCCATGCAAAAAAAGCTGCTGGAATATTTTGCAAGACTTTTTTTGATTTCTTGATGAAAGGGAAGAATAGGTTTGACAAGGCATTTGAATTTGCAAATTTCAAAATCAAGGCTTTGAATAAAGATTTGAAATTAGGGAGTGATTACTTGGAGAAAGATTTTGCAGGGTGCACTGCTGTTGGCGTAGAAATAAGCAAGGGAACATTGAATTGGGGTTTTGTGACTGACTGCGGTTTGGCTATTTTTAATAGCAAGGGTTTGAAATTCAGAACTGAAAATTTTATGAAAAATACTAGCGATTATATGGAAAAAGTCTATAAGAAAGAAGGAAAAACATGGAATAATCCTGAAATGAGGGAATTTGCAAGGAGAGAATTAAGAAACAAGGAAGTTTTTTCTGGAAAAAATCAGGTTGGATATGGGGCTTTTACAGGCGAGGAAGAAGCTTTGAATTTCTTGCATATAGGGAAACATAAGGTTTTTCCCGGAGATCATATTTTCTTATATTCTGATGGCATGGAACCTATTGTTTATAGCAAAGAATTTGAGGAAAACTTGAAAAAATATAGTTTTAATGGTTTGCAGAGATTTTGCAGAATGAAAGCTGAAGGAATCAAGATGACAGAAGGAAGCTTGATTGCTGTTCAAATTTAAGCTTTCGATAGAAAATGTTCTTGAAGGTGGGCAAAAACATCTATAATTGCTTTTAATCCCAGGAAAAATATTAATACTATTGTGTTGAAGTGAGCAAAGTTCAGTATAAATCCTACAAATATAATTGTTACATGAATTGGGAATATTCTTACGTATGGCGAGAACATTAGTTTCCCAAGGCTCTGAATTTTTTCTGAATCTCTTTCTCTATTATAGAAGTATGAAAAGAGATGGTTTATTGCAAAAATAATTCCTGCTAGTGCAATATAGTTAATTTCTGCTTTTAGTGGGCCTATAAAAGTAAAGAAAATAAGAAAAATAGCATATACTAAATGAAAAAATCCGTAATGAAAAAGGAAGAAAGATGCGACTGATACTCTTGTTGCTTTACTTGCTTCAACTGGATTGTTTTTCTTAGTTAGATTATATGTGGTGAAGTTTTTTAGTGTTAAGATTTTTATGAAACTAAATATACCTATTATTATTCCCTGTAGCCAGTAGCTCCATATTATTGTTCCAAAATTCCAATCTTCAGATATTGCAAAGAATATTACTAAAATGTTTGAGGCAATTAAAACCCAACTAGAGATATCTGAAAGGAAAGAGCTAAAAAACTCTTTAATTGAAGTTTTTGAAAAATCCGGTCTAAACTTCCACTTTCCTGCTTCATAATTGTTTTCCATATCCTCTTTTTTAAGCTAGAGTTTTCTGCTTTTCGTGCTCTTCTATGAAGTCAAATGCTTTTAATAACATTTCCTTATTTGCTTTAATCTTAGTGACTTGCATTGCCTGCTCTAATGTCAGCCATTTAAAATCCTGATGTTCCTTGCTGATTTTAACTTTTTCTTTTTCTGCCAGTTTTATTTTAGCCAGCAAGTAAACCGCTTCTTTTTTTACTAAATCTCCTTGAAATTTGAAAAACCACTGCAATGTGTGCTTGAATCCTGGGACTATTTCAATTTTATCAAGATTTGTTTCTTCCTTAATCTCTCGTTTAACAGTTGATTCTACTGGCTCATTAATTTCTATCTTTCCCTTTGGGAATTCCCAGTAAGTTGTTTTAAGAGTATTTTTTAAGAATAAAAATAAGGGCTCGTTGCTCATGCAATAGATAACTGCGCCTGCTGATTTTTCCTGCCTCATTAGAAAAGGAAAAATCATGGATTTAAATAACTTTTGAGTTTAATATAAATTAGTAATTTTTAAATAATCATTAATCATAATTAATGAATGAAAGAGGTATTAAAGAATTATGGCGAGCTTGATGTTCTTGGCTATTATTCTAAAGTAGCTAGCTATTTAAGAGATTTTTTAAAAGGTAAGGAAATTGCTACTAAGACTTATATTAATCCTAAATTCTTTTTTTTGAGAAGGGGAAGCAATAGTCCTAGTTTGCTTATTGATGATTTGAAAGCTGTTGATGAGAAAATGTTGGAATTGAGAAAGGGAAGCTTGAAAGATGTTAAAAATCAGCTAAATGGGAAGCAAGTGCTTGTTTGGGAATATTTTGTCCCTCGCAAGCTTGTTCAATTGTTTTATGCTACTAATGGTGAGCATTCTGGCAAGAATATTGAACGTATTTTCATTGATATTGATAAGACTAAAGATGTTAAAGCCGAAACTGCTCAGGAGGTTGCTAAAAAATTAATCGAAATAATAAAGAAAGATAAAGAGTTCAATAAGCTTGTTAAATACAAAACATTTTTGATGTGGACTGGGAATAGTTTTCATATTTACTTGTTATTAAAGAAACAAGTAAACAAGGATTTTTATGATAAATATCTAGCTTATCATAAGAATAATCCTTTAGATAGTTTTATTGGGAGATGGGCTTCTTTAATTAAAGAGAAAACTGGAATAAATGTGGAAGGGGGGCATGAAAAATTAAAAAGCAAGATTATAATTGACCCTTCTGGAACTCCTTCGGGAAAACTAGCAAGAGCTCCTTTTTCGCTTCATATCGACGACAAGAAGCTAGAAATAGATGGGGTTGCTGTTCCTGTGAGTGAACAGCAACTGGGAGATAGAAATTTAGTTTCTAAGCTGAGAAGATTAAATCCTGAAAAAGTTTTAAAAAACATTAAAAATTATAAGAAGTTGTTATGATAATACAAGTTAAAGTAAAAACAAGAAGCTCATAGCAAAAAGTAGTTAGATTAGGAGATAATAAATTCCTCATTTATCTTAAAGAAGAGCCAGAACATAATAAGGCTAATATTGAGCTGATTAACTTGCTTTCGAAATACTTCACTACTCCTGTTGCCAGGATAAAAATAAAGCATGGGCTAACTGGCGATGAGAAGATGATTGAGATTTTATAACTTAATAATAGTTCTGAAAATTTAAATACTGACTTTGTTCTTGTTAATAAAATGAGGTATAAAAAGAAATGAAGTATGAAGAAGCTCCTGAAATACAGGCGAAGGCAGAACATATTGCAAAAAAGTTGTTTCCTCATGTTGATATGACTAGAGTAAAGTGCTTCAAAAGCAAGGGAACTAGCACTGGAAGAACAATAGCAAGATGCCATGGTTTGGGAAAATTAATGCAGAAAGCTCTTAATGTTGATGCTACTTATGCTTTAGAATTTTTATCAGAGAGATTTGACAAGATGAGCGATGAAGAAAAAACGAAAGTAATAATTCATGAATTGATGCATATTCCTTTTAATTTTGGAGGTGGATTCAAGCATCATGATTGGGTTACAGATAAGAATATAAATATGCTTTATAGAAAACTTGTAGAGAGTTAAAATGAAAATTAAATTAAAATCTAGGGGAAGAGAGTTCGAGATTGAGGTTGAGAGGTGCGAATCTTTCTCTTCACAGGGAAGAGGGTTAATGTTCAGGAGCAGGGAAACTAATGCCTTGCTGTTTGATTTTCCAGATGATGCTGAAAGAAGCATACATTCGCTGTTTGTATTTTTTCAGTTTTTGGCTATCTGGATAAATAAAGAAGGGAAAATTGTTGGCAAGAAAATAGTAAAGCCATTCAGGCTTCATGCAAACCCTGGAAAACCATTTTCAAGACTGATTGAGATACCTTTTTGTGAAAAATATATTGAAACTATTAACTATATTCTTGGAAATGAAAATATCGTCGGGAAAGAGAAAGATTTATAAACTCTTTTCTCGTTTATAGAGGGTAAATTAAGTTGATATAAATAAAATTAAGCTCGATATAAATAAAAAGGAGGTAAAAATGGGATCAATCGTTGTTAAAAATGCTGTCAAGAGAAAGCATGGTTATCTTTACTATGTAGACGGGAAGGGAAATGTCTGCGAGGCTAAGATGGCTAGAGGCGGCAAGAAGAGAAAGAAAAAGAGATAAACTCTAAAGGGAAATTTTGTTTTTTATTTTTGTTAAAATTTATATATACTAATTCTTTGTTTTTATTATGGTATTAGTTTTAGGCATCGAATCAACAGCCCACACATTCGGAATTGGAATAGTTCGAGATGGCCAGATATTGGCTAATGTTAAAGATGCTTATACAACTGAGAAAGGGGGAATAATTCCCCAGGAATCTGCTAAACATCATCTTGCTATTAAGGAAAAAGTGTATAATGAAGCTTTGAATGTTGCTGGAATTAAGGAAGAAGAAATTACTTGTATTGCTTTTTCTCAAGCTCCAGGATTGGCCCCTTGCTTGCTTGTTGGTTTAAGGTTTGCTAAAGAATTGGCTAATAGGTTAAATGTTCCTATTGTTCCTGTAAATCATTGTGTTGCTCATCTTGAAATTGGAAGAATCACAGGATGCAAGGATCCTATATTGCTTTATGCATCAGGAGCTAATACCCAAATAATTGCTTATTCTTCTGGGAAGTATAGAGTTTTTGGGGAAACTTTAGATATAGGAATAGGGAATTTTATTGACACATTTGCAAGATATGCAGGATTAGGATTCCCTGGGGGGCCAAAAATTGGGAAGCTAGCTGAAACAGGAAGTTATTTGGATATAGGTTATTCGTTGAAAGGAATGGATGTTGCTTTTTCTGGACTTTTGACTAAACTGAGGCAAATGCTTGATTCGAAGAAATATAAATTAGAAGATTTATCTTTTTCTTTGCAAGAAACTGCTTTTGCAATGTTAGTAGAAGCAAGTGAGAGGGCTTTAGCTCATACTGGCAAGAAAGAACTGCTTTTAGGGGGGGGAGTTGGATGCAGTAAAAGATTGCAGGAAATGTGCAGGATAATGTGCGAAGAAAGAGGATGCAAGTTTTTTGTTCCTGAAAATTCTCTTCTTGTGGATAATGGGGCTATGATTGCTTATCTTGGAGAAATAATGTTTAGAGCTGGGATAAAAATTTCTGATTTTTCTAAGCTAGATATTAATGACAAGGAAAGAACTGATATGGTTAATGTTAGGTGGAAATAGAAAATCTTGCCCTGAATCTTTCTGCTATTTTTTCTAATTGAGTGTTTTCTTCTTGTGTAAAATTAGGGATTATCTTTTTATAAAATTCTTGCATTTCTTCTGTTGTATAAGGCTGTTGCAGATTGTTTGATGATAAACCAAGCAAGCCGGTGTGAACTAAATTTTGATAAGCCTGAGATAATTGCTGGCTTTCTAATCCTGAAGTTCTCTTTCTAAACCTTAAATCAGATAATACTGAAAATTGACATTTTTGCTCATAGAAAAATTCTGCCCAATCAGAATTATCATGCCTGAATTTTTTGCAATTTATTCCTGCTAGATACAAAACTGCTCCAAGAACGTCATCTGGACTGCAATTAACTGGCTTTGATTTTATTTTTTTCATCTGTTTTTATTGTTTTAGCAGGTTTATAATAATTTATATGACAAATGGCTTTGAATATATTAATAAATCTTTAAAGATAAAAAGGTTTATAAACTATCTTTTCACATTTACTTTATCCAATGAACTAAATATGGGAGGACAAAATGGACTTCTATACTATAATCGAAAAAGCAAGAAAAACAGGCAAAGTAGATAAGGGAACAAATGAAGTAACAAAAGCTATAGAGAGAGCAACAGCTAAATTAGTTGTTTATGCAAAAGACGTTGAGCCTAGGGAGATTGTTCTGCATCTTCCAATTTTGTGCAAGGAAAAAAATATACCTTGTCATGAAGTTGACAGCAGGCAGAAATTAGGTGTTGCAGTCGGCTTGAGTGTTCCATGTTCTGCAGTTGCTGTTATTGATTCTGGAGATTCAGAAAAGGATATTGCTGCTTTGAGAAAAACTAAATAATCATAATTCGCGAATATGGGTGGAAATAAACAAGATATTAGAGAAGGAAAGCAAGAACAAACTAAAGGCGCAGACAAGATTTTGAAACAGCCTGTTCCTGCAGTTGTTGAAGATATAGTTGGAAGAACAGGTTTTAGAGGAGAAATTACTCAAGTTAAAGCAAGAATTCTGCAGGGTATTGACAGGGGAAAAGTAATGAGAAGAAATGTTAAAGGGCCTATAAGAGCTAAAGATATTCTAATGTTAAGAGAAACTGAAATTGAAGCTAGGAGAATAAGAAGCAAGGTTGCAAAGGGGGCTTATACTTAAGATGCCAAAGTGTTCAATTTGCGGGAAGATGTATGAGATTAATTCTGGATTAAGCTTAATTCTTTTAACAGGAGATATAATGCATTTTTGTTCTAGCAAGTGCAGAAAAAATTATGATCTTGGAAGAGATAAGAAAAAGTTGAAGTGGGCAAGACAATCAACTAACTTGATTGAAGAGGAAGAAGAAAATAATAAAAAGTAAGATTTTTAATCTATATACTATAAAATATATATTACAGAATATACATAGCCATTTTTCTTGTTTTATCGACGATAAAATTAAAAAATAAGGGGGAAAGGTTTTTAAATACATCTGTATTTTCATAGTTAATAAAGAGGAAAATAGTCTTTTACTGAGCTGTTTAAATAATAAAGATTTAGAGTAAAATGTCAAAAACAAACAAAATAGATAATATAACTAGAAAGAAAGAATTTGCCTTGACAATATGTCCAAGCTGCGAGAGTTCTAATATTATAAGAGAATTTACTCCTTTTTTCAGCTTGGCTATAGCTACTCAAGGGTTACAAGTTGACAGCTGGAAATGCTGTGATTGTGATTTTAAAGCACCTATTTTTCCTGAAAAAGTTTTTACAAATGAAGATAAGTTTATGGAGGAGCTAGAAAATGGGTGATGAAAAAGAATATAATGCTTCTTCTATAAAGGTCCTTGAAGGGCTTGAGGGGGTGAGGCGTCGTCCGGCTATGTATATAGGAAGTACTGGCAAAGAAGGGTTGCATCATTTAGTTTATGAAGTTGTTGACAATTCTGTAGATGAGTGCTTGGCTGGAGTTTGCACTACTATTAAAGTTACTATCAATAAGGATGGAAGTGTAACTGTTGAAGATAATGGAAGAGGCATGCCAGTAGACTTGCATCCTGTTTATAAAAAATCAGCTATGGAAATTATTGTAACTAAATTGCATGCTGGCGGCAAGTTTGACAAGAAATCTTACATGATTTCTGGAGGTTTACATGGAGTAGGGATAAGTGTTGTAGCTGCTCTTTCAAAGAAAATGAGAGTTGAAGTAAAAAGAGGCGGGAAAATACATATGCAGGAATATAAAATCGGGGTTCCTCAATCTGATGTTAAGGTTATAGGAAAATGCGGAGATTCAAGCACAGGAACAACAGTTACTTTCTTTCCTGATGATAATATTTTTTCAACTGTTAATTTTGATTATAATATTCTTGCAGCAAGATTTAGAGAAATTGCTTTTCTTAATGCTGGTTTGAAAATAATCCTGGAAGATGAAATAAAAGAAAAGAAAGAGGATTTTCATTTTCAAGGAGGCTTGGAAGAGTTTGTCAAGTGGATTAACAGGAGCAGGGAGCAGTTGCATAAGCCAATTTATTTCAAGAGAAATATGGACCATACTGTCATTGAAATTGCACTGCAGTATACTGACAGCTATCAGGAAAATATCTTCTCTTTTGTAAATACTATTAATACTGTTGAAGGCGGGACTCATGTTTCCGGATTTAAAACAGCTTTAACAAGAGTAATCAATGATTATGTTAAGAAAAAAGGGATTTTAAAAAATGCTGATTTAGACGGGGACGATGTTAGAGAAGGTTTGACTGCTATTATAAGTGCAAGAATTCCTGAGCCTCAATTTGAGGGACAAACCAAGACTAAATTAGGGAATTCTGAAGTTAAAGGATGGGTAGATTCTGCTGTTACTAGTGCTTTAGCTGAGTTTTTAGAGGAGAATCCATCTATAGCTAGCAAGATTGCACAGAAAGCAGCTGCAGCTGCTAAGGCTAGAGAGGCTGCAAAGAAAGCGAGAGATTTAGTTAGAAGAAAGAATGTTGCAGGCTTTTCAGGATTGCCTGGAAAATTAGCTGATTGTTCTAGTAAAAAAGTTGAAAGAACTGAATTGTTTATTGTTGAGGGCGACAGCGCGAGCGGGTCGGCAAAAATGGCAAGAGATAAGGAATATCAGGCTATACTGCCATTAAAAGGTAAAATATTAAATGTTGAAAAAGCAGCTCCAACTAAAGTTCTTTCAAGTGAGGAAATTGTTAATTTAATTACTGCTGTTGGAACAGGAATTAAAGAAAGTTTTGACAAGGAAAAACTTAGATATTCTAAGATAATTATTATGACTGATGCTGATGTTGATGGGGCACATATTAGGACTTTGCTTTTGACTTTCTTCTTTAGATTTACTCCAGAATTAATTGAGAATGGAAATGTTTTCATTGCTGTTTCTCCTTTGTATAGGGTTAGAAAAGGAAAAGATAATTATGTTTATTCTGATGAAGAATTAAAGAGAGTATTGGAAAGAGTTGGAAAAGCTGATGTCCAGAGATTTAAAGGGTTAGGAGAAATGAATCCCGAGCAGTTATGGGATACTACTATGAATCCTGCTTCCAGAAAATTGAAACAAGTTGAGATTGAAGATGCTATTCTCGCAGATCAAACTTTCTCAATGCTTATGGGTGATGAAGTTGCTCCAAGAAAGAGATTTATTGAAGAAAATGCAGGGGAGGCTATGCTTGATATTTAAAATGAAAAATGAAAATAAAGATTTTGATTGGATGAGCTTAGTGCATGTAGTTGCTTTGATAATAACAGCCGTATTAGTAATAATATTGCTGCCTACTATAATAAATGAAAAGAGTTGTGATATTCAAGATAGCTCTACTATTCTAAGCACTTTAGTAAGTGTAGGCTGTGGCTCGGGATTAAAAGGAATTCTTTTTTATGTGTTTGGATTAATATTCATCATCTTGGTAATAAGCTTGATAATTAAATATACAAATAAGAAAAAATGAAAAAGGAAAAAAGAATAATGTTTTGTCCGCAATGTGAGAATACTGATATTATGCTTATTAATGCATATAGCAATCCAACTTATGAATGCAAGAAATGCGGTTGTTCAAACACAAGTTTTCCAATTAAATTTAAATTATTAAGAGAGATTAAGAAGAAATAAGATGGCAAAAGACGAAGAAGATTTTGAAATAGAAGAAACAGAGGCAGAGAAGAAGAGGGAGAAGCCAATACATTTAGCTACTGGGAAGCCCGAGAGAATTGATGAAGCTGAAATTGTTGATGAGATGAAGAAAGCTTACATTGATTATGCGATGTCAGTTATTGTTGCAAGAGCTCTTCCTGCTGCTGAAGATGGATTGAAGCCAGTGCAAAGAAGAATTCTTTATGCTATGAAGCTGATGGGGTTAGAAAAAGGAATGACTAAGAAATCAGCTAGAATTGTTGGAGATACTATGGGTAAATTCCATCCGCATGGTGATATGGCAATTTATGATGCTATGGTTAGAATGGCTCAAGATTTCTCATTAAGATATCCTTTAGTTCATGGGCAAGGTAATTTTGGTAATCTAGATGGTGATAATCCTGCTGCTTCAAGG
>Ga0233425_10007711_pt1 | contig 14887 bp, 14 predicted proteins | sample Watercolumn_Towu_2_FD_181712 | JGI IMG/M metagenome (GOLD analysis project Ga0233425, IMG submission 181712) | Freshwater microbial communities from Lake Towuti, South Sulawesi, Indonesia - Watercolumn_Towuti2014_140_MG | ecosystem: Environmental > Aquatic > Freshwater > Lake | place...
CCTTCGATGCCGTTATTTGCTCGCCTTTCGGATGGCTCTCGGTCATGCAATCTCTCCCTTTCGTTATGGGGAGAGATACTCTGACAATTCCTATGCTTACGCTAGATGTAGTTTAATGGGCGCTTACAAATCCATCGCCAAACCTGGCCAACAAACCAATTTCGGCCTCAACGCTCCGCAGTTGCGGCAGCGGAAAAAAATACAAACGCTGCTGCGGAGCCGTCAAATAAACTGGCTGCATAATGTTGAAGCGTGATGCTTACGGCTCAATTCACAATAACCGTTTTTTCAATCAATTCGTGCAAAGCTTGCAAGCCATGGGCCATTACCAGATCCGGGTTGGGGTGATTGGATTCCTGAACCACCTGGCGCAAGCAGTCTTTAACGGTCATCGCTTGGTTTTCCTGAATCACTTGCAATAAGCGAAAAGTAAGCGGCGCAATCTCAATAAAATTAACGTTATAAAAAGCGTCGCGATACGCAATTAAAAACGATGGCTGATCAGGCAAGCACTCAGGTATAAACGACGGCGCAATGCGGTGAACCGGATATTGATACGCCAATGGCCAGGCCAAGGGCGATAGTTGAACCCTTTGATCTAACAAAGGCTGGCGACTAGGCAGGCTTTCAGGCAATTCTTGTTTGGCGATGGACAATGCCATTTCCACCCATTCGTAGTGCGCCAGCTCCAACATAAATGGCAAATCAGCCGGATGATTGCGCTCGTTTTCCAGATAGTCGAGAAACTCCTCGGCAATTTCGGCAAAATAAGGCGTTTTGCTGATATGCGTGGAAAAAAAATCCTGCACCAGCGACTGCCAGCTTTCCGCTGACAAAATTTTTTTTAAAACTGGGAAATTATCCGCCAAAAAGCTTTCAATATTATTGAATATCAACTCGCGATACATCTCGATACGGGGCTTTTTTACATCGGCCGGCGCCTGGTATTTAAGCGGATCTCTAATATAAGCGGTAAATTCCAGCTGCTTGGCTTTGAAATCGACTGCCATGACGACTAGGCTGATTGCTTTTGATGCTCAGCCCGCCAGGCGTTCTGTATCGTAGAAACCATGCGAACCTCCTCAAGCAAAACATCAAGAGCAGGAATATTGAAGTCCCGCTCCACCAAGGTGGGAAAAATACCAAACCATTCGTAAGCTTTGGCCAACAATTTCCAGACCGGATCAATAATGGCCGCGCCATGCGTATCGACCAAAAAATTGTCGGCTTCGACATAATGACCGGCTATATGGGCATAGGCTATTCGCGAAGCCGGAAAAGCCTTTAAAAACCCTTCGGCATCATAGCCGTGATTGACGCTATTAACATAAATATTATTGATGTCCAGCAACACCTGGCAATCAGCTTCCATAACGACCGCGTTAAAAAATTCTATTTCTGACATTTCCTGGCCTGGTGCAGCATAATAGGAAACATTTTCGATCGCAATCCGCTGTTCCAGAATATCCTGAACCCGTTTGATGCGCGCCGCAACATGTTCGACGGCTTCCGCTGTAAAAGGAATCGGCATCAAGTCATAGAGATGGCCATTTTTACTGCAATAACTCAGATGCTCGGAATACAGCTTGATTTGGTGCTCCGCCATGAAATTTTTGATATCGCGCACCAGCGTTTCATCCAAAGGATCGGTGCTGCCCAGCGATAACGACAGGCCATGACAAACAAAATCATGGCGCTCGGTCAGCGCGCGAAATTGCTTGCCGGCTTTACCGCCGATTGGAATCCAGTTTTCCGGCGCAACCTCGTAAAAATCGATTTCTGCTGCGGTTTTTTCAACCAGGTGACTTAAAAAACTCCGGCGCAAACCCAAACCGGATCCATTTACAAGATAATGCGATTGCGCCATGAAAATTCTGTCAATGTTCAAACGCGTCTTTTTGTAATGAAAAAGACGAGTAAGTTGTTGGTGCAAGGGTTTCTCGCCTCAATGTTCTGCAACAGAGTGATCAAGGCGAGAACTTAGGCTGAATCAATTTGCTATACGCTTGCCAGCAAAATCCGGCCCACAGCTTATTTTGCCGGAGTAGCTGGCGTTGCTGGGGCAGGCATGGCTTTCATCTTGTCGCCGCAAGCGCCTTCCTTGCCTTTCATCATCGCGCCGCAGGCTTTTTCCATGCCTTCCTTCATTTTGCCATCCTTCATCATAGCGCCGCATTTGCCAACGCCACACTTACCATCAACCGCCTTTGCTTCCGCTTCAGCCTTTTTCTTGCCGGCGCAGTTGCCTTCCGCCGCCTTGGGTTTGGTCATGCCGCCCATATTAGCGCCGCACTTCATTTCACCGCTCTTACCGGCTTCTGCAACTTGCATATAACCTGAAGCAAGCTCTTTCATCGCAAATGGATTTGCTTCAGCATTGGCCACATTCGCGGCAACGCTTGAGATAACCGCTGCGCCCATCGCAACTGCCAATGGTGATTTTCTGATTTTTTTCATGTGATCTCCCAATAGTAATTAAAACTTCGACACAAACGACTGCATCGAATGTTAGTTATGATAGCCGGCACAACTGAACACCAAGTGAATGCCGATGTGCCAGAAGCATCAAGCCTTGACACTATAACAGAGTTACCGCGGTGGCGGCTACTATAGCCTTTGCAAATCAAATTTCAGTATTTTATGGATTCGACGCCCGCTCAGAGCTTATGTTTATCCTTATATTCGCACAAGTCCTCAATCAGGCACTGCTGACATTTGGGTTTACGCGCAAGACAGGTATAACGGCCATGCAAAATCAAGCGGTGATGCGCATCTTTTTTATGCTTTTTCGGCACCCATTTGTCCAAATTGCGTTCCACTTCCAGCACTGTTTTACCTGGCGCCAAACCGGTGCGGTTAGCCACCCGGAAAATATGCGTATCGACGGCAATGGTCGATTGTCCGAAAGCCGTATTCAAGATGACATTGGCGGTTTTTCTGCCAACACCGGCCAAAGCTTCAAGCGCTTCGCGGGTCTCAGGAACTTGTCCTTGATGATGACTCAGCACTTGCTGGCACAGCCTAATAATATTGGCCGCTTTGGTATTGAATAAGCCAATGGTTTTGATATAGCGTTTTAACCCCGCTTCGCCAAGCGCCAATAGCGCTTCAGGCGTATTGGCCACTTTAAACAAGGTCTCAGTCGCTTTATTAACGCTTTTGTCGGTCGCTTGAGCGGATAACACGACGGCAATCAGCAACTCAAAAAGCGTATGGTAATGCAGCTCGGTGGTGGGTTCCGGCAGCGCCTCGGCCAGACGGTCGAAAATAGCTAATCGCTTTGCTGAATTCACAAGGCGCAACCGCGATAGCCAACGGCTTCCCGTACCGGAAAGATCTTACCAAGTTCCTGTATTCGGCATTGACAGCCAAGGCTCTTGAGGCGGGAGTGATCCGCCTTTTTGCAGAAACTCGATCGAAATGTTATCCGGTGAGCGTATAAAAGCCATATGACCATCCCGAGGCGGGCGGTTAATCAAAACCCCATTGTTCTGCAAATGACGGCAGGTTTCGTAAATATTATCGACTTCAAACGCCAAATGGCCAAAATTACGTCCGCCGGTATAATTTTCAGTATCCCAGTTATAGGTCAACTCGATTAACGGCGCTTGACTTTCATTGGCTTGCGTCGCATCTTCCGGCGCATGCAAGTAAACCAAAGTGAATCGGCCTTGTTCGCTCTTCATGCGATGAGATTCAATCAATCCCAGTTTATTGCAAAAAAAATCGAGCGACTCGTTCAGATCGCGTACTCGAATCATCGTATGTAAATAACGCATGATAGGGATCTCTTAACTATTAATCGTTTGTAGCGGGATAAGCCCGTTTCAATTGTGTATGCCTAAAACAGCCAAGCGTATGATCATTGACCATGCCGGTCGCCTGCATATGTGCATAACAGATGGTCGGGCCAACAAATTTAAAGCCGCGTTTAATCAAATCCTTGCTCATGTGCTCTGAAAGTCGGGTCGAGGCGGGTACTTCTGCCTGCGTTTTCCAGGCGTTATGAATCGGTTGATCGTCTACAAAACGCCAGATATAGCGGTCAAAACTGCCAAAGCTTTCTTGAATAGCTAAAAAAGCCTTGGCATTACTGATCGCGGCGCTGATTTTCAGTTTATTTCGAATAATGCCCGGATTTGCCATCAAGTCATCAAACTTGTGGGCATCGTAACGGGCTACTTTGTCAGCGTCAAAATTATCGAAGGCTTGCCGGTAAGCTTCACGTTTTTTTAAAATCGTAGACCAGCTAAGACCGGCCTGGGCTCCTTCCAAAACCAGAAACTCGAAAAGCAAGCGGTCATCGTGAACAGGCACGCCCCATTCAAGGTCGTGATAATGCTCTTCATCAGGGCTCTGCAAGGCCCAAAGGCATTTGTTAAGCGTCATTAGCGATCAAACAAAGGCTTTTAAAACCGGCTCGCCAAATAATGACGATGGTAGTGCAGCTCACGCTTTGACGGCCTTAAAGCCGATATCGGTCCGGAAATAAACACCGTCCCAGTGAATGGCCTGAACAATGTTATACGCTTCCTGCTGCGCTTCAGCAATGGTTTTGCCTAAAGCGCAAGCGCATAAAACGCGTCCGCCCGCAGTAACAATATCGCCGCCAACCTGTTGGGTTCCGGCATGAAACACTTTGCGAGTTTGGCTATCGGCAGCCGGCAGTCCGTCAATGATATCGCCTTTTCGGTAAGCATCCGGATAACCGCCCGCGGCCATTACAACACCCAATGCCGCACATTCATCCCAAGCTGTATCGATACGCTCCAACTCGCCAGCCAATGCCGCCTGGCAAAGCTCCACCAGATCGCTTTGTAAGCGCATCATAATCGGCTGAGTTTCCGGATCGCCAAATCGGCAATTATATTCCAGCACCTTGACTGAACCATCGGCTGCAATCATTAAACCGGCATACAGAAAACCGGTATAAGGCAAGCCATCCTCAGCCATGCCTTTTAAGGTCGGCAGAATAACTTCCTGCATCACCCGTTGATGTACCTCTGGAGTAACGACCGGCGCCGGCGAATAAGCGCCCATACCGCCGGTATTCGGACCTTGGTCACCATTATCACGGGCTTTGTGATCTTGCGAGGTTGCCATAGGCAAGGCATGTTTGCCATCGGCAATGACAATGAAACTGGCTTCTTCGCCCGCTAAAAACTCTTCGATAACCACTTTGCAGCCAGCGTCGCCAAAGACATTTCCCGAAAGCATGTCGTGTACAGCATCAAGAGCCTGCTGCTCAGTCTGTGCCACAATGACGCCTTTGCCAGCCGCCAAGCCATCAGCCTTGACCACAATCGGCGCGCCATGAGTTCGAATATAATTTTGCGCCTCAGCAAGATCGGTAAAAGTTTGATAACTTGCCGTTGGAATCGCATGGCGCTTCATAAAGTCCTTGCAAAACGACTTCGAACCTTCCAATTGAGCCGCTTTGGCAGTAGGGCCGAAGCACTTCAGCCCGGCCGCGGTAAAGCGGTCAACAATGCCGAGAACCAGCGGGATTTCCGGACCAACAATCGTCAAATCAACGGTCTGAACTTGAGCAAACTGCAATAAACCCTCAATATTGTCGACCGCGATGGCAACATTCTCAACCCCGCCTTCAAGCGCGGTACCTGCATTTCCAGGGGCGACATACACGGTTTCTACCAGCGGCGATTGCCTGACTTTCCAGGCTAAGGCATGCTCACGACCGCCGCTTCCGACAATTAAAACTTTCATGATTTACTTTGGGTGGTGTCTAGTGGCGAAAATGCCGCATGCCGGTAAAAACCATGGCCATCTGATGTTGATCTGCAGCGGCGATCACTTCTACGTCGCGCACCGAACCGCCCGGTTGAATCACCGCTGTAATCCCCGCTTCCGCCGCTGAGTCAATGCCATCCCGGAACGGAAAAAACGCATCGGATGCCATCACCGAGCCAGCCACAATCAAACCCTCATCGGCCGCCTTTATGCCCGCAATCCTGGCAGAATAAACCCGGCTCATCTGGCCAGCGCCGATCCCGATGGTTTGCTTGTTCTTGCCATAAACAATGGCGTTGGATTTTACGAATTTAGCCACTTTCCAGGCAAACATTAAGTCCGACAACTCCTGTTCGGTGGGCTTGCGTTTCGACACCACCTGAACATCGCCCATTTCAATCCGCCCCTGATCACGCTCTTGTACCAATAAGCCGCCGTTAACCCGTTTGAAATCAAACGACGGTTTTTCGCTGTCTGACCAGTAGCCGCAAGCCAACACGCGGATATTGGGTTTTTGTTTTAGCAGAACTTGAGCGCGCGCCGAAATTTTCGGCGCGATAATAACTTCGACAAACTGGCGCTTGATTATTTCAGCCGCGGTCAACTCGTCCAACTCGCGATTAAAGGCAATGATGCCGCCGAAGGCCGAAGCCGGATCGGTCTTATAAGCCTTATCGTAAGCGTCCAATAAGACATCCGACAATGCGACGCCGCAGGGATTGGCATGCTTGACGATAACACAAGCGGCTTGTTCGGCGAAAGATTTCGCACACTCCAGTGCAGCATCGGCATCGGCAATATTGTTGTAGGACAATTCCTTGCCCTGAATTTGCGCCGCCGCCGCAATAGTGCCAGTTACCGGTAGATTTTCCTGATAAAACGCAGCTTGCTGATGCGGGTTTTCGCCATAACGCATGGCTTGACTCAAATGAAACTGCAAGTTCAAGGTTTCGGGAAACTTGTTGTTGCTTACGCCGTTCAGATAAGCCGCAATCGCGGAGTCATAACGCGCCGTATGTTCAAAGCTTTTCCGCGCCAAGGCAAAACGGGCTTGTTGTGAAAGCCCGCACTGATTGGCTTTAAGTTCGGCCAAAACCCCGGCATAGTCAGCCGGATCCACTACAACCGCGACATCGGCATGATTTTTCGCCGCGGCGCGAATCATTGCGGGGCCGCCGACATCAATATTTTCAATCGCCGTAAGCAAATCGCAATCCGGCCTGGCGATCGTTTGCTCAAAAGGATATAAATTGACCACAACCAAATCAATGGCTTTGATGCCGTTTCCCATCATGACCTGATCGTCCTGACCACGACGCCCCAAAATGCCGCCATGTATTTTCGGATGAAGCGTTTTCACGCGTCCATCCATCATTTCCGGAAAACCAGTGTAGTCTGACACCTCGATAACCGGTATTTGCTGCTCGGCCAAAGCCCTCGCGGTGCCGCCGGTCGATAAAATTTCAACGCCAAGCTGATGCAATTCTCGGCAGAATTCGATAACGCCAGATTTGTCCGAAACACTAACCAGCGCGCGAGTAATTTTTTTAGTCATGAAGGGATGATCGAGAATGCACGAGAAAACCAACGGATGCTGCTGAGTCTATGGGCCGAATGCCACCTCAGCCAATACGGTACTGCTCCATTTTTTTTCGCAAAGTGCTGCGGCTTAGGCCTAACGCTTTAGCCGCCTTGGTCTGATTATGGCCAGAAAACTCAAGCGCAGCTTCCAGCAAGGGTCTTTCCACCTCGCTAATCACCAAGGTATGCAGCCCAACCGGGTCATGTCCGTTAAGCTGAGTAAAATATTGCTCAACCTTTTGTTTGATATAAAGCGCCAATGGAACTGAAACCTTTTTTCGCCGGTCTCTTTGCCGGCGCTCCACTTCGATATTGCTTATCGCAGCATCTCGGCGATCGATGTCTCTGCGGTCAATACTGATAATTTCAGGGTTTTGTTCAAGAGCTTCCATAAGCAGCATTCGTTTTATCTAATGTTTGTGAAGGCTGAATTAATCAGCGCTATTTGTTGCGAGGGTTCAATAGCATTATTAATGGCGCTTTTGGTCTGCTCATTGACCAACCTAATATGCTTGAAATACCACCCGATGTGCTTTCTGGCTATTCTAACACCGCTTGCATTTCCATAGAAGCTGTATAGTTTATCAAGATGATTTAATAGCACTGGCTGAATCATCTTAATCGACGGTTTTTCAATGGCTTTTCCAAAATTAACCCAGTGATGAATCTGGTCGAACAACCAAGGATTTCCTTGCGCAGCACGCCCAATCATAATGGCGTCGGCGCCTGTCGTTTTCAGCACCCAACGCGCCTTTTCGGGAGAGTCGATGTCGCCATTGGCAATCACCGGAATGTTGACACTTTGCTTTACCGCTTTAATGGTTTCATATTCCGCCTGACCTTCAAACTTGCAAGCCCGCGTACGGCCATGAACAGTTAACGCGGCTATACCCGCTTGCTCGGCGATTTGAGCAATTCTAAGCGCATTACGGTTCTGCCGATCCCAACCGGTGCGAATTTTTAGCGTAACCGGCACGTCTACCGCTCGCACGACCTTATCCAGAATTTTTTTAACCAAGTCCTCATCCTTTAGCAGCGCCGAACCCGCAGCCACCGAACAGACTTTTTTCGCTGGACAACCCATGTTAATGTCGATTACCTGAGCGCCTTGCGCGACATTGAATAACGCAGCGCTGGCCATTTGCTCGGGATTGGTACCCAAAATCTGAACCGAACGCAGGCCGCTTTCACCCTGATGATTGGCCTTCAGCAAAGTTTTCGGATGCTGTCTTAACGCCGGGTTTGACGCCACCATCTCTGACACCGCCAAACCGGCGCCATGCTGTTTACATATTTCCCGAAAAGGACGATCAGTAACCCCGGCCATCGGGGCCAAAATCAGATTATTAGCTAACTGATAAGGCCCAATCCACATAACACAAGCACTTACGCGTCTTACTTCTCGGTTTGCTCAACCGTTTCGTTCCAAATAGGATTATCTTTATCAGCCTGATCCAGATTCACCAGCTCCTCCGGATAAATATGCCAAAACGACTGATCAATTTTAGCGTTATCGTAATTCGGTTTTCTATCGTGGGCAAACGGACACCACCAGTTTTCCACCAGTTTTACCAAATAAGCATGCCACTCAAACAGCGCCACGCTGACCGGACAATACCAGGTGCAATTCAAGATCCAGTACAAGCGCGATTGCACCGGACTCACTTTAAAGGAGCCGCCCATGGTAATCTGACTTTTCAAGTCGTAACGATGACTTTTTCTATCCGGCAAAAAATCGGTAAAAGTTTTGACATTTTTCGCTCCGACTAAACGCAAATGCCAATAAGTCATATAAGCGCTCAAAAAACAAAATGGCAAGGTCAGGATTGGCGAATAAACCAACACCATACCCACCGCTCGCACCGGCACAGGCACTTGCTTATGGTTCTTCCCAATTTCAACCCGCGCACAGGTTTCACATGCTTTCATTAGTTTATTATCCTCATTTCATCGTTTAGCAAGGCGAAAGAACTAATCAGCCCTTAGGCTTTCGAAAACAACAGGGTTTAATTCAAAAATTGCCCGCTATAAAAAATTGCGCCAAAAACCAATCACGATTTTTAGCGCTTACCAAAATTGCAAGTTTTGCAAGTGTGCTCAAATCTAATAGCCAAGCAAAAGCCTTCGAGCCCAGAAACAAATAACCCAGTGTATTTTACAATGCCCGTTAACCTGCCTCAATGACTTTAATAGAATTACAAAACCAGATTATTGATTCGGCCTTCTATTTTTTGAACTGTTCGCGCTGAGCAAGTCGTGGCCGGCGCATTAATAGTGCCTGCACCCAATTGGGGATGGGGTTAATTACAATATCGGCGAACAAAACACCAATACTGGCTAAGAAATAATGCTATTGAGTATTGAGGAGCCCGGATGAAACGAAATGAAATCCGGGCTATTAGGAGGAACTAGCTCAAGCGGCCATGGCACTGTTTGTATTTTTTGCCTGAGCCGCACGGACAAGGATCATTCCGGCCAATTTTAACGCCTTCCCTGACAAAGGGCTGCTCTGGCGCCATGACGGGCGGCTCGGCAAGCAGTTGCGGCGACTGTTCCAAATCGTCCAGCGCGGGCGCTTCGGCATGGTCAAAATGCATTTCTCGAGGCGCCTGCATCTGCTCATCCATTGCTTGCACATCTTCATCCTGTCTGACCTGCGCCTTGAACAAAATCGTGATCACTTCATATTTGATATGCTCCAGCAAACTGGTAAACATCTCAAAGGCTTCACGTTTATATTCCTGCTTCGGGTCTTTTTGCGCATAGCCCCGGAAGTGAATGCCCTGACGCAGATAATCCATCGCGGCCAAATGCTCCTTCCAGCTATTGTCGAGCACTTGCAACATCACTGATTTTTCAAAATGCTGCATGACTTGCTTGGTGATTTGCTGCTCCTTGTCCTTATGGCTCTTTTCCATAATGCGGATAACTTCCGCGCGCAGCGACGATTCTTGTAATTTATAGTCCTCGTCGAGCATTTGGCGTAATGGAATTTGAACCATAAATTCTTGTTGTAAATGCTCTTCCAGACCTTTGGTATTCCATTGCTCCATCATCGTTCTGGGCGGAATATACTGCGTCATCAGCTTATTGAGCACATCCTCGCGTATCATCGTGATGATGTCGGAAATTTCCTTGGCCGCCATCAACTCGTTACGCTGCGCATAAATCACTTTACGCTGGTCATTGGCGACATCGTCATAGGCCAAAATTTCTTTACGGATATCGAAGTTGCGATTTTCCACTTTGCGCTGCGCGTTTTCGATAGCCCGCGTTACCCAGGGATGTTCGATGGCCTCGCCGTTGCCCATGCCGAGTTTCTGCATCAGCGCAGCTACCCGATCTGAAGCAAAGATACGCATCAAATCATCCTGCAATGACAAGTAAAATCGAGACGATCCGGGGTCCCCCTGACGTCCTGAACGGCCGCGCAATTGGTTATCGATGCGTCGTGACTCGTGACGCTCCGAACCGATCACATGCAAGCCGCCGCTGGCGATCACCTGATTGTGCCGATCCAACCAAGCTCCGCGCACTTGTTCTTTGTCGCTTTCGCTGGCGTCTGGTTCTAAAACCGCCAATTGCGCATCCAGGTTGCCGCCCAACACAATGTCGGTACCGCGCCCCGCCATATTGGTCGCGATGGTCACGGCGCCGGGCATACCGGCCTGTTGCACGATATGTGCTTCGCGCTCGTGCTGTTTGGCATTCAAAACTTCGTGCTTGATCTCCAGCTTTTTTAGCAAAGCGGAAAGACGCTCGGAATTCTCAATCGAAGTAGTACCCACTAACACCGGCTGCTGGCGCTGCACGCAATCTTTGATGTCATTGGCGACCGCAATATACTTTTCCTCAGTCGTCAAATAAACCATGTCGCCCATGTCCCGGCGAATCATCGGACGGTGCGTCGGCACTACCACCACTTCGAGGCCGTAAATTTTGTTTAATTCAAAGGCTTCGGTATCGGCCGTGCCCGTCATGCCGGACAACTTGTGATACAGGCGGAAATAATTCTGGAAGGTAATGGAAGCCAGCGTCTGATTTTCATTTTGAATCGGCACATGCTCTTTGGCTTCAACCGCTTGATGCAGGCCTTCGGACCAGCGCCGCCCGGGCATCACGCGGCCAGTAAACTCATCGACAATGATCACCTCCTTATTGGCCGTCACGATGTAATCAACATCTTTTCTAAATAAGGCCTGAGCGCGTAACGATGCATTGATGTAATGCATCAGACGTATATTGGCCGCATCGTAAAGGCTTGAGCCTTCGGGTATCAAACCATGCTCGACCAGCAAATGCTCGATTCGCTCATGACCGGATTCGGTCAAATGGATCTGGCGCGACTTTTCATCCACCGAATAATGGCCGGGGCCGTCTTCTTTTTCCTGCTTGGTTAACAATGGCGTTATCGCATTAGCCTTGATATAGATATCGGTGTTGCCTTCGGTCGGACCGGAAATGATCAGCGGTGTTCGGGCTTCGTCAATTAATATTGAATCCACTTCGTCGACGATGGCAAAGCTCAATTCGCGCTGAACTTTCTGCTCCAAGCTAAACGCCATGTTGTCGCGCAGATAGTCAAAACCGAACTCATTATTGGTACCATAGGTGATATCGCAGGCATAAGAATGCCGACGAGCGGACGAATCCATTTGACTGATGATGACCCCCGTTGTTAAACCCAAAAAGGAATAAAGCCGGCCCATCCATTCCGAGTCGCGTTTAGCCAAATAATCGTTTACCGTCACGACATGAACGCCATGACCGGGCAACGCATTAAGATAAGCCGCCAAGGTGGCCATCAAGGTTTTACCTTCACCGGTCTTCATTTCCGCAATTTTGCCGTCATGCAGAATCATGCCGCCAATCAACTGCACATCGAAATGGCGCATACCGAACACCCGGGTTGAAGCTTCTCTGACCGTGGCAAACGCTTCCGGAATAAGGCTGTCCAGTTTCTCGCCCTTGGCTAATCGATCACGAAACTCTTGTGTTTTGGCCTTTAAGTCAGCATCCGACAGTTTTTCGTACTCGGAAGCCAAGGCATTGATTTTTTTAACCAGCTTCCTTTTCTTTTTAATAATTCTGTCGTTACGAGTGCCTACAACAAATTTTACCAGCTTACCCAGCATGCTTTTTTCCGGTGTGATTAGTCAATGATTAAATCAAATTTTGGGATTATATACTAGAAAGACCTATAACAGATAAAAACTAAGTCATCTCGTCAACGAAGAGGCTCTGTATGAAATCTATAACGCCAAACCTTATTAAAATATTGAGCAAATCCACCCTCATTAAACACAAATTTATTGGCAAACGTTATTCCAATGGCTTTGTTCTCTTTTTGGATTTTAGGTGGCAAGATGTTTGATTGGCAGATTGGAGCATTGCCCGAAGTGCCTGTTTAACAGCTGTTGAGCTAATGCAGCTATTTTTTGCCCGAAAGCGATTGCGATAACGCGTTGGCAAGATCACTGCACTGAAAGGTAAAACCGTTTGCCAGTAAGCGTTCCGGCAGCACGCGCTGGCTTGCCAAAATCAGTTGCGACATTTCACCGAGCGCGATTTTTAAAAACCAGGCCGGCACAGGAATGAAGCCTGGACGATTCAAGCTGGCCGCTAAAATTTTGGTAAATTCTTGGTTGGTGACTGGATGGGGCGCCGTGGCGTTATAAGCTCCCTGCATTGAGGCATCGCTGATCATGGCCAGCGCAATTCGTATCCAGTCCTGGCGGTGAATCCAGGACATCCACTGTCTGCCATTGCCTAAGCGGCCGCCCAAACCAAAACGGAATGGCGGCAACATCCGTTGCAATAGGCCGCCGCCATAATCGAGCACCAAGCCGGTTCTAATCAAACAAACCCTGACTCCGAATAGTTCGGCCTTTTTGGCCGCCGTTTCCCAGTCCGCGCATAAATTTTGTGAGAAGTCTTGGACGGGTGTCGATTGCTCGGTTAAGACAGTATCGCCTTGATCACCGTAATAACCAATCGCCGAGCCATTGATTAGAAGCGCTGGTTTTACCGGCATTTGCTCGATCTTCTCGACTAATTGTTGTGTTAAACCAATACGGCTATCGCGAATGATCTTTTTCCGCGCATCAGTCCAGCGCGCGCCAAAAATCGGCTCACCGGCCAGATTAATGACACTGTCATAGCGATCTTCCGGAGTAATTTGCTGTAAACTACCCAGCGCTTTAACACCCGAGCCGCAAATGCTCGCCACCGAATCAGGACGACGGCTCAACACCGTAACCATATAGCCTTGTTTGACTAAAGCTTGAGCCAAGGCGCTGCCGATAAAGCCGGTGCCACCTGTGATCAGAATATTCATTTCACCCCCTCATTAACCCTATCTATGGCCAATTAACAGTCAATCTTCGAAACAAAGCAACGGCTTTATTATTTTTTCAACATTCGCACCTTTGGCAAATCCAATCATCAGAGGTTCAGCATTTTTAAAAAATTTCTCACTGGCTAAAAAACAGATTGATACTGAAATTTTGCCATTTTAGCCTCCAGCCTTAAGCTGCCGGTCAAGGTCATCAATCGCTTGCAGCATAAATCCCAGATCTGGCCGACTTTAATAAAGATGCGGTTGAATTTGTCTTGAATCAAAAATGAATACTGTAATTACTTGATCCACCTGAAAAATTACGTTTTTTTATTCTTAAGTTTGCTTGACAATGAATCGTAAGAAATCGGATATCCGTTTAGCTTCTGAAATCTCATCATGTGGCAACAATAGATACGCCCAAGGTAAGGAATTCACTTCGGCAGCATAATCGGATGCCTGTTTGCACCAATTCGCCGCTGCTCCTGCCTTCGCTTGCACTTCTTGGCTGTTTATATCGCTTCGCGCTTTGGTTTCTATCATGAAAATCGTCGAATCCGTTTCGGCGACAAAATCCGGGATGTATTCCGGTTGTTCCGCACCCAACTTGTAGTAAATTTGAAACTGTCCTTTGGCGGGTTTGAACCACTTGTTGACATCCCGCTCCAGAATGACGGCAAAACGACGTTCGGTGTCGGAATCGAATTTTTGCAACGGGTACAAACATCGGAAAAACCGCCAAACAACATTTGCTTAATGCGGCCGGTTTCGGTGACGGTTTACCGGAAATTATGGATGGTGTAATTGGCGATAGCCGTATAATTGCAGGGCTTTAGCGACGTAAAGCCACGGCTAATCTGCACTTCGTAACTCGAGACGTCTTCCCAGAAATGTTCCATCATTTGGGCATGGATTTCGCGGGCAATTCTTTTCCGCTCCTGGTCTAGCACCTTCCGCGCATCCTGCTCAGAAAGATAAGCCAATAAGTGCTGCACCATCTGCCTAGCCAGATCATAAAGCAAATCCGCATGTGCGAAATAATCGATGTCGCCATAATCCACCAAGGCATGAACAATATAATCTTCAAGCCGTCGCTGCGAGGCGGGAAGCCGAGTAGTCCCCAGAAGCGATAGGGCTGTGCGATTTCACGTCCGTGCCGAAGGCGCAGAGTGAAATTGCAAAGCATCCCGACATCGCGTCGAGTCATTTGCGCAGCGA